>Ga0209526_10003457_pt1 | contig 10753 bp, 9 predicted proteins | sample JacPinW_OM2H0_M1_FD_188566 | JGI IMG/M metagenome (GOLD analysis project Ga0209526, IMG submission 188566) | Forest soil microbial communities from Algoma, Ontario, Canada - Jack Pine, Ontario site 1_JW_OM2H0_M1 (SPAdes) (version 2) | ecosystem: Environmental > Terrestrial > Soil > Boreal...
GCACACGGTGGAGGATACGCTCGACAAAGTCAGTGCTAAGAGCGTAGCTATTACCGGGCATGTTTTGCTCGAGAGCGTCAGGCAACTTCAATCCAAGTAGACCACAGTAGACGTTCCATCTAGTAAGAGGCGCAGCAAATTCTCTGTGCTACTTCGTGGGAGTGTGAGTTGAAGGGCACCTCAGGCCGAACGTTACACTTCGAAGTGGATTTCTTTGCCCTTTTGCACTACGGAATGTTTGGCGAAATTGTCGTCGTCGCGGTAGGGGAAGTCGGAGCGGTAGTGGCTGCCGCGGCTTTCGTGGCGGGCTAGGGCTGACTTTGCCATCAACAAGGCTAGCGCGTGCATGTTGCGAAGCTCGCAATGCGCTCGGCCGTGCTCCGCGGTTTTCGCCAGTTCGAGGGACTGGAGTTGCTCTATCGCCCCGGTCAACTCTTTTCCGCTGCGAAGGATTCCTACCAAGCGCCACATGATGTCGCGGATTTTGGTCAGTGCGGGGTTTGGTGCGGCGGGTTGCGGGGGCTTACCTGTGTTTTTGTGGGGTTGCGCCTGAGTCGGGTCGCCGGGCTTCGGGGCGGGGCTTCCAGGAAGTCCCACAGCGTGTTTTTTCTTCACCGGGGCGTCTTTCATCATCGCTTGGCCGCTGCGTGCGCCGAAGACCAAACCTTCGAGAAGAGAATTGCTAGCGAGACGATTGGCACCGTGGACTCCGGTGTCCGCAGTTTCCCCCGCGGCGTACAGGCCGGGCAGGGAAGTGCGGCCCCAGAGATCGGTCTTGACGCCGCCCATCATGTAGTGGGCGGCGGGGCAGACCGGAGCGACGTCGCGCGCGAGGTCCACGCCGTAGCTCATGCAGGTAGCGTAGATACGCGGAAAGCGCTTTTCGACAAAGCCTTCGGGCTTGGTGGTCATATCGAGATAAACGTGTTCGCTGTTGGTGCGGTGCATCTCGCTGACGATGGCACGGGCGACGACATCGCGAGGCGCGAGTTCCTGGCCTTCGTTGTAGCGCTTCATGAAACGTTCAAGGTCGATGTTGCGGAGAGTCGCACCTTCGCCGCGGAGCGCTTCGGAGAGCAAGAAGCGCGGTGCGCCTTTCACGGCTAACGCGGTGGGATGAAATTGCACGAATTCCATGTCGGAGAGTGCGGCGCCGGCTTCGTAGGCTATGGCCATGCCGTCGCCGGTGGCGACGTCGGGGTTGGTGGTCTCGCGGTAAATCTGGCCGAGGCCGCCGCTGGCCAGCAGCACGGCTTCCGCGCGCAGCTCGTGGAGCAAGCCATCAAGTTCATCGATGAATCGCAAACCGACGACGGCGCCGGATTCGACGATCAGCTCGGTTGTGAAGGCATGGGCGCGAAGGTGAAGATGCGGAATGGAGTGGGCGCGAGCGAGGAGAGCGCGGCTGATTTCGCGGCCCGTCGAGTCGCCGTGAGCGTGCAAAATCCGTGAGCGGCTGTGGGCGGCTTCGCGAGTGAAGGCGAGCTTCGTGCCGGCGCGGTCAAATTCGGTGCCCCACTCGATAAGCTCCGTGATGTACTTCGGTCCTTCTTCGACCAACAATGCCACGGCGTCGGCGCGACAGAGACCATCGCCGGCTTTGATGGTGTCCTGCTCGTGAAGTCCGATTTCGTCTTCGTCGCTGAGGGCTACGGCGATGCCGCCCTGGGCCCAGGCCGTAGCGGAATCGCTGAGATCGGACTTGGCGAGCACCAGGACGCTGCCGCATTCGCTCAGCTCAATGGCGGCGCGTAGTCCTGCGACACCTGATCCGATAACGGCATAGTCGGCGCGATGAGCTTTGGGGGGAGCAGTCATGACGAACGGCAGTGCCGGAGCCGTTTATGGTAGCACGAAGGAATTGCACGAATTGCGTTTGCGATGGAGAAATGAGGGCTCGCGCACTACGTTCCGGTTTCGGCGGCATGTTACATTGCCAAGGGTCGGATTCATGAGAATTAAGCGCATTGTGGTCCGGTCTGCGGCCGGGCCCTACTCGGTGGTGTGTGGAGCAGGCGTGCTCCGCCGCGCAGCGAAGGAGATCGCGAAGCTCGGCAGATTTTCGAGCGTGCACATCGTATCGTCCGCGAAAGTGTGGCGCGCGGTGGGCAAGGGTGTCCAGCGTGGCGCCGGGCTGAAGAATTCTGGCGCCGTGCATCTGATGGATGACGGTGAGTCGGCAAAAAATTTGCGGACGGTCGAATTGCTGGCGCGAGACCTGGTTCGAGCTGGTGCGGATCGCGGATCCTTGCTGGTTGCTGTGGGCGGAGGAGTTGTGGGAGACGTTGCGGGCTTTGTTGCCGCATCTTATCTGCGCGGGGTTGCCCTCGTTCATGTGCCCACTACGGTTGTGGCGCAGGTGGACAGCTCGATTGGCGGCAAGACGGGAGTGAACTTGCCGGAAGGGAAGAATCTTGTGGGAGCGTTCTATCCGCCGCGGCTGGTTCTTTCGGATCCGGAGGTGCTGGGTACCTTGCCGGAGCGGGAATTTCGCGGTGGACTTGCCGAGATCATCAAGCACGCGGTGATTGCCGATGCTGAGATGTTTACGTATTTAGAGAAGAACATGGAACAGGTGGAACGGCGCGATCGCGCGGCGCTCGATTATTTGATTCCGTCTAATGTGGCCATCAAGGCGGGCGTTGTGACGCGGGACGAGCGGGAATCGGGGCTGCGGGAAATACTTAATTTTGGGCACACGTTCGCGCACGCGCTGGAAAGTGTGACGCACTACAGGCGTTACCAGCATGGCGAGGCCGTGGCTTGGGGCATGATGGCGGCGGCGCTTCTGGGGCACGAGATCGGCGTTACTCGCGCCAATGATGTTTCGCGGATTGTCGCGCTTGTACGGCGCATAGGCCCGCTGCCGCCGTGGCCTCGCGTACCGGCAAATGTGCTGATTGCGGCGATGCGCTCGGACAAAAAGGCGCGGGACGGGAAGCTGCGATTTGTGCTGACGCCGCGCATTGGCAAGGCGGCGTCGTATGATGACGTTCCTCTCAAGGCAGTCGAACGCGTGGTGCGCTTTGCTCCACGTTTTTTCTCCGAGGCCGGCAAGGCCAATGGCTGAAGCTGCTGCGATTGCGAAGGGAACGCGACCGGAAGGCGCGCACACTGAAGGGGATGCTTCGCGCAAAGTGCGCCAGATGTTCACGGAGATCGCGCCACGTTACGATTTCCTGAATCATTTGCTGTCGTTGGAGATGGATCGCGTGTGGCGCGCGCGGACCGCGCAGCGTCTGCGACCAATTTTGCAGCGAGGTAATGCGCGGGTGCTCGATGTTTGCTGCGGCACTGGCGATCTTGCTTTCGCGCTGGCGCGCGGCGGTCGGGCGCAAGTTACGGGCGCGGATTTTTCTCACGCCATGCTCGTACGCGCTAACGCGAAAACCAAAGCTTATGCGCAGCAGGCTAGCGCGGACGCGGCTACGCGGCCAACTTTCTTTGAAGCCGATGCTCTACGCCTTCCATTCGCAGACGGTTCGTTTGATTTGGTTGCAACCGCTTTCGGTTTTCGCAATCTGGCCAACTATGAGAGTGGACTGAAGGAAATATTACGAGTGTTGAAGCCCGGAGGTACTGTAGCGATTCTGGAATTTACGGAGCCGCCGCCGGGCCTGCTGGGTGACCTGTATCGCTGGTACTGCCGCACGGTCTTGCCAAAAATTGGCGGACTGCTGTCCGGTAATCCGAACGCATACAAATACCTGCCGGCGTCGGTAGCGCGATTTTTTCGCCCGGAGGAGCTCGTGTCGCTGATGACGATTGTCGGATTCGGATCTGTTTCTTATGAGTTGTGGACTTTGGGCTCTGTTGCGCTGCACACCGCTGTTAAGAGTTAGGGCATTGCGAAAGCGGCGGCCAGACCGCCGCACTCCATGAACCGCTTATTCCTCGAGCCCTACGGCTCGGATCTTGGCGAGCAAAGTCTTTGGTGAGACACCGAGCCGTTCCGCAGCGCGGGTTTTATTCCATTGACAATCGCGCAGGGTGCTTTCGAGCAGGAGGCGTTCGACGTGACCGGCCGCGCGTTGCGTTACTTCCTCGAGTGATCCATCCCAACTGAACTTTTCCGGCAGCATTCCGTCCGGCAAGGCATCGGCATTCGGTTTGGGCGAAGGAAGCTGCAGGCCGCTGGCGCGGATGGTCATCCCGTCGGCAAGAATGACGGCGCGCTCCAGTGTGTTTTGCAGCTCGCGGACGTTTCCGGGCCAACGGTACTCGAGCAACCTCTGCTTCGCGTCAGGGGAAAGCTCGAGGCCGGGTTTGGCAAATTCCCGGCTGAACTTCTGGAGGAAATATTCGGCCAGCATGAGCACATCGTTCCCGCGGTCGCGCAGTGCGGGGATCGTGATGGGCACGGCGGAGATGCGGAAGTACAAGTCCTCGCGAAACAACTTCTCTTGCATGAGCTTTTGAAGGTCGCGATTTGTTGCCACGACGATGCGCACATCAATTTCGATTAGCTGGGTGCCGCCTACGCGTTCGAAGCGCCTTTCTTCCAGCACGCGCAGGAGTTTGGCCTGAATGGCCAGCGGCAACTCGCCGATTTCATCGAGGAACAATGTGCCGCGGTGCGCCAGGTCCATCTTTCCGACTTTGCGCGTGCCCGCTCCAGTGAAGGCGCCGCGTTCGTGCCCGAACAATTCGTTTTCGACCAGTCCCTCGGGGATTGCCGCGCAGTTCAGCGCCACAAAGGGCTGGTCGCGCCGATTGGACAGATGATGAATGGCGCGCGCAAAAAGCTCCTTGCCCGTACCGCTCTCGCCAAGCAGCAGCGCGGTGGAATCCGTTGCGGCGATGCGCTGAGTTTGCTGGCTGATCTGGCGAATGGACGCATGCTCGCCGACGATGCGGGGAAACCCGTACCGCGCCGCGTACTCTTCACGAAGCAGCAAATTCTCTCGCAGCAGTTCTTGCTGACGGGCGGCGCGCTGGACCAGGAGCTTCAGATGATCGAGGTCAACGGGCTTCTGGAGGAAGTCGAAGGCGCCTTCCTTCATGGCCGTAACGGCTTCCTCAACCGAGCCAAAGGCAGTGAGTAGAATGACGGGGATGCTGGCGTCGGCCTGTTTTGTCTCGCGCAAGACGTCGAGACCGGAAGCGCCTGGCATCTTCAAGTCGGTGATTACGAGGAGATAGCGTCGTGCGCGGACTTTTTGGATGGCGGCGGTGCCGTCCGGCGCTTCGTCTACGGCGTAGCCAGCGCGCTCCAGCGCCTTGCGGAGCATGGCGCGCAACTCATTTTTATCTTCGACTAAGAGGAGAGGTTCCATCTCCTTCGTTTCTACCATGATTTACGCAGCTAATCGGAAGAACGAGGCAGGGATGTGCGGAGAAATGTAAAGGCAGGGACAGAAATTTGATTATCGGTTTGGTGAATAAGGAACCGGCCGGCTAAAGCCTGGCCTCTAAACTCAGGGTGCGGCCCAGCCGGGGTCGCCGCCGGATTTGCGCAGGGCCTCTTCCATGTCGTCGAGCTTTTGGTGTAATTGTGCGATTTCCTGCTTTTTCGCTGCGATCTTGGCGTCATGCTCGTTGATATCTTTACGTGTATATTGTTCCGCCAATGCTTTCTGTGGATCGCTGTAATACTGCACTTGGGCCTTATTGTCTTCTCGCTGCAGGATATCGAGTTCCCTCTGCGTGCGGTCCAGGGTCGCGTAAACCTCTTTGAATTGCTTTCGCCACTTAGTCTCGGCGCTTTCCACTGGTTTACTAGCCGCATCTTTGCCTTGCGCATCGGGGTTTTTGGCTGCACCCTCTTCGGTTGTGCCCGATGGGTTCGGGGTGGCTGAAGCTGTCGTGACCCCGCCCCTAAGGTGACTTACGTCCTCGTCGGTATAGACCTTCTTGGGTTTAGCGGTGTCTTTTTTCTTCTGTTCGCGGGTCTTGCGCGCAGCATCCGCTACCGCGTCGCCGGTTGACTGCTGGGAAGAATCCTGCTGTTGCCGAGCTCGGGATGGAACCGCCGTAAACGCAAGGACCGCCAGAGCCAAGCTCGCAAATGCAGCGCCATTCTGCAACGTTTGTGCGTTCATGGACTTGCCTCCCAGGAGCCGAGGAATACTCCGGTACAAACTAAGTCTCTATGCTTGTCTTCTTCAATTCTACCGCTTCTGGAGCGCTGCCGCACAGGGGTAGCGTAACGATAAAGGCCGCGCCGCCTTCCGGGCGATTGCACGCCTCCACTTGGCCGCCATGCTGGACAATGATCTTCTGCACGACGGCCAAGCCCAAGCCGGTGCCATCCGCCTTCGTGGTGTAAAAGGGGCGAAAGAGCTTGCTGAGCGCAGCGTTTTCGATACCTGGGCCATTGTCGAGAATTGCAATCCGTTGCGAGCTGCCGTCTACGGCCCGAACGAACTCGCCTTTCAGCAGCACCTGTCCTCCCGTGGCGTTGTCCGCGCAAGCTTCCGCGGCATTGCGCACTAGATTTAGTAAGGCCTGGCGCAGAAGGCCCTCGTCGCCCGGCACATTGCCAAATACGCCCTCCGAGCGAACTTGGACGGCGGGCTTTGCGTCTGCGACATCGGAAATCACCCGCTCGACCACTGTTTTCAGCGGCACCGGCTCGTTGCCAATGTCGAGAGGGCGAGCATACTTTAGAAATTCGGTGACGACGTGGGTAATGTTGCGCGTTTGCTCCAGGATGCGGTCGGCGTAATCGGAAGCTTCTCCGCCCAATTCTTCAGCGCGAATCATCTGGGCGTATCCGGAGATGGTGGCCAGCGCATTCTTGAATTCGTGGGCGATGCCGGCGGAAAGCTCTCCCAGTGCGGCGAGATTCTCTTTTAGCTGCATCTGCTGCTGGAGGGCGGCGAGTTCGGTCAAGTCGCTTAGCAGACAAATTGCCCCGTTGATCTTTTCGTTGCCTTTGCGAATCGGCGAAATTGTGACTCCGAGGTGGCGGCGCTCGCCGGAAGGGGTCGCGTGCTGTACTTGTTCGCGGCGGAAAATCTTGCCTTCCGTAAGACACTCGGTGACCAAGCGGGTGAGTTTGGAAGCTTCGCCGAGCGCTTCGCTGTAGCGGCGGAAACCGAGAGCACGAATGCCAAGCGCCTGTTCCGCCGCGGGGTTCGCGCTGGAGATAATTCCCGTGGCGTTGACGACCAGAAGCCCGGCGGGCATGTTGCGAGTCACTTCTTCGCTGAGACGCTCGCTATGAGCAGCGCGTTCCTTTTCGATGCGGTGCAGGCGCTCCAGCTCCTTCTCCTGATCGCGAAGCTTCTGAATGACGCCTTGCATCGAGGCAGCCATGAAGGCGGACGGATTTTGCGTGCGCGGCGTTTGCGAGGCCACTTCTTTGTCGGTCCTTCGCGCGTTCTGAAAATAGCGCCTCACCAGGAGCAGCACTACGACGGCGACAACAAACAGTCCTACGGCCGAGCCGACGCCAAATGCCCAAAGATTGGGAGGCTTTGTTGCTTGCAGGGTCGCGAGGTTGATGAATGGATTCATGTCACACAAAAAGTTGCGACCATCGCATCATCATGGATGGACCAAAATACACCACCAGCAGCGCCGCAATGCCGAGAAAGGTTCCGAGCGGGAGCTGGTATTGGCTGGCGATCGTCCAGCGCAGCGCGTTCTCGCCGCCTAGACCGCGGCGGCTGGCCCGCTCTGCCAATCTTCGTTGCCAGCCGGTGACATAGAGGATGACGATCGAAGTGATGCCCACTAGGGTTCCGAGCAGCGTTCCCAGCAAGATTGTTAGGAAGGCTCCGCGCACGCCCAGGAACGCTCCGACCATGGCCATCATCTTGACGTCACCCATACCCATGCCTTCGCGACCGCGAACGCGCTTGTACATTGCCGCCACGGCCCAGAGAAGAAAGCTGCCGAACGCCGCACCAAGCAGCCCGTCGAGCAGACCCTGAACTGGTCGGGGCGGCAATCGATGGAACAGGGCCGAGCTCAAGTAGGCTGCTGTGCCATCGTGGGGAGGAACTACAGCCGAGAAGAACAGACCGGCCGCGAAGCCGGGCCAGTTTACGAGATCAGGGAGAAGTCGGACGCGCAGGTCGGTAATGGTTAACACGATGATCAGGCACGTGAAGAACAGCCACTTCACCGCGGTTTGCGTTAGCCCAAATTCCAAGTAGCAGGCTACGAAGAGAAGACCGGTGGCTAGTTCGACGAGGGGGTACATCGGGGAAATTGCGAGGCCGCAGCTGCGGCACTTGCCTCGTAGCCAAAGCCAACTGAAGACCGGGACGTTGTCATACCAATGTATCGGCGTTTGGCAGCGCGGACAGCGAGAGCCGGGTGCAACAATGGAGAAGTCTTCCGGAATGCGCAAGATGCAGACATTCAGGAAGCTGCCAATCACCAATCCGAACATAAAAATGAAAGCGATGACCAAGGTGTGCGCCGCTCAGAGCCCCTGTATGCAATGTGCCACACCCACTCCGTACCCTCAATGCACGCACCCATTGCAGGTGTCCGATGCCTAACACATTCCATCTATCTCCGGCCTATGTTCTGCTGGGCTTCGGAGCTCTGTGGCCTTTCACGCAAACACTCCACTTCTGGTTTTCTCTTCGCGCGTTCAAAAATGTAAAATACTGGCGTGAGCTCAACCAATTGGTTCGCCCGCCGCATTCTGCGATATGAGCAGCGCCGCTGGAAAACGGATGACAACCGTGTGGTACGCCCCTTCGGATGGGGGTTGGAGCACATTGGCGGACCGGCTGAGCATCCCAATCCCGCTGAATTCGTGCGGGACTACGCGGTTCGCGTTCTCGAGAACAGCGCGGAGTGGTACAGCACCACACCGGCGACCGATTACCGGCTCGACGATAAAAATGTGCTGACGTTTACGAGCTCGATCGAGTCGCCCTGGCCCGAAAACAACACGGTTTACGCACAATTTTTTCCGGCACGCAGGCGGGGGTCGGCGGTTTTGATCTTGCCCAACTGGAACGCTAAATGGCACGGGCAGCGCGGATTAGGCGAATGGCTGCAGCGCATCGGAATCAGCGCGCTGAAAATGAGCCTGCCGTATCACGACCGCCGCATGGCAGACGGTCACGAACGCGCGGACCAGCTTGTTGGACCGAACATCGGGCTTACGCTTCAGGCGAATCGCCAGGCGGTGCAAGACGCGCGACGCTGCTTGCGCTGGCTTGAGCAGCAAGGGTATTCGCGGCTGGGCATCCTCGGGACCAGCATCGGCTCTTCGGTTGGCTACATCACGCTGGTGCACGATCCTGCGGTGCGGGCCGGCGGCTTTTTCCACGTGTCAACGTATTTTGCCGACGTTGTCAGCCAAGGGATGACGACTACGCACGTGTGGGAAAGCTTGCGCGAGCACGTCACCGTGGACGAGTTGCGCGAATACTGGGCGCCGGTCAGCCCCATGCCTTATGTCGAGCGCGGATTGGGAGCGGGGAAGAACGCGTTCATGGTGTATGGCAAGTACGACCCCACGTTCTTGCCGGCCCTCACCGAGCAGATGCTGACAGCCCTTAGGCGTCATACTCCCCATCCGCGCACGCTCGCCCTGCACTGCGGGCACTATTCGCTCGAGCTGCCGCCGTTCAGCCACATCGCAGGCTATCGCATGCTCTCTTTCCTTCGCCAAGCCCTCGCATGATGCGACGCAATTTAGCCGCACGCCTCAACGCTTTAGCCTCGAAGCGCATTGATGCCGGGGAGTTTTCGCAAGGCGAGCGTTTGTACACTTGGTCTGCGCGCTTGGATCCGAGATGGAGCGTTCCTTGGTACAACCTCGGTCTACACGCAAAGAACCGTGGCCGGTGGAGAGAGAGTCTGCACTATAACCGGCGGGCATTGGAATTAGATCCAAAAGACGAGGGCTCACTTTGGAACCTAGGTATTGCGGCGACCGCGCTGCACGAATGGGAGGAGGCGCGTCGTGCGTGGCGAGCGTACGGCATAAATATTTACGACGGAGCCGGCGAAATCGAAATGGCCGCAGTGACCGCGTGTGTGCGCCTTGATCCCCGGGGACGTGGCGAGGTGGTTTGGGGCCAAAGGCTTGATCCAGCGCGGATAATTGTGTTCAACGTACCTTTACCGGATTCGCGACATCGATTCCGCGACGTGATTCTGAACGATGGCGCGGCGAACGGAACTCGGCTCAAGGGTGGCCAGGAATTCCCCGTTTTTGATGAGCTCGAAATTTGGAAGGTCTCGGAATACTCCACGTTTCGGGTCAAATTGCAAGTCCCGGACGAACTTGCGGAAAACCGCTTGGCAGAGCTGTGTGATTTGCGACAACTGGGGATTGAGGATTGGAGCACGATTCGGTTTATTTGTGCGGAATGCAGTCGGGGTAATCCAAAGACACACGAATGCCAGTCAAAACCCCTGGAAGATGGCGCCAGGGTGTTTGGTTTTGGAGCGAAGAAAAAAGAGGACCCGGAACACGTGCTCGAGGAATGGCTTGAATCTTGCGCGGGAAATGCCGGGCCGATAGAACTGCTTTTCTCGGCCTCCACACAGTAAACCTCCCTCTGGGAAAATGGAAGCCATGAACGTTAACATCGAAATCCAGAAAACTGGAAACTACCCGTCTCCTCGCCAAGAAAACGGGCGAACGACTACTGCGGTGGTAACTGCGCGAGGCGAGCGACTGGCCACGGCGTTGGGCCGTCAAGGATAGAAAAACAGGGAGCCGGGCCAAGCAGCTAATGCAATACCGAAGAGAACGCCGCAGCCGCTATTAGTGCTGATACCGCTTCGATGTCCGGTGCGAGCGGTCGATCTTGCACAACCTTGGGAGACT
>Ga0209526_10003458_pt1 | contig 10752 bp, 11 predicted proteins | sample JacPinW_OM2H0_M1_FD_188566 | JGI IMG/M metagenome (GOLD analysis project Ga0209526, IMG submission 188566) | Forest soil microbial communities from Algoma, Ontario, Canada - Jack Pine, Ontario site 1_JW_OM2H0_M1 (SPAdes) (version 2) | ecosystem: Environmental > Terrestrial > Soil > Boreal...
TCAAGATGATGGCGCCGCTCGTCTACAACCAGTTCACCCAGCAGACCAACTGGCCGTTCGGCGGCGCCATCGCCTTCATCCTGATGACGGTGACCCTGCTCCTGACCGTCGCCGCCAACCTCATCATCCAGCGTCGCAGCCAACGGTGAGGCAAAGAGACATGGCCGAAGAAACCCGATTGCGCCGCTTCGCCGTCCTGATCGACGCCGACAACACCTCGCCGCGCATCGCCGCCGGTCTGTTCGAGGAGATCGCCAAGTTCGGCGAGGCCAGCGTCCGGCGCATCTATGGCGATTTCTCGAGCCCGCGCATGAAGTCGTGGGCGGACATCCTGCAAAAATACGCGATCGATCCCTACCAGCAGTTCGCCTACACGACGGGGAAGAACGCCTCCGACATCGCTCTGGTGATCGACGCCATGGATCTCCTGCACAGCCGGCGGTTCGATGGTTTCTGCCTGGTCTCTTCGGACAGCGACTTCACCCGCCTGGCGTCCCGTCTTCGCGAAGAAGGAGCCGATGTTTACGGCTTCGGCGCCCAGAAGACCCCGGAGAGCTTTCGCCAGGCGTGCCGGCGGTTCGTCTACATCGAGAACCTGTTGCCGGAAGCGGAGGTGGCGATTCCCGAAGAAGGTTCCTCCAAGGCCCGCCCGTCGGCCAGTGCAGCGATCCCCATCCTGACCAAGGCGATCGCGCAAATGGAGACAGAGGACGGTTGGGTCGGCCTGGGCGTGGTCGGACAACGGCTGGCGAACATCGCCTCCGACTTCGACCCGCGCACCTATGGCTTTCGCAAGCTGAGCGACCTGGTCCGCCAAACCGGCGCTTTCGAGATGGATCAGCCGGAAGGCCGGGCGGTCCGGATCCGGGCCAAACCGACACATCCATCCCGAGCCCGTCCTGCCCAGGCTGCGGCACCGAGGCGCGGCTTGAAATAGACGCCGTTGCTGTTGCACTGCATTCGTCACCTGGGTCGCTTAGCGTCGTTGCTTTTGTCGCTGCTCGCCTCTAAAGCCCCAGTGCTCGGCACGGCCCAACCGATGCCTTTGGACAGGAAAGCTTCCCTCGATTGGAAAACACGCAAGACCCCGCGGCTCCCGCCGCGGCCGTGACGAATGCCCGCGCCTGGACGCAGGTTCTTGCGCGCTACCGGCAGCCCAGCACCGGCCGGGGCATTGTCGAAATCGCCATCACGGTCGTGCCTCTTGCAGCACTCTGGGTGCTGGCTTGGGCGACGCTCGACATCGGCTATTGGCTGGCCTTGCCGCTGGCCATCGCCGCCGCCGGTTTCCTCGTGCGGCTTTTCGCCATCCAGCACGATTGCGGCCATGGCTCCTTCTTTCGTCACCGGCTGGCAAACGACTGGTTCGGCAGGATCGCCGGCGTGCTGACCTTCACGCCCTACGCCGTGTGGCGCCACGCCCATGCCACCCATCACGCCAGCACCGGCAATCTCGACCGCCGCGGGCTGGGCGATGTCGATACGCTCACCGTGGAGGAATACCGCGCGCGCTCGTTCTGGGGACGGCTGCGCTATCGCCTGTACCGCCATCCGCTGGTGATGTTCGGCATCGGTCCGGCCTATGTTTTCATTCTCCAGTATCGCCTGCCCGTGGGGTCGATGCGCGCGGGTTGGCGGCCGTGGGCCAGCACCATGACCACCAACCTGGCGATCGCGCTGCTCGTCGCCCTGCTGATGTGGTCGATCGGCATCAAGGCATTCCTGCTGATCCACCTGCCGATGCTGCTGCTCGCGGCCTCGGTCGGCGTGTGGATGTTCTATGTCCAGCACCAGTTCGAGCACACGACCTGGGCGAACGACAGGGAATGGAACCTGCATGACGCAGCCTTGCACGGCAGCTCATATTACGACCTGCCGGCCTTCCTGCGCTGGTTCACCGCCAATATCGGCGTGCATCATGTGCATCACCTCAACAGCCGCATTCCCTATTACCGGCTGCCGCGCGTGCTGCGCGACCATCCGGAACTGCGCAGTGTCGGCCGACTGACGCTGTGGCAAAGCTTTCGCTGCGTGCGCCTCGTGCTGTGGGATGAGACGCAACGCCGCCTGGTCTCGTTCCGCGAGGTCCGGGCGTCGGCCTGAAGCGCCCGGCGCATCCGTTGCCGTTCGGACGGCGATAGGCGACAGTCGCTGCCATGCATATTGGACTGATCGGCGGCATCGGCCCGGCCGCTACCGACTTCTATTATCGCGGCCTGATCGAGCGGCACGCAGCCTCCGGCATTCCGCTGGAGCTTACGATCGCCCATGCCGACGTGCGGGAAATGAGCCGTAATCTCACCAACAGGGATCCCGGCAGGCAGGCCGAGATCTTCGTGCGGCTGGTGCAGCGGATGAAGGCGGCGGGCGCCGCAGCCGCCGCCGTCACGTCCATGGGCGGCCATTTCTGCGTCAAGGAGCTCGCGGCAATCTCGCCCTTGCCGATCCTCAACGCCATTCCCGAGGTCGATGCCGCCGTCACGCGCAGCAAGCTGAAGAAAGTCGGCATCGTCGGGACCCGCACGGTGATGGAGAGCGGGCTCTATGGCGGCATCTCCTCGGCCGAGGTCGTGGCGCCCGAAGGCGCTGAGCGCGACGAGGTCCACACCGCCTACGTCGGGATGGCAGAAGTCGGCCGCGTCACCGACCAGCAACGCCGCACGTTCTTCACGGTTGGTCGCCGTCTCTGCCAGGAGCGCGGTGCCGAGGCGATCATGCTGGGCGGCACCGACATGTTCCTGGCGTTCGTCGGACAGCAAAGCCCGTTCCCTCTCATCGACTGCGCCGATATCCATGTCGACGCGATTTACCGCAAATCGGCCGGCTAGGCGCAGCTCTTCAGCAGGTTGACGGCGGCCGCGTCGCCCGGCGCCAGCGCCAGGCATTGCTGGAAGCAGCGGCGTGCGACGACTGGGTCGTGCTGGGCGAGCGCGTCGACGCCGGACTGCAGCAGGTCTCGGGTCAGGCCCTTGGCGGCGCGCTCGGCGGGCGCGTTGTGCTGGAACACCTCGAAGATCGTGACCGGCCGGGTCTTGCCCTTGACCACCACGACGTCGATCGGGCGGACGTCGTAGGCTTTGGGGTCGGCGAGCTGCTCGTAGGTGTACTGCGATATCAGCAGGCCGACGTGATATTCCTTGGTCAGGCTCTCGATCCGCGAGGCGAGGTTGACGGCGTCGGAGATGACCGTGCCGTCCATGCGGTGCTTCTCGCCAATCGTGCCCAGCATCAGCGAGCCGGTGTTGATGCCAATGCCGATGCCGATCGGCTCGAGGCCGGACGCGCGACGCTCCTCGTTGAAGCCGTCGAGCGCGTCGTGCATGGCGAGGCCGGCGCGTAGCGCATCGTCGGCTGTCTGGAACAGCGCCATGATGGCATCGCCGATATACTTGTCGATGAAGCCATTGTGGGTGCGGATGACCGGCCCGACGCGTTCCAGGTAGGCATTGATGAAGGCAAAGTTCTCGTCCGGTGTCATCTTCTCCGACAGCGTCGTGAAGCTCCTGATGTCGGAGAACAGCACGGTCATGGTCCGCCGCTTGTTGTCGCCCAGCTCGACCTCGACAATCGACGGCTTGCCGACGATCGCCAGGAAGGCGCGCGGCACGAAGCGCTCGATCGAGATGTTGGTATCCTTGAGGTCGAGGATGGTCTTGCGCACCGCATCGCGCATCGAGGCGAAGCTTTTAGCAAGCTGGCCGATCTCGTCGCTGCGCTCGGTGTTGGCGATGGCCTGGGTGAGATCGCCCTCGGCGATGGCGCCGGCCTCGCCGCGCAGGTTGAACAGCGGCTCGAGGAGCTGCTTTTGCAGCAGCCGCGAGGCAATCCAGAACACCACCGGCAGCAGCAGCGCCAGCACGACCATCGAGCTCAGGAACACCTGGATGACGGCTTGTCGCGCCAGGCCGGTATCGTAGGTGATCTCGCGGATGACGAACTTGGGCGAAACCGGATGGCTGGGATCGCTCGCGGCCGCCGTCGCCTCGCCGCTGTAGATGGTGACGTAGCGTCCCTCCTGATTGACGACTTCCTCGCGGCGGCTCTTCATCACGCGCTCGCTGAGCGCAGGATCGAGCTTCTTGCCGACATGGAGCAGCGACCAGGTGCCCGCGGCGTTGATCAGATAGATATCGAGATCCTTGACGTACGGGTTCGAGCGCACCGCATCGGAAAACAGGTCCTCGAAGAAGAACTTGCTCATCCAGGCAAAGGGGCCATCGGCCAGGCTGTCGCGAACGTCGGTCGATACTTCGACGATGTAGTCCTTTCCCTCGGGGCCGAAGTAGCTGTAGGTCCGGAGCGTGCCCGTGAGTGAAGACAGGTCGATGCCGTCGTTCGAAACCTTGCCGTCGCCGTAGACGGAATCCAGGAACCGCGTGAAGGGGCTGTCGGGGAAGACCAGGTTCATGTCGGACGCGAGGTTGGTCTGGAAGACCTTGTGCTCGCGGCCGATGAAATAGATGTGCTGGACGCCGTACTTCTTGGTCAGCGCGTCGAGCTCGGTGACCGAAAGATCGCCGGGTTTGCGGCCGAGGCTTTCGAGCTCCGCCACGATCTGCGGCAGCACCTTGTCCATGTGGGCCGTGATCTCTGCGTGCTGGGAGCGCAGCATGGTTTGGAAGACGGCGAAGCGCTCGGTGAGGCTCGCTTCGAGGTTGCGGATCTCCGCGGCCTGCTTCTCGGAGACCAGCCGGTACATCGCCAGCGAGGCGACGATGGTCGCGCCAAGGCTGACCGCGACCATCACGGCTAGAAGGAACAGACCGGCCTTGCGCTTCATTGAAGGACGAAACCTTCCCACGCCCCCGTTGGCATCATCCTCTCATTTCGCCGCTAGGGCACCCCCCACTTTTGCGCCAGGCGGGCGTAGGTACCGTCGCGTTTCATGTCGGCGAGCGCGCGATTGACCGCGGCCAACAGGCCCGGATTGTTCCTGGCGAAGCCGATGCCGAGCGGCTGCGGGTCGTCGGGCACTTGCGCCACGATGCTGAGATCGGGGGTTTGCCGGGCGAGCCAGGCGGCCACCGGATAGACCTTCATCACCGCCGTGATGCGGCCCGCGGCGAGATCGACCATGGCGTCCTGGATGCGGTCGAACGAGTAGACTTTTACGCTGCCGATCTGGCCTTTCTGCTGCATCTTGACCGCGATGTCGTAGTCGGTCGTCGCCGCCTGCACGCCCACCGAGGCAGCCCTGAGGTCGGCGATGCCGCGGATCTGCGGCGAGCGACGGCTGTCGATCACCAGGCTGAGCGTCGTGGTCATGTAAGGCGTCGACCAGGCCAGAGTTCGCTCGCGCTCCGGCGTGATCGTGATACCGCCCACGATGAGGTCGTACTGGCCGGCCTGCATCTGCTGCAGGATCGTCTCCCACGGCGTGTCGACGAACACGGCCGTGAATGAGAGGCGCCGGGCGATCTCGTTCATGAGATCGACCTCGAAGCCGATCCTCCGGCCGTTCGATACATATTCGAACGGTGGGTTCACGAAATAAGTGCCGATGCGGAGCGTTCCCGGCGCCAGCGTGCGCACGGGCTCCGGTTGCCGGGGCGAGCAGGCACCAAGCGCCAGCACGGCGCCGCCGAAGGCACGCCTCGTCAAGCCAACGGTCACGGCGCGGGTCGCGTCTAGCCGTTGGTCCACAGACGCGTCGTGTAGGCGCCCTCGACGCCGGCGTCGATCTGGGCGGCCAGCTCGGGGCCCGCTCCGACCCGGGGCGCGATGATCTTGCCGAACGACACGCGACCCGGCGCTGGCCAGGCCTTGGGGTCCCACAGCTTGGCGCGCACGATCGAGCGGGCGCAGTGGAAGTAGCAATGCTGGATATGCACGCGCGTTGCCAGCAGCGCAGGCTTGCCGAGCGAACTGAGCGAGGCCACGAGATCGGGATCGTCGAAGATCTCGGCCGTGCCCGACACGCGCAGCGTCTCGCCGGTCGCCGGCACCAAGCCGATCAGGCCGATCTTGCCAGTCGCCAGGATATTGCTCAGCCCGAAGGCGAGGTTGTTGCCGACCCTCTCGGGGATCAGCAGCGTTTTTGCATCCTCGACCCTGATGAAGCCCGGCTCGTCGCCCTTGGGCGAGACCTCGATGGTGCCGTCGGCCGCCGTGGTGCCGACCAGGGCGAAGGGGCAGCGCTTCAGGAAGTCGATCGACTGCTCGTCGAGCGCGTCCAGGATCTTGGCGCGGGTCGCCGCACGCGGTTCGGCGATGCTGCGTCGCAGATCCGCGGTCGAGGTCAGGCGGGCCATGGGGGGCTCCTTGCGAATCGTTCGCAGGCACCATCGACGATCCGGTGGCGCGATTCAACTGCGCGCCGTTTTCGCCGGAGAGCGTCTATCGGAATAAGTACGCACCATGGAGAGGGTAACGCCGATGTGCGCCCTTTGGGCGAGGCGCCAGTTTCCGCAATTTCCGCTACCGCTTTTCCAATTGGTTCGGCGCGAGCACGAAATAACATTGCACAAGAGCGGCCTCCGGCGACCGGGAATTCTTTCGCACCGTATATGGGCCCGGAATCGACGTCAGTTCCGCTCGGCGATGGTGCGCCATCGAGCGCTGGCACTGCAGGCAGATCATGAAGGCGAGCGAACATGATGCCGATCCTTCCAGGAGAGAGGCCGGCAGACATACGCCACAACATTGCGCAGGACTGTCAACGACAAAATGCGGAGCCGAAAGCGATCATCGTTTCAGGGCGTCCATGTTGCCGTAGAGACGGCGAAGGGCTGCCTTCAGTGTCTTCGTCTCGGCGGCGCTGAAGCCGGTCAAAGCCACGGCTTCGTAGCGTTCGGCGATCGGCAGGAGACGCTCGGTCAGGCGCCGGCCGGTGGCCGTCGCCTGGAGCATCACCGCCCGCGCATCGCCGGCGTCGCGATGACGGGCGACCAGGCCTTTCTGCTCCATGGCGTCGACCAGGCGTGTGAGCGTCGAGACCTCGATCGACGTCGTCGCGGAAAGATCGCCCATGCGTCTTCCGTCCCGCTCGCGCAAAGCGGCGAGCACGCGCCACATCTGCAGGGTGGCGCCGAGCAGCCGCACCTCCGCGCTGAACGAAGCCGCGATGCGCGCACCGGCGCGATTCAGCAGATAGGGCAGGTAGGCGTCGAGTGGTCCCATCAGCCCGTCGCGCGCAGCGGCGCGGTCGACGCAAAATGCGGCGCCACCTCGCGCATGAAACGCTCCATCTGTTCCTTGACCAGCGCATGCGGCTTCTGGCCGTAGTTGAAATAGAGGATGACCTCGGCGATGCCGGCCTTCTCTACCTGCTTCAAGGTATCGACGACGTGCTGCGGGCTGCCGCACAGGATCGACTTGTCGGTGAGCTTCTCGGGCCGCATGTCGCGCAGGATGTTCACGATATCGACGAAGTATTTGTAGGTCGGCGGCACCTTCTCGCCCGCGGCTGACGGAAACGCCGCGATCAGGGCGTCCTGGAAATAGCGCACCAGCGCTTGCTTGCCGTACTGCTCCTCTTCAGGTGTCGAGGCGATGTGCACGAAGTAGGAGCACATGGCGCGGCGCATCGGCCGTTTGAACGGGCCTTCGCAGGTGTCGCGGTAGACGCGCACGGCGTCGGCCAGCGAGCCATAGACCATGGCGGCGGCGAACGGCGCGTAGATGACGTTCCAGTCGTGCTTCGCGGCGAGCTCCATCGAGGGCCGCGAGAAGCAGGCGACATAGGGCCGGAGCGGCTTCTGCGCCGGCTGGGGCCGCACCTCGATATCCTTGAAGTCGTAGAACCTGCCCTTGTGCGACCACTTGCCGGTCTCGGTCCAGGCGCGCCACACGATCTCCAGCCCCTCGGCGAAAAGCTCGGCGGAGTCGTCGAACGGCGCGCCGAACGGTTCATATTCCTTGCGGTCGTAGCCGCGGCCGGCGGCGAAATCGACCCGGCCGCCGGACAGCAGATCGAGCGTCGCCCATTCCTCGGCGACATGCAGCGGATGATGCACCGGCAGCAGCGTGACGGCGGGCGCCAGCCGCAATCTGGTCGTGGCGCCGGCCAGTTGCGCCAGGATGGCCAGCGGCGAGGCATTGACGCCCAGAAGGTTGAAATGATGCTCGCCGATCCAGGCCGAGTGGAGGCCGACTTTCTCGGCCCACAGCGCCTCGGCGTAGATGTCCTTGATGAAGTCCTCAGGCGCACGCGGATTGTTGGGATAGCGGTTGTCGCTCAGCGTGAAGTAACCGAACTCCATGGCGTTTCCTCCCGTCTTGCCGCGAAGGTGCGCTGATTCCAATTATTTGTAAATGCAAATAACGAGGGCGTGGCTTGTGATCCGGCATCGACGGCGGTACGTACGCCTCAACAACGACGAGAAACCGGATGGGAGATCGACATGAAGCGCTTGTTGGTTCTCGCTTTACTTGCGTTGCCGATACCGGCGTTTGGTCAGGCCAATGTCCAATTGATCGACCAGGGTCGCGCCCTGTTCAACGACCCCAAGCTGTCGGGCAGCGGCCAGCTTTCCTGCGCCACCTGTCATCCCATGAACGGTCACACCGACAACAAGACCTATGTCGTGGCCGAAGTGGTGGCTGACGGGGATCCCAAGGGCCGCAGCACGCCCACGCTGTGGGGCGCCGGCATCCGTCAGGCCGAGTGGTCGTGGGCCGGCAACATCCCGTCGATCGAGACCAACATCCGGGGCATCATCGTCAACCGCAGGAAGGGCGCGGAACCCAGCAAGGAGACGCTGGAAGCACTGGCGGCCTATGTGAAGTCGCTGCCCAACGGGCCGGCGCCGTTCCTCAACGCCGACGGCATGCCGCGCGACACCGCCCCGGCCGACGTCAAGCGCGGCTACGCCCTGTTCTCGGGCAAGGCCGGCTGCATGACCTGCCACGTGCCCGCTTCCTACGACAAGAAGGGACCGGAGGACGTGGGCAGCGGCGGGCCGTTCAAGGTGCCGTCGCTGCGCAACGTGTCGAAGACCGGCCCGTATTTCCATGACGGCCGCTTCAAGACGCTCGACGAGGCTGTCACCTTCATGTGGGACTTCTACAAGAAGAAGAACGACAGCAAGGACACGCTGAGCGACGCCGACAAGCGCGATCTCGTGGCCTTCCTGCGCGCGCTCTGACGCACGTCCCGACAAGGCAGACTCATGTCTTGCCGGAGCGCGGGCCTCCAGGCCCGCATCTTCATCGCGATACGATGACATGAGCGGACCTGGAGGTCCGCGCTCCGGCAAGATGCCTGATCGGAATAAACTCTAGGGACTACGCGACGCGCGGCTCGACTTCGGCCAGCGAGACGATCCAGTCGCGGAACGCCTTGATCTTGCGCCGCCGGATCGCCTCCGGCGGATAGACGAGGTAATAGGCGAAATCGTCTTTCGCCATCTTGAAGTCGAACGGCACGACCAGGCGGCCGGCCTTGAGGTCGGGCGCCACCAGCGCCTGGCGGCCGAGCGCCACGCCCAGCCCGTCCATCGCCGCCTGATAGGCAACCAGGGGGAGGTCGAACGACACGCCGCGCGAGGAGTCGATGCCCTTCACCCCGGCGGCGGTCAACCAGACCTGCCAGTCGTCGGGAAAGGTGCCGATATGCAGCAAGGTGAAACGCTTGAGGTCGGCCGGCTTCTTGAGCGCATTCGGCCCCTTGAGCAGTGACGGCGCACAAACCGGCATGACGTCTTCCTTCACCAGCCGCTCGGCGGTGAGTCCCGGCCAGTGACCGCGGCCGTAGCGGATGCCGATATCGACATCTTCGCGCGAGAAGTCGACCAGGCCGGTGTTGGTGCTGATGCGGACGTCGATTTCGGGATTGGCGCGCTGGAAGCCGCCGAGCCGCGGCACCACCCACTTCATGGCGAACGACGCCGTGGTGGTGACGGTGAGGTGGCCGCCCCTGTCCTTTTGCAGCAGCTTTTCGGTCGCCTCGTTCAGCTGGTCGAAGGCCCCGCGCACCGCGGGCAGGTAGGCCTGGCCCGCTTCCGAGAGCAGGAGCGAGCGATTGCGCCGCACGAACAATTTTAATCCGAGGCGCTGCTCCAGCCCGCGCACCTGATGGCTGATCGCGGCCTGGGTGACGCTCAACTCGTCGGCGGCGTCGGTAAAGCTCATGTGGCGGGCAGCAGCCTCGAAGGCACGCAATCCGTTGAGCGGCGGCAGGCTTCGCTTCATGACGCTCCCATCACATGAGTTATTCTTATCAAAACAGGACAAAGGGTCATTTGTAAAGCACCCCCCAGGGTCCCAAATCCCGCTCAGACACAGCGTTATTCCATCGGGGAGCAGTCCTATGGCCGACATCTCGCTTCATTACAGTTCCAAGGCGCCGCTGGCCGGCACCTACACCGCATTCAACCAGATCCTGGCGGGTTGGCGCCGCCGCGCCCGCGAGCGCCGCGAGCTTGCCACCCTCGACAGCCGCACGATCCGCGATCTGGGCCTCACCGCCAGCGACATCCAGTTCGAGGTCAACAAGCCCTTCTGGCGGAGCTAATCCCCCCTTCCGGAGCGAGCCCGTTCCTACCCTGCGCGGACTCATTATTTCTCCGGATCCTGGCCGGCGGTCGATCCTCAGCCTCCCTGTCGACCGCCGGCTTTTTCTTTGCCCGCGCCCATGCCTCTTGCTAGAGGCCGCGCGTGCCTCTTTCAGACCTCCAGATCCAGGCGCTGGCCCGTGATGCCGTGCAGCGCGCGACCGCCGGCGACTTTGCCGGCGCCGAACCCTTGCTGGCGCGAATGGCCGAAGCGCGGCCCAATTCCGGACAGGTGCTCAATCTCCTCGGCCAGGCGCGG
>Ga0209526_10003459_pt1 | contig 10750 bp, 14 predicted proteins | sample JacPinW_OM2H0_M1_FD_188566 | JGI IMG/M metagenome (GOLD analysis project Ga0209526, IMG submission 188566) | Forest soil microbial communities from Algoma, Ontario, Canada - Jack Pine, Ontario site 1_JW_OM2H0_M1 (SPAdes) (version 2) | ecosystem: Environmental > Terrestrial > Soil > Boreal...
CGGCGGGCAAAGGTCTTGAACCCTTGCAGCCGCAGTGACTTCAAATGCACGGGCTAGATAGGTAAAGACATGGCTGAGCTATCGCGCCCATCAGTGACGAAAGCATGGACCACGGCGCGGGTCACCCGTGTATTAGAGCATGTCACCGTTGCCGAAGGCAACGGCGGCCTCTGACCCCTACTTCCCGATGAGCACCTCGGTGGCCTTGATGATGACGGTCACCCGGTCGCCGGCTTTGAGGCCGAGCCGCTTCAGTGATCCATCCGTGATCGCTGCCACCACGTTGCCGGGCTCGATCTTGACCTCGACCTCGGCCATAATGGTGCCCGACTTTACGCGAACGATTTCACCCTTGAGCTGATTGCGTGCGCTGAGTTCCACGTTGATGCCTCCTGTTGTTCATACCGGGTAGACCCCCACGTCGGTCGCCTTGAAGGAAAGCCAGACCTCCGCTCCTTCGCCCAGGTCTAACTCTTTGAGAGCGGCAGTGGTCACCTCCGCGATAACCGGGACCTCGCCGTCGATGCGGACGCGAGCGCGATCGCCGAGGAGCTCGATGCCGCTCGCGCGGCCTGGCCAGACGTTGCGCGGGCTGCCCTCGGGGCGCTGCCTGTGAACTGCGACGGCGCGCGGATGGATGACCGCGAAGACCTCGCCAGACTCCGCGCTGGCGGCCGCGACCACCCGTCCGCCCGGCATCCGCACGAACCCATGATCAGCCTGTCCTTTCAGCAGGTTGACGCCGACCAGGTCGGCCACGTAGCGCGAGCGCGGTCGCTGCGTCACATCGGCCGGCGAGCCGGATTGCAACACCCGTCCCTGCTCGAGGATCACCAGCCGATCCGCCATCGCCATTGCTTCCACCGGGTCGTGGGTGACGAGCAGGCGCACCCCTTGAAACGATTCGAGGTGCCGACGAAGGTCGCGACGGAGCTCGACACGAGTGCTGGCGTCGAGGGCGGCCATCGGCTCGTCGAGCAACAGCAACGCGGGGTTGGTCGCCAGCGCACGTGCCAGGGCGACCCGCTGGGCCTGTCCACCTGACAGCGATGCCGGCTTCCGCTGCGCTTCTGCCGCCAAGCCGACCCGTTCGAGCCAGCGGTGAGCGGTGGCGGACGCTTCTGGCCGTGACATACCACGCGAGCGAAGGCCGAAGGCGACGTTCTCGAGCACGCTGAGGTGCGGAAACAGCAGGTAATCCTGGAAGACCATCGCGATTGGTCGTCGCTCGGACGGGACGAAGACGCCGGCCGCCGGTTCCTCGAGCACGACCCCGTCGAGAGAAACGCGCCCGGCGTCCAGTGGCAGAAGTCCCGCCAGACCGCGGAGCAGCGACGTCTTGCCCCCGCCGTTGGGCCCGAGCACCGCGACCACTTCGCCGGGGTCCACCTTCAGGTCGACATCGAGCTCGAACGCGCCGATGCCCAGGCGTATCCGCGCCTCGAGGCTCACGACGACCCCAACCAGCGGTCCCGGAGTCCGATCAGCACGACAAGCGAGACCGCCAGCAGCACCAGGCTCAACACGATGGCGGCGTCCGGGTTGGTCTCGAGCGCCAGGTACACGGCCAGCGGCATGGTCTGGGTGCGTCCCGGAAAGTTGCCTGCAAACGTGATGGTGGCGCCGAACTCCCCCAGCGCGCGGGCCCAGCAGAGGACCGCACCGGCCACCAGCGAAGGACGTATGAGCGGTAGGGTCACCCGCCAGAGCACGGTCCAGCGGCTGGCTCCCAGGGTTCGCGCCGCGTCCTCGAAGCGCGCGTCCATCGAGCGAAGGCCCGCTTCGACCGTGATTACGAGGAAGGGCATCGCCACGAACGTCTCGGCGATGATCGCGCCGGCTGTCGTAAAGGGCAGATGAATGCCGAAGGTGGCGAGCCAGCCCCCCAGCACACCGCGCCGGCCGAAGGCCAACAGTAAGGCAACACCGCCGACCACCGGCGGCAGGACCATTGGCAGCACCGTCACCGCGCGCAACACGGCGCGCCCCGGAAAGCTGAGGCGCGCGAACGTCCAAGCCAGCGGCACCCCGAAGACGAGGGCGATGGCGGTCGCCGAGAACGAGGCGAGCAGAGAAAGGCGCAGCGCCGTCAAGACCTCAGGTGAGCGCAGTTGGTCCCAGGTTGCGGCCCAGGGCGTGCGTAGGACGATGCCGATCAGCGGGACGACGAAGAACGCGGCGCCCACTGCGGCGAACACGAGGAGCGCGACTGGGGCGGCTGGCCGTGCCCTCGTGGCCTTACGGACTTGTAAAGCCATAGCGGGCCAGAGTCGCCTGGCCGGCGCCAAGGAGATACGAGACGAACGCCTTGGCCAGTTTCGTGTTTTGGGAATCCTTGAGGATCGCGACCGGATAGTCAGCCACGACGTTTTGTCCCAAAGGAATGTCCACCCCCTGGACCGCGGCTCCGGCCGCTTTGACATCGGTGATATAGACGATGCCGGCGTCCGCCTCGCCCAGCGCCACCTTAGTAACGACCGCCTTGACATCGGTCTCCAGGCTGGCCGGCTTCACGATGACGCCTGCTTTCTGCAGGGCTTGCGTGGCGTAACGCCCGCACGGAACGGCGGGGGCGCAGAGGACAATCAAGAGCCCCGAACGGACAAGGTCCGAGAGTCCTGTGATGTGCTTCGGGTTTCCGGCGCCGACCACGATTTCGAGACGATTGTGGGCGAAGATCGACGGCGAGCCGCTGACGAGCCCGGCGTCAACCGCCTTCTGCATGTTGGGCTGATCCGCGGACGCGAAGGCATCGCCGATCGCGCCTTGCTGAATCTGCGCAACCAGCGTTGACGATCCCCCGAAGCTCAACTTGACCATGCTGCCGGGATGGGCCTTTTCGAAGTCCTTGCCAATGGCGGTGTAGGCGGCGGTCAAGGAGGAGGCCGCAAAAACCGTGATCGTGCCGCTCACCGCGGCAGGACTCGATGATGCCGGCGCGCTGTTGCCACATGAGCTACATAGCGCGACGGCAATGGCGAATGCGGCGACCGTGTTCGAGCGCATCGCAGCCTCAGGCTTCGGGTAGCTCGACCATCACGTTGGTGGCTTTGACCACGGCGACCGCGCGTACGCCAGGCGCGAGGCCAAGCTCGTCGGCCGCTTCGCGGGAGATGAGGGACACGAGTCGATGCGGCCCCGCCTGCAGCTCGACCTGGGCCATCACGCGGTCTTTGACTACGCGCGTGACGATGCCCTGGAAGTGGTTGCGTGCCGAGCTGGCTATCGTCGTTTCTGGCAATACGTCAGCGGCCGTCTTCGCCATGAAGCGCGCAAGTTGCCTCCCATCCACGACGCGTTGCCCGCCGGAGGTCCTGACCGTGGCCAGTCGACCGCTATCGGTCAGCCGGCGAACGCTGTCGACACTGATCCCGAGGAGCTCCGCCACCTCGCCGATCTTGTAGGGTGCCATTTGCGAGACCAAACAGACTCTAGCATTTGCGCGGTTTTCACGCAGAAACCCTCTGATTATCGATAATTCTGTCGTCCGGTGTGGCGCCGTTTACAGAGAAGCGTCTCGCTACAATCCTTCCTGTGAGTGACGAGAACATCGCCGGTCTGCTAATCGAGAACGCTGAGCTGCGCCGACTTCTCCGAAAGCACCAGTGGAGCGGATTGGTCCCGGCCAAATCCAACGGGGCCTGCCCGGAGTGCGCCGGTTCGAAACCCCCTGAGGGCCGTGGTCATCGGCCGGGCTGCGCTCTCGCCGCGGTGTTGGCCGAGAGCTAGTTCGGCGAGCGCTTAGCCTCGTGCGCCGCGACGGCCTCGAGCACTTCGTCCTGAGCCGGCGGATGATCCAGCGCTCCAAGCGCCGACAGGGCCTCGCGCGCTGCCATCTGCTCGGCCGCGCGTTTTGTGCGCCCCTGTCCTGTGCCGCGGTTGCCGTCCCCAAAACTGACTTCAGCGGTGTACTCGCGACGATGGCCCGGGCCTGAGGCGCTGACGATTTCGTACTGTGGCGTCGTAAGGAACCGCTCCTGGGTGACCTCCTGCAGGCGGCCCTTGTAGTTGTCGTCGGGCCAGGCCTGTACGTCGATCAGGCTGCGACTGAACAGGCGGTAAGCCGCCCGGTAACCCTGGTCCAGGAAGATCGCGCCGATGACCGCCTCGAAGGTGTTGGCCAGGATCGACTGCAGCGAGCGCGCCCCTGTCTTGTGGGCCCCCTTCCCCAACAACAAATAGTCACCGAGGCTAAGGCGCGAGGCAAGGCGCGCCAGGCTTTTCGTATTGACGACGGAAGCGCGCAGGCGGGTCAGCTCGCCTTCGTCCGAGGTCGCATACGTGTTGTAGAGGTGCTCAGCCGCGATCAGCTCGAGCACGGCATCGCCCAGGTACTCGAGGCGCTCGTTGTCGGCGCTTCCCCGTTCCGGATGCTCGTTGTTATACGACCGGTGGGTCAAGGCCTGGCGGAGCAGGGCAGCATCGTGGAAGCGCACGCGGAGCGTGCGCTGAAGCTTTTGGATGGGGTCGTCGGTCGGCGTGGGCTCTAGTTCAGGTGGTGATTCCGAGCTTTTCTTGAACGTAGTCCCACGCGGCGCCGACGGTCTGGATCTTTTCAGCGTCCTCGTCAGGTATCTCCATTCCGTATTCTTCCTCGAACGCCATGATCAATTCGACCAGGTCGAGGGAATCCGCGTTCAGGTCGTCGACGAAAGAGGCGTCCGGAGTGACTTGCTCGGTATCCACGCCGAGCTGTTCGGCGATGATGCCTTTGAACTTTTCGAAGCTGTTCCCGTCCATCCGATCCCCTTTAGCTAGTGCAAGTGCGGTCAAATTCTAGACCAAGCGGGGCCCATCTTCCTAGATTGGGAGACCCCCGTCAATGCCCAAAACCTGGCCCGTGATGTAGCCGGCCGCCCGCGACGCGAGGAAGACGATTGCCGGGGCGACGTCGTCGGGGGTCCCGATCCGGGGGATGGCCGCGGCCTGGCGGGCGCGTTCGAGGAGCTCCGCCGGCAAGCCGCTGGTGAGCTCGGTCGTGATGAAGCCGGGAGCAACGGCATTGACCGTGATGTTCCGGGAGCCGACCTCCTTGGCCAGCGCCTTGGTCAGCCCGATCAAACCCGCCTTCGAGGCGCTGTAATTGGCCTGCCCGGCGTTGCCCGCGACCCCGGCCAGGGAGGACACGTTGACGATCCGGCCGTATTTCTGCTTGAGCATCGGTCGCAGCGCGGCCTTGCTCGCGAGGAAGGCCCCTTTGAGGTTGGTCTGGATCACGATGTCCCAGTCGGCTTCGCTCATCCGCATCACCAGCGTGTCGCGGGTCAGACCCGCGTTGTTGACCAGGACGTCGAGCCTGCCCCACTGTTTGACCACAGCCTCGACGGCGGTCCCCGGCGCACCGCTGTCGGCGAAGTCCGCTTGTAGCGCCATCGCCTGGTGGCCCTCGTGCGACAGCTCCTCGACCAGCGAGTCAGCCTCCGCCTGCCGGCTCTTGTACGTAATGGCGACCGATGCCCCGGCTCGGCCGAAGAGGACGGCGGTGGCGCGACCGATGCCGCGGCTTCCACCCGTGACCAGGACGACCTGCTCCGAAAAGCCGTCAGCCATGGATGGTCTTGAGGGTGGTGTTCATGCTGGCCAGATCCTCGATATTGTGGACCACGGCGCCCGGGAGAATCTTCTTGACCAGGCCGGTCAGGGTCCGCCGCGGACCAACCTCAACGTAGGTGACGGCGCCGAGCTGTTGCAACCGCTGGATCGACTGCGTCCAGCGGACTGGGCCAGTCAACTGGCCGACCATCAGCCGGCGGACCTCGAGCGGATCCTGGTGGACCTGCGCATCAGCATTGAAGACCTGGGGGCGACGCAAGGCGCCGAGCGGGATCTTCTCCCACGCAGCGGCGAAGACCTGTGCCGCATGGGCCATCAGCGGCGAGTGGAACGCGCCGCTGACGGGCAGCCGTACCAGGCGCTTCGCGCCGGCCGCTTCGAGCTTGGGGCTCACGGCACTCAAGCCAACCTCGCTGCCCGAGATGACCACCTGACCCGGCGCGTTGTAGTTGGCAACCACGACCTCTCCCCCGCTGCTCGCGCATGCCTGTTCGACGGCGTTGTCGGGCAGGCCGAGGACGGCGACCATCCCGCTGGCCGGAGGTGCCGCCGCCGACATCGCCCCGCCGCGCGCCCGGACGGCTTCCAGCGCATCGAGGGGATCGAGGGCCTCGGTCGCCACCAACCCGGCGAACTCACCCATGCTGTGGCCGGCGACCAGGTCCGGGGCGAACCCGCGGGCGCGCATCAGGCGAAGCAGGGCCAGGCTGTGAAACAGGATCGCCGGCTGGGCGTTGCTGGTCGCTTGTAGCTCGGCCTCGGGCCCGTCCAGCATGAGCTGGCGCAGCGGCATCGCGAGCCGGTCCTCGGCCTGGCGGACGAAGTCGGCTGACCCCTTGTCTCCTTCCAGCAGGTCGCGCGCCATTCCAACGAATTGGGCGCCCTGGCCTGGGAACAGGAAGGCGAGGCTGATCGGCTTGCGACCTAGTCGGTCTTGATGACTTCGCGCCCGTCGTAGTAGCCGCAGTTACGACAAATCGTGTGCGGCCGCTTCGGCTGGTGGCACTGCGAGCACTCGACCAGCTGGGTGCGCTTTATCGCCAGGTGGGCGCGTCGCTCGCCCTGGCGGGCATGGGCGTATCGGGTCTTGGGGAGAGCCATGAGCAGCCCATTATAAGGTCAGCTACCGGCTGCTGATGACCTCCACTTCCTTGACGGGCTTCGTCGGGGGCGTCCGTAAGGCCTCGACGCCCTTCTTCACCGTGGCGACCGTCCGCAGCAGCTGGGTCTCCAGCGATTGCATCACCTCCCAGGCGTAGCGGTCGGCGGCCCGGCGCGTCTCGTCGGCTTTGAGGGTGGCGTCCTTGAGCAGGGCGTCGGCCTGTTTTTCCGCCCGCTTGACCAGCTCGTGCTGTCCAATCATCGTCTGGGCTCGCTCCCCCGCCTTACTCACTGTCCGGGCGGCTTCCGCCTGCGCTTCGGAGAGCAGCCGCTGCTGTTCCTGGAGGGTCCAGCGCGCCTGTTTGATCTCGTCGGGCAGGCTGAGCCGGAGATCGTCGATGCAGGCGAGCGCCTCTTCCTGGTCGATGACGACGGTCCGCGTCAGCGGGATCTGGCGGCTGTGGCCGATCAGGTACTCGAGGCGATCGATCGCTTCATGGATGTTCATTCGGTGTGCTCCTTCAGGGTCGCGGGGTTCCCGCGGTGAGACGTTGCTTGAGCGGTGCGACGACGTTGGCTGGGACGAATTCCGAGATGTCTCCACCGAACTCGGCGAGCTCCTTGATCAAGCTGGAGCTGAGAAACAGGTGGCGCAGGCTGGTCGGGATGAAGACGGTGGTGACGTCAGGCTCCAGGCGACGGTTCATCAGCGCCATCTGGAACTCACTCTCAAAGTCTGACACGGCGCGCAGCCCACGGACGATCACCCGCGCGCCGACCTGCCGTGCGAAGTCGATGGTCAGGCCGCTGAAGGTGCTGACCTCAACGCCAGGGCGCTTACCAAGACTTTCCCGAATCATCGCAACGCGCTCCCCGGTCGTAAACAGCGGCTGCTTGCTGGGGTTCTCGAGGACGGCGATCACGACGCGGTCGAAGATCTGCGCGGTCCGATCGACGATGTCGAGGTGGCCGTTGGTCAGCGGGTCGAAGCTGCCCGGGTAAAGCGCCGTGATCATTTGTACCTGAAAAACGTGAGCCGGGTGGCTCCGTAGTCGCGATCCCGGACGAACGACAGCCGCTCCAGCTTAGGCAACGACTGACTGCGATGGTGCTCGACCACCAAAAGGGCCTGGTCGCGCAGCGGGGCCCGATCGAGTGCCTGTACGGCGGCCGTCAGCGTCGCACTGTCCTTGTAAGGGGGGTCGAGGAGGAGAAGGTTGTAGGCGCCGAGGTCGCCGTCGCGCGCCCTCAACCAGTCGATGGCGTCAGCATTTGCCACGTCGCCCTGCTGGGCGAACCCGGTTGCGGCCAAATTCTCCGCGACGATGGTAGCACAGGCTCGGTCGCGTTCCACAAATGTTGCCGACGCGGCGCCACGCGACAGGGCCTCGATGCCCAGCGTTCCGGCGCCGGCGAAGAGATCGAGCACTCGCGCACCGCGTATGCTGTCGCCGATGATGTTGAACACCGCCTCGCGCACCAGCGCCGTGGTAGGACGCGTTGCTCGGCCCGGCGGCGTCTTCAGCAGGCGTCCCCGACTGGTCCCCGCGGTGACACGCGTCGCCGGTCCCGTCATGCGATGAGTAAAACAGGCGGATCGGTCTGAAGGCCGCCGCCCAGGAAGGAGCTGCAGCATAGTCGTCGTCGCCGCCGTGGTTGGCATCATCCTGGTGCTTGCCCTGCCCATCGCCTGCGGCATGGGGGTCGGCTGGCTACTCAGCCGGCTACGGCCCCTGCCGCCCGCCGCACCGCCGCCCAAGGTCAGTCCAGAGCGAACACCTGACGATACGCCGAAAGCTGGTGGCGGAGCCCCGGCTCGCCGGCCAGCGTCGGGTCGCGCTCCAAGAGGCGGACGGCCTCGCTCTGGGCGTCGCTGATCAGCACGGCGTCCAGCAAGCTCGCCATCTTGAAGTCCTTCCCATGTTGCCGGTAACCGGCGAGGTCACCCCAGCCCCGTAGCTCGAGGTCGATCTCGGCAAGGTCGAAGCCACTTTTGTTCGTAACGACGGCCTGCAGACGCTTGAGCGACTGCGGATCCTCGGCATCGGTAAACAGCAAGCACCACGACTCCTCGGATCCCCGTCCCACGCGGCCGCGGAATTGATGGAGTTGCGCCAATCCGAATCGATCGGCACCCTCGATCATCATCACCGTGGCATTGGGAATGTCGATGCCGACCTCCACCACCGAGGTGGAGACCAGGATGGCGACGTCGCCTCGCTTGAAGGCCGCCATCACCGCCTCCTTCTCGGCGGATTTGAGGCGGCCGTGGAGCAACGCGATGCGGGACGCGAGCTCGGGAAAGACGTCGCGCTGCAATTTCTCGACCTCCTGCGTGGCCGACCGGACGCCGAGCTTATCGGACTCCTGGATGAGCGGGCAGATCACGAACACCTGCCGTCCGGCCTCTACCTGCTTGCGAATGAAGTTGTAAGCATCGGCCCGCTTCTCGGGCGGTACCAGGCCGGTCTTGACCGGCCGGCGCCCAGGAGGCATCTCGCCGAGGATCGAGATGTCGAGGTCGCCGAAGAGCGTCAGCCCAAGAGTGCGCGGGATGGGGGTGGCGGTCATCGATAGGAAATGCGGGGTGCGCTCGCTTTTCTGCCGGACGGCCAGCCGCTGACCAACGCCGAACCGATGCTGCTCATCGACAACGGTCAGCGCCAGGTCTTTGAATTGCACGCCTTCCTCGATCAGCGCATGGGTCCCGATGAGGACGGGCAGCCGTCCCTCAGCCAGCGAGGCCAGCATCGGTCTTCGCGCCGAGGCTGGTGTGCTGCCGACCAGCAGCCCCACATCGATCTGAAACGGCTCGAGGATGGATTGGATGACATCGGCATGCTGGTGGGCCAGGATCTCGGTGGGCGCCAGCAGAACGGATTGGAACCCGGCGTGGGCGGCATGATGCATGGCCATCGCCGCGACCACGGTTTTGCCCGATCCCACATCGCCCTCGAGCAGCCGATTCATCGGCTGTGGGCGAGCAAGATCCTGCAGGATCTGCCAGGCGGCCACACGCTGCGCGTTCGTGAGCGTGAAGGGTAACGCCTTGACGAAGCCGCGCGCGGTCGGCTCGTCGAATGGCACCACCTGCGCGCTGCGCGCCTTGCGGGCGCGCTTGGCCATCTGGGCGGCGACCTGCAAGACAAACATCTCTTCGAAAGCAAGCCGCTCCTTGGCGCGATCGAGCCGCGCCGCCGAGGCTGGGTAGTGGACCTGCCGCACCGCCTCGCCCCGCCCCATCAGCTCGCGGCGGGTGAGCAGTTCAGCCGGCAAGAACTCGTCGAGCTGGTCGGCCAGCGGCAGCACCGCCTGGATCTTCGGTCGCAGCCATTTCGATGTCAGGCCCTCGGTTTCCCGATAAATCGGGACCAGGCGCGCCACGTTTTGCGGGCGAAGCGAAACTTTTTCGTGGTCCGGGTTCTTCATCACCAGTCCGCCGTTCAGGTCAGCCTCACCGGCGACAAAGATCTCGTCGCCCTTCTGCAGGCTCTTGACCAGCCAGGGCTGGTTGAACCAGACGACCCGCAACGTCGTCCCCGAATCGTCGCCCAGGACGGCCTCCGTCAGCGCCATCCGCTTGTACTTGGTTTGGTGGGCGCCGATCTCGTAGATCCGTCCGCGAACCGTTGTCTTAACGCCCGGACGCACGAAGGCGATCGGCGTGATGCTGGAAAAGTCCTCGTAGCGACGCGGGAAGAACAGCAAGAGGTCGCGGATGGCCGCGATGCCGAGCCGGGCCAGCTTGGCCTCGGTCTTATCGCTGACGCCCGGGAGAAGCGTGACGGGATCGTCCAGGGAGGGGGCCCGCACAACGTGCAACCGCGGCATGGTCAGGCGACGAGATAGGTAAAGCCGATCACGCCAGGTCCAGTGTGCGTCCCGAGAACGGCACCGATCTCGGTCAGCAAGATGTCGAGGCCCGGATACGTCGAGGCAACCCGGTCGCGCAGCTGCTCGGCGTCCGCCTGCGCGGCACCGTGCATGATGCCGAGCTGGCTGACCTTGCCGTCCCGTTCGAGCAGTTCGACCAGGCGGCTGAGTGCCTGCGGCCGTCCACGCGCCCGTCCCAGCGGCACGACCTCGCCGTCTTTCA
>Ga0209526_10003460_pt1 | contig 10748 bp, 10 predicted proteins | sample JacPinW_OM2H0_M1_FD_188566 | JGI IMG/M metagenome (GOLD analysis project Ga0209526, IMG submission 188566) | Forest soil microbial communities from Algoma, Ontario, Canada - Jack Pine, Ontario site 1_JW_OM2H0_M1 (SPAdes) (version 2) | ecosystem: Environmental > Terrestrial > Soil > Boreal...
CTCGACGCCTCGCGGACGGCGCAGGAAAGAATTCGCGGGCTGACCGAGAGCGTCGATACCGTCGAGAAGGCCAAGGAGCTGCTCGAGCCCAAGGGTATGACTGTCAATACCGCCGATGTCGAGGCCTTCCGGAAGATTGCACAGGAGAAGGTCTGGCCGCAGTACCAGAAGGAATATTTCGAACTCTGGGACGAGATCGTCGCGACCAAGGTGTGAGGGGCATGCCCTACGCGGCCCCTCACCTCAGCCCTTTCCCCGCAAGCGGGGAGAGGGGGAACTCCCCTCGAGAAATCGTCCTCCTTCTGCCGAAAATCGTCGTCACCTTGCTACTGGTGCTCGCGGTCGGCGATATGCTGGCGGGCGTTTTCCTGCGCTATGTCATGGTCGCGATCACCGATTTCCTCGATCTCGACCCGGTCAATTTCTTCTGGGTCGAGGAAGTCGGCGAGTTCAGCCTGACCTGGCTCACGATGATCGGCGCTGCAATCGGGATTGCGGACCGTATCCACTTCACCTTGCATGTGCTGACCCACCATCTGCCGGTCCCAGTTCGGCGGGTCCTCTATGTGGTCAACCATCTGCTGATCGCCGGGTTTGGTGGGCTCGCGGGGTGGTTCGGGACGAGGCTCGCGATCAGCAATAGCGTGCTGACCTCGCCGGCACTGCAGATAAACCTCGGATGGGTCTATGCCGCGGTCAGCGTTGGCGGAGCATTGATTGCGATCTATGGACTGGGTCTGGCCTTGGCCGGTCCAAACACCGCGGATGCCGAAGAGGACGCCGTGGCCATCGCTGCAGGGGATTGACCTTGCTGCTCGCCGTCACCGCCGTCGTGTTCGTCGGCCTCATCGCATTGTCGTTGCCGATCGTCTTCGCTCTGGGTATCGCGGCAGTCGTGGGCCTGAGCATTGGCGGCTATCCGCTCGAAATGGTCGCCTCCAGCATGATCGCCGGGTCGCAGAACTGGGTCTTGCTGGCGATCCCGTCCTTCATTTTTGCCGGCACGATCATGGAACGCTGCGGCATGTCGAATGCGCTGGTCGATTTGGCGCGCGCGTTGGTGGGCTGGTTGCGCGGCGGTCTCGGCATGTCGGTGATTGTCGTCTCCTATTTCTTCTCCGACATCTGCGGCTCGAAGATGGCCGAGGTCTCGGCGCTCGGCTCGACACTGATGCCGCCGTTGAAGCGCGCCGGCTACCGCTCCGAAGACAGCGCCTCGCTCATCGCATCCGGCACCGCGATGGGTATGCTGGTGCCGCCGGCAATCTTCATGATCGTGATCGGCGAGGTGACCAACACCTCGGTGGTTGCGCTGTTTCTCGCCGGGTTCATCCCGGCGGCGGTGATCGGGGTCTGTCTGTGCCTGTTGGTGATGATCCAGGCGCACCTTCTCGGCTGGCCCAAGGACACGCGGCCGAGCTGGCGCTTCCTGCTGCATTCCTTGCGGGAAGCTGCGGTGCCGCTGGTCATCCCATTGGTGATCCTCGGCGGGTTCTACTTGGGCGCCTTCACGGCGACCGAGGCCGGCGCGGTCGTCGCGCTCTATTCGCTGCTGGCGGCGCGGCTCTATTACCGCAACCTGTCCTGGGCGCAGATCCTGCACATCGCCTATGACAGCGCGGTGCTGACCGCGGCGGTCGTCTTTCTCCTCGCGGTCGCAACGATATTCCAATACCTCATGGGCGTAACCGGCGTACCAGTGTTGCTCGGGGAGGTATTGAAGCCGCTCGAAAGCGCGCAATGGCTTTTCCTGCTCGGCGTCGCCTTGCTGACCATGGTGTTCGGCATGGTGCTCGAAGGACTGCCGGCAGCGGTGGTATTGATCCCGGTAGTGTTTCCGATAGCCACCAAGATCGGGGTCAACCCGATCCACTTCGACATCGTCCAGACCGCCGCCGTCGGCATCGGCCTCTTCCTGCCGCCGATGGGGGTCGGCCTGCTGATGGCGTTGCGCTTCGCCGAGGTGTCAGTTTCGCAGCACGCGCCCTATTACTGGCCCTACGTCCTGGCCTTGCTGATCGGCCTGTTGCTGATCATCTGCCTGCCCGAGCTGTCGCTGACGATCCCCCGCAGCGCCGGCTTTGTACGATAACAATGGAGTCGGAGCGATGGATTTGCGCTTCACCGCCGATGAATTGGCGTTTCGCGACGAATTGCGCGCCTTTCTCGGCGATAATCTGCCGGGCGATATCCGCGAGCGGATGCGGCTCGGCCACGCACCGACCAAGGACGACACCGTCACTTGGCAGCGCATTTTGAACCGGCGCAACTGGGCCGCCTACAATTGGCCTAAGGAATATGGCGGCCCAGGCTGGACGCCGGTGCAGCGCATGATCTTTCTCGAGGAGAACCAGCTGGCGCCGGCGCCCGAAGTCTCGTCGTTCAACATCACGATGATCGGCCCGGTGCTGATCCAGTTCGGCACCGAGGAGCAGAAGCAGCGGTTTCTGCCGCGCGCCGCCAATATCGACGATTGGTGGTGCCAGGGGTTCTCCGAACCCGGCGCGGGGTCGGACCTCGCTTCGCTCAAGACCGCCGCCAAGCGCGACCGGGACGACTACATCGTCAACGGCCAGAAGATCTGGACTTCGACCGCGCACCACGCCGATTGGTGCTTTTGTCTGGTCCGCACCGATCCCCAAGCCAAGAAGCGGCAGGAGGGGATCTCGTTTCTGCTGATCGACATGAAGACGCCGGGCATCACGGTGCGGCCGATCATCTCGATCGACGGAAGCCATCATCTGAACGAGGTGTTTTTCGACGATGTGCGGGTTCCGGTATCGCTGCGCGTCGGTGAGGAGAACCGCGGGTGGGATGTCGCAAAGTTTCTGCTCGGCCACGAGCGCACCGGAATCGCACGGCTCGGCAAATCGAAGGAGCGGGTCAAATTCGCACGTGAGGCGGCGTGCGAGATGCGCGCGAACGGCAAGCCATTGATCGAGGACCCGGCATTCCGCCACCGCGTCGCGCAGCTCGAAACCGATATGAAAGCCCTGGAGATCACGCAGATGCGCGTCGTCTCGGCGCACGACAAGAGCCATGACGGCAAGCCCGATCCGCTGTCTTCGGTGCTCAAGGTCAAGGGCACCGAACTGTTGCAGGCGACGACCGAGCTGGCCATGGATGTCGGCGGCCCCCTCTCAATGCCGGATTGGGCGCAGGAACTGGCGGCGCTCAGCAACGAGCCGGAACTGGGCCCGGAATGGGCGACCGAGGCCGCCCGCAGCTATCTCTTCCTGCGTGCCGCCTCGATCTATGGCGGCACCAACGAGATCCAGAAAAACATCCTGACCAAGGCCGTGCTGGGCCTCTAGTCCCCGTCATGGCCGGACTTGATCTTGACTTGATCCGGCCATCCACGTGCCCGACACTGGTCCTTCCGCGCCGGAGGAGGCGTGGATCACCGGGTCAAGCCCGTTGATGACGATTTGGGTAGGCGGAGGCAATGGATTTCGATCTGACCGAAGAGCAGCGGCTGTTGCGCGACTCGGTGGAGCGACTGCTTGCCGATCATTACGGCTTTGACAAGCGCCGCTCCTATCTCGCCCAGCCCGAGGGTTGGAGCCGCGGCCTCTGGGCACAATATGCCGCGCTCGGGCTGTTGGGCCTGCCATTTCCCGAGGATTACGGCGGGTTCGGCGGCGGCCCGATCGAGGTGATGCTGGTCATGGAGGCGTTCGGGCGGGTTCTCGCTCTGGAACCGTATTTGGCGACGGTCGTGCTGGGCGGCACCGCAATGCGGCTCGCCGGCGGCGAGGAGCAGAAAGCGTCGATGTTGCCGCAAATTGCCGAAGGCGAACTGATCCTCGCCTTTGCTCATGGGGAGCGGCAGTCACGTTACGATCTGACGGACGTGCTGACGACCGCGAAGCCCAAGGGCAGCGGCTGGGTGCTCGACGGCGCCAAGAGCGTGGTTCTGCACGGCGACAGCGCGCAGCGGCTGATCCTCAGCGCGCGCAATTCGGGCGAGCGGGACGATCCCGACGGCATCACGTTGTTTCTCGTGAATGCGGCAAGCAACGGCGTGGCGCGGCGCGCCTACCCGATGCGCGACGGCACGCGCGCGGCGGAGATTTCACTGAGCGGTGTCGAGGTCGGCGAGGAGGACGTATTGGGCGAGGTCGGAGCCGGGTTCCCGGTAATCGAGCGGGTCGTCGAGGCGGGCATTGCCGCGACTGCCGCCGAAGCGGTCGGCGCGATGGAGACGATGCAGGCGATGACCCTCGAATACTTGAAGACCCGCCAGCAATTCGGCCGGCCGATAGGCCAGAACCAGGTCCTGCAGCACCGTGCCACGGAGATGCTGATGGAGCTCGAGCGCGGGCGCAGCATGGCGATGCTGGCGGCGATGATGGTCGAAGAACCCGATCCCGCCGAGCGCGCCCACAACATCGCGATGGCGAAGGTCGGCGTCGGCCAGGCGAGCAAATTCGTGTCCCAGAACGCGATCCAACTGCATGGCGGCATCGGCATGACCGAGGAATATGCGGTCGGGCATTATTTTCGCCGCTGCATGGTCATCGAGCACACCTTCGGCGACACCGCCCACCATCTGTCGCGCCTCGCCGAGCGAGTGCGATAGTGGATCGGTGAGCACCCTTTTCGAAAGCCAGGCGCCGCATCCGTTGGCCGACCTGCTGCGCCCGCGCAGCCTGGCGGAAGTCGTCGGTCAGGACCACCTGCTCGCCGCCGACGGTCCGATCGGGCGAATGGTCGCGAACCGCAAATTATCGTCGATGATCCTTTGGGGCCCGCCGGGCTGCGGGAAGACGACGATCGCCCGACTGCTCGCCCAAGGCACCGATCTGGTATTCGAGCCGTTGTCGGCGGTCTTTTCCGGCGTGGCGGATCTGCGCAAGGTCTTCGACGCGGCGAGGAAGCGCCGCGAGATGGGCCAAGGCACGCTTCTCTTCGTCGACGAGATCCACCGCTTCAACCGCGCACAACAGGATGCGTTTCTGCCGGTCGTCGAGGACGGCACCGTGATCCTCGTCGGCGCCACGACGGAAAACCCCTCCTTCGAGTTGATCGGCGCCCTGCTGTCGCGTGCGCAGGTGTTCGTATTGCGCCGCCTCGACGACAACGACCTGGAAACCCTGCTAAAGCGCGCAGAAGCCCACCTGGGCCATCGGCTGCCGCTGACCGACGAAGCCCGTAACGCCCTGCGCGCGATGGCCGATGGCGACGGGCGGTTTTTGCTCAACCTGACTGAGGAGATTGCACAGCTCCGGACAGAAGAATCGATCGGACCCCACGAGCTCGCCCGGCTCGTGCAGCGGCGGGCGCCGCTCTACGACAAAGCTCAGGAGGGTCACTACAACCTGATCAGCGCGTTGCACAAATCGCTGCGTGGCTCGGATACCGACGCGGCGCTCTATTGGCTCGCGCGGATGCTGGCCGGCGGCGAGGATCCGATCTACATCCTGCGGAGGCTCACGCGGGCAGCCGTCGAGGACATCGGTCTCGCCGACCCGCAAGCGGTCGTGCAGGCGCTCGCGGCCTGGGACACCTATGACCGCCTCGGCTCGCCCGAGGGCGAGCTCGCGATCGCGCAATGCGTGATCTATCTCGCCACGGCGCCGAAATCGAACGCCGGGTACGAGGCGTACGGAGAAGCCCGCGCGATGGCGCGGGAGACCGGCTCACTGATGCCGCCGATGCACATCCTCAACGCACCAACCCGGCTGATGCGCGACCTCGGCTACGGCAAGGGCTATGTTTACGACCACGCCACCGAGGAAGGCTTTTCCGGCCAGAATTATTTCCCGGAAGGAGTGCCGCGGCGTAATTTCTACCGGCCGGGCGAGCGCGGCTTCGAGCGGGAGATCAAGAAACGGCTCGAATATTGGGACAAGCTGCGCCAACGCACAGCAGCGACAGCTCAATGACCGAGGCCGACGAAACCATAACCGTCGACAGCAGCGACGGCTCGCTCCGGCTCGACCGCTGGTTCAAACGGCATTATCCCGGTCTCGGGCACGGCCAGCTCGAAAAGCTGCTACGCACCGGGCGGATCCGGGTCGACGGCAAGCGAGCGCGGTCCAGCGATCGGGTAACTCCGGGCCAGGCGATACGCGTTCCGCCGCACGAGTTGACGCTGCCGCCCCGGCCCGTGCGACCGCAGCCGCGGCCGGCGGACGAGGCCATGCTGCAAGCAGCAATCCTGCACCGCGACGAGGCGGTCATCGTCCTCGACAAGCCTCCGGGGCTCGCGGTTCAGGGGGGCACCGCGACCGAGCGGCACGTCGACGGCTTGCTCGACAGCTTGTGTTTTGGCAACTCCGAGCGCCCGCGCCTCGTGCATCGGCTCGACAAGGAGACGAGCGGCATCCTCGTAATCGCCCGGACTGTAATCGCGGCCGCTTTTCTGACGCGGGCGTTTCGCGAGAAGACGACCCGCAAGACCTATTGGGCCGTCGTGGTCGGGCGGCCGAAATTAGCACAGGGCCGCATCGACCTGCTGCTCGCAAAAATGGCCGGGCTTGGCGGCGAACGCGTCCGGCCCGACCCGAAGGAGGGCCGCCGCGCCATCACTTATTACCAGCTGATCGACAGCGCGGGGACGCAGGCGAGCTGGCTCGCCCTGATGCCGGTTACCGGACGCACCCACCAGCTGCGCGTCCATTGCGCGGCGATCGGCACGCCGATCCTCGGCGACTTCAAATACGGCGAGGCGGCGGCCCACCTGGCCGGCGTTCCCGGATCTCGTCGGCTCCATTTGCACGCACGAAGTCTGTCCATGCCTCATCCGCTCGGTGGCCGATTGCAGGTGACGGCGCCGCTTCCGCCGCATATGCGCCGAACTTGGGAATTTTTCGGCTTTGCGGGTGACGTGGAGGATCCTTTCGCGGAACTGGACGTCGCGTGATCAAGCGGTTCTATCAAAGGGCCGAGTCTGCAAAGAGGGCCGCCGGCTACGCCATCACTCTCGACGGCAAGCCGATCAGGACGCCAGGCAAGCGCGATCTGCTCGTACCGAGCGGGGCGCTGGCGGCGGCCATAGCCGAAGAATGGAACGCCCAAGCGAGCGAGGTTCGGGCGGCGACGATGCCGCTGACCCGCCTCGCGACGACGACCGTCGATCGGGTCGCGACACAGCGCGATGCAATCATCCGGCAGACCGCCAACTACGCCGCGACCGACCTTGTCTGTTATCGGGCAACGCACCCGCCGGCGCTGACCGCCCGCCAGCAGGCGGTCTGGCAGCCGCTGATCGACTGGGCGGTGTTGCGCTACGATGCGCCGCTCGTGGTCACCAGCGGGGTCATCCCGAAGAGCCAGTCGGCGGAGAGCCTTCGCGCCTTTGCTGCGGCGGTGGCCGAGCACGACGATTTTGCGCTGATTGCTCTGCAGGTGGCGACCGCCGCGTGCGGCTCCTTGATAATAGCCTTGGCGCTGATCGAGGGGCATCTCGATGCAGAAGGGGCTTTCGCCGCCTCGCAACTCGATGAGAGCTTTCAGATCGAGGCGTGGGGCGAAGACGCCGAACAGGCCGCACGCCGCCGCGCACTAGCCGCCGATATCCAAGCCGCGGCGCGATTCATATGGCTACTGCGCGCCTAAGCTCAGCCTGCTTTCAGGAGGTGGAACACGGAGCGGCAATGTTCGGTGAAGTCCCGCCTTACGATCGACCAGCCGCTTTCATTGAGCCGCTTCTCCCAGAAGGCCAGAGGGTACGCCTTGTACCCCACCTCCCACTGGTGTCCCCCGGCCGGTTCTGGTTGGAAATGCTTTCTCCAGAGCAGTTTCTTCATCGAAAAATACTGCCTGAGCGTGCTGGTGTTTGCGTAGAGCTCGATAAATACCTGGAACCCCATGTAGGGGACGGAAACGATCAGGTATCTCGCTCCACTCTCGCGGAACGTGGCCAGGACGGAGCCGACGCGTCCCCATTCGATATGTTCGAGCGTCTCGCAGCAGAGGATCGCGTCATATCCGGCAATTTCGTCGGACCGCAGTTCGCATATGTCCTTTTCGAGATGAGGGACGTTCGGATAGGCAAATGATCGCGGCCCTCTGTCGAGTGTAGTTACATCATAGCCGATGTTGACGAGCAGGCTGGTGACGAGCCCGAGAGCCGGCCCGATTTCGAGCACGGTGCAGCAGTCGGTAGCCCCGATCAAATGGATTTGGGTCCACTGATGTATGATTCTTTTACGAGAGTAATAGGCTAACCACTGGGCTGTTCCCGGCTCTGGCACTCCGCACTGACCCCTCAAACGTTTAAGGGTTTCTCTGCGGTTTTTTCGGCCCGGAATTCGGCGAAGGCCTTGCTCGCCACCATCATCGATTCGCGGATGATCGGCACTCCGACATAGCCCGAAAGGTGCAGAAGGACTTCCGTCAATTCCTCTTCGGTCCAGCCTTGGCGCAGCGCCATGCGCAGATGGAGGCCCAGTTCGGGCTCGCGGCCGGTAGCGGCGTCCGAAACGACGCAGATCAGCGCACGGGTCTTCAGGTCGAGGCCCGGACGCGTCCATAGCGCGCCGAACACCGTCTCGGTCGCCACTTCGATGAATTTCTTCATCACCGGGTCGCTGTAGATCTCGCGGGCCGAGCGCTCGACCGCCGCGTCGCCCATCAGCTGGCGCCGCATCGCCGCACCTTTTTTATGCAATTCGCTCTCGGCCATTCCGTCGTCCTCCTCCTCGGATTTGGCTGTCGCCAATGAAATCCAGAGCCGCGGCTCTGGCCTTGCCGGATCGTCGATGCTATCTGCCCCATTCATTGGTTGCGAGGCAACATGCAGAATATTCTCGACCGCTTGGAAGAGCAGCGGGAGGCGGCCCGGGCGGGCGGCGGGGTCCGCCGCGTCGAGGCCCAGCACCGCCGCGGCAAGCTGACCGCCCGCGAGCGGCTCGAATTGTTGCTCGACCCCGGTTCCTTCGAGGAATGGGATATGTTTGTCGAGCACCGCAGCCACGATTTCGGCATCGACGAGCACAAAATTCCGGGCGACGGCGTGGTCACCGGTTATGGCACGGTGAACGGCCGGCTGGTCTTCGTGTTCAGTCAGGATTTTACCGTGTTCGGCGGGTCACTCAGCGAAGCGCATGCCGAGAAGATCTGCAAGATCATGGACCAGGCGATGAATGTCGGCGCCCCGGTCATCGGGCTCAACGATTCAGGCGGGGCGCGCATCCAGGACGGGGTCGCCTCGCTCGCCGGGTATGCCGAGGTTTTCGAGCGCAACGTGCTGGCTTCGGGCGTGATACCGCAGATTTCGATGATCATGGGCCCGTGCGCGGGCGGCGCGGTTTATTCGCCGGCGATGACCGACTTCATCTTCATGGTCAAGGACACGTCATACCTCTTTGTGACCGGGCCGGAGGTGGTCAAGACCGTCACCCACGAGACCGTGACACAGGAGGAACTGGGCGGTGCGCTGACCCATACGACGCGCTCGGGCGTCGCAGACCTTGCTTTCGAGAACGATGTCGGGGCGTTGATCGAATTGCGCCGGTTTATCGATTTTCTGCCGGCCTCGAACCGGGCGCAGCCGCCGTTGCGCCCGACCTCCGATCCCTCCGACCGAGTCGAGCCGTCGCTCGACACGCTCGTACCGAGCAGCGCGAACAAGCCCTACGACATGAAGGAGCTGATCGAGAAGGTCGTCGACGACAGCGATTTCTTCGAGATCCAGCCCGACTTCGCGCGCAACATCCTGATCGGCTTCGCCCGGATGGAAGGCACGACGATCGGCATCGTTGCCAACCAGCCGATGGTGCTCGCCGGCTGCCTCGACATCGACAGCTCCCGAAAGGCGGCTCGCTTCGTGCGGTTCTGCGACTGCTTCAACATCCCGATCGTGACGTTTGTCGATGTGCCCGGGTTCCTGCCCGGAACGGCGCAGGAACATGGCGGCATTATCAAGCACGGCGCGAAGCTGCTGTTCGCCTTTGCCGAAGCGACCGTGCCGAAGGTCACTTTGATCACCCGCAAGGCCTATGGCGGCGCCTACGACGTGATGAGCTCGAAGCATCTGCGGGGCGACATCAACTTTGCCTGGCCCTCGGCGGAGATCGCCGTGATGGGGCCGAAGGGTGCGGTCGAAATCATTTTCCGCGCCGACCTCGGAGACGAAGCTGCGATCGAGGCGCGCACCGAGGAGTACCGGGAGAAATTTGCCAACCCGTTTGTCGCCGCGAGCCGCGGCTTTATCGACGACGTCATCCTGCCGCGCGGAACCCGGCGGCGGCTGTGCCGTGCCCTCGCAATGCTGCGCGGCAAGCAGCTCGTCAATCCGCCGAAAAAGCACGACAACATCCCGCTGTGAGAGACGGTCCGGGTGATGGGACAGACAACTCCCCTTCGTCACCCCCGCGAAAGCGGGGGTCCAGAGCCTGCCCCTGGCTTGAACAGGGGGCGGCTACCCCGGCGCTGGCCGCCCCTGGATTCCCGCTTTCGCGGGAATGACGGAGCAATTTGGCCCGCGTCCAAACTGGGCTGTCGTGTTTAAGAAGATCCTGATTGCCAATCGCGGCGAGATCGCCTGTCGCATCATCCGGACTGCGCATCGGATGGGGATCGCGACGGTGGCGGTTTATTCCGATGCCGACGCCGAGGCTCTGCATGTGCGGATGGCCGATGAAGCGATCCCTATCGGGCCGGCGCCCTCGGCCGAGAGCTATCTCGATATCGCACGGATCGTCGAAGCATGCCGAGAGAGCGGCGCCGAAGCGGTCCACCCCGGCTACGGGTTTTTGTCGGAAAATCCTGCTTTCCCCCGGGCGCTCGCGAAGGCCGGA
>Ga0209526_10003461_pt1 | contig 10748 bp, 7 predicted proteins | sample JacPinW_OM2H0_M1_FD_188566 | JGI IMG/M metagenome (GOLD analysis project Ga0209526, IMG submission 188566) | Forest soil microbial communities from Algoma, Ontario, Canada - Jack Pine, Ontario site 1_JW_OM2H0_M1 (SPAdes) (version 2) | ecosystem: Environmental > Terrestrial > Soil > Boreal...
GCCTGCGGCAGGTGGTCCCGCGAGCGCAGCAGGATCCGATCGCGGCAGCGAAGCCGACGCGACGTTGTGGACGGGCGCACTCGGGAGCGACGATTTTCGCGTGCGCGTGCTCGAGGTCCGCGGCGCCCAGCCACTCGGGGAATCCGTGCGGGCGCAGCTGGATCTTCTGGCGCGCTTTGCGGCGGTGATCCTCGCGCTGGCGGAGCGCCGCGGTGCGATGGAAGAACTTTCCGGCATTATCGAAGCGACCAAGCGCCTGAACTCGACCCTCGATCTCGGCGAGCTCATTCATATTATTTTGCAAATCGCCACGCGCCAGACGCGAGCAGAGCGCGGAACGGTTTTCTTGTTGGATCGCGAACGGCGCGAAATCTGGTCGCTGGTCGGCCTGGGTTTGGAACAGCAGGTAATCCGCTTCCCGGCGGATCGCGGCATCGCCGGCTGGGTGGCGCGCGAAGGAACCGCCGTGCGGTTGGAAAATGCCTATGAAGACGCGCGTTTCCAACCAGACATCGACCGGCGGCTCGGTTTCACAACGCGGCGATTGCTCGGTCTGCCGATCCGTAACGACTCGGGCTCCATCATCGGTGTTCTGGAGCTGTTGAACAAAGCGGAAGCGTTCACTGACGAAGACGAGGCTTTTCTCGACGCGCTCTCCGCGCACGTCGCGCTGGCTTTGGAAAAAGCGCAACTGCACCGCGAGCGTATCGAAAAAGAAAAATTAGAGCGTGATCTGGCACTGGCGCGCGAAATTCAGGCGGGCTTTCTGCCGGAAGCGCCGCCGGCGTGGAAGGGCGTCGCGATCAGCGTCTCACACCGCGCCTCGCAGATGGTCGGGGGCGACTATTATGATTTTCTTCCGGTCAACGCCGGCGGAAAGGAAGCGCTGCTCCTGGTGGTGGCCGACGTGGAAGGGAAAGGCGCGGCATCGGCACTGGTAATGGCCAACGTACAGGCGACCCTGCACGCGCTGGCCGACCACGTGGACCCGCTCGATAGGCTGCCGGCCACGATCAACCAGAAAATCCTGGCGGGAGCACGGGCTTCGCGAACGTTGGGACGCACGACAAAATACTTGAGCATGTTTCTGGCGTTGGTCGAGGACCAGGGGCGGAGGCTGTGTTACGTGAACGCGGGCCACGTGCCGCCCGTGGTGATCCGCGCGGACGGGAGCCACGAATGGCTGGAAACCGGCGGAATGATCGTCGGGCTGCTTCCGGAAGCGCGATATGAATGCGGGTCCGTAGCGCTTCAGCCGGGCGACCTTCTTGTGGCCTGCACCGACGGCATCACCGAGGCGATGGATGCGTCCGGCGACGAGTACGGCCGCGCGCGGCTGGCGGAATCGGTGACCGAGTGCCGGGGGCAAAGTCCGGGAGAAATCCTGAGCCGCATATGGCACGAAGTGGAAACACACTCCCGCAGCGGCACCCACGAAGATGACCGGATACTTCTGGTGTTGAAGGTGACGTAGAGGTGCTGGGCGACGAGGATGGAGAACGTGAGCGCGGTCTCCCTCGAAGCGCGATCTACCGGACGGAGTCGAAGAAGGCAAGGACGCGACGGCGGAACTCTTCGGGCTGGTATCCGAGAGCGGCAGTGTGATATGCGCCGGGTACGACCCACATTTGCTTGGGTCCGCGGGCGGCGGCGTAAATGCGCTGCGTGTGGCGGCATGGCAGCGCGACGTCTTTCGCATCGCAAATCAGAAAGACCGGGAAAGCCCGCGCGGCCACGGCGTTTTCCGGAGAGACTTCCGCGGCGGGGAAGCCGGCCAGAGATTCGCCCCGATAAATCATCGTCCAGGTTCCGGGAGCCAGCAGCGTTTTGCCGAGCCAAGGCGAACGCCGCAGGCCGGCATAGTCATAGGAAGCTTCCCGCAAGCTGGAGAAGGAGGCCTCGGCGACGACCGCTTCGATGCGCGGCTCGATCGCGGCGGATTGCAGGGCGATACCCGCGCCCATCGATTCGCCCAGAGCGAACAAGTGTTGCGGACGTTCCGTGGCTTCTAGCGCGTCGATGATCGCCCGGGTATCCTGGCGTTCGAGCCAGCCGTAAGTGGCCATCATTCCTTCGCTCGCGCCGTGGGCACGGGAGTCCATCATGACGACGCCGTAGCCCGCGACCAGCAATAGCTGTGCGTGCCCGATCACTCCTATGCGATTGTCGCCGACGCCGTGACAGACGAGAACCCAATCGCCGTTGGGTTTCGCTGCGCGCACCCTCCAGCCGCGAAGCAGAACGCCGTCCCGAGCCTTTATATCGAAGTCCTCGCGCCGCGCGCCGATCCGCAAAAATGTTGCGTCCGCCTGCTGGACGAGCGCGGGCGTAAGCTCCCGGCGCAGAGGATGCAAAAACATTGGCCCCACCAGCCAGCCGACGCCTGCCGCCAGGAGTGCAGGAAAGAGCAGGAGGACCAGGAGGATGCGGAGCAGGCGTCGCATTCTTAAATAGATACGCAAAAATCCCGCGAAAGTTCCGGGAGGAAAGAATGGCATCCCGCTAGGAAGAGAACAAAACGGACTCGCGCTGGAACATCTTGACCGCGAGGAAAAGAGCGATGCTGGCATAGACGCACGTCGAAAGAAAAATCAACGCGATGTAGTTCCAGTGGTACGTCCCGGTGACCAGCTCCTTGCAGAGCAGGCTCACGTTGAGAATCGGAATGACCGCAAGCGGCGGCGTGAGTTCGATCCCCGGCAGGACCGCGGCGATGGCGGGCACGAGTACGATGAATGTCATCGGCGTGAGATAGCTCTGCGCTTCCTTGTAGCTCTTGGCGAAAACAGAAATGGTGATGAGCACAGCGGAGAAAAGAACAGCGACGGGCACCGCCATGGTGAACACCGCGAAGACCGTCTCGGCATGCATGGTCAGGACCGGGAGGTCTTCGGCTTGGCCTTGCAATGCCGCGAAGCGGCCGAAAACGAAAAAGGAAGTGCCCATCGAGAGGACCGAAAGAGTGGCGGTCACTAGAGAGGCGGTCAGGACCATTAAAAACTTCCCGAGGACCAGATGGCTTCGCTTGATGGGGCTGGAGAGGATGGTCTCAATCGTGCCGCGCTCTTTTTCACCGGCGGTCAAGTCCATCGCCGGATACATCGCTCCGGTCATGCACATGAGAATGACGAGATAGGGGATCAAGCCGCCGTACGTTTCGCCGGCCACTTTTTCCGCCGAGACCACGTTTTGCTGCCTGATGTCGAATGGTTTCATCAAACTTTCGGGGAGATTTTGCGTCGCCAGCCGGTCTCGCACCACCGCGTCGCGGTATTCCGTAAAGAATTTTTCGATGTGCGTGGCACCGAACTCAGACTTTATTTCATGCGAGAAGATATAAATTTTTATCGTAGGATGTTCGCCGCGTGCGGCAGACGCCTCGAAGCCAGGAGGAATCTCGACCGCCGCGCGAATCTTGTTGTTGGAGATGAGATTCACGTAGTCCGGGCTCGTCGGCACTACCCGGAGGTTCTTGGCGCGTTTCAGCCCTGCAACGATATCCGGAGAGTCTCCGCCGCCGAGGATCATGATCTTCGCGGGCTCGCGGCTGGCTGCGCCGACGAGTTCGACGAAAGCGTAGCCAATGGCCACGCCCAATACGGGAAAGAGCAGCAGGGGAACCAAAATCGAAGAGAGGAGCGTGCGGCGGTCGCGCAGCGCTTCGGTGAGCTCTTTCCGATAAACGATGCCAATGTTGCGCAGCGACATCCTCAGTGGCCCTCCGCAGAGGTGTAGTGAGGCGCGACCACTTTGACGAAAATTTCTTCGAGATCTTGCTCGTCGTACTGGTCGCGAAGCTGCGCGATCGTGCCTTCGGCCAGGAGCTTGCCATCCTGAATGATGCCGATGACATCGCAGAGTTTTTCGACCTCACTCATGATGTGGGTCGAGAAGATAACCGTTTTTCCGAGGTCCCGGCACTCGCGTATGAACGCAGTGATCGTACGCGCGGTCATGATATCCAGGCCGAGTGTCGGCTCGTCGAAGATCATTACCGGAGGATCGTGCACCAAGGTCCGCGCGATAGAGGTTTTTTGCTTCATGCCCGTGGATAGCCGGTCGCAGCGTCGGTCGCGGAACCCGTTCATGTCTAGGCGGTCAAAAATCCCGTCGACGCGTTTTTTCAGGATAGAATCGTCCAGGCCGTTCAGCCGCCCGAAGTATTGGACCATCTCCCGGGCGGTCAGCCGCGGGTAAAGGGCGGTGGCGGTGGAGAGGAATCCGATGTGGGCACGCACCTTTTCAGGTTGCTCGACAATGTCGTAGCCACAGATCAGGGCGGTGCCATCCGTGGGCTCGAGAATCGTGGCCAGCATGCGCAGCGTGGTGGTTTTGCCGGCGCCGTTGGCACCCAGTAGGCCATAGACCTGCCCCGGTTGGCAGCGGAAAGTGAGGCTATCGACGGCGCGAATCTCCCCGCGTTTTTTGTCGCGGAAGCGTTTGGACAGGTTACGAACTTCAATCATCGGGGCCCTTCCCGGGGTTCGCGACAGAGGGTATCGCGCTGGCCTTGCCTGCCGTTCTGAGTGCCTTCAAAATGTTACTGGAAAACGCCGCTGCGGTGTGATCGGAAACCCGACGGTTGGTTCCATATCGGCAGGTCGCCTGAGGCCGGGTGGTAGCCATCGCTGCTGCGTAAGATGGCATGCTGACGGGACTTACGGGCGCTTCGCGGCATCCCGCCGCGCCCCTGGCGCATCCATTGGAGAGAGGTCGTGAATCGGCGACAACGTCACTAGTGAAAGCCGCGGCCCTATTGCTACAATCAAGCGTTTCAAGGCCCACCGGACTGCGGGCGAGTAAGCCGAGGATATGCCAAGCAACGTTGCGGAGCGCCAGTGCCTCCACGCGGGTTGCTGTGTGCGCTCCGAGGGCGAGGCGGAATAGAACAGCATGGAACGCAGACTGCGAAACAGGATACTGATCTTCCTGGTGTTGGCGGGCCTGGTAGCGTACGCGTTGATTCGCGTGAGCGGCCGCCAGCCGGTAGCCAAGATTTCTGCGGTAGTGCCGCTTCGCGAGAATGTCGTCTCTTCCATCTCCAGCAACGGCAAAGTCGAACCGATATCGCCGTTCGTGGTACGTGCGCAACTCGATACCTTTGTGGCCCGAGTTCGCGTGGTCGAGGGGCAACCCGTCAAGAAAGGGCAGCTTCTGCTGGAGCTGAACGTGAAAGAGGTTGCGGCTCAGCTCGCTGAGGCTAAGTCGAAGCTCCTGCGAGCGGAGGACGACCTGCGCGCCGCAAAGGCCGGCGGAAGAACAGACGATGCCGCCCGGACGGCGGGCGCGCTGGCCACGGCGGTCGCGCAGCGCGATCGCCTGCAAAGCAATCATGACGCCCTGGAGCGGCTGATCGCGGGCCAGGCGGCCACCAAAGAGGAGCAGGCCGCGAACGATCTGGAGTTGGCCAGGGCCCAAGCGGAAGTGAAGCGCCTCACGGCCGCGAAGCAGGAGTTCGATCGCGGCGTGAAACTCGATGCAGGTCGCGCGGACCTGCAGGTCGAACAGGCCCAAAATGAGGTGGCGGCACTGGCGGAAAAGGTTCGCAGTGGGCGCGTCGTCGCTCCCGCCGACGGCACGCTCTATTCGCTGCCGGTCAGGGCCAGCGACTACGTCAAGATGGGAGATCTGCTTGCGGAAATGGCCAATCTAGGCAAAGTCCGCGTCCGTGCTTTTATCGACGAGCCGGAGCTGGGCGGGCTGGAGCCGAATGAGCCGGTCAAGATCACCTGGGATGCTTTGCCTAACCGTGCCTGGATCGGAAGGACCGCGGTGATTCCCAAGCAAGTGGTGCAGCGTGGAGCCCGCAGCGTAGGCGAATTGCTGTGCGAGGTCAACAACGACAAACTGGAGCTGCTGCCTAATATCAACGTGAGTGTACGCATCAATTCCAAGGAGCGAACCAACGTTTTGACCGTGCCGCGTGGTTCGGTAGAAACCGACGCCGATCGGCGGTTTGTATTCGTGGTCAAGCGGAATGGGCTGGGCGGCGGGAAATCCACGCTGGAAAAGCGGGAGATTCGTGTGGGCATTGCCGATTCCACAAACTACGAAGTCGTCAGCGGCTTGCAGGAAGGAGAAATGGTGGCGCTGCCTGGCGACATCGAGCTGCGTGACGGCATGCCAGTGAGAGTGGTGAACATGGACGCGAGTTATATGCGAGGCAGAGCGGATGCTAATTAGCACCGCGCTTCCGGCGTTCGTGTCGATGCTGCTGCTGAGTGGCGCGACATCCGCCGTCGCCATGGCGAGTGTGAAACAGGACGAAAGCTTGGAGGCTGGCCGGCTAGCCTACGAGACCGGTGAGTACGACAAGGCCGCGCGCGATTTGCAGCACGCCGCGGCTGCGAATCCGCAGAACGGCGAGATTCACCTGTTGCTGGCTAAGACCTACTACGAGACGCACCAGCACGATGCGGCCATCGCCAGCGCGGAAAAAGCTGTTGCATTCGAACCGCAGAATTCCCGCTACCACGAATGGCTGGGCAGAGCCTATGGAGCGAAGGCCGAGCATGCTAGCTGGTTTGCGGCGCTGTCGCTGGCCAAGAAGACGCGCAAAGAATTCGCAAGGGCCGTGGAGCTTGACGAAAGGAATTTTGCCGCGCGGCAGGCGCTGATCGAATTTGACTGCAGCGCCCCGGCCATCGCCGGCGGCGGAGAAGACAAAGCCCGCCCGGAGATCGAAACACTTGCGGCGCTGGATGTTGCGGAAGGCCACTTCGCAGCGGGAAATTGCCGGCGCCAAAAAAAAGACTTCGCAGTGGCCGATGTGGAATTCACGAAGGCGATCGAGAGTCACCCCAAGTCCGCCGATCTCATCTACGACATCGGCGACTACGCGGTAAAGCGTGGCCAGGCTGAACGTTTGCTGGCGGTAGCCGACGAGGGTGAAAAGGTGACCCCAGCCGATCCGCGGGGGAACTTCTATCGTGCCGTGGCGCTGGTGTTGGAGAATGACCGCCTCGCAGAGGCCGAGCGTTTGTTGCGCGAATACCTGAAGCGCGCGCCGGTGCGAGATAATTTTCCACGCCCTTCGCAAGCCCGCGAATGGCTGGGGCGGCTCTACGAGGCTCAAGGCAACAGGCAGGCGGCCCTCGATGAGTACGAGGAAGCGCTCAAGCTGGAACCGAAAAACAAGAGTGCCCGCGAAGCTCTACAGAGGTTGAAGAAAAGTTGACGATCGGCGACCCGGGTTGGCACCGGCGCCACTGTCCAACGCGAGCATAGCGCTGGACAGCGAGCACGGGGGAATTAACACCATGATGGCTGTTCGGGAAACTTTATCGGTGGCCATCGATGCGCTACGTTCGAACAAGCTCCGCGCCATTCTGACCTCGCTCGGCGTGATCATTGGAAGCGCCTCGATCGTGCTGGTGGTGACCGTGGCCTTGACCAGCAAGAAATTTGTGATCTCCCAGATCGAGGCGGTGGGGTCGAATCTGCTCTGGGCGGAGCTGGTCAGGATTTCCGACAAAGCCCAGCCGCTGAACTACGAGATCTCTATAGCGGACATGGAGGCGACGAAGGTCACCATCCCAGAGGTGTCGGAAGTGGCGGGCATCCGGGAACTGCCCATGGAAGTGGTGGCGGGCGGGAACACCCGGCCGGTGAACCTGATCGGCGTAACCGAGGGTTACCAGGCGATCCGGCGTTTGGTGATCCTGCGCGGGCGCTACTTCGATGCGTTGGACATGGAAATGCGCAGCAAGGTCTGCCTGATCACGGAACAGCTCTCGAACCGCGTGTTCGGAATCGAGAGCCCGGTCGGTCGGCCGGTCCGTATGGGTGAGCTGACCTTCACGGTGATTGGGCTTTTCCGGGAGCGCGTGACGACCTTCGGGCAGTCGGAGATTCAGGATGAATCGGTGATCGTTCCGTTTACGCTGATGAAGTACTACACGGGCGTCGATGTGTTGCGGACGCTCTACGTTCAGGCGGCCAAGCCGGAAGACGTGGCGTCCGTGCAGAGACGATTGCAGCAATTGCTCGGCAGCCGGCACCCCGCCCAAGCGGAATATAAAGTGCAGACGCTGACGGCGATTTTGAGCGCGGCGCAAAATATCTCGCTGGGGCTGACCATCGTGCTCCTGATCACCGCCTTCATCGCATTGCTGATCAGCGGGATCGGCATCATGAACATCATGTTGGTCACGGTGAAAGAGCGCACCCGCGAGATCGGCATTCGCAAAGCGATTGGAGCGGCGCACCGCGAGATTTTGTATCAGTTTCTGATTGAAGCGTTTTTGATCAGCGGTGGCGGCGCGGTAATCGGTATTCTGATCGGTCTGGCGATTCCGGCGGCGATCCAGCCACTGCTTCCCGGAAATCTTCGAATTCCTGTATCGAGTCTCAGCGTGCTGGCCGCTTTTGTCGTGTCGTGTTCGACGGGGCTATTCTTTGGCTACTTGCCCGCGAACCAGGCAGCGAGGCTGCAGCCCGTCGAGTCGTTACGATATGAATGACCTGGGGTGTGCAGCCCCACGGCAGTCAACTTGACCGGAAAGTGTGAGGAACCAGCCATGCACGGCATGAAAAGCGCGCGAAAACAGAGTCGGACGACGCAAAGAATTCGATGCGGCCTGGTGGCCATGACTTTGCTGACCGCGCTGGGGCGGCCGGGGCGCGCGCAAGAAGCGGAGCAGCCACGCGGCGGAGCCGTGACGCTGACGCTGAAGCGTGCCATCGAGCTGGCGCTGCAAAACAGCAGTGACATTCAGGTCGCGAAACTCCAGTCGAGCCTGGCGGACCGTTCCGCCATGATCATCAAGTCGCAATTTCTGCCGAACCTCTTTGCGGGTTCGGGTGCGGGCTACACACTCGGCATTCCAGAAACGCCGGGCGGCCGCGCGCCGGCGATTTTCAGCGTGACCTACACGGAGCAAATTTTCAACGAGCAGTTGCGCGGGCAAGCGAAGGAATCGCAGGAGCAAGCGAGGTCGCAGAAAATTTTGCTCGAGGATGCGCGGAACAACGTCATCGCGCGGACGGCCGCGGCATATCTGGAATTAGGAAAGGTGCGTCACTCGCTCGATCTCTTGCACAAAGAGCAAGAAAGCGCTGAGAAGATTCTGTCAGTGACCAAGGAGCGACAGGGAGAGAACTTCGAGCTGCCTGTGGAAGTAACGAAATCCCAGCTCACCAAAGCGCGAGTGCTGCAGCGGATACTGCAACTCGAAGGACGCCAAGACGAGCTGGAAGTGTTTCTGCGAAGCCAGACCGGGCTCGCGCAGGACACGCCGATCGAAGTTAGCCCCGAGGATTTGCCGGGTGAGGCCGAACAGGAGGGCGCGAACCTTGTTGCGCTGGCGATGCAGAGCAACACTTCGCTGCTTGCAGACCAGGTCGACGTGCGCGCGAAGGAGTTTCGTCTGGTGGGAGAAAAGCGTGCATACTATCCGACGCTCGAGTTCGTCGGCGTGTACAGCCTGCTTGCGAAGTTCAACAACTATCTCGATTTCTTCAAGACCTTTCAGCGCAACAATTTTAATGCCGGGGTGCAGGTGCAGGTGCCGATTTTCAGCGCGCAGACGAAAGCCAATGTCGCGCTGGCGCAAGCCAACCTCGAGGTAGCCAAGGCCAACCTCGCCAATAAGAAGAATGAAGTGAGCGCCGCGGTGCGCCAGAGGACCAGGCAGTTGCGGGAGAGAGACGCCGCCAAGGAAGTCGCGCGCCTTGAATTGCAACTCGCGCAACAGGACGTCGCGGTGCTGCAATCGCAGTTTAACGAAGGAAAGATCAATCTGCGCGAGGTGGAACGCGCGCGGCTCGAGGAAAACGAAAGATGGATGGCCTACCTCGACGCAAACTTTCAGCGCCAGCAAGCGCAGCTGGATCTGCTACAGACGGCGGGGCAGCTCGACAAGGTATGGCAGTAGCAAGCGGAACGGTAAAGCGTGCAGCTAGAGCAAAATAGTTTGGCCACGTTTTTAGAAGCGGCGAAGAAGCTCGATGCCGGATTCGCCGAGCTGCCCGCGCATGAATTGAGCGCGCCGGGTGCGCAGCGGCTCGAAGAGGTATTGAGCGCCACGGCGGAGCGGCTCCGCGACAACTACCCTTATTTTCATCCACTCTATGCCGGTCAGATGCTGAAGCCGCCGCATCCGGTAGCCAGGTTGGCGTATGCCCTGGCGATGTGGATCAATCCAAATAATCACGCGCTGGACGGCGGCCGGGCGACTTCGGCGATGGAGAAAGAGGCGGTGGCCGAAATCGCCGCGATGTTTGGATGGACGAATTTTCTTGGACATTTGTGTGGCGGCGGCACGATGGCGAACCTCGAAGCCCTGTGGGTGGCGGGGCAACTCCGGCCGGCGAAGACGATCCTGGCTCCGTCCGGCGACCAGTTCGGGTCGAGCTGTTGACTGGGATCATTGGGCAGCAACTGCCGCGGACTTCCCCCCTCAGGAGAGGCTTCATACATTCTTGCCGGCTTTTCGGCACCCCAGGCGAATTCGAAAAAGATGATCTTCTTACCGTCGGGCGACCAGCGAGGCAGTACCGGGTACATCGGTGGGTAAGTCAACTGCAAGCGTTCGCTGCCGTCCGATCTGCTCCGCCACAGAGTGCCATCCCGATAAGAAACGTAGGTCACCCACTGGCCATCCTTAGAGAAGGCGACATATTCAGCGGAAATGCCGCCGAGAAAGGGCACGAGTTGCTTCGACTTTGAGTCGTAGCGCATCAGTTCGCCGCGATAGGTCCGGCCGATCAGAAAGAGCTTCTTGCCATCTTTGCTGGGCAGCGGTGAA
>Ga0209526_10003462_pt1 | contig 10748 bp, 6 predicted proteins | sample JacPinW_OM2H0_M1_FD_188566 | JGI IMG/M metagenome (GOLD analysis project Ga0209526, IMG submission 188566) | Forest soil microbial communities from Algoma, Ontario, Canada - Jack Pine, Ontario site 1_JW_OM2H0_M1 (SPAdes) (version 2) | ecosystem: Environmental > Terrestrial > Soil > Boreal...
TCTTGCCGGTGTGTAGTTGGGACGCAACCTCTCTCCCACTCGTCCATCTCGCGCACCCGCCACGTAGCAGGTGGAAAGGTGCAGAAGTCCGGCATGGTCTGAGTTGCGCACAAATGCGCTGACGTTCACCGCCGCATCCACATTGGTTGCTAGTGCATCTCGCAGATCAGGATTGAAGTCCGTCAGACCAGAGCTGTTGATGATGAGGTCAAGCCTGCGCTCTAGAGTCGCACTGAGTTCCGGGGCGAGGCCCAAGCCCGGCTGACAAACGTCGCCCTCAACTATTTCCACCCGATCGCGCAGAAATCGTGAAAGGTCGGCGCCGTAACGCGCGTAAAGCGGATCAAAGACGGGAGACTCTTCCACCAGTTTTTCAAAACGCCGCCAGGCAGGATTGGATTTCTGCCGCCGGATCAATAGATAAATACGACCGATCCCAGGAAGCTCCATGAGCGTATTGACCAGCCACACCTTGCCGATGAACCCGGTCACACCAATGAGCATAATGTGCTTCCCTGACATCGCTCCCCGAACCGAGAGCAGACGGGCATCGCGAACTCCATCGAAATAGACCACGGGGCGATCTCTTACCGGGATGCGACGGGAGGCAGTAACAACAGCCGATTCCAGAACTTCGACGCCCGGTAGCCCCAGGTCGCGAACCAGTCGCTCAGGCACACGCCTGCCATCGGGCCCCGTGCCACTGATGCCCGCGAAAAGGCCTCGCGGCCGCACGACCGGTTCGAGCAGCCGCCCAGTGGCAATCCCGTCCCGGAATTCGAGTCGGTTGGCGATTACCCACTTGACCCCGAGCTGCTGCGCCAAAGGGCGCATTACGTGTTCCAGACCCTGACTCACCAGGACGACTTCATGGCCAGCTTTTATGCACCATCTAAGCTGCTGCAATCCATCAGTTTTCAGGTACGGCTGCAGCTTATACTTGAAGTATTCCTCGCCCAGCAGATCCAATCGGTCGCGGCTTATCCCCCGCAGCACGGTGTGCACTACGCGAGTGGCGAAGACGCGGTTCGCAGCATAGAGAAATGGCCGCAACACCGCCACGATGAGCACCAGCCCGCGCCGAACCCAGCGCTCCAAAAAGGTTTGCGCGTTCCAAGTGAAAAAAGCAACAGGGCGGACCGTGGTCAGATCCGCCAAGCTGCCCTCCACTCGCCAATACACACGAGGAGCGGAGTTTGGATTGTGCTTCAGTTGTTCCAAATCGTTTTCGTCCCCAGACTTAGGGACTATTACCTCTACATCGGAAGTCGAAGCCTATTGTAAACAAACAAGTCAAAAGGGCGAAGAGAGCTCGGCCCGAACCGGTGTGCCGAACAAGGTTACGGTGCACTTGGTAGACGCACTCTATTCCGGACACGCAATTTGGTCGGATCTCTTTCGTATGCCAGAAGCGACAGCCCGGCGCTGAGCCCAAGCAGCGCGGCTACAGCTAGTAGCCCACCGCGAAAGCCGCCCGTCCAGGTTCGCACCAGTCCGATGGTGTAAGGTCCAAGGAAGCCGCCCAGGTTGCCGAACGAATTGATCAGGGCAATACCAGCCACGGCCGAGGTTTCGCTCAGCAGTTCAGTGGAGGTCGCCCAAAATGGGCCCATCATCGAAAACCCTGCCATCAGGGTCAGGCTCAGGAAGGCAATATTGGCAGCGGTCGAGGTCGCATAAGCCGCGCATGCCAAACCGATCGCGCCCACAAACGCCGATCCCGCCAGATGCCAACGCCTTTCGCCCGTGCGGTCGGAATGCATTCCCACCAGCACCATTGCGATCGCGGTCGCGAGATAAGGAATCGCCGAGAGCAGGCCGATGATGAGATTGCTCGTGCCCGAAAGACTGCGAATGAGGCTCGGCAGCCAAAGACTCACTCCGTATGTGCAGGTGGTCACGCCCAAATAGACCAGCACCAGCAGCCAGACTTTACCTTGGCCAAAGGCCGCAAACACGTCGCTCTTGGAGACTACTGCATGCGTATCCCGTTCATGTGTAAGTTCCCCGTCCAGCCATATGCGTTCTTCCGGCGTCAGCCAGGGCGCCACTTCGGGACGGTCGGCGAGATACGCCAGCACAACCCCGCCGAGCAGCACCGCGGGCAGCCCTTCAATCAAGAATAGCCACTGCCATCCCGCGAGATTTCCCAAGTGCACTCCCAGGAGTGCGCCAGAAATCGGACCGCCCACCACCCCGGCCAGCGGTCCAGCGGTCATGAACAAGGCCACCGCACGCGCTCGCGCCGCCGAGGGAAACCACCGTCTCAAATAAAGGATCATCCCGGGGAAAAATCCTGCTTCCGCAGCTCCCAATAGAAAGCGCAACCCGTAAAAACTTCGCGGCGTGCCTACGAACACCATCGCCGCTGAAATCGATCCCCAGAGCACCATGATCACGGCAATCCATTTTCGGGCGCCGACTCGTGCCAACGCCAGGTTGCTCGGTATCTGAAAAAAGAAATACCCGGCGAAGAAGATTCCTGCGCCGAGGCCATACACTCTGTCGCTGAATCCAAGTTGACCTCTCATCTGAAGCGCGGCGAAACCGACATTGATTCGATCGAGATAGTTGACGATATAGAGCAGGAAGAGAAAGGGCAGTAACCGCCGCGTCAGCTTGGAGACGACTCTCGCGCCGACCTCAGTTCCAGTTAACGGTTGCACGGAAATATCCTCATTGGGGGCACAACGTTTCCTCATCTGGTCGCGAAATCATGGCTGCACGTGATCATGATCCAAGCCGAGCCTGCGCTTGACTTCTGCGACGATCTGTTCCGCCGACTGATCTATTTCCACAGTGATGGCATCGTCCGGCTCCTCCAGAGCAGCGAATTGGCTGGCCAGGATCTTCTCCGTGGCAAAATGGCCGTGGCGCAACCGTAGGCGCTGGTCGATCAGGTCGTAGCTTCCCTTCAAGTAGACCAGCTTTACCTCGCTGCCAATGAAAAGCTGATCTCGATAGGTCTTTTTCAATGCCGAACATGCCAGCACCACGTTCCGGTGCTCGGCGAACCACTGTTGTATGGCCTTGTGCAAAGACTTAAGCCACGGCGCTCGGTCGGCATCGTCGAGCGGAATCCCCAGCTTGATTTTTTCAACATTTGCCGGCGAGTGGAAACTGTCGGCGTCCACCAACTCCCAGCCGAGCCGCTGGGCCAGCAGATTGCCGATGGTCGTCTTTCCCGCCCCGGTTACTCCCATCAGCACCACGATCACAAAGACTCGCCGAGAAAACCGCTAAAAGAGACACCGGTTCAGATCTCTTATCCCCGCCTGCCCGGCCGAGCACGGCTCGGCAGCGCTTGGTGGCTATGTCACCCTGCGCAGCTTCGTCACTCTGCCTTGCTCAACCCACTCAACTACGAAGATGTTGCCTTCGTGGTCGAAGCAAGCGCCGTGGGGACAGACGAACCTGCCGGGCACAAATGTCCCCGGAGCCTGATTTCGCACTGTGGCCCAATCCTTATTTGAATATTCGCCATCGCCCAGACTGGCGATCACCCGGTTTTGGCGGTCAAGAATTGTCACCTTGCTCAACAAGTCCGCGATCACCACGTCGCCGTTCCGCTCGTGCAAATAACACGGCATCTTCGACGTGCCCAGGATGAAATCAATGTGCCTACCATCCAGCCCAAATCGCTGCAGCCGGCTATTCCCACGGTCAGTTACGACTAATATCGGCGTCGCCGGACGCGTGTCGACCCAGAGACCGTGCGGACAATCGACCTGCTCGGTATTTTTCCCAAATCCGCCGAAAGTGCGAATAAACTCGGCCTTGTGGTTGTACTGATTGATGTAGCTGGAGCCGTACCCATCACCAACGTAAATGTCACCGTTTGGAGCGATGGCCACATTCGTCGGCCGGTAAACTACGGCTGATCCGTCGCTTTTCTGTTTGTATACATCTGATTCTGCCGGATAGCCAAGGGTGAAAACCTCCTCGCCCTTTAAGGTTCGCTTCGTGACAATGCCATGCTGGTAATCGCAAAGATAGAGGAACTCTTCGTTTCCCTCTTTCCGGAGCGTTAGTCCGTGCGCTCCGCCCTTGAACTGCCGGCCCCACGACCTGACGAACTTACCTTTCTGATCGAAGACCACGACGGTGTCCAGGCTGTCGCTGGTCGAATGAACCGTGTGATGGATATAAATGTTGCCTTGTGAATCCTCGCAGACTCCATGAGTGTTGCCATACCTCACGGTGCGCGGCAGTTCGCCCCAGTCATGAATGGCCTCGTATTTGTGCTCCCCTTGCCCCAGGATAGCCGTCTCACGGCCTGCTTTATCGGTCGCGCCCAGGATGACGGGAGCTGCTGCCGCTACTCCCGCAGTGACCAGAAAACTTCGTCGTGTGACTTTCAAGGTCAGGCACTCCTGTAGATCAAGCGGTTTTTGAGAGGCCGGTCACTTCACCTGCGCCACCGCCGGCTTCGCGTTAACCGGCTGGGGATCGGCAAATTGCAACCAGAAACCCATCATCTCCTCGTCGCTCGGCTCACCCCACCGAATCGCCTTTGAAGGATCGGGATTCTGAGGATTGTTCAAAGAATTGTCGAAGTACGCCGTCGTCACCAGCTTGGTTCCCTTCGGCAAGAGGAATTGGTGTTTCAGGAAGTAGGTCTCCTGCCAGCGGAAGTCATAGTTGGGCACGTTGAGTATCACTTCCTGCCGGCCGTCGGGATAGATGGCTTCCGTCTTCATGCTCTTCCCACGAAAATGCATGTGAGCGGTATAGGCCACCGCGGTCACATCTTTAGGTAGCGTATAACACGAGGTCACGCGGTGATTGTCATCATTGGGGGGGATCAGGAACAGATTGTTCCAAATCTCGTATTGTGCAATTTCATGCTTCACCGGTTCCCTGGCAAAAACCAGGCCGATGCTAGTGCGGTCTTTTATGTCCTCGCCGGAGTGGTTGCTGTAGTGCACCTGAAACTGCAAATACGAGCCCGCAGGAATCCTTAGCGCGTAACCTGCCGGTCGCGTTTCCGCCAAGTGCCCGGGCAGGTAAATCCCGGGCACGATGTTCAAGTACCCCGACGACTCGCCTGGAACACCGCCCCCATCAGCAGACGAGCACCCATCGTCGACAACGGGCGCATCCCGCCTCAGGTGCAATACCTTGCCAGTACGGTAATGATATTTGTCTTCGCCCGCGTTGGCCTTGGCGTTTTCTTCCTCTTTTTTCGCCACTTTGTCGGCCGCAATCACCGAGACGGTGGCATGATGAACGACGCGTCGGTCCCCGGGAAGCACTTCCGCGGCCTGCACCCATTTATCTTCACGGAAGGTCGTGGGGACATAAAGGTATTCGTAGTCGTCCTGACTGCCGCCAGACACCAGAAACTCGGGAATGGTCAGCACCACGTCAGGCTTAATGTGCCAGCCTTCCGGGAAGACAGGAGCCGGCGGTAGATCCTTCCCTTCCCCTTCTTTCGTACCGGTCCTCACCCAGGCGTCGACGGTCGCGATGTCCGCGTCCGTCAAACGCGGATCGTTGATGAAATCCTCCATCTTAGGGTCGGCATGCCAGGGAGGCATCTTGCGCTGCACCACCGCTTCGCGAATCGGCCTCGCCCAGGTCCGAACTTCCTTATAGGTCATCAGCGACATGGGAGCAATGTCGTTCGGACGATGGCAGACCACGCAGTTCTTATACAAAATGGGAGCGACATCCCGGTTGTAGGTGACTTCGCGCGCAGGACTCGAGCTTTCCTCGCTGGCCGCCAGCGTCGGACCGCAGCACGCAGCTAAGATCAGGATCAAAGTGATTCCATGAGGACGCATGTAACCTCTCACCTTCCCCCAGCTGCGATGTAACATCATTTCAACTGGACATTGTAGGCTTGGACTCTCGGTAACTCCAGCGTGGACGAGGCAGTAACTAGATCTGCCAGGAAAACGTGGGAACAGCCGCCTCTCCGTCCGAGTAAGGCTCGGTGGTTTCAACCCAGCGCACCAGTTTGAAGACTGGCGCCCCGATCGGTGCCTCAACCGGCTGCACGCCCCACCTGGCGTGCGCTGGAAGTAGCGTACTATGGGGCGGCTAACACGCCACCACCACTCTCAGTATCAGCGCTTGAAAGGATTAAATGAAGAGAAGCAAGGCCGTCGCTCTGCTATCGCTTGCCACTCTCATCCTGATCACTGCACGTCTGTCGTAGCAGCGGAGCGTATGAAGAGCGGTCACTGGGAAATATCAATTACCGAAAACGGACAGGCGCACACGAAAACACATTGCGATCTGCCAAAGCAGGTAAAAGGCGCAAACGGAACTCCCGAAGAAGCGCGCGCTTCTCTGGAAAAGAGCGCCACCACCCTCCATTGCGCCATTAGAGGCCTCAAGATGGAAAACGACACAATTTCCTATACGTATGTTGCCCCGGAAGGTCGAGCCAGATCCCTTACCACGGGGATGCTTACGAGTCGGTAGTAACTTCGAAAACCTCCGCTGAACCGCATACAGGTCAGATAAAAGGCCGCCGACTGGGCGCTTGCCCGTAAAGATCATGCGCCGACAACAGAAAGCGGAAAAAGAGCGCTGCCACCTTTTCCGCTTTTCCAGGTGAGTCCAAAACAAACCCTCGCGGGTTAGCGCTTTGGGTGCGCTCAGCTCTGAGTGTCAGTTGAGGGATCCCGCAGGGCGATTAGTTTTCCCGGCGGATAGTCCTCTTTGGTTAAAGGATTTTCCGGATCCGCATTCGTTATCGTCACGACGTCTCCGCTGCGGATTCCTCGGAGAATGAGATTCTGGTCGTCAATGGCGATAACCCTGTATCTTTCCCCGAATATCGCATTGTTGTCCATGCTTATTTTAGATGCCGAATCGCTTAGGAGGGCGCAGGGCGATCTATCGATTATCGGTCGCGGCGTCGAACCCGATGCTTAAGCTTCACTGTGTCACTTTGTGACGGCCGTTGTCCGGTTCTCCGCAGGATGAACAGAAGAACCTTCAGCCAAATCTATTGTACTCGTCTCAGAAAAAAGGGCACCTGCATGCGGTCAGGTACCCTTTTAGTAATCTAATCCTGGATAACGGCTCCGCTTACTGGCTAGCTGCCGGGTTTTCTTCCGCCTTCCTTGGCGTCGCAGCGGCGGCAGTCGGCTTAGGCTTCCAGAAATCCGGATCAGCCTTGATCCATTCGTCCGAGACGTAGCTCATTTTCGGACTGAAGACGAACAGATTGTGTTGGCTTGACTCGATCGCTGCAGCCAGCAACTCGCCGAACTTCTTCATTCCCTCTTCACCCATTGCCGACATGAATTGTTTGTCCTGAGTAAAAGCTTTATCGATTTCTGCCGCAGATTTCATCGGCGTGAACACCACATACGTGTCGCCCTCCTGGCCATAGACTGCCTGATACGTGGCCCAGTGGACGTCGGGAATCTTCTCATAAGCCGCCTTGACCATTTTGACGATCGTGTCCCAATCCTTATCGTGTCCCGGACGGACACGGTAGAGGGAAATCTCGAAATAGCGCATGTGAGGGACATCGGTTGAAGAACGCAGGCTGTATTCGTCGTGATAAACCAGCGCGGTGGCGTCGGCATCGTTCAGTAGATCACCGTCCGCAACGGCGGCTCGGTCGAGCGCGGCAGATAGTGTTGCATTCTTCTGCGATGCTAAGGCGTCCTTCTCCCAGGCTTCGAACGACTCGTAGCCAGTCAAGAAAAGCGCGCGCGGTTTGCCGCTAAGAGAGGTCACCGCCAGGTAGTGGGTCGGCCATTTCGCGCGTGTCATCGCTTGTACAAAGGCGCTCTCGGCTTTCTCGTGCAGCATACCTCCCTTGCCCGGCTTGACAAACTCGCGATAGATCGAGAGCACTTTGGGTGGCGGCACCGAGTCCTGTGCCGCCGCAATGCCCAGTCCCCCGAATAGCAAATACGACGCTAACAGCAACCCTGTGACGTTTTTCATGGATGCTGACCTCCTCGGTCGCGAAATGGATCGGATTGATTTGGTTGGGCCTAGCGCCAGGAAACCAAAAGGGCAGCCCGGAGTCGCGCGGAGATTATCTGAGAGCTTCCTCGAAGTCAAGCAAGGTGGAACGCGGTGGAACGCGGCAAAAGGGGCCGCTCGCGGGCGGCCCTCGAAACTGGAAACGAGAAACTGGCTGGCTAGTCTCCCAGTACCGGTTCCGTTTCCGCATTGGCCAGAGCGTGCCCGTTGCCGTTGGGAGCATTCCCGTTGGCAGGGGTAAGCAGCGCGCCCAACGGGATGAAGCCGTTTTCCGCCACTACCGGCTTCTCCTTTAGCACGACTTCGCGATAGAGCGCAGCCATGCGGGCGTTGTAGGCCGGATCTTCCTTCTGCTTGGCATCGCGTGCGCGCATTTTCTCCTCGCGCGAGTTTTTCGCGATGCCCAGCTTATCGAGATCATGCTGCTCTTCGTTGGTAACCAATTCTTCCTTGAGCACCAGTCCGTGCGCAACCGATTCCATCTTCACGTTCTTGCCGCCGGCGAAGATCTCATGGCGTCCGTGCTCTTCGTACCACTTGGTGAGAGTAGCCGTCATGTGCATCTTCTCGATGATGTTGCGCCAGCCCACGCCGGTGTTGTAGGCGCAGAAGGAAATTTCGCCTTCCTGGGTGGCATAAGGAATGATGCACTGCTCGGTGCGCCGGAAATCGTAATTGAAAAGGTCCTGAAACCACATGCCGGCGATGAACAGGAAATTCCAGCGGTCCTGACGGCGCTTCATCACGTCGTCAATGGTGCGGTCCGGACCAACCTTGCCATAGTTCTTGCCGGTGGCGTTGAAGTTCTTATCGAACTTCTTCAGCAGATCCATCAGCTTGAAGTGCGTGGGTGACTGGAACGGATCGTAGTTTTTCATCAGGCACAGCGCCATGCCGACGATGGTCAGAAACTTTCCGCGAGCGGCGTCGTTCACCTTGGCAATGTCCTTGGCGAGCTGATCGCCCTTCAGGAACGCGGTCACGGGAACCGCTTCCTTGGTCTCTTTGTCGATCATGACAGCCATGCCTGTCCCGCAATTCGGATGGCAGCCGCAGCTCAGTTGGCCCCAATCGTTGTTGGCGTCATTTACATGCATCAGGTCGGCCCAGTCGGAGAAGGTTCCCATAAAAGAAATGGGGAACCAGTCGCGCGAGGGCTCGCCGAGGCCGGTTTGATTTTTCACGTCATGCGCCAGGTGCGAGAGGGTGTAGCGCTGGGCCTCGCGGCGATCGTCGGTAACAGCTTCGTCCCTGCCGGTGAACGACACCGGCTGGAAAGAGAGGAACCCGATGGTCTTCGGATTGTCCAGAGCAAACTTGATGATGCGGCCCACCTGCTCATTGTTGATGCCGTTGACGATAGTGACCACGGGAACAATCTCAATACCTGCTTTGTGCAGGTTCTCGATGGCCATCAACTTCACGTCGAACAGATTGCCGACCTTGCGGTGCGCGTTGGCTGCGTTGCCGATTCCATCAAACTGGAGGTAGGCATAGCGCATGCCAGCTTCAGCGGCCTGTTGCGCGAACTCGAAACTCTTGGCGAATTCAATTCCGTTGGTTGCGGCCTGGACTGAGTTGTAGCCGACCTTGCGGGCGTAGCGGACTGCATCGAGGAAATAGGGCGAAAGCGTGGGCTCGCCGCCGGAGAACTGCACCGACATCTGCCGTCGCGGCTTAATCGTTATGGCATTGTCCAGCATGGTCTTGATGTCTTCCCAGCTCAACTCATGCACGAAACCGACCTGGTTGGCGTCCATGAAGCAGGGATCGCACATCATGTTGCAGCGGTTGGTCAGGTCGATGGTGAGGACGGACCCGCGTCCGTATTTCACCGTGCTGGAACCGTGGTGATGCAGTTTCTCATCGTTGTGGGCGCGGATATCGCGGCCAGGAAACACTTCCTCCAGATGGCGCGAGAAGTCGGTGTCAATCGACATCACATCTTCAAAATGACCGTGGATGGCGCAATCCTTGACCATCAGGATCTTGCCGTCGCGCTCAACGATTTGCGCCCTGATCTCGCCGACCTTTTCGTTCATCAGAACTTCGTAGGGCAGCTTGCCGTCGAGAATCTGCTGGCGGATCTCGGGGATGCACCTGGGGCACAGAGAATCAGTAGAGCGCGGCCAGCCGAGAGGCGGCTTGGTCTTTTCATAGGACTTGAGCAGCGGCTTGTCGGACCATTTCGGCGTTGGCGACGGATTCTGTTTGACCCGATTCAGACGATCAAACACCACCCACGCGCCCTTGGCGGCGGTGGTAACTGCTTTTTCCATGTACTTTACTGGTTTATGCATTCGCTCTCGCTTTCCGGTACTGGAATGACGCGGCCAGTCATGGCTTTGCCGCGGATTTCCGGTGAACTAGATATCTGAACGCGGAAATTGCCTTACCTTGTGTGACCTTGTATGACCTTTACCTGGGGAGCGCCGGTGAGCGTCTTCCGCATCACGCGTTAAATCCACCTTATGTTATTGAAGGCAAGGGAGAAGAACACGCATATGTCAACGAAAGGGGAAAAAGGAGGGTTTAGTGGGGGTATTGCGCATTGGATGGTTTGTAAGTTATTGAAAGGACGGGTTTAGGTGGCGAGAAGCCCGTAGAATTGCCCGGTGTTGTTGGCATCGCGAGAGACGATGGTCGTCGGCACGCGAACCCGAAGCCACCATTCTTTCCCCCGGCTAATTCGCAATTCTCAGCACGCCGGCACCGCTGATCTCGCTCTTCTTCAGGGCTTGGAGCGCTTCGTTGGCCTGCTCCAGATCGAAGACCTGTATCTCGGTTTG
>Ga0209526_10003463_pt1 | contig 10748 bp, 10 predicted proteins | sample JacPinW_OM2H0_M1_FD_188566 | JGI IMG/M metagenome (GOLD analysis project Ga0209526, IMG submission 188566) | Forest soil microbial communities from Algoma, Ontario, Canada - Jack Pine, Ontario site 1_JW_OM2H0_M1 (SPAdes) (version 2) | ecosystem: Environmental > Terrestrial > Soil > Boreal...
CAACACGTCCACCTACTGGGAGAGCACGAACAACGCGTTCCCGCAGTGGCTGCAAGTCGACCTCAGCGCGCCCACCACCATCAGCCGGATCGTCATGGATCTGCCTCCTTCCACCGCCTGGGCCACCCGGACGCAGACGCTGTCCATCGCTGGAAGCACTGACGGCACCACCTACACCACCATCGCCGGATCAGCCGGCTACACCTTCAACCCGGCCACCGGCAACACCGTCACCGTCACCTTCAACCCCATCACAACCCGCTACCTCAAGCTCACCTTCACCGCCAACACCGGATGGCCCGCCGGCCAGATCTCCGAGTTCCAGGTCTACCCAAGCTAGAGTCGGCGGTCATTGCCGGTGGTCCGCTCGCTACTGCGGGGTGGTGGGATAGCGTCCCGTACCCCGGTGGTCGCGGCAGACTGGCCGCGGAAGCTCGTTCTGGACGCTCAGACACCCGGACTGTAGATAACTCCACAGATGTCTGCAAGAGATGGACAAGCAACAGAAAAAAACAAAACGATAGCATCACGCTTCTTAGCGGACAGGCCGGACCATCCTTGCTCTGCCAGGCCGGGGCTCGATGCCACGTCAGCGTGACAACCCTCTGAGGGATCCGCGGGTGACCGCCCGCGTGCCTGCGGACCGGGACTAGGCTGGCGGACCGTGGTCTCGGCACCGGACATTCCCGGGCATAGGGTTGCGGGCGTCCTGGGCAAGGGCGGTTTCGCGACTGTCTACCGGAGCTGGCAGCTGGCCGTCGGCCGGGAGGTGGCCGTAAAGGTCGACAACCGGGTGCTGCTCAGCGATCGTGATCGTCGGCGGTTTGTCCGCGAGGTCACTGCGGCGGGGCGGCTATCTGGGCATCCGCATGTCATCGACGTCTACGACGCGGGAACGCTCGGCGACGGCCGGCCCTACCTGGTGATGGAGTTGTGCCCGGCCGGCTCATTGAATGATGCGCTGCGCAGGCACGGGCCGATGAGCCCGGGGCAGGTGCGCGACATCGGCATCAGGATCGCTGACGCGCTGGCCGCGGCCCATGCCGCCGGCATACTGCATCGTGACATCAAGCCCGCGAACATCCTGATCAACCGGTACGGCATGGTCGGCCTGTCTGACTTCGGGCTGGCGTCGATCATGGCGGCCGAAGGTGAGCAGTCGGCGACCCGCGACACGCTCACGCCTGCCTATGCCCCGCCTGAGAGTTTCCGGGGCGAGGACCCGACGGTCGCCGCTGACCTCTATTCCCTCGCCGCCACCCTGTACGCCCTGCTGACCGGGCGGCCGCCGCGCTTCCCGGCCGACGGGAGATCGCCGGACATCGTGGCCATCATGATGCTCCACAACAAGCCGGTCGACGATGTTCCCGGCACGCCGCCAGAACTGATGGCGCTGCTGCGCCGGAGCCTGGCCCCCGATCCAGCCGTGCGGCCACCGAGCGCAGCAGCGCTGCGGGATGCCCTCGTGGCGCTCACAGCATGGCCCGCCGGGCCGTCCCCCCAGGCGGCCAGGCCAGCCGGGCCGCGAGGCCAGCCCCGGCCTGCTGTCCTGCCTGAGAGAGCTCCTTCCACCGGAAACGCGGGCCCCCTCCACACCCAAGTTCCTGCCGCGGCACCGATCCCCGCCGGAAACCCGTTCCCCAACAGCCTTCCGGTCCCGGCCCGGCCTGGCTCCGATGGAACCCAGGCCGGATATGCCCCCGGTGGCTCCCCGGCTGGATCTGGCCCCCACGGAATGCCGGCCGGATCTGGCCCCGATAGAACCCCAGCCGGACCTGGCCCCGCTGGCCCGCCGGCTGGATTTGACCCCGTCGGACCCCCGGCCAGATCTGGCCTCCACGGAACGCCGGCCCGGCCTGGCTCCGATGGAATCCCGGCCGGAAGGGCTCCCGCCTCACCGTCCGGGCACCGCCGCCGGCCGCTGGTGCGGTCCATTGCCCTGGCCGCCGGCCTCGTGATGATCGTGGGCGCCGCCGCGATCATCGGTGCGCGTATCCTCCCGCATGGCGCCAGCGCCGGAGCGGCCCAGGGCGCTACCTCCTCGTCCAACCCGGGTGCTGGATCAGCGGCCGCGCCTGGCGTGTTCGGGGTCGCGACGGTGACCAGCGGCTGTCCGGCGGCGACGGTGCGGGGGGCAGCGGCGCAGTGCCCGGCGGCCCCGGAGTGCTGGAACGGGCCGGTGATTATCGCCGGCAACGTCACCGACCGCAGCCTGCCCTGCAATGCGGCGCACGGCTGGCAGACGTTCGCGATCGCCATCCTGCCCGCCGACGCGCAGACCTATGACGTGAACATCGTGCAGACGAACCCGAGCGTGCGTGCTGTGTGCTCCACGGCCGTGCTGCTCAAGTCACGGCGAGGCCCGGCGCTCCGGATCCCGGGGAGCGCGTGGGAGATCTACGTGCTGCCGCCAGATGAGGCCGCGTTCAGCAGCGGGGCGCGCGCCTACCGCTGCATCGCCCACGTGCTCAGCGGCACCGCTCCGAGCACATCTCAGTTCGGCGGGTAGATTCCGGCGAGGACCGCTACGGCGGCTAGGACGCGGCGCAGCGATTTACGGTGAGCCAGACGGCGGTGCCTGCTGTCCGCCCAGGCTGGCCTTCGAGGTGCCCAGGCTGGCCTTTGAGCCGGCCGTCCCGGCGGTGCGCCGGTCCCGGAAGAGCCAGCCGGCCGCCACGCCTCCGAGGAGTCCGCCGATGTGCGCCTGCCAGCCGATCCCGGCGTGCGGCAGCAGGACGGTGAACTGGTAGGCGAAGCAGAGCGCCATCACCGCGCCGATCAGCACGTCGATCGCGTGCCGGTCGAAGAGCCCGCGGACCATGATGTAGCCGAAGTAGCCGAAGACGACGCCGCTGGCACCGGCCCCGACGGTGCCAGCGCTCTCGGTGAGCCAGGCGCCCAGGCCGCTGGCCAGGATGACAACGGCCGTCACGCCGAGGAACTTGGCCACCCCGCGGTAGGCGGCCAGGAAGCCGAAGATGAACAGCGGTCCCGAGTTCCCCTCGATGTGAGCCCAGCTGATGTGCAGGAACGGCGCCGTCAAGAGATCGGGCAGGCCGGCCAGGTCACGCGGCCTGATCCCGTACTCGACGGCCAGATGGTAGTGATCGGCCCAGTTCGCGATCTGGATGACCCACAGGGCAGCCAGGACTCCGACCATGACGAACAGCGCCGTGCGGGCCTGGGCGACCACGGTCGCGGGATCACTCGCGCCGAGGTCCCACCGGCCACCCGGGGTCGGCACCCCGGGCCGCGACAACGGCCGCGTGCCCCCGGTACCGGCCGTAGGTCCCAGGCTCGTATTCATCCCCACCTCCGAACGGCAGGCCACGCCTAGCGTGGCGATGCGCCTGCGTGCTTGACAGCATCATCCAGGGTGGTGCGCCGCCGGTCCACGTACGCCTGCTGGATGGCGTACGTGGACTCGCGGACATGTCCAGCTAATGTGCGGGTCGTCGGCGCGCGCTTCTGGCCGTCCGCGCTCCATGGGCCGCGCTTCATGCGTAGCGATGAGTTTGTGCTGGCCATCCGGTCATACCTACCGAATGCTCGGGACTGTCGGTGGCACCGCGTAGAAATGGGGAAGGTGCTCATGGCCGCGGTTGCCCCGCGTTTTTGCGTTCGCCGGCACCGCCGCGCTGCCGGTAGGTTCATGGGCGCGGACGTTGATGGGCTTGGGGCAGGGTCGGGAGGATGTAGTGACAGGGTTCAATTCAGAGCCGGCGATTCTCGTGGAGGGTTTGACCAAGTCGTTCGGGGAGGTGCGCGCACTGCGCGGCATCGACCTGTCGGTGCCGCCCGGGACGGTGCTGGGTGTGCTCGGTCCCAACGGCGCGGGTAAGACGACCGCCGTGCGCATCCTGACCACCCTGCTGCGCCCGGACGGGGGGCGCGCCCTGGTGGAGGGGCACGACGTCGTCCGGGAGGCCGCCGCGGTCCGCCGGTCGATCGGGCTCTCCGGGCAGTCGGCCGCCATTCAGGAGGAGCTCACCGGCCGGGAGAACCTTGAGATCGTCGGACGGCTCTATCACCTGAGCTGGCCGCGTGCTCGGGCTCGCGCCGCCGAGCTGCTGGAACAGTTCGACCTGGTCGAGGCCGCCGACCGGGCGGCCAAGAATTTCTCTGGCGGCATGCAGCGACGCCTGGACCTGGCCGCGAGCCTCGTCGGCCAGCCCCAGGTCCTGTTCCTCGACGAGCCGACGACTGGCCTGGACCCGCGGTCCAGGCTGGGCATGTGGGACATCATCCGGTCGCTGGTCGCGGGCGGCACGACGATGCTGCTCACCACTCAGTACCTTGATGAGGCCGACGAGCTGGCCAACGAGATCGTGGTCATCGACCACGGCCTGGTCATTGCCGCCGGCACGTCCGAGGAGCTGAAGGGCCGGGTCGGCGGGGATGTGCTCCAGTTCACGGTGCCCGACCGTGCCCGGGTCAGCGACGCCGTCACCGCGATCGCACAGATCGGCGAGGGCGAGCCGCACGTAGACAAGGAGACCGGCGTGATCAACGTGGGGGTAGGGGGCCGCGGGTCCGAGGCGCTCATTGAGGCGGTGCGCAACCTGGACGCGGCGAGCATCGAGATACACGGCCTGATGCTGCGCCGGCCCTCCCTCGACGACGTGTTCCTCGCGCTGACCGGGCACGCCGCCGAGGAGGACGGCCAGCCGGACCAGCGCCGCCGCGGCCGCCGCCGGGGCAGCAAGAAGGACTCAGCGGGGGTGGCGTCATGACCGCCATCGCCGCGCAGTCGGGTGCACCGGGCGCTGCCCATCCGGGCGAACCGGGCCTGTTCATCCAGGCTCGCTGGGCGGTGAGCGATACGCTCACCATCACCCGGCGCAACCTCCTGGTCTGGATGCGTGTCCCCGCCTACATCGTGTTCACCGTGATCCAGCCGGTGATGTTCGTGCTGATGTTCCGGTACGTATTCGGCGGCGCGATCCCGGTGAATGTGCCAGGTGGCTACGTCAACTTCCTGATGCCGGGGATCATCGCGCAGACCGCGGCGTTCGCGTCGTTCGGCACGGCCATCGCGCTGGCCCAGGAGCTGAAGAAGGGCGTCATCGACCGGCTGCGGTCGATGCCGATGGCGCGCTCGGCCGTGCTCGCCGGCCGCCTGGTCGCCGACACCGCGCGGATGACGGTGACGATCCTGATCGTCCTCGCGGTGGGTTACGCGGTTGGCTTCCGGTTCCAGAACGGCCCTGTCCCCGCCATCCTCATGGTCGTGCTCTCCGTCGTGTTCGGGGTGGCGATCTGCCTCATCGCCGCGTACACCGGCCTGGCCATCGGCGATGAGGAGTCGGTGCAGGCGTTCGGGCTGATCTGGCTGTTCCCGATCACGTTCCTCAGCTCCGCGTTCGTGCCGATCTCGACCATGCCCGGCTGGCTGCAGGCCTTCGCCAACAACCAGCCGGTCACCTACGTCGTCAACACGATGCGCGCGCTGGCCCTCGGCGGCCCGATCGAGGCGAACCTGTGGAAGAGCATCGTGTGGCTGGTAGGGATCTTCGTGGTCTTCGCGCCGCTGGCCGTCCGTGCCTACAAGCGGGCCGCCTGACGCGGTCGGCCCGCGAGTGAGGGCGCGATCATGACCCAAGTGGTGCTGACGGGTGGCAGCGGGAAGCTCGGCCGGGCTTGCCTGTCGGACCTGCTCGAACACGGGTACTCGGTCACCAACGTCGATCTCGCGCGGCCACCCGACGACCTGAGCCCCTTCGTCCGCGCCGACCTCACCGACATGGGCCAGACGATGGAAGTCCTCCATCAGGTGGACGACCGCCACCGTGGTGTCGACGCGGTCGTCCACCTCGGCGCGGTGCCCGCTCCGGGACTGACCACCGGCGCCGAACTCTTCCGCAACAACACGGTCAGCACCTACAACGTCTTCGCGGCCGCCCGTCACCTGGGGATCCGCAACGTGGTGTCAGCTTCCAGCGAGACCGTCCTCGGCCTGCCCTTCGACACCCCTCCCCCCTACGTCCCCGTTGACGAGCTATACCCGCCCCGCCCGGAGTCGGCGTATGCGCTCTCCAAGACGGTGGGCGAGGAGATGGCCAGGCAATTCTGCCGTTGGGAGCCGGAGATGAAGATCTTCAGCCTGCGCTTCTCCAACGTGATGCTCGCCGAGGACTACGCCCAGTTCCCCGGCTTCGACGACGACCCCGCGCAGCGGAAATGGAACCTGTGGTCGTACATCGACGCTCGGGACGGAGCTCAGGCGGTGCGCAGGGCGCTGGAGGCCCCCCTCACCGGAGCCGAGGGTTTCATCATCGCCAGCCCGGACAACGTCATGAGCCGGCCCATAACCGAGCTGATGGGGGAGTTCTTCCCCGGCGTGCCCTGGCGGCGCCAGGTGGAGCCGCACGAGTCGATGTTCTCCACTGACAAGGCCCGTCGGCTGCTCGGCTTCGAACCCGAGCACAGCTGGAGGTCCGAGGTAGCGCAAGTCCGGCCGGCCCCAGTGAAACCAGCCCAGTGAGACCGGCCCCGTGAAACCGGCCCAGTGAAACCGGCACCGTGAAACCGGCCCCGTGAAACCAGCCTGGCGAAACCAGCCCGGCGAAACCAGCCCAGTGAAACGGAGTCCAGGAAGGCCTTAGGGCGGACCCGGAACCTGCGTCAGATCGGGCGGGCACACCTCGTGTACCCACCGGCCGTCGGCCCGGTGCCGCACGTCCTGGCCGGACGCGATGACCGCGCCGCACCGCGCGCAGACCTGGCCTGGAGCGTGCGCCTCGTTATCGTCGCTCGCGAGCCCGTCCCGGTCTCGGTCCCGGTCCCAGTCCCGTTCCTGGTGATCCCGATGCTTCTCTGCCGGGACGCCCAGATCTTCCTGCACGCCCTCTTCAATTTCCAGCCCTCCGAAATCCGGTGGGGTAGTCATTGTGTGCCTCCTCCGGCCCCTGACTCTCAGTCTCCCACCCCGGCCGCCGAGTCAAGCGCGGCCGCGCGGCCAAAAACCGGCCGGGCTGGCTAGCCCGGATTCCCGAACCGGGCGGCCAACACCCGGAACGCACCGGGCGCCGCCCCGTGCAGCCACGCGGGCAGCTGCATCCACCGCGGAACATAGACCACAGAGCGGTCCCGTGCGATTGCTGACGTGATTGCTTGCGCCACTCGTTCGGCTGGAAGGGGTTCTGGTTTTTTACGTACGTAGGGCGTGCCGCGGCGTTCGAAGAACGGCGTGTCGATCACACCGGGGATGATCACCGACACGCCGACGCCGCGGTCGCTCAGCTCATAGGCGAGACTCTCCGCGAAATAGCCCAGGCCAGCCTTGGCCGCCGCGTACACGGCTTCGCCCCGGACGCCCGTGGCGCCGGCGATGGAGGAGACGAACACCACCCGGCCCCGGCCCCGCGCGGCCATGCCGGGTACCAGCAGCCGGGTCAGCTGGATGGGCGCGGTGAGGTTGACCGCCACCAGTTCGGTGACCTTCTCCGCGGTCATCTCGCTGAGTGGCCCCGACCATCCGACCCCCGCGTTGTTGATCAGGATGTCGATTCCGCCGGTCCTCTCTGGGCCGGCCGCAGGCCCCGAGCAGAGCGATCCGGCGGCCCGCAGCGCGGCCTGGGCTAGGGCGGCCGGACCGTCAGCCGTTCCGAGGTCGGCCTCCAGCGCGAGCCCGCCGGTCTGCCGGGCCACCGCCTCAAGCCGACCGCGGTCCCGCCCGGCGATCAGCGGCGTCGCTCCCGCCGCGGCTAGGGCCCGCGCCGTCGCGGCCCCGATGCCCGACGATCCCCCAGTGACAAGCGCGACCGCGCCGCGGAGCCGCATGGCGCCTCACTCTGGCGCACTGGAGACCGGACCGCAAGGCGCCGCCCGTCAGGCTCGCGCAGTCGCGTGCTCCCCGCGAGCGGGCTCGTCCGAGCCGGCCCAGCAGCGGACGATGTCGCGCATCGAGAGCAGCCCGGTCACCTCGTTTCCCTCGACCACCACGAGGTGCCGGAAACCGGCCTGCACCATCGTCTCCGCCGCGCGCTGGAGGGTCCAGTCGGGTGTCGCGAACACGACATGCTCGGTCTGGTGCTGGGCGGCGACCTCGGTGTCCGGGTCCTGGCCGGCGCCGATCGAGTCGAGAATGTCCCGCTCGGTCAGGATGCCCATCCCGGCGTGTTCGGAGTCAATCACCACCGCGGCGCCCACCCGTCGTGCCGACATCATGCGAGCTGCCTCGCGCAGCGTGTGCGCGGGCCCGAGCGTCAGCACCAGCCTGGTCATGCCGTCTCGCACTTTCATGATCGATCACTCCTCAGCTGCGCTGCTCGAGGTGGCGCTCCGGCCGTCGCGCCGGGCCCGCTCCGGGGCATCGCGCCGGGCCCGGATCCGGTGGCGGCTCACACGAAGCTGAGCTTGTGCTCTTGTGACAGCCTGTCATCTACAGCATCGGCGATCCCGCGCCCGAGGGCAAGCCCCTCAAGCCCGGTTCGTGCTCAGTGGGGCATTGCGGTCCCGGCGCAGCGTGGATTCAGGCGCCCGGCCCGGCGAGATAACCGAGCACCTCGTCGTGGAAGCGCCCGTTGGTGCATACGGCGCTGCCGCCTTCCGGCGTGGCGTTCCCGGCCAGGTCGGTGAAGATGCCGCCGGCCTCTTCCACGATCACTTGAAGGGCGGCGAGGTCCCACAGGGACACGGCGGGCTCGGCCGAGATGTCCACTGCCCCCTCGGCGACCAGGACATGTGACCAGAAGTCCCCGTAGGCGCGGGTACGCCAGACGGACCTGGTGAGCCCGAGGAAGCCCTGCAGCCGCCCCTGCTCTTCCCAGCCGGACAGGCTTGAGTAAGAGAACGAGGCATCCTCGATCTTCGCGACCTCCGAGACACGGCACGGGCTGGCCTTGGTCAGGCCGCGGCCCGTCCACGCGCCGCCGCCGCGGGCCGCCCACCACCGGCGGCCCAAGGTGGGCGCGGACACGACACCGGCGACCACCTGATCGCCGTCCATCAGCCCGATCAGCGTGGCCCACACCGGGACGCCGCGGACGAAGTTCTTGGTGCCGTCGATCGGGTCGATCACCCAGCACCGCGGCCCCTTCCCCTCCCGGCCGAATTCCTCGCCGAGCACCGCGTCCCGCGGGCGTGCCCGGCGCAGCACATTCCGCAGTGATTCCTCAGCCGCACGATCCGCGTCGGTCACCGGGGTGAGGTCGGGCTTGGTGTCAACCCGCAGGTCAAGCGCCCGGAACCGGCGCGTGGTGATGTCGTCCGCCGCGTCGGCGAGGACGTGTGCGAAACGCAGGTCGTCGGACCAGCCGCTGCCCTGGTCAGTGTGCCGTTGCATCGATCCGGGAGCCTAACTCGGAAGCCTATGGTGATCATGCGGTGCCCCCGCTAGCGAGGCCGATCTGATCCATGGTGGCAGTCGTCGCGGCAATTTTCGCTGATCTGGTGCCGGTATACGGTTCGCGTGGTGGCCGAGGTCTGGTGACCGGCCTGAACTTTTCCGGCTGCGGGGCCGTTTCGACGATGATGACACCGAGGTGGGCCGCGGCTGCGCGGCCCCGGAGAAGAGGCAGTCACCATGAAGTGGGGCATACTCGTCGGCGCCGGCGCGCTGATCGCGCTCCTGGGAGTCATCTTTACGCTGCAGGGCGTGGGCGCGATCGGTGGAAGCGCCATGTCCGGCGTCACCTTCTGGGCCGTGGCCGGCCCCGTGATCGCACTGGCAGGCCTGGTCACAGCCGCCATCGGCCTGCGCCGCCGCTCCGCCTCCTGACCCACAGCTGAGGCGCGCCCCTGGTCAGGCGGCCTCGTCGCCTTCCCGGCTGCGCAGCCGCCGCCGCAGCGAGTCGAGCGCTCGATGAGCTCGTTCCAACCACGGTTGATACGTTTTGCTGTCGTTCTAACGACGGTTGATGCGTTTTGCTGTTGTTGCGGTACCTGGGTTGATGAGTGCTCGCAGGGGGTGCTGACCGGGCTGCGCCGAGTGCCCGGTATCAGGCGGCCTCGTCGCCTTCCCGGCTGCGCAGCAACCGCCGCAGCGAGTCGAGCCGCGTCACCAGCCGCGCGTCGCCGCCCTGGTCCCGCACCCAGTCGTCGAGCGCGCAGTCGGGCTCGAGGTGCGTGCATCCGCGTGGGCAGGCGGCCGTTCCCGGGGCCAGGTCGGGGAACGCGCGCACCACGCGGGCGGGGGCCACATGGGCCAGGCCGAACCCGCGCAGCCCGGGCGTGTCGATCAGCCAGCCGCCTCCCGGCAGCCGGAGCGCGACCGCCGACGAGGACGTGTGCCGCCCCCGGCCCGTCACCGGGCTGACCGTTCCCACTGCCCGGTCCGCTCCCGGGATGAGGGCGTTGACCAGGGTCGACTTGCCTACCCCCGAGTGGCCGACCAGCACGGTGACCCGGTCGACGAGCACTTCGCGGAGTGGGTCGAGGTTGGCGTCGGTGAGCGGCCGCCCGAGGACGACGTTCGCGATACCCAGCGGCCCGTACACGGCGAGGATGGAGTCCGCCGGCGCCAGGTCGGCCTTGGTCAGGCAGAGCAGCGGGCTGAGCCCGGCGTCGTAGGCAGCGACCAGGAACCGGTCGATGAGCCGCGGCCGGGGCGGCGGATCGGCGAGCGCGCACACGATGGCCAGCTGGTTCGCGTTGGCCACGACGATGCGTTCCACCGGGTCGTTGTCATCGGCGGAGCGCCGCAGGACCGACGAGCGTGGCTCCACCCGGACCACGCGCGCCAGCGTGCCGGGCGCGCCCGAGATGTCCCCGGCCAGCGCGACCTGGTCGCCGACCACCACGCCACG
>Ga0209526_10003464_pt1 | contig 10747 bp, 12 predicted proteins | sample JacPinW_OM2H0_M1_FD_188566 | JGI IMG/M metagenome (GOLD analysis project Ga0209526, IMG submission 188566) | Forest soil microbial communities from Algoma, Ontario, Canada - Jack Pine, Ontario site 1_JW_OM2H0_M1 (SPAdes) (version 2) | ecosystem: Environmental > Terrestrial > Soil > Boreal...
TTGTCAGGCCCGAGCGCCTGCGCGCTAACGCATCGCCTCAACGTTTCTGTAGCTTTTCCTTCTGCGACCGCCTAAAAGGGACTAGCTGCGATCACTAGTCCGCAGCAGCTTTCAGCGGCTCGGGCTCTCAACCGAGGGCCATCAACTGGGGGAATGGCTTCAACAGCCATGGCGGTGCCGTCTACGTGAACTATGGATCCGCGGATGGTTGTCCGCCGTACACGACGCCACCGAATTGCGTCAATGGCTGGACTCAGGATGGAGTGTGGATAGTCAGTTGGGGAATCCCGGCCGCGTACGCGTTGCCGGAAATCTACTATCTCAAACCCCTTGGCCCCGGTGACACAAAGGGCGGCCAACCTGCCCAATGGGCCCAAATTTCGTTATGGGGAAAGAACCAGCACTCCGGGTCGATGATCATTTTCGAAGGCCCCCTCGACGAGCACGATCTTGACGGCAATACTCTGGATTCACCGGCTGCGTGGACAGATTTCTGGAACGCGCTGTCCGCGGCAGGGGTAACTACGACTATGTACTACTCGGCGCAAATCCACGACTCGGCTACAAACTAGGTGGAACTTTTCGGTTCGGCTAACGTTCTATCTAGTGGAGGATACAAACATGCGCTCTAGAGTTTCGTCCAAAGTCACGATTGGGGCTGCCATCGCTGGCACCCTGCTTCTGCTGGCGATCGCAGCTGGAACCGTGGTCACTCTGGCGGGAGGCCTAAACCCGAAACAGCAGTTTCTCCAAAGCGTGCAAGATCGTGACGCAGCAGCGGCACGGAACGGTACAAGAAAGAGCAAGGCAGAGGTTTCAGCGGCAGCAGCAGCCAATTCCAATGCCGGTTCTAAGGCTGTGCGCGCCCAGGGGATATTGGACGTTCACCAAGGACCAGTTCCGGCGTCGGAGTTCGCGGTGACGAACCAGTGGGCAGGGCCAATCAATGGATCGGGAGACGTATGGTACCGGGTCTTCGCCGGTGCCAACGCACCTGGACTGTCCGGATCCGGGACTCCAGCCGTCTACGTTGATACCTCGACGCCCACCTCTGATGGCTACGCCGTCGATATCAAATTCGTCGGGATTTACACGCTATCAACCGCCGACAGCTGGCTGACTATTACTGCTGTCAACGGCACCGTGTTCGACCTAAAGACCCAGAGTGGCAGCGTGTACCACTTCGACCTAATCACGAAGCAGTTTCGATAGCGGCGGCTAATCGACATCGGAGAGCCGAGCGGCGGGTGTCGCCCCGGCTCTCTTCTTTTTTCCAGAACGATTCCAAGGTTCTCGGAGACTGTCGGTAGGGAGAGCGCCGTTAGACGGCCTTGAGAAGCGCCTTGGTGGTGACCTGGGCGACGACGATGCCGAGCGAGGTGCTGGTAATCCCCACTTCATGCCATCCCGTCGTCGTGATCCACAGCGATCGCAGCGAGCGCCTGTTCTCAAAACCGGCGGCGCACCGGTCCTGCTCAAGTACGTTTGATATAGCGGCAGACTAAGAAAACCCGTAGCCGCGTTGGGTTCTCAACGCCGGATGCTTCGTCCTGCCTTAGTCGCCCCGTCGCTTCTTAAGATCGCGACTCTGAGCTCCGCGCGAAGGGTCTAGCAGCACCAGGCTACGCGCCGCCCAATACCAGAACTGAAACCACCGCCAGAAGCAGCATTGACGCGATCCCACCAATCTGAACTGGCACCGCAGACCAAGGCCGGATACCTTTCGATGGATGCTGGAAAGCGAGTGCAGGTACTCCGCTCATTTGAACGCATCTCGGAGGTCAACGTACCGCAGGCGACTCTTGTCGCCGTCCACTTCAGGCGACAAGGCGAAAAAGAGCATATGACCGCACAGCCCATATTCGGCTTTCAGGTCTTTGTGACTCGCGAGAGTCAAAATGACCGATCGCTGGCTTTCCAAAGAATAAGCAAAAAGCGCTCGCTGTTCGTGGTCGTACCAGATCACGAAGGAGTCGCTGACAAGTGGAAGGTCGCCCAGACCAGCAATGATTTTGAACGGCTTGCCGTCCGTTGGGCTCAGGCGGACGTCAGGAACAACTGAGGGGCCCTGAGGATCGGGGGAAGTACCACTCCAGGCAACTACCGAACCGTGGTAATCCGGCTGAGCCGCTTGCGGTGTGGACGATAGTTTCCTGATCCGTCCGGTTGCTAAGTCGTACAGCATCAATTGTCCCGTCCGCGAATAGAAGTCCTCAGTGCTTCGACTTGAGTCAGTTGAGTTGTCGAGGAACACGATCTGACCTCCACTTATCTTTGGTCGGGTCGGGTACGTTCCCGTCGGAAGCCGCAGCGTTTCAGAAGTTCCGCTGGCTAAGTCGAGGGTCTTCAGCACTTTTCGCCCATCGGCTTCGAGTTCATCCCATACGACTGTGTGCCCTGACAGGGAGTAGAAGGGCAATTCGAGAGTCGTGGGATGTTGGAGACCGGCGGCGATCGGAACAAGCCGTTTTGTTGAAATGTCCACGGCCTGAAGTTTCCAGAAGTCGGTCGTAAACTCCTCGTTATGCTGCTGATATTGCATAAAGACGACCCATTGACCCGATACCACAACGTCATCATTAACTGTGCCGCCACCAGTTGTCTGGGCAAGCACACGGGTTGAACGATCCGATAACTGCACCGACCGAACCACGTCCAGCTGGCTTGTGCGCGGCTGCGAGGAAGTGGTCCAGGCGACTGTTTGATTGTCGCAGCCGATGCTACCTACCGCGTACGGACCAAGGTCGACAAAGATCTTTTCAGGAAGAACGACAAGACTAGGCTTTCCGGTTGGGGTAGGGCTCCCGGTCGCCGTCGGCCGGTTATGGGCGTTGTCGCTTTGACAGCCAGAGAGGAGCGCGCTGACGAGTAGAAGGCTGGCCAAGCGATGGCCAGCCTTGCGTTGAGACGAAAAGGGCCTAATACAGGACCTGATTGGGAACGAAACCTCCTTTTCCGTTCCAGCCGGTCGTGAAGTTGTCGATGGCCTGCCATAAGTTGATGTAGTAATAGGAGTCTTGGCTTCCAGAAGGCGAAAAATGGGGGTCGTCAACGGCAATGTTGTAGTACCTCTGGTCATATCCGTAGCCTGGAAAGTAGTGTTTGAAGTCTTGCGTCGGGTAGTGCCAGAGTGGATGAGGGTGGTAGTAGCTGGTCGTTTCAATGTTGTTTGCGGTAGGCGTATTCCAATTCCCAATGTCGTCTTTGGTGTAGTTCCAGAGATCACCCTCTCCGGCCGTTCCGGAACCGCCTGGTCCTAGGAGCTCCCAGACGTACGGATTGTTGCCTTGATCATAGTTATTGAGTTCGATTTTCATTCCGTCTCGATAGGTCCCAGTGGAGTCGAAGCCCGGTGGGCTCTGCGCGACCAAGTCGTCGTGAACTTGCTGCTGCGACCTATTGATATTCCAATGACCGAGGACCATTGAGATGGTAGCTGGACCGCAGTACGTATCGGCAGAGCCCTCCCACTGCGAGGTAATGTTCAAGTAGTGGACCGTCGGTGTAAGGGTAGCTGCGGAGGTCCGGAGCCCCGAACTGCCTAATTGAGCACGTAGCCCGGCGATTTTCTGGTTATACCGACAAGCAAATCGCGGCGCTTCTCAGGATTTCGCCGAGCACCCTCCGTACGCACATGGACCGATTGTTTCAGCGCCAGGGCTTCCATATCCGGGCCGCTGCGGTCGCTGTCTGGATTGCCACCTGCTACGGGCTGGATATTCCGGTCTTGCCAGCCGCGTCAGTCGGGGCGGTCACCAAATAGATTGCTTTTTCTGGCGATCGACGGGTCGAGAAGGCGGCCTCCTTTCAATGCGTTTACGGTCTCGTCACGCGTCCGCGAAAAAGGTCTCGGACGCCGAAGTCGAACACGAAGTAACAAACTGGATGTAACACAGGCCTTCTCCGAGCGTTATAGCCAAGGAGGCAGCCATAAGACAGGCCTACAGCTCCGTACCATCGGCTGACTGGTTCGAACGGCTGGTGTGCCAGACCGAGGTGCCTGCCTACCAGTTGGCACTGCTCATCACACGCAATCCAGATGTTGCCCAAGAGGTCGTGCAGGAGGCCTTTGTACGCGCTTGGATCTCTCCAAAGACGCCGCGTGATCCCGATGGCTTTCGACTTTGGCTATACAAGATCATGGTCAATCTCATTCACGATGAGCGGCGACGAGCACGGAGATTCTCCAATAACTCAGTTGATGCAGATCATGAGGATCCTGGCAACCAACCGGATCGTCGCATCGCCTATGCGGATCTAGCGCAAGCCCTCGGAGGGCTTAGTCGCCGAGAGCGGGAGATAGTGTACTTGAGATTTTTTGAGGACGCCCCATACAGCAGCGTGGCACGAATATACGGTGCACCAGAGGTCGCCATTCGCGTCATTCTCCATCGCGCCCTCCGCAAACTGCGCAAGTCTCTCGAACACGGTGGCGTCCCAGGAGGATCATCAGATTGAAAACTGACTTGGGCAAGAGCATCCATGATTACTTGGCGCAGGAGCGCTCGGCGGTTAGAACGCCGGCCAATCTGCACGCCAGGATCATGCAAGGATTGGGCACACGGATCGCGCCACAGCGTCCGGCCCGGGGGCGACAACTGGCCATGACCCTTGCGATTGTCATCTTTGTCGGCGCCGTTGGCCTCGGCTTTTCAAAACTGCGAGAGGTGTCGCAACGAGGAGTCACCAATACTCGCCCTACATCTTCGGCGACTTCAGTCCCAACCACGCCGGTGCCGCTCATTCCGCATCCTCCCGCCCGCTTTGGGGCCGCAATGGCTTTCGATCGAGCCCACGGCAGGTCAATCATGTTCGGCGGGCAAGGGGCGGACGGGCATTACCTTGGCGATACATGGAGTTGGGACGGTAGCGGCTGGACCGAGTTGCATCCGTCGAGCAGTCCATCACCCAGGGTGTCCACGCGGCTCTCCTACGACGAAGCCCGCGGCGTCATCCTTCTTTACGGCGGCACCGGGCAGGCTGGACCATCCTCGATTGGCCCGCTTTCAGATCTGTGGTCTTGGAATGGAGTCACTTGGACCGAACTTCGACCTCGCCATATTCCCCCGCAACGAGCGGGCTCTAGCTTCGCCTACGACCCTCAAGTACGGGCAGCCGTGCTTTTCGGGGGAGATGCAGGAGAGCGGGCGCCAGCATTAAAGAATGACATGTGGCTATGGAACGGCTCAGACTGGACTGAGGTCCCGTTGACAAAATCGCCCTCGCCGCGAGCCGACGCCTCGATGGTATTTGACCTCTCATCCAATGCCCTGCTGCTGTTCGGAGGGACTAGCGGGGTCCCACTAAACGATACGTGGACGTGGGATGGTCGCATATGGACGCAGCTTCATCCGGCACGATCACCGGTTGCTCGCCATTCGGCCATTATCGCGTACGACGCGGCGGCTAGCAGTGTCATTCTCTTTGGTGGCGAAGGCGGCGATGCCAACAAGGGTCCGGTTGCAGCTCTATCCGACACATGGGCGTGGAATGGTGTGATGTGGGTCGAGAAGCGCGGTGGTGGTCCGTCCGCTAGGTGGATGGCGAGCGCGTCATACGATGAGGTGCGCCATGTGGTGGTGCTGTTCGGCGGGCCTGCTGGAAACAAAACGGGACTCCCACTCGCTGATACGTGGGCACGGGATGATAACGGCTGGCGACAGCTGGGAGCGTAGCCAGCACGCGCGGGCGACGGGCAGTCTCAGATCCCGGCCAGCTGTCCGATCGTCTCGGAGTGAACGTGCCTGGTCTTGATGTAATGGCATGCCGCCACAAGGCCCGCTTACATGACCTTCAGCTGAGGCCGCCCCAGGGTCTATATCGGGGTTCAGGATCGCGGGGTGGTGGAGACGAAGCCAAGAAAGGGCACGACAAAGTCGGCCGCGCGCGCTGATTTTGGGCTCGATTTTCTGTAGCCAATTCTGTAGCCAACCCGAAGGAATACTTGAGACCATATGGAAGCGTTACGATACATGGAAAGCGAAAATTCCAACCTGAATTCAATTGCTGCCTGATTTGTAGATAGCGCGTCAATCTCCGCTGCGACGTTGATCACGATCCGGCAGGGCTTTGCAGTTGTACCAGCGAGCTATGTCCCTTGGGCGTGCGAATTCCTCTCACGGCGACGCGCGGCATCACCTGCAGCATGAAGGCGAGGGGCCTTGCCGCCTTCGATCGGAGCTGACCGCTTAGTGGATTGACTCCGCGATCCTGATCAGGTCGCTTTGGGAAAGGTCGAGACCGTCTGTTGTCATCTGAAACGTCAGGCAATCAGCCTCCCACGACAGGTCCTCGACAGTCCGCGTTCGGATTCCAGGTGGGCGATCGGCCTGGGAAGCCCATGCCGGGACGTATCCGCCGGCTCAGCTGGGTATCACGACTGCCGACTGGTTCCCGGGCTGAAACGCAAACCATAGTCAAGGATTTGACAAATCCGGAGTATTGTGTTAACTTATACACTCTTTTGTTGGCCATGCCGCGACAGCTTGGAGGAGGGGCCAGCACATGACGTAAGGCCAGGGAGGCGGGACCCGGATACCGGGGAGCCACTCACACTCGCTTTCAACGTCCATCACGGGCCGATTGAGCCAGACAACTGGGACGCCCGCAACCACGTGGAGGAGGCCTTCTTCAATGTCGCCCAGCCGCGCGGCGTTTCAGTCCGAGTTCGAGCGACTTCTTCCCTCTTTAGGCTTGAGGGAGTGGCTCGACACGATCCGACGGCAACATCCCTGCCTGTCCGGCGTCGGAGACCCGGTTGCCCTCCGTCAGTTTCTCCACACGCGCGACAAGGACCCTCGAAAGCCCGAGATCTGGCGTGCCCTGGTCATCGGGCTGCAGGCCGACCGGACGCCCAACGCCGTCACGTACGTCCTCGGCCTGTTGGAACCCGGCCTGGGCGCCCTGGTCGATCGTCTCGCCGGCCAAGCCGTCGATCCGGACGATCTCTGGCAAGAGGCGGTCTCCCACGCCCTCGAGGCGCTCGCCAACCCGAGAGTCCCTCACCGCAACGCCGTGCTGTCGGGCTTGCTGAAAGACACCTTCTCCCAACTGCGCTGGTGGTTGGGGGCAGAGCTGGCGCGCTCCAAGTACGAAGTCCCGCTCGAGGATACTGCGCCCGAACCGGATAGGGATGAGGTGGTCGACCCCCTTGACGAGGAAGCGCTGCTGACCGACTGGTGTCGCAGCGCCGGGATCACGCCAGAGGATACCGCCCTGATCCTCGACACCCGGCTCAACGGCGTGCGGCTCCCTTCGGTGTTGCCTCGCGACGAGTACGGGCGGTTGCGCAAGCGGCGGCACCGCGCGGAAACCCGTCTGAAACTCTGGCTGAGCCGCCAGCGGGTCGCCTAGCCGAAAAACCCGTTGTCCCAAAAACACCGAAAACGTCACTCTTTATGAGTACGTCGACGATTCCCACTCACACACTCGATCTCGGCATTTGATTTCGCTGGTCGTCCCGCTGATCGCCTCAGCGCTGAGGCATGGGCCCAGCTCCTGGTTGAAGGCGATCGAGCAGATTTGGCGCGCGGGGCACGCCTGACTCTGTTTCGATGGCTCGGTGCGACACCCCCGCCATCCAGCCTTGTCGCCGCCGGCGCAGCAGGGCTCCTGTTGCTTGCGATGGCGCCGCTGGTGACTCCACTCGTGGAGCCAACCGGATCCGCCTACCGGATAACTCCGGCTCTACGCTCGCTTCAACGGTTCGCTTCAGCCGTCCGCATCAAGGAGCGACCGCCTCACTGATCTCCAAAATGCCACTTTCGATACCGGGACGGACTCCCTATCTGCTTAGTCGTCCATTCATTATTCGCGACCAACCCAACAACGCCAGCCGACGCCTCACCCAACAAGACACGACTGAACTGGTCCGTACCCTCACCCCTCGAGACATTGCCATCCTTACAGCCCTCTCCGATTACCGGTACCTCGATCGTGATCAGGTCCAACAACTCTTCTTCCCGAGTCGTCGTGTCTCCCAGAGACGGATCAAATGGCTCAAGGATTACGGGCTCCTCTACCGCTGGCCGATGATCGAACCGCCTGGCTGGACCCGACTCCACTCCCTTCTGCTGCTCTCGCCGAGGGGGGCCCGCGTGCTTTCCGCCTGCCTCGGTCAAGACGCCCGACCGCTTGTCCGCCTGAGCCACGACGCCCGGGATCACTGCTTCAACGTCGCGCACGACCTCGGGGCCAACGCTTTCTTCGTCGCGCTGGCCGTGAGCAGCCGACCTGTGGCCGGCGAAGGCCTCTACCACTGGGTGGGCGAAGACCGCTGCCGGCGAATACTCAGAGACGACGCCGGTCGGAGGCATGCTCCCGCACCAGACGGATGGGGCCGTTACCTGATCCCGGGCCGCGAGATCACGTTCTTCCTCGAGTGGGACCGGGGAACCGAGTCCATCGAGCGCCTTCGCCGAAAGTCTGGGAACTACATCCGCTACTTCAAGAACCGGCGCGAAGCCAACTATGCCCACGTCCTCTTCGTATTTCCGTCCCCCTCCAAAGAGGCCGCCTTCCACAAGAGGCTCGCCGACGAGTTGCCCCGCGACGAGCTCTGCTGCGTTTTCTGGACGTCAACCATCCAGCACCTCAGGGAATCCGATCCCCGTGGGCCAATCTGGTGGAAGGTGGGTCGACGGACGCCGAGCGACGGCACCGCTCGTGCGCCTCTGGGCAGCCTTGCCGGCCGTCCGGAGCACGGGTACTCAGCAGCCAGCTGTATTGGCAAGCCCGATTGGTGGGACCGGAGACTTGGCGGAGGTCAGGTTTGATGCGGAGAGGGCCCCTGGCGGGGGCAGAGTCTGGCCCCCTTCAACGTGGGAGGACAAACCCGACTGACTAGCGGTCGAGATGCGTCGCCCAATCCGGATCGCGCAGCCGAGTTCCTGGTTCGAGAGCTTGGATCCTTCCTCGAAGGCGAGGAAACCCGAGTAAAAAAATCTCCTCGGAGGAAGTCGGCCCCGCCGACTCATGACTTCAATCCTGTCAACGTCTCGATCACCTCGAGCCTCGAAACCCTTGACAGCCCAACGCCCTCGGGATTACCTTCACGACACCTCGGTTCCGAGTCCCGGGGCGGTGACGCGATTCAGGCATACGCGGAACTTATCTGCGCTTTCTGGGCCGCTCATCGTAGAGCAATACCCGACCATCCGGAGCACAAAGAGGCGGCTTAGTGGCGAACTCGTCGAACGTCAAGCGGGCAGCAATCTACATCCGCAAGTCCCAGGTCTATAAGGGCGTGCGGCATATCTCGCCAGAGATGCAGCGAGACGCCTGCATCCGCTGGTGTGAGGATGACGGCTACACATACGAGGTGTTCGCCGATGTCGAGGGCCATAGCTCGGGTGGGACCGACAAGCGTCCCGGTTACCAGGAGTTGAAGCGTCGCCTAAAGGAATTCAATGCGGTCGTGATTCATAGCCTCTCTCGGCTATCGCGCAACAAACGTGATTACTTCTCGTTCCTCGAAGATCTTCGGAAACACAACATCGACTTTGTTTGCATCACCCAGAAGATCGACACCACCACGCCATACGGCCGTGCCTTTCTGGGCATGGCGGTCGTTTGGTCGGAACTTGAGCGCGAGCTCGACGCCGAGCGAGCGACCCAAACCATTGCTGTTAAGCAGAACCGGGGTGAACACTGTGGCACGATCCCACTCGGTTACGACCGGGAGCATGGGGTCCTCCGGCCTGCCGCTGACGCACGCGAGATCAAGCTTGTTCGTTTGATCTTCGACCTGTACGGCACCGGCCAATATTCGGACGTGTCGCTGGCACGGCACCTCAACGTTGCCGGCTACCGCGGGAAAAACGGCATCGAGATAACGGACAAAGCGATCCGAACGATCCTGAACAACCATGAGCTCTACCTGGGATACATCAAGCGGCATTGGCGCCGACCCGACCGCGAGCTGATCAAGGGAAGTCATCCACCCCTCATTACCGACGCGCAAGTGCAAGTCTCGCAGTCGATCCGAAGCAGGAATACGCTCACCAAATTGCGAGAGGGCCGACAGAAGAAGGCCGCTGAGCATCGCACCTATCTGCTCGCCGGCATCGTCCGCTGCGCCTACTGCGGTGGACCGATGTGGGGTGGCGCCACCTCATCGAATCGCGGTCGGCGCTATCGCTGCCGCCATATCGGTGTCGAGCGATGTCCGCAACGAATGGTGACCGCCGAGGTTGTGGAAAGGCAAGTCCTCGAGCTCTTACGCTGGTTCGACATACCCGTTTCTGCTCACGAGGACGTGGCCAAAGCGGTGATCAGCCTCTGTCGCGCCACCGGTGGAGACGACGACTACGTCCGGGCCGAGACAGCGCGGCGCGAGCTTGCTCTCCGCAGGCAGCGCACCTTGGAGATGTACAGGGACGGACTCTGCGACAAAGCGTTCCGAGATAAGTCTCTAGCGGATATTTCCGAAGAGGAGGGACGGTGGGACTATGCGACGTCGACCCCCGGCATGTCCCCCCTCCAGGCCCTCGAACTCGTTCGTGGCTTCGCGGCCGCTGTTCAGGAGTCGAGCCCGGATGCCCAACGGGAGGTCGTCGAGCGGGTATTCAGGCGGATCGCCATCCGAGATGACCAAGTTGTCGACGTGGACATATACCCGGTATACGCCGAGGCTTTCAGGTGGTATTTACGACCCCGAGCGGATTCGAACCGCCGATCTCCTCCGTGACAGGGAGGCATGTTAGACCGCTACACCACGGGGCCGCGGAAGCCCAAGTATATATAAGGT
>Ga0209526_10003466_pt1 | contig 10746 bp, 9 predicted proteins | sample JacPinW_OM2H0_M1_FD_188566 | JGI IMG/M metagenome (GOLD analysis project Ga0209526, IMG submission 188566) | Forest soil microbial communities from Algoma, Ontario, Canada - Jack Pine, Ontario site 1_JW_OM2H0_M1 (SPAdes) (version 2) | ecosystem: Environmental > Terrestrial > Soil > Boreal...
CGGACGGTTCTCCATGGTCGCGGCAATCTCTCCGATGGAGTTAAAGCCTAGCATTGCATTGCCAAATCCCATGGGCAGGAATCGAGTGATGCCCAGCAGATCGCCGATTACCAATTGATTTATTCGAGTACCTTGGCGTCAAAGTCCGCGAGAACGTCATCGTGGACGGTGTAGCTGATCTCGATGGGCTTGCAGCACACTTCACAGTCTTCGACGTAGGTTTGGCGACGCACCGAAACGTCCAGGACCATCGAGATTTCTTCCCCGCAGTACGGGCAGCTGAAGCTGTGTTCCATTGTTCATGAAGCGTACGGCAGAACCAGGCAGTGTGCAATTGAGGCTTTTCTGGCCAAGATCCGCCACGACGGCACTGCCCTGGCCGCAATGATGTTCATTGCGGTGGCAAACGGCAAGTGGGGCAGTTCCGAACGACGTCATACGTCGTGAACCTGAAGCCAGGTGGTGATCAATTGCGTGGGTTCGTGGGCTCCGCTATCTCGACACAACACTACGAACACAGATGTCGCCTAACCTGGGTGTGGAGCGCATCGCCGGCCCTTAGGGCGGCGAGTTTGTCCGTCCATACGTTCGTCCAGCACCATCCAAAACTCTCCTACCGCTGCAGCAACTCGATCTTCACGACCGCAGGGCCCTCGACGTACGACATGTGGATGTTCCGCACGGGCTGAGGCTCGGTAGTAAATCTCACTCCCTTGGCTTTGAGCTCGGCAGCCTTCGCCGTGAGGTCCATCGACGTACGCCAGCCGATATGATCGATGGCATGACCCTCGCTCGGCGTGGCGTCGCCTTTCTGTGCGAGGACCCACACGTCACCATACTTCACAGCATCCACCTGGCCCTTCAGCTTCCTGCGCTCGCCGCCGAACATCTCAAGATACCACTTCAAGGTAGCTTCGGGGTCAGGCGCGCGCAGGTGCACGTGATGGAAGCCCAGCGTCTCGGGATCCTGCAAAACCTCGATCTTGGTACCCCACGGGTCCTCAATGAACCCGAGCTTGAACAGCCCGGCCACTTCGTGGACTGGCGTTACGATTTTGATACCTGCCGCCTCAAACTCCTTCATCTTTGCGTCTAGGTCGGCGAACGAGACACCGATGTGATCGATCGCGCTGCCGGCGCTGGGCTGGGGGTTGTCGGTCTTCAAGAAGATGAACCGCGTTTTTCCGAAGAGCAGACGTTCGTTCGGCTCCCCTGGCGGCCCAGGCTGCCCACCCAGGTACTTGGCATACCACTCGACGGCCTTGGCAGGATCGGGAACTCCGAAATGCACGTGGTCGTACGTAAGCGTCTCGGACGCCTCGGGCGCCATTCCCGGCCGCGTCTGAGCCGCGAGGAGGAGCATTGCGACGAGCACGAGCATCATTGGATCAGGGCTTCTAAAGAATTGCACCATTTCAGTCCTCCGGTCTTGCTCTAAATCAGTTCCTCGTCGTGCATAACAACGACACGAAAGCTGCGTCTTCATCTCATTCGGGAACCCTGCGCGGATTTCGCGTTCATGTTATCCCCAAACCGGTCGCCCTAAGCTGCAGTAGAAGTCGTGGACCCGACTTCATGCGATCTGAAGTATTTCCCGGCTACCTGTTGTCCACAAGTCCGTGTAGCCCTTCATCTTCTCGCGGAACGTCGCGTTCGTGGCATAGTCCCTCATCCGGGCTTCAAACTCGCTGACGTTTTCTGCCTCATATTCCAGTATGACCCGATTGAAGTCGCCGGTCAGGTCGGTCAGCACGCGATGATTTGGAATCTTGGCGACTGCGGCTGCCTCCTTCAATTGGGAAGCAAGTTTGCTTGCATTTCCCGGTTTGGCAATAAAGCAATTGCGGACGACCAGCATGAATCCTCCTGTTTGGCATCTATTTTGTTCGGCAATTTCCTCTGCATTGTCAGAGGCCGCAGTTGATACTACCTAGATATCGGTACAAACTAAAGTTTCTTCGTCGGTGGGCCGACCGACGGCTACGGTAGATTTTCCGGGGTAGTGCCTGAGAAGTCGATATCCCGACCATTTCATCGACTGCAGCCAGGGGCGAGCCTGCGTTTGCCTTCGACGGTTTGTTAAAACCGCCGATTTTTCTCACGAACCGAGGCGAAGCTTCTCGAATCCCTTCGGGAGTGGCGGGCGAGCCCAACGACCTGTTCGCTCCTGCAGAATGCCAGGCAGTCTCCCAGCCGATTGGTGATACATCCCGCACCCGGGTGCCGGTTTATCGCCCACAGGGCTATCGACTCAGTTCCCCAGGGCATACTTTACGAAGTCCTTCAGCCCGTAATTCGGCCCGCTGTTCGGCTGCCAGTCGGGATCGAGTCTGAGCAGCGAATTGCTGTCGCCGAACATCAACGCGAGAAAAACTTCAGCCACAATCCTCCCGCCGACAGGCCCCAATCTCGGGCTATTGATCGTGATATTTTCTTTCACTGGGATCTTGACGGCCTCTTTGTTTTGGAACGCCTCGGCGAGAATATAAGTCCACAATGGGCAATTGCCGGCGAACACCTTGGCGAGCCCCAAGGTGGGATCGACAATGCTCACGGCCTGGCCACCCGCATCGACAGCCTTGCCGATGAGAAGGTCTTTATCCTCCAACGGTTTCACGCCCATCGCTCGAGCAACATGCTGGCCGGAGGGAAGCCCCAGCCGCCAACCGCGCCGTAGATTTCGCTCCGCCAGAGACGACGGGTTGCTCGCGACTTCCGGCGGAAGGTGCGAGAGGGGGTTCACTACGGACGTATCGATCCTGTAGGCAAACTGAAGCCGCTTTGCATTCTCGGCGGCGGAACCATCATAGACACGGATATCGATATCGACGAAGCGTCCCCAATCAATGCCCCATGCAGGATTCACCGCTCGGAATCCGGTGAGCCCCTCCGGGAAGCCGGGTGCAACTCCTGGGGGGATCGGGAAAATAGGGAGCAAAACAGCATCGTTGAGACGGTAGGCGGGACGAATCATTGAGTGGCCCAGTCGATAAGCGGCAGCCGAAAACTCAACTGGGATGAACGGCTCATTTTTCCAGTGTACGAATTTGAGCTCGTGTTGGTCGTAACGTCCCTCGGATTTCAGGTCGGCCACCACGCTGGAGTGAACGATTCGTGGCAGAAAGTCGTTGAGCACCACGTATTGGTAGTGGAACCGCACGAGCCTCTGAACTGCGTCCAACGCTAGGCCAGGATTGTCGGCGACCGATCGATTGTGGAACCGCAAGAACAATCCCTGTAATTGTGAAACGATCGCGTTCTCATCGTTGCGGGGATCACCAATCAACGCACGGCGCGGGTTAGCATTGTTCCTGGGCAAATCCTTTGCATTCGCGTCATTGCCACCCCGGATAGGATCTCCGAGAAGAAACTGGTTGCCACCGTCATAAATATACGGTTGATCATCCGGTCCCCGCCCATACACGCTATCCAGGTCGAATGCTGGTGTGCGGAAGTCCGTCAGAGCGTCGGGATCGTTCTGCTTCTGCAGGCTGCTCGCAGGGTCAAATGTGATATCGTGATCGATGAATTGCCCAAGGTAGGTATACAGTGTGGGAATCCCGCTTTCTTCTTCGTCCGTGCCATCTTTCGGCGGGTCGAAATCGGCTGACATTCTAGCGCCCAGTGCTGCAAGATTCGCCAGGTTCTCCGCCTCAGTCGCTCCGAAAGTTGCCGCAGGGAGTGAGCGAAACATCCGGCCGAAACGGCCCTGAAACAGGGGAGAGTTCTTCGTCGACATCAAACCGCGAACCGGTTCGCTGTGTCTTCCGCTCATGAGATAGGCTCCTCAATCGAAGAATCAATTCTGCGGGCCATGAAGGGACTGCATCGTCATCCGATTCTTCAAATTAGAAAGAAAGAATGTCGATGGGTGGTAGGCGGGCGTCCAATTCTTAATGGTCCATCATTGCAATGTCAAGGAAATTTGTGTTGATCTTGGCTCTCTTCAGTCGCCACCACTGTGAACACGGTGCGTGTGCCGCAAAAATTCGGTATATCCGTGCCGGGGATTGCAAACGCCATCACGAGAAGATATAGAGCGATGTGGGCTGACCGGGAATTTCTACCGGGTGAAGTGACAGAGAATTTTGCCTTTATGCGCCGCCGCCGTGCTGGATGCCAATAAGGTCGAAAGTTCAACAGAAACTCGGAGAGGCCTGAATCGAACACATTGCAGCGACATCTGATGCGGAGTGAAATGACCGCGTCTTGCTAGTAGGCGACGTGCGCAAGCACTAAGCCCTTGAAGCAGGGAATCCGTATCAGCAGCTACAGGAAACCGGACAGCGCGGCTTGACGAAATCGTGGGGCAAAAAGACCGGGCACTCAAACAAGAAGTGGAGCAGCTCTCACCAAGTCAGGTGAGAGAAGCGATCAAAAATCTCGAATTAGGTGAGTTCGGATACAACCGCGATGGCAAACGCGGCAACTCGCAAGTGTCATCGGCCTTGTGCCTGACGCCGAAGGCGAGTCGCTGGCGGTGCGTGTTCACGGACAACACCCCAGGCCCCGTGACGCGCGGCGAGTTATGACAGCGCGCTCCTTGTTGCAGACGACTCTAGCCCTGGCACCCTGTGTCGGTGCGTTTCCATGGCAGCCTGAAGACGAAATGCGCGTCTATCGGCGGGTATGGCCCGCGTCAGCATTCTGAGCGGACACAGTGCCCGCCTATTCCGGAAATTTCACTGGTTCCCACCGAGGAGGCGGAATCAGCCACCGTGATTCGATTCGTGACCGATCCGCCCCTTTCGGTAGGTACGCGACGGCGATTGGTGGCCTATTGTGAGCCTTGCGGTGCAACGCTCAAGGCTAGATTTTTACCGTCTTCGGTCGGTTGATATTGAACGACTGCGTCGGTTCCGACAGTCACTCGTCCTTCTACCTGAGTGTTCTTGTCCACGACGAATTGCATCGTGCCCTTGCTGTCGCCGCCGTTCACCTCCATTGAAAACGTTGTCTTGTCGCTTCCAATCGAGGTCACCTTCCCGGAGACCGCCTTGGCTTGGTCAGTCTGCTGTTTCGATTGCGATTGCAACGAAGCAGGTCCCGCGCGTGGGGAAACACCTAAGAGCAGAAGATAAGCAAGAGCAGGGAAGAGAACTTTCTGAATCATAGGCATGTACCTCCTCGAGGTTATGGGCAGGACCGATACGCTTCAGCATGTCCCCTTCCACAGCGTGGCAATGATTTGAGCGGCGATATCTGCTACAGAAAGAATGGTTTTGCAGGGGTTAATGCCGATTCGCGATTTGATGCAGATGACCCGCAGGTACTTTTTTCATGGGACCGGCCATTCTTTCTCAACGAAACAGGGTATGGACTGCAACTTAAGCCGGAATAGTAGGTAAGGAAATGGCCATGAAACGAGCTTGCGCTATCGGCGTTGCGGTTTTGTTTTTTCTCGTCGGTAACGCTGTCAGTGCTCACACATCTGCTGCCCGTTCTGTCGGAAGAACGTCTTTGGCACGTTCTGACGTTTGCTGCCGTGCTATTCAGACACAACCGGTTCTGGAACAGTACGCAACAAGACGGCCAGAATGTGCCGGGCGCAAACGGACCTTCTCCGTGTAGCGTATTTTACGAAATCAGGTGGAATGACAACTCATCGATTTCGTTGAGACGTTCGGATTTGATGATGGTGCGAAGTAGCGCTTGGGGCGTCGAGAGGCGCGCTCTCAATACGGTCGCTTGCGCTGTAGCGCATCGGACAGAGGGTTCAGAATTTTGTCTCGGTGAACGGAGATGGCAATCGTTGGTTGATGTTCGGGTGTCTTGTTGTGATAGGATCTCGGCAACATGGTGCGTACTTTGTGTCTGTGTCTCGCCTTGGCGACCGCCACGGCGCTGCACGCCCAACTCCGCGTTCTCAAGATTTTCTGGATCGATGTGGAGGGCGGCGCGGCGACGCTGATCGTCGCTCCTTCTGGCCAGTCACTGCTCGTGGATGCCGGATTCCCAGGCGACCGCGATCCGAAACGCATTCAGGAAACTGCCAGGGCTGCAGGCCTCACGAAAATCGATATCCTGGTCACGACCCATTATCATGGCGATCACGTGGGCGGAACACCGACGCTGGCTCAATTGATCCCCATCGGAAAGTTTTACGACCACGGCGAGTCCATCGAGGCATCGACTCCTCAAGGAGCCCAGTTGTTCGAGGCCTACAAAGCCGCGTCGCGGGGCAAACGCGTCGTGCTAAAGCCGGGCGACAAGATCCCGTTGGGGGGAGTTGATATCACGGTGGTCAGTTCCGACGGAAAGGTGATCGGAAGGCCAATCAACGGTGGCGGTTCAAACGATTTCTGCAAAGACGCGCAGCAGAAGGACCCGGACAAGACCGAGAACTCGCGCAGCGTGGGTTTCCTTCTCACTTACGGAAAGTTCCAGTTCCTGGATCTGGGCGACCTCACCTGGGACAAGGAAATGATGCTTGCCTGTCCCACCAACAAGCTGGGAACGGTGACGCTCTTTCAGGCCTCGCACCATGGTTTTTCTAACGGTCAATCGGGCTCGCCCGCAATGGTATGGGCCTTGAATCCGCAGGTCGTAGTAGTCAACGACGGCGCCCGCAAAGGTTTTAACGCCGACGCCTATGAAATTATGACAAAGATCTCTGGGGTCGAGGGAATCTGGCAAGTTCATCGAGCGGTTCAGAGTGACGCGGCTCACAACACTTCAGAATCGATGATCGCGAATTTGGAAGAAGGCGCCGCCGACCAAGGGCTGGGGATTGAGGTCTCCGTAGCCAGGAACGGCAAGTTTACGGTGACCAACGCTCGCAACAACTTCCGTAAAACCTACGCGACGCGCTAGTGCCGCCGTTCTCGCTCTGCGGCGGCAGTCCGAGAAACCGAACTTCCCAGGCAGTAGCAGTGGACGGTGCGCGGAGAAGCGACGTTACCTGTGATCTTTGGGAGAAAGCCGCTTTTCGAGAAACCGGCGTCTGAACGAACTCGCCCGCGCGCCGGCCTATTGGCGTGAGGCGAACGGAACGGTTTGCCTGATGGCTGTGATAAATTTGGGGTCACAAGGAGTTCCTGATATACCGCTACATCCAGATAGTTGAAGTTTCTCGCGGCGCTTCAAGCGTCCTCCTGACCGCCTGAGCGCTGAGCACATTCGCGAATACCAGGCTGACCTATTCACTGGGAACGAGCAAGTTGATTCCAAAAAGGCCGCGGCGATTCCGCTGCCGAATGAGTTTCCACCGAGAGGTTTGCGATGATACTTACGGGCCGAAGGAGATTCGCGTCTATGGCCGTGCTTGCGACGATCGCCACGTTTGGACTGGTGGCACACCCCCAACAAACCCAGTACCCCAATCAAACCCAACTCCCCAACCCGTATCGACTGGTGGAGAACTGGCCGACGCTTCCCCAGAGCATGAATGGAGGTCAGTGGGGAGAGTTAATCCGTGCAGATATCGATCCCCAAGGCAACATCTGGGTCTTTCATCGATGCTTCAATACCGTACCCGCTGGCGCCGCCACCTGCGTCGGTCGCTCTGAGCCGCCGATTTTGGAATTTGATCCGTCAGGCAAGCTTCTGACGAGCTTTGGCGGAGGAATGTTCGCGTTTCCCCATGGGTTTACTGTTGATGGGCAGGGAAACGTGTGGGCGAGCGACGCAAATGCAAACGAGACGGTACTCGGCGTGTCGGCTAAGGATTCCAACGGCGTGACCAGGGGCCAGCAGGTCTTTAAGTTGAGTCCGACTGGCAAGGTGTTGATGACCCTCGGCAAAGAGGGAGTATCGGGGAATGGCCCGGATACCTTTGATCAGCCGTCCGGTGTTGCCGTTGCGCCCAATGGCGATATCTTTGTGACGGATGGCCACGGCAAAAATGACCGCGTGGTGAAGTTTTCAAAGGACGGCCGGTTCATTAAGACGTGGGGACACCACGGAGCAGGGCCTGGCGAGTTTGACCAGCCCCACGACATCTCCATCGGTGGTTCCCAGGGCCACGTCTTCGTCGCCGACCGTAGTAACAGTCGGGTCCAGGTCTTCGACCAGGACGGCAACTTCATCGCCGCGTGGAAGCAATTTGGGCGGCCCAGCGCGGTATTTGTTGGGAAAGATGACACTCTTTACGTGAGCGACTCACAATCGAATTCATCAGTCAACCCAGGCGCGACGAGGGGTATCACGATTGGGAGCGCCAAAGACGGCTCGCTCAAGGCCTTCATACCGGACCCTGACCTGGACCAAGCGGAGGTGAACCGTATTTCCGGGGCTTCGGGCATTGTGGCAGATGCCAAGAGCACTATCTACGCAGCCGACGTCGGTCCGCACAGGTTGAGGAAATACGTCAAGATCAAATAGAGACATACACCTAAGTCCTGAGTCTCTTGCAGAACAACTTCAGATTCTTTGCCACCCGCACAACTTAACCTGCGCGCTGCCTTCGCGGTGTTTGGGCGGAGCCCTGCTTGGCTTGCCGAGTGCGCGAATTTCCTTTCAGTACGAACCTGGCAGTTCTCCACCCTCGAGGACTGAACCCCCGGCTGTGTACAGTGTGGTGGGACGGCGGGCTGACCCCTAGGGGGCCATCGAAGATCTGGGCACAGGCTCATTCTTGCTTTGAAGACGTTGTTGACACAGGCACCGACGGCACTGTTTTGCCGGCTTGCCAGACGGCGGACAGCTTTTCAGTGTTGCGAATATCCCGAAGGGGGCTCGCGTCCAGCACCAGGAAATCGGCTTGCCTCCCGCGTTCCAGGGTGCCGAAGTCCCTCTCTTGCTTTAAGATTCCCGCATTCGTACGGGTGGCGGCGACGATGGCCTGCATAGGGGTGAGGCCAGCTTCCACCATGAGTTGCAGTTCTCGATGCTCGAAGTAACCCGAGAACCGACTAGGTATTCCGGAATCAGTCCCAAATGCGATCTTCACGCCGGCGTCATAGAGAGTCTTCAAATTCTTCTTTGCCATTTCTAATCCAGGCTCGTACTTACCGAGATCAGGATCTCGGCGAGTCTTGTCGGTGAAGGCGGGGCTTTCTAAGGTCGTGAGAACTCCAGGATCCACACCCGCCTGGAAGAAGGGATCGTTCAACCACTTCCCGCCCTGCGCATAGATGAACATCACCTCTTCCCGGACGAGCGTTGGAATTAGAAAAACGTCGCGCGCTTTCATAGCTTGGATGAATTCATTGTCCACAGGTTGATCGCGCACGCTGTGAGCAAACCCGTCAATCCCTGCAGCGAGCAAGCCCTTCGCGTCTGCCAGGTAGAATTCGTGGGCGAAAACGCGCACGTGCTCCCGATGTGCCTCATCGATAATTGCTTGATAAATTTCGGGTTGCATTTTTGGATTGCGGCCATGGTTGTCGTCCACCCACATCTTCAAGTAATCGGGGTGGTGAGCCGCCACCTCACGGACATCGGCACGGGCCTCGTCGGGAGTTTTTGGGTGATAACGGACGTCCTCGGGATTCGGACGGCTGTTTGCCTCGGCGAATCCTCGCCCGGCGGTAAAGAGACGTGCTCCTTCCAACTTGCCGGCATGCTGGGCGTCTCGGAGCTCAAAAATGACGTCTTTATCCTCGCCGAACGACGCGATTGTCGCCACTCCATAACTCAGGTATTTCTTGAGCTGTCTGCGAACGTTTTCTTCCGTGTAATTTCCCCCGACCGAGTCGACCCCGTTTGTTGTCAACCCCAGGTGACCGTGGAGGTTGACGAGCGTGGGCATAATTGTTTTCCCGCTCATATCCCGCAGCTCGGCGTCTTTCGGAATCGAAACCGCCCCCGCCTTGCCCGTGGCGACGATGTTAGCCCCTTGTATAACCAGCACGGAGTTCTCAATTGGCGGCCGACCGGTTCCGTCAATCAGCAGCGCGCCTCTGAGCACGATAGGCCGCATCGTGTTTTGAGCTCCAACGTACGGGGGAAAGGGAAGTATCGTAACGCAGAACACGCAGATCACGAGGATTGCCAGAGTGTACAAATGCTTGATGCTTACCATGGTGGGCCCCTCCAGTTAAAGCCTCACCATTCTCGCGCAATTCATGCTGCGCTTCAAATCCGCTTACCGGTTACGCGGCCTTACTGTAGATGGCTCGACAGGACCCAACCTCATTGTATTGTCGCATCATGCTTGTGCTACTGTCCGGTTGCCGACGGAAAACTTCCAAAGACGAACTTCTGAACACGAATCCCGCCTTACTCACCCGTGCACAGATCACCTTTCGAATCGATCACGATGGTCTTCAACCAGTGCCATGGGCCTGCGTACTTTCTCCTCGTCTCTTGAAAAAGACCTGAGTCGCAAACCAGACATCGACGATCCGATCCGCCGACCGCGGCAGCCTACTATTGATGTCCCTCAATGAAGAATCCGACACCACGACTGGCCGAATACACAGCGAGGAAGAAATCGGTCAACTACAAGATGGTGATTCGGACGCCGAGGAGCCATCGAGGCAATAGAAGTACTCGACCAATTCTGAACCGTCGTGAGTGGCCGAGAGGATTTCCCGGCAATGCGGCAACTGCGCGCCAGAAGCGTCGTGCTCAGGGACGCGATTCTCGGTGACCTCCAGCTGCCAGCTAACTAGTTTTTGGTGAAAGGCAGCCTCTGAATTGGGCATAGGTGTCAGCCACGCATTGTCGCAGCAGTTGGTCATCGCAGTACCCAGTTTAAGACCTCCACGGCGACCAAGATTACGCCCATCGCTGTTAGCAGCCCAATCCGGTGTTCGGCTCGCAGAAGTCGCGTGATCAAGGCGGTGTTTACCGGCTCGTTCT
>Ga0209526_10003468_pt1 | contig 10743 bp, 14 predicted proteins | sample JacPinW_OM2H0_M1_FD_188566 | JGI IMG/M metagenome (GOLD analysis project Ga0209526, IMG submission 188566) | Forest soil microbial communities from Algoma, Ontario, Canada - Jack Pine, Ontario site 1_JW_OM2H0_M1 (SPAdes) (version 2) | ecosystem: Environmental > Terrestrial > Soil > Boreal...
GCCTACGCGCCGGGCGTGTGCTCGGATGGTCGCCTCGTCCGGAGCGAGGTAGACGCAGTACACCTTGTCGCCGGTTATGTAGCTATGGAGCCACTGGATCTCAGGACCCATTCCCTTCAGGACGTTAACCGATTTTTGCGAGACTTCCCGCAATTGGTCGTCGGAAAGATTTCCGGCTCCCGGGACTTCGCGTTCGATGACGAATTTGGGCATGGGCGTCCCCCTGATGTGCCACATATGCTAGCAAGCAGGTGGAGCGGTTTCAAGATCATTGGCTGGAGCTGCCCGGTCAGCGAAAAATGGAAAGAATAAAAGAGTGAGGTTGCCATGGATCTTCGATCGCTTCAGAAGCCGCTGAAAGAGCAATACCGCAATGACCCAAATGCCTCGCGAATCACTCTGCGGGCGAAAGGCGGGCAGACGGATGTTCCGGTGGCATGCTCGGTCGATATCGGACGTGCCATGTACCATGCCGAGGCCCACGAGGGAGTCGGGGGCGGCGGTACCGGCTCCTGTTCCGGGGACCTGTTGCTTGGGGCTCTGGCGGCTTGCGCGCAGATCACGTGTCAGATGGTGGCTGCGGCTATGGGCATACCAACCGAACGCATCGAAGTTACGGTGGAGGGAGACTTGGATCTTCGAGGCACCCTGGGCATATCAAAAGATGTGCCCGTCGGCTTTGAGAGCATTCTTCTTCATTTTGATGTTGCTGCGCCTAGGGCAACCCCGGAACAATTGCGCGGATTGCGAGAGAAAACGGAACAGTATTGCGTGGTGATGCAGACCTTGATGCAGCCGCCGAGGCTACAGACCGAGTGGGCCGGTCACGATTGAACGCCCGGTCGCGATAAGCCTTCGGATGGGTAATAATATAGTTGACAACTCCAGTAGCCATAAATGAACGCGATTGGGCATTCTATTTTGGAGGGTTCTTTTTGGCTCGCTTCTTTGCGCGGACTCGCTTCCGCCTAGCTTCTTCCTTCAGGAGCGCTTCTTTCGATACGGTAAATACCGTGCGCACGGCGTTATCAAGTTTCTCCCATGGGGTCTTTCCCGGCACGTCTGGCGCTGGCAAAGGTTTCATTCAATCACTCATTTTCTCGCTTCAGAACTTGATAATAGTATCTGGAGTGGTTTCCCCGGTCTTGATTCGAGCTTCTTTCTGGCTCAAAAATGTGACCGCGTGCTGCGCTTCCCTGCGATGCCCCGACAGTAGGAACTTTTGAAAAACTTCGGCGTGAATCGCTTCATGACGATGCTTGCCACCGAGAACAATGATTCCGGGATGGGTGCAGATTTTGAACTTCCTGTGGTTTATGCCCGTCTCAGTGGTTACAACGATCCTATTTTCTTTCTTCGCATACCGAATTACCTCAGCATCCTCTGCGCTTGCCATTCCAATAGTGCGGATGTGCTCGATATTCAAAGCAGAAGAAGAATCCCCTAGCGCTTTAGCTAGGGGATCAGTGACGCATTCATCCAATAGAAGTCTCAGGTTCGTAGTCAACAGGATGCTCCAGCACTGCTCCTGCAAAACCCACCGCCTCCTTGACCTGTTCTAGGGACAGTTGGGGATACGACTTAAGGGCACCTTCCAAGTCCCCGTAGTATTCGACTGCATCAAGCACCATATACACAGGAATACGAGTACCAGCAATCCTAGGCGTGCCCCCAATGATTTCATCGTCTATAGCGATACTGCTGTACTTTGTCGCAGCCTCTCGAAGCACCGCAGAAAATGGCACTTCAAAATCCTTCGCGGTAGATATGAATCTATCTCGGCACTTTGGCCAATGACCTGGCTCAAATAAACGCGAACCTGACAAGCCGAACACCGGCGCACCCTTACAGCGGTTGGCTTTTGAACGTGGACTCATGATTCCTTTTCTCCTATCACCTTCTTGATCACAGTCCTAAAGGCGTCAACATCGTCGTGAGGAGTGAACGCCTTAAAATGGACTGCCCTGTTGGCGAACACTTGCAATGTCAAGCTCCTTTTATCCCAAGCTATCCATACTTGATTCACCCCTTGGGGTTCTGATGGCAAACTAACCGAGAATCCATCAATGACCGCAGTTTTTTCATCAAATGGAACCCTGATCGGCAATAACATAAGCCGACTCTGCCACTTTTCCGCTGGATAATCAAACTCCGCGTGTATGTGCGCATTCACGCTGGTTCCATTGAAGTATTGGCTAAGCCAGTCAAAGAAGTTGTCGGCAGAGACTGGGTGCGTCTCGTTGTCAACGACCTCCGGGGGCCAGGTATGATAGTCCACCAGCAACTTTGTCCTAGACGGATCGTCGTCGTCGGGTTCCCAGAATACATGTATGTGATAATCGTCCTGTTCTGGATTTCGCGAAGCAAGTATTGTCGAGTGCAACCCACCCGATTCGATGCCGCCAATTTCCTCCGCAAACCTCTCGACATTAAATTTACCTGCTGGCATGGTAATGCGATATGACAACTCAGTGCAGTTTTTGGATGCAAGGGTCTGCGGCAGTTTTGGCAATACCTGAGAAGGCTCCTCAGCGGCCAATTGTTTCTTCTTTGTCAACTTTTTCGCTTGCCGCGATTTTGTCGCTTGACCTAGAATGCTTCTCCGACCTTGCCTGTCAGGCCTGCATAAGTGAGTCGCTTCCCGACAATTTGAGAAACGGCCAAATTGAAACGATCCGCATCGCTCATGTCGTTCCGCTTGTTATAACGGAACGTCTGTTCATCTAAATACCGGAACAGGTGAAACGGTTCCACGCTCACGTAGGTGCCACTAATCCCGCGCTTCAACAGACTCCAGAAATTCTCCAGCCCGTTAGTATGCACGCGACCATCCACGTAAGCAACTGCATGGTCAACCACTTTGTGAGCGTAGTCACTGGCCAGACCTTCATACGAAAGCAGGGCGTCGGTATAGAGCGCCGAGCCTGCCTCGACATGCTTTTTTACCTCGGCTTGCAGTGCGGTTTTCTTGCGGTTCGGAACCACGGTAGCGCGAACGTTGCCGCCCCGTTGCAAGATGCCCATGACTGCGGTTTTGTCCTTCGTGCCCGTGCCAGTAATCCGGCGCTTCCTCACGTCCACGTGCATGTTTCGAGCCTTGCCGCCGATGAAGCTCTCGTCAGCTTCCACTTCGCCGGACAGTTTAATAACGGACCCACTGCCCAACGCGAACCGAATGCGGTGATCCATGAACCACGCGGTTTTCTGCGTCACGCCAATTGCACGATGAACTTCGTAGGAACTGATGCCATTTTTGCAGTTCACGATCTGCCACATCGCTGCAAGCCATTTATCCAGACCAACAGGCGAATCCTCAAAGATAGTTCCGGTTTTTAGAGTGAACTGGCGACGGGCATGATGACTCGCGCACTGCCAACGGTTATGCTTTGGCTGGAATACAACGCTCTTGCTCCCGCAATGTGGACAGGTAACGCCATCGGGCCAACGCCGCGCAACAAGATACTCGCGGCAATTGTCTGAGTTTGCGAAGTAGAGGATTGCTTCCTGAAGCGTGGTCGGTTCCATGCTGAAATCCTACCCGAAAATGGGTGGAGTTGTCAACTATATTATTACCTTCGGATGTCTCTACGAAAGAACGCTTTGGCATCCAGCCCCCCACGACATCTTTGCTTCAGCTGCTTGACCGTTTTGGCCCGTCGCGGAGCGACCCTGTGAGCCGCGGGTCTCCGATAGGACCATGGTTCGGCAGCACCGCGCATAACCCAAGAAAGAAAGCTGCTTGCGGTTTCAGTTGTTCAGCGTCGAAATGTGCTAACACATCAACTGGCTTTGCTGGGGAGAAGCAAATTTATCTTCCGGCTCTAGGGGCCTTCATATTTCGGTGCTTTCTTTCCGTTCGGCCAATTCCCTTGAATGTTAGGGTCGTGACTGTTGTGGCCTTCTGATCCCAGAAAACTAGATTCTTCCGTGCGTCTGACCGGCGTGTCGATTCGGCGCGTCGAGGCGCGAAGGTCAGGGTGCCCTATCAGTCGCGCGGCCAACAATACGCCGACAAGCACATCAAATGCCAAGCAAAAACCCGGCCACCAATGCGGTACACCGGGGTTGTCGATGAACAAGCCACGGACAAAATCAAAAACTCCGTGCCCAACCAGGGCCGCGGCTACTAGCCAAACGTTTCTTTTGAAGCCGAGTACGGCAAATAGCAAAAAGCCGCTGGCCACAACGATTTCAATCGTGAGTGTGCGCCTAGAGGCTCCCATCACAGCGAACAACACATAGTAGGAGACGATCACGACCAGCATGCTTGGATAAAGGCACGCTCGCGATCAAAGCCGATAAACGGCCGCAGAACCAGCCACCGCCAAAGACAGTATCAAGCCAATCAAGAATTCCATTGGCTGCTCTCACGCGGGCTTGTCAGAAATGAAATGCGACTCTGCCCAAGAAAACGAACCCAACCAGGAAGCAAGAAAGTGCGAGCCAAGTCGGCAGGAGAATTAACGGCAACTCGACGGGATGGAACCTGCCTTCCCCTGCCTTCCTGTCCCGCGCTGCGTTGTTCATCCATGTGGGCGGGACTGCGCCCGCTCAAAGCCGCGCAAGAGTTCGATATGCCCCAGAAGAAGCTGCAGCACAGATCATTCGGGAGCAGGTGCGAGACCGAGGGAAAGCGCTTCCGTGCAGGCTGGATCACTACCGTGATGCTCTTGCCAGTGGAACCTATCCTGGTTCGGTGACACTCTGGTCATACCCGGCGAGTGGGGACTGGGTCGTCCACCACTGACGGCGGCGACGATCGAAATCTCAGAGCCAGCGGGAATCGGAGTGGTAAGTCCGCCTGTGAATCGGACATCTTCGTTTCCCACAAAAACATTAATATGTTGCCGGATTGCGCCTTGCTCCGTTGCGATGCGATCGCGAATGCCGGGGTAACGTGTCCACAGCGCTTTCAATGCCTCCTCGAGGACATTTGGGGACGCTTCAATTTCAACTTTGGTGCGTCCCCCGGTAAACTCGCGTAAAGCTCCCGGAATGTGAAAGGTGACCGACACGATCAGCGCTTTCCTCGCCGAGATGTGTTTCGCCCCGTTGATCGTTTGCCTCGAGACGAAGCTGCTATGGCCTCTTGAGGTGGCTTTGACACACGGAAAACAGAGGGATCTCCGACGACGGCGTTTTTTACACAGACCACGGACGGCAGCCCATCGAGAATTTTCTTCCAAGTCTTTCCTTCATCAGTCGAGCCGTAGAGTTGCCCGCTTCGCGTGCCGAAATAGATTCCGACCGGATTGAGCGCATCAGCTGTCATGGCGTCACGCAAGACCGTCTCGTAAGCTCCCTTTTGGGGCAAGCCGCGCGCGAGCGGTTCCCATGAGGCGCCACCGTTGCGCGTTCGATAAACACGCAATCGGCCGTCGCACGTGCAGCGAAACTCGTCGGATTCGACTGGAACGATATACACGCAATCCGGATTTTTGGGATGCATGACCATGGCAAAACCAAAATCCGACGGCACCCCATTGGCAATGTCCGTCCAGTTTTCGGCATGGTCGTCGGAGCGATACAAGCCCCAATGATTTTGCAGGAAGAGGCGTTCGGGACGAACCGGGTGCAACGCGATCTTGTGTACACATTGCCCGAACTCAGGGTATTTGCCGGGCGTGAACATTACCCGGATGCCCAGGTTTTGCGCGGTCCAGTTACGCCCACCATCCTGGGTGCGGTAAACGCCACCGGCTGAGATTGCCACGTACATGCGCTGGTGGTCGGCGGGGTCGAGCACAATGGTGTGTAAGGCCAGACCCCCATTGCCCGGCATCCAGCGGGGCCGGTGCGGGTGATCGAACAGACCACGCACTAACGACCATGTCTCGCCTCCGTCGCGTGTTTCAAAAAGCGCGGCTGGTTCTACCCCGCAATAGAGTACGTCAGGTTCCTCCGGTCGGCCGAGCGATATTTGCCAGATGTTCTTCAGGGAAACGCCAGTTTCGGCGGGAAATCGAATGGTGGCCTCCTGCGGATTGGTCCAGCTCTTCCCGAAATCGTCGCTGGAACGCAGAAGCGTGCCCCAAACACTCTGCGTTGACGCCCATATGCGGTGTCGGCCCCCACGGCCGTCATAGGCCATGGCGTAAACTGCATGCCCGTGGAAATAGGGACCGCCAACTTCCCAGCGGGTGCGCTGAGTGTTCGAGCGCAGTAGGAATGCTCCTTTTGTCGTTCCCACCAACAAGAGAAAATCTCCCTTCCTGACAGGAACGTGTCGCACACCGTGCAAGATCGTTGTTCTGGGTCCGCTTCGATCGGTACTGGGATCCCTGGAAACGATCACAGCAGACTGAACAGCTTCCAACGCTGCCTGAACTTCACTGGCGCGTTGATATCGCTGCATCGGCTCCTTGGCCAGGCAACGTTGGATAATGGCCCAGAGGCCGAGCGGCACGGGAGGGCCGAGCGGCTTAGGCAGCTCGCGCATGATGGCCGAGCTGATCTCAAAACCAGTGCGTCCTTCAAATGGCAGACACCCGGAAGCCGCTTCATAAAGCACAACTCCCAGCGCCCATAAATCACTGCGATAGTCGGCCCCCTCGCCGCGCAAGACTTCGGGCGCCATGTACGGCAAAGTGCCGCTTACCATGGAGTCGTCCGTTTCAAAGGACTGGGTAGAACCCTCGAATATTCCGCTTCCTACGCGTTTGGCTAAACCGAAATCGAGGACTTTGACCAAGCCTTCTGAGGTGACGACAACATTCGTGCTCTTCAGGTCCCGATGAACGATTCCGCGATCGTGAGCCCGGCCTAGGGCGTTCGCTATCTGTACGCCGTATCGCAGGACTGACTCGATGGCTAATCCGGTGTCTCCGATCAACAAGCTCAGGGGCTTGCCCTCGACCAGTTCCATCACAATGTAGAGCTCACTACCAGTCTCGCCAACTTCGTGGATGGTGCAGATGTTGGGATGGCTGAGAGCCGAAGATGCTCGCGCCTCATGCAGCAGGTTCTGGCCGCCTGGTTGATCAAGTCCGGCACCCTTGGTGACGACCTTTAAAGCTACATCGCGATGCAATACTTCATCACGCGCACGATAGACAACTCCCATTCCTCCTTCGCCAATTTTCGACACCACGCGATAATGACCGAGGACTTGGCCGATCACAGTCAGCTCCTTGGGGACTCATGCTAGGCTCGGAATCGGAGCCCCGTCAACGCGCAAGATAGTTTGATGCTCATCCTCGCGCTGCGCCTTCAAGAGTGGTTGTTTTGGGTCCGCCCCGCGGAACGCCCTCACAAAGAGCGCCGCGATGGACTCGATGCCGCGACTGGAGCTGCATAGAGAAAGAGCACATCAGTCCGTAGTTGGTGCTATGGCGACGTACCTTTCCTTACGTACGTGGCGCCGCATGGTCAAACCGCGGCTTTCACCGCCACCACCAAACCGGACGCCAAATCCCGGAGCTGATAGCCGACCGTGCGAATGGACGCCGGGCGGATCCGACTCAATGCCAACCCGACGAAAAGCACCACAGCGATCACGCTCTCGGCGGTTCCAGCCTTCTGATGCCGGTAGCCGTCAACCAAAACCCCGAAGTGGATGAAGGCAGCAACGCTGAATGCCGCAGCCTCAAGGAACATCACCACCGAATTGTCTGTGCTATTCGATTGGGCATGTTATTTTCCAGTCAGAGCCGAAAGCCACCGCCCGCCTCGATGTACTGCCCCGTAACCCACGTGTTGTCATCCGAGGCTAGAAAGGCTGCCACGTTAGCAATGTCGGCCGCCTGCCCTATGCGGCGAAGCGCCGTCTGTTCCTCGATCACCTTGCGTATTTCCGGCTTTTGCAAGAATTGGACATTCATGTCCGTTTCCACAGCGCCGGGCGCGATCGTGTTCGCAACGATCTTTCGCTGTCCCAGGTCCTGAGCGAGCGCGAGTGTGAATGCGTCGAGCGCCGCCTTCGTCATGCTGTAGGCCGCAGTGAATGGCGATGGCGAGGCATGCCGTGAGGCTAGGGAAGAGATATTGATGATCTTCCCCCCCTCGCGCAGTCTAGCGATGGCTGCCTGGGTGACGAAGAATGGGCCTCTCACGTTCACCGCGAAGAGATGATCAAACTGCTCTACGGTCATCTGGTGGTAGGGCGCAGGAGAACTGATCCCGGCGTTGTTCACTAGAATGTCGAACTGATTGCTTCCTGTGCGAGAAACTAAATTCTCGTCGAGCCTCTCGAAGAAGCGCTGAATCTCCTCGACGGATGCCAAGTCCGCCTGAAGTGCAAAAGCCGTGCCACCCTTGGATTCGATCGCGCGAACGACTTCGTCCGCAGCTTTGGCATTGCTGCCACAGTGGATCACGACCAGTGCGCCTTCTTTCGCCAAACGCTCGGCAATGCCGCGACCGATACCGCGACTGCTGCCAGTAATGACTGCTACCTTTGCTTGCAACGTCATAAGTCCACCTCGGTAATAGGACCACGGTGACGCACTTGATTGACTGTGTCTCGAGCTGTTCCTTCCATACCAGCCGCCCCCTGTCTGATGGAGCGATTTTCCAACGCTCGAGAGCCTGCTTTCGCTACCGGGGCATCCTCTCGATCCCCGCTTACACCCTTGGATGCGTCAATGTGCAAGAGGTCGCAAAATTAGTTTGATAGTCAAACTATTGCATACTACAATCATAACTCTATGAAACCCAAACGGGAACCACTCGCGGGTCCCGCCGCCGCCGAGTTAGCTAGTATCTTCGAACAGATGATGCAGCAGCTGACGCTGCTTGGTCACACCCTTCCCCAGTCCGCAGTTTCGTTCACGCCGCAGCAACTCAAGATTCTCTTCACTCTGGATTTCTTCGGTGAACCTACTCCCATGTCAAAGCTCTCTTCCCGCCTTGGAGTCACACCCGGCACTCTGACAAAAACGGCAGCCGGGCTACTGCGAAAGGGGTACCTTCAGAAAAAACGTTCGCCTGATGACGACCGAGTCGTAAAGATCTCGCTCAGCAGGGAGGGGCACAGAGTGGTTTCTCAAGTGAAGAAATACCGGCGAGAGTTCTTCAGGAAACTTTGCCAGAACTTGACCTCAGCGGACTGCCGGAAACTAATTGAAAGCCATCGCTACATTCTCGAAACGTACCGCCATATTCTGCAGGGCAAGAATGGGTCAGCAAGCCAAGTAAATTAACCTCATCGGTCCCTCTTGGAGAGCTCATTTACTTGTCCCCTTGTCCGCAAACCCGCTGTTCGGATAGCAGTAGTTCGGCTTTACTGCGCACGGGTGTTCAATGCCACCTATCGCTGAATCTCTGGACTGAGACCGGGCTCGGATTGTTCATCCCGCTGCGCTTGTTTAATGGTCAGGTTTGCGCCGATTCGGACCAGAAAAAAATCTCTTGGTCGTGAACTTTCGAGCACACGCGGCTACGTCCGCGCTCTCTGGGAAGCACCTGCAACCGGTTGTACTTGGTCATGAGCCCGACAGCAGTGTCGACCGCCCTACCTTCTTTAGTGCCTCCTCAATTTCGTTGGAGAAAATTGGCACCTTCCGCCGGCATCCGTTTTAGCCGGGTTGCAACACATTGTGGTCTCGTCGGAGCCAGCCGCGCGCCCTTCGGACTACGCGAACGCCATCTTCCTGCCCTCACGATCCAGAATCTTGCCGCCGGTGAGTCCATTTGCGCCGAGACTCAGCGGACACTCGATTTTGCTCGACAGGTACCAACCAGTGTCGTCCCTACGATGGCAGCATACCCACACCATCAATAGAAACGAGCGAAGGGATAACTTCTGTAGCGCGGGCGACGGCGGGCCGCTTCTTATCGCCTCAATGAGGAACCACGGCGCTGGTATGAATACGGAGATAGCACACCGCCAGGAAAACGCGATGGGTTTCCGCGAACTCGTTCGAGAGCAGACGGTGTGATCGCCAGTTCTTGCCTCAGTTCCAAGACCGCTTCGGAGCTCTATACTGCACTTCCTGTGATGTGCTTCGGAACCATCAACCGCGTATTAAGCGCGCTTACAGCCAAGGAATCGCCTACTGTCTTACCTTTGGTCGGATCGAATCGGATTTCCCACCGGCCAACCCGAGCCGAGACTGCTTCGACACAAAGCTTAAGATCATTTCTGCACTCGCCCCGAGGTATCCTTCCGGTCTTCCTTCGGCCAGGGTTCGATTAACGGAAAGTTCCGCCATGTAATGGGACGGCTGCGGATCGCGATCAGCGATACCTGTTCCAGGTCAGGGTAATGGCCTTCTTTGTCGGGGTTACGCTCGCTAGGCGCAACTTGCTCGATCATTGTTCGTGCCGGCAAGACGCGGTTGAAATACTGGGCATACACTTCGTCAAATGCCCGCACATCGGACAGATCGTCCAAGTAAACACTTGCGGCCACAACTTGGTCGAAATTCATGTCGGCTTCTTCAAGGTTGTCGAGGAGATTGCGCATCGTCTGTCGGAGTTGATGGGCTGTGGTGGAGGCATAGACGCCGCCCTTCGGTCCCGGGATAAACCCGCTCTTCGCGGAACAATACAAAGTGTCGCCGGCAAATACGCAAGGACTCGCCGTCGGGCTTGGCGGCATGTTCTTCGGACGGATTGCTCGCCTTTGCTTCAGATCACGTACCGCGACGCCCGTATATTCGATGTGGGCGCCGCCGGGCAGGCTCGCTACCTCTATGGTGGCCCGCGCCGGGGTGTTGCCGAATTCGAACCGCTGAGCATATTGTTGGTTCATGATCCGCATCGGGATGTCCGCAGTCAGGTAGGGATTGACGAAAATCATGT
>Ga0209526_10003469_pt1 | contig 10743 bp, 10 predicted proteins | sample JacPinW_OM2H0_M1_FD_188566 | JGI IMG/M metagenome (GOLD analysis project Ga0209526, IMG submission 188566) | Forest soil microbial communities from Algoma, Ontario, Canada - Jack Pine, Ontario site 1_JW_OM2H0_M1 (SPAdes) (version 2) | ecosystem: Environmental > Terrestrial > Soil > Boreal...
GATCCCCAGAGTAAGGAGACCTGGAACCGCATGGCCCAGCGATGGACGGAATGCGCGGAGCGCTTCCAGCACGATCGCGAAGCCGTGCATCGCCCGGCGTTGCGCTATCGCAAATCCCCTCGCGCCTGGGCGGAGCATTAGATCAGGCACGTCGCGCCGAATTTCCGCAATGTCGCGTTCGACCCGAGCCAAACGCTCGCCCTGACGCTGTAGGCTTCCGATCACGAGATCGACTTTCTTGTCGAGCGTGCGCTGGTACGCAAACGTATGGCCGGCGACTGTCTTGATCTCGTCTGCCTCGGGTGTCATCGCCATTGGGTTGTTTCACTGCAAAAGGCGCGGTCACCTTCGTGTGGGCGACGCATTGCGTCGCCCACATCCGCAGCAACGAAGGAGGAAAAAGGGCGAGGCAATGCCTCGCCCTTATGAATAGAATACCTCACGTAGGGCAGGTTTGAAACCCGCCCCTACATGACGCAGAGATAACGCAACAACAAGAATTGCAATGCAGGGAGGCCACAGCATGACCACCAGGCGGGCGCTTATCGCGTCGCTGGTCCTTGCCGTTCCCGCTCTCGCTCCTCTGGCACTCCTCCCCGCCCCGGCGCACGCGCAGCCCTACCCCAATCGCGTCATCAAGATGATCGTGCCGTTCCCGCCGGGCGGTCCGATCGACACCATGGGGCGCCTAGTGGCGCACGAGATCGCAAGCCGCCTGCGCCAGGAGGTCGTGATCGAGAACAGGCCGGGGGCGGGCTCGACCTTGGGCACCAAGTCCGTCGCGGCGGCGGAGCCGGACGGCTACACGCTCCTGTTCGGATCATCCGGGTCGCTCGCGGTCGCGCCCGCGCTTTATCCAAAGCTCAAGCTCGAGACACTCAAGATGTTCGCGCCGGTCGCAGCCGTCTCGCTCCTCCCGCACGCGTTCGTGGTGGCGCCGTCGCTGCCCGTGAAAACCGTGCAGGAATTCGTTGCCTACGCCAAGACGAATCCGGGCAAGCTCAACTACGGCGCGGCGATCGGCACGCCGCCTCACCTGCTGAGCACGCTCCTCAAGGTCCGGGCCGGCATCGAGGTAACCTATATCCCGTACAAGGGCTCCGCCGCCTCCGTCACCGATCTCCTTGCGGGGCAGACGCATTTCACCATCGATGCCATGGTCGGGCTTTATCCGCTCATCAAGGACGGCAAGCTGCGGGCGCTCGGGGTGGCGCGCGCCCAGCGCTGGCCGGCGCTGCCCGATGTGCCGACGCTGCGCGAGAGCGGATTTCCCGATTTCACCAACGACGCCTGGACCGGCGTGGTCGCGCCCGCCAGCACGTCGGCGGAGGTGGTCGAGACGCTGAACCAGGCCATCAACAATGGCCTGCGCTCGGCCGAGATGCAGGAGAACCTGGCGCGATTCAGCGCGATCGTGAAACCCGGCTCGCCCGCCGATTTTGCGGCGTTCATCGCCGCCGAGCTGCCGAAATGGGCGGACCTCGTCGCGCTCTCCGGCGCCACGGCGGAGTGACTCTCCGCATCACGACGGCCCATCCTTCGTAGGGGCGACGCATGCGTCGCCCTGTATCCCCAGCACCGCAAGCGGAAAGAGCGCGAGGCATGCCTCGCCCCTACGAAGAGAGGTGGCAATCAAACATTAACCATAACGCGGTTAACGAGGAGCAACGAGCCACATACCTGTATTGGATGCAGATATGCGACACCGGCGCATTGCGGACTTGCTCACGGCCTGGGCCGGAACTGCGTCGTCGCGTTCGCCGTGCTCGCCTGTTTCGGCTAGGCTCACAGCGCGCATGTAGCCCGGATGAGCTCTTGCGAAATCCGGGAATGCCGGTCCCGGATTGCGAAGAGCAATCAGGGCTACGGCGTCTAGGGGCGACGCATTGCGTCGCCCTCTCTATAGCAAAAGTGGGCGAGGCAGTGCTCGCCCCTACGAAGATGGAAGCGCTTGGAGGTGGAGATGCAACAGCACGCGTTTTGGCGTGGCGCGCTCTTCGCGGCGCTTACGGGCATCGCCGCGAGCTCCGCGGACGCCCAGAATTATCCGGACCGGCCGGTAAAGATCATCTCTGATTCGGCGCCTGGGAGCGCCGTGGATTCGGCCTTGCGCATCATCGGCGATCGCCTCGGGCATATCTGGGGCCAGCAGGTCGTCATCGTCAATCAACCCGGCGCGGGAGGCGCCATCTCGGCGCGGGTCGCGGCTAGCGCCGAGCCTGACGGCTACACCCTGTTCATGCCCGCGCTCTCGTTGTTCCTCGACGTGCCGGGCAAGGCGGCAAACCTGCCGCTCGAGCTGCCGCGCGACTTCGTCCCTATCGGTTCGGTGATCGTGCAGCCCATGTTCGTCGCGGTCGCCCCGGCGCTCGGCGTGAGCACGCTGCCGGAGCTGATCGCGCTCGCGAAAAAGCGGCCCGGAGAGATCTCGTATGCCGCAACCGGCATCGGCCGGATCACGCATCTTACCGGCGAGCGCATCGCGCGCCGTGCCGGCATCAAGCTCGTCCTCGTGCCCTATTCCGGCGGGCCGAGTCACGCGCTCAACGACGTGATCGCCGGACGCATCGGCGTGATCATCGAAGGCTATCCCGGACTCGCGGGCGCCATCGGGGCCGGCGCGATCAAGGCGATCGCGGTGGGCTCTCCCCGGCGCCTGCCCGATTTTCCCGATTTGCCGGCGGTGGCGGAGACGCTCCCCGGCTTCGAGGCCGCGGGATGGCAGGGCCTTGCCGCGCCGCTGCACACGCCGGATGCGATCGTGGGCAAGATCGCCGACGACCTGCGCAAGGTGCTCGAGCAACCAGAGGTCAAACAGCAGCTCGCGCTGCGCGGCGGCTACGTGCAGCCGATGACACCTGCGGAGGTGCTCGCCTTCGTGCACGGCCAGCAGCAGTTGTGGAACCCGCTCCTGCAGGAGCTCGCCCCCGGCAAGTAGGCGCGGGTTGCAAAAGGTGTCCCGATCCGTAGGGGCGAGGCATTGCCTCGCCCTTTTTCCGCTTGCGGTGTTGGGGATGGAGGGCGACGCAATGCGTCGCCCCTACGAAGGGCGCGAGATGCTCAGCGCAGCGGCCAAGCGAAGCTGAGCTCATGCCCGTCCGGGTCGGTGATGTGAAAAAAGCGCTCGCCCCATTGCGCGTCCCGCGGCTCGCTGTCGGGGCGGTAGCCGGCAGCGATGGCGCGGGCATGCAGCGCATCGACGTCGGAATCGTAGAAGATCACGCGGCCCCACCACGACCAGCGCCGCTCAGCCGGCTGCGCGATCAGATTGAGATAGCCCGTTCCGGCCCGCAAGCTGGTGAACTGCGCGTCCTCGCCGCCATAAAGGAGCTCGAATCCCAGCGTGCGATAAAAACGCACCGCGCGCCCCATGTCGTGGGTCGCGAGCGTGACCGCACTGATGCTCTCGATCATGCCGAGCGCTCCTATGAGCCCACCATGACTTTGATCTCCAAATGCGCGTCGACCATCGTAGCCCGGATGGAGCCCCTGCGAAATCCGGGTGCGGCGGTCGGAACTGTGTAGGACGGATTAGCGGAGCGTCAGCGAAGCTAATCCGCCGCCTGGGCAAGCGGCGGGTTACGCCGCAAGTCGCTCGAAGCGACTTGCCGGCTAATATAAATAACCCGCCCGCAACGGCGAGAGGCCGCGTGAACCACGGCTTTGCCCACCCTCGCGACCTGTGTCATTCTCGCCGCCCCGTCACAAGAGAGAGGCAGGCATGACCACCATCACCGCAACCAGGCCTTCCGCAACGATCGTCAAGGAACAGATCATCCCGCCGAAGGAGTATCTCGGCATCGAGCTGCGCAAGGGCCAGCGCCTGCGCATCATCGACGTCGAGGGCAAGCAGGTGCCCGATATGGTCTGCTTCAATCTGAAAGACCCCGCGGAGAAGCTCTCCTGCAACAATTCGCGGCTCATCCAGAAGCGCTGGAAGCTCACCACCGGCAACGTGCTCTATTCGGACGAAGGCAACGAGATGCTCACTATCGTCGATGACACCGTGGGCACCCATCACGCCTCGGGCGGCTGCTGCAACGAGCCTGCGAATTTCCGGCGCTACGGCCTGCACGGCACCCGCAATTGCCGGGAGAACCTGACGCTCGCCGCCAAGCCGCTGGGGATTACCCAGAAGGATATCCCCGGGGCGTTCTGCCCGTTCATGAAGGTGGTGCAATACGAGGACGGCCGCTACGAGATCGAGGAGCCGGACTCCAAGCCCGGAGACTACATCGAGTTTCGCGCCGACATGGACGTGTTCGTCGCGATCTCCAACTGCCCCCAGGACAAGAACCCCTGCAACGGCTTCAATCCGACGCCGCTCAAGGTCGTCGCCTACGCGGCGGCCTAACGCACATTTAGGTCGTTGAATCCCGCCGCCAAAATTCCCGACCTCATGCTGAGGAGCGTCGCAGCGCGCACGAGGACACGCAGCTTGCTCGATCGCATGCGCGCTGCGACGCGTCTCGAAGCATGGGGTCGGGGCCACTTCCTCCTTCGAGACGGGCGCATGCAGGCATGCGCCCTCCTCAGGATGAGGGCGGAACAAAGGCGCCGCATGCTTCAACTTAAGCGGAACGCGCTGTAGCCTAGTGATTCACTGTGGGTAAATGCGCATTACCTTACCGTAAAAATGCCATCCGCTTCCTTCCACCGCGCTCTCAAGCTGAGCCTCACGCTCGTTGCGCTGGTCGCGACGTGGGAGCTTCTATGCCGCGCGCTCAACATCCCGGTGTTCCTTATCCCCGCACCCAGCCAGGTCGCCTGGCGCCTGTACGAGAAGCGCGACCTCTATCTCATCCACACCTGGACCACGCTCTATGAGACCACCGCCGGGTTCCTGCTCGCCGTGGTGTTCGGGATCCTGTGCGCCGCGATCATCGTGGTGATCCCGAAGCTGCGCGATATCGTCATGCCGCTCCTTCTCGTAGCGCAGCTCGTCCCGAAAGTGGCGATCGCTCCCCTCCTCCTCATCTGGTTCGGCTACGGCCTCTTTCCCAAGGTGCTGGTGGCCTTCCTGGTCGCCTTCTTCCCGATCGTGGTCAACGGCGCCTCGGGGCTTGCCTCGGTACAGCCCGAGCTCCTCGACCTCGGCCACTCGCTGCAGGCAAGCCGCTGGCAGACCTTCTGGAAGTTTCGGATCCCCTCCGCCCTGCCCGAGCTGTTCAGCGGCATGAAGGTCGCAGTGACGCTGGCCATCATCGGCGCGATCATCGGCGAGTTCGTCGGCGGTAACCGCGGCCTCGGCTATCTCATCATCGTCGCCAACCAGGAGCTCGACACCCCGCTCGCCTTTGCCGCGATCTTTCTCCTCTCGGCCGCGGGGATTGCGCTCTACGCTATTGTCGAGATGTTCGAGCGCATGCTCATTCCATGGCACGCCCCCTCCGCGCCGGCCCCGGCCGCAGGTCATGCGATGTGACCCGAGCCCCCATTGCGTAGGGTGGGCAAAGGCGCGCGCTGCACATGTCCTTCCGCGCGCACAAAGCCATGCGCGCGTCGTGCCCACGCGGGCGACGGGAGGCACGTGGGCACGGCGCGCGAGTCTTTGCACGGCCGGAGTTACGGCACGGGCGCGCCTTTGCCCACCCTGCGCGCCGCGCCCAGGACACGGCTGATGCCGGGCACCGCCGCCATAGAGGTCAGCGATCTCTCCAAGACCTTTGTCACCGCCGACGCCGAGATCCCCGCGCTGGAGCGGCTGAATTTCCGCGTCGAGCCCGGGGAATTCGTCTCCGTTCTCGGGCCCAGCGGCTGCGGCAAGACCACGCTGATGCGGATCGTCGCGGGGTTGACCGCACCGACAAGCGGTGCGGTTGCGGTCGACGGGGTTGCGGTGTCCGGACCCCAGCGCAAGATCGGACTCGTGTTCCAGGTCCCTGCGCTCATGCAATGGCGCACCGCGCTCGACAACGTGCTGCTGCCGACGGAGATCCTCGGCCTCGAACGCAGTGCGAGCCGCAAGCGCGCGCACGAGCTCCTTAAGCTCGTGGGGCTTGCGGAGTTTGCGTTACGCTATCCGCGCGAGCTTTCCGGCGGCATGCAGCAGCGCGTCGGCATCGCCCGCGCGCTCGTGCACGATCCGGCCATCCTCCTTCTGGATGAGCCGTTCAGCGCGCTCGACATCATGACCCGCAACCAGCTCAATACCGAGCTTCTGCGCATCTGGAGCGAGCGGCGCAAGACAAGCCTCCTCATCACCCACAGCATCCCCGAGGCAGTCTATCTCTCCGACCGTGTCATTGTGCTGGGCGCGCGCCCCGCGCACATCCTCGACATCGTCGCCGTTACGCTGCCGCGCCCGCGCGAGCCCGCCATGCGAGTGTCGCTTCCCTTCATGCAGCTCGTCGATCGCATTGGCCGCCTCGTCGGTCTGGAGTATGTGTAGCTGGTGCTTCGACATTGACACACAGCGGCGCCGACGTCGCGAACACCCGGAGGGAAAATCGCATGAACTCAGTTCGCACCACCGTTGTTCGCAGCATCATCCTCACCGCGGCGCTGATGCTCGCCGCGAACGCCGCGGCGGGCGCGCAGGAGAAGATCATCTTCTCCCTGCAGTGGATCGCCAATGGCAACAATTTCGGCGTGTTCGCAGCGAAGGAGCAGGGGCTCTATCGCGCCGCCAATCTCGACGTCGACGTGCAGCGCGGCTACGGGTCGGGCGATACCGCCAAGCGCGTCTCCACCGGCACCGCCGACATCGGCATAGCCGACGCCGCTTCCGTGATCGTCGGGCGCAGCAACGGGCTCAAGGTCAAGCAGGTCGCAACGCTCTATGAGCGCTCGCCCGACGCGATCTTCTTCATCAAGGGCCAGGGAATCGCCAAACCGAAGGACCTCGAAGGGCGCACCATCGGCGCGACGGCAGGCGAAGCGACCGTGAACTTTCTTCCCATCTTCGCGGCCAATGCCGGGTTCGACAACAAGAAGATGGAGATCGTCAACATGTCGCCGTCGGCCAAATATGCGAGCCTGGTGGCAAAGAGCGTGGACTCGATCGTGGGCTTCGTGAACGAGGAGCCCGCCATCCGCAGCGCCGCAAGCAAGACGGGACTCGAGATCGGGCGATTCGTGTTCAGCGACTACGGCATCAACTACTATTCGCTCGGAGTGATTGCCAGCGACGAGAGCATGGCCAAGCGGCCCGACATGGTGCGTCACATGGCGCTTGCGACCATGCAAGGCTACGCCTCCGCGATCAAGAACCCGCAGGCTGCCGCCGACGCGTTCGTGAAGAACTATCCCGAGACCAGCCGGGACATCGCGCTGCAGCAGTGGGAGGTGGCGCAGCCGCTCATTCTGACCGACCGCTCGCGCAAGAACGGACTGGGCTTCATCGAGCGCGACAAGATGGCCGACACCATCAAGCTGATCGCGCAGTTCCAGAAGGTGGATCCCGCGATCACCCCTGACGACGTCTACGCGAGCGAGTTCCTGCCCAAGGTCGCCGTCGAGTGAGCCACCGCTGCTCCCTCTCCCCGTAAACACGGGGAGAGGGAGCAGACCGAGTACGTGGCGCTGCTGATCGATTCACGGAACGCGCTGTAGCATGTGCCAGTCTGAGCTCATCCACCTCGCCGCCGATCTCTCGTTCTTTCACACCGACTACCTCTGGAGAATGCCGGGCTCCTGGTCCGGCTACTCCTATTACAGCCGTCCCGACTTTTACGAGGACGTCGCGCGCATCGCGGCGCGCGGCATCTTCGATTTGTTGTTCTTCGGCGACTCCGCCGGCACCTCCGAGGAATACGGGGGCAATCACCACACCGCGGTGCGCTACGGGGTGAAGTGGCCATGGCACGACATGATGCCGATGATTCCGTGCATGGCGCGGGCGGCGCATGGAGTCGGTTTCGGCATCACCATGTCCACCACGTATCATCATCCCTTCTACATCGCGCGCCTGTTCAACGCGCTCGATCACGTCACCGGCGGGCGCATTGCCTGGAATGCCGTCACCTCGCGCTCGAAAAACGAGGCGGCGAACTGGGGTTACGACAAGCTGATCGAGCACGACGCCCGCTATGAGCGCGCGCAGGAGCATCTCCAGGTCGTGCGGGCGTTGTGGGACAGCGTCGAGCCCGACGCGATCGTTCTCGATCGCGAGAGCGGCGTGTTTGCCGATCCGCAGAAGGTGCACGTACTGGACTTCCGCGGCCGCTATTACAACGTGCGCGGACCTTTGCCGGCACTGCCGTCACCCCAGGGCCGCCCCGTGATCATCCAGGCGGGGCAGTCGGGTCCGGGCATGGAGCTCGCCGCAACGTACGCCGACCTGCAATTCTCTACCCGCCGCACGCTGCCCAGCATGAAAGAGCACCGCGCCGCGCTCGACGCAAAGCTGTCGAAGGCCGGGCGCACGCCGCGCGATTGCGGCATCCTCTGGTCGGTGCGGGTGCAGGTTGCGGAATCGGCGGCCGCCGCGCGGGAGAAGGAGCGCGCCTACCTCGACGCGATCCCGCCGGAAGCGGGACTGATCGAGCTCTCCTCCATGTACGGGCTCGACTTCTCGCTCCTGCGCCGCGACATGCGGCTGATCGACGTGGCCGACGAGGTCAAGGCGCAGAACGTGCACTGGGGGAGCTTCGAGGAGATCCTGAAAACTACCGATCCGGAGCTGACCGTCGAGCAGCTCGGCAGAAAATTCATGACCGAGCGCATCCTGGTCGCCGGCGGCACGCCCGAGATGATCGCTGACCAGCTGGAGGAGTGGCACCGCGAGACCGGGGCCAATGGCGGCTTCATGCTGGGGCGGGGCTTCTCCGCGCCCGGAAACCTGCGGGAGTTCGTCGATCTGGTCGTGCCTGAGCTTCAGCGCCGCGGCCTCGGCCGGCGGCAGTATCTCGGCCCCACGCTGCGCGACAACCTGCTGCACTGAGCTCGGCGCCTCCCGCCTCAAAACCTTCGTAGGGGCGACGCATGCGTCGCCCTGGTTGCGTCGTCCTGCCAGCGGGAATGCGCAGAGGGGCGAGGCATACCTCGCCCCTACGGATCGGGTACCTTTTGTAGAGGCGGATTGAAAATCCCCCAGGCCGGATTGCGCCTGCGCAAAATCCAAACAGACCGCAGAGCGCCGCATCAGATGCCGAGGAAGGTCGACTTGATCTCTTCGTTGCCGGCGAGCTCCTGCGGCGGCGCGGAGTAGACCACCCGCCCCTTGCTCATCACGTGCACATAATCCACAAGCTTTAGCGCGAGATGCGCGTTCTGCTCCACGAGCAGAATGGAAAGACCCTGCTGCTTGAGCTTTGCGATCGCCTCCCACAGCCCTTGAATGATGATGGGAGCAAGCCCCTCGGAAGGCTCGTCCATGATCAGACAATCGGGGTTAGTCATGAGCGCGCGGCCGATCGCGAGCATCTGCTGCTCGCCGCCTGAGAGCGTCCTGGCGCGCTGGCTGCGCCTTTCCTCCAGGCGTGGAAACAGCCCATAGACACGGCGCAGGTTCCAACCGTGGCGCTCGACACTGCGCTCGGCCACCTCCAAATTCTCCTGCACGCTAAGGGTGGGAAACACGCGACGGCCTTGGGGAACCAGTCCCATGCCGCTGCGCACGGTTTCGAACGACGCAATGCGGGTGATATCGACGCCCTTGAAGATGATCTTGCCGCGCCGCGGCGGATTGAAGCCGACGATCGAGTTGACCAGCGTGCTCTTGCCCACGCCGTTGCGCCCAAGCACCCCCAGGATCTGCCCCTGCTCGACATCGAGGTGCACGCCGTGGAGCACGTAGGCGTCCCCGTAATAGGTGTGAATGTCCTCTACCTGCAAAATCGGCATGCATCATCCCGAGCCAAGATAGATTTCCTGGACCCTCTTGCTGGCATGGATTTGCGCCGCCGTCCCGGTCTCCAGAACCTGTCCGAAATGCAGCACCGAAATCTCGTCGGCCACATCGAACACAACATCCATGTCATGCTCGATCAGGAGAATTGCGAGATCGGGATCAAGCCCGCGCAGAAAATTCGACATCTCGGTCGACTCGCCCGAGGACAGCCCCGCGGCCGGCTCGTCCAGCAGCAGGATTTTCGGGTCGCTGGCGAGACCCAGAACGATCTCGAGCTGGCGTTGCTCGCCATGCGAAAGAAAACGAACCGGAATATCCTTGCGCTCGAGAAATCCGGATCGCGCGAGCAGCGCATGCGCCTTCGCGTACATCTCGCTATACGAGGACAGCAATCGCCACATTACGAATTTCGCTCTGCGCAAGCCCGCAATCGCGAGCAGAACGTTGTCGAGCACGGTGAGCCTGGGAAAGAGGTGGGTCACCTGGAACGTCCTTGCCATTCCCATGGCCGTGCGGCGATGACTGGGCCAGCGCGTGACGTCCTTGCCGAACAGCAGAATCTGTCCCGACGACGCGGGAAAGATTCCTGTTATCAGGTTGAACAACGTGGTCTTGCCTGCACCGTTCGGGCCGATGATGGCTTTGCGGTCTCCCCGCATGATTTTCAGCGTGACGTCGTCCACGGCGCGCAAGCCCCCGAAGCTCCTGGACAAGCCCTTGAGCTCGAGCACCGGCGCAGAGCCATCCTCGCAGCTATCGACAGCCATGCCGAGCTAACCCTGCCGCCCCACGACTGGCGTCTCGGAATCCATAACCCCCGGACGATATGCGGCATACGATGGGTCGCACCTGCAGGCCTGTGGTTATTGATTCCGGGACCATCGGCCCACCACGTGGGCGAATGTTGTTGCAAAGAGCGCAGGCCGAAGGGTCTAGAAAGCGCCTGCCCC
>Ga0209526_10003470_pt1 | contig 10741 bp, 8 predicted proteins | sample JacPinW_OM2H0_M1_FD_188566 | JGI IMG/M metagenome (GOLD analysis project Ga0209526, IMG submission 188566) | Forest soil microbial communities from Algoma, Ontario, Canada - Jack Pine, Ontario site 1_JW_OM2H0_M1 (SPAdes) (version 2) | ecosystem: Environmental > Terrestrial > Soil > Boreal...
GACGATCTCGGCCAGTGGCGTGCCGGGACCGACGCGGTCGCGCGGCAGGTCATACATCTCGACATAGCGGTCGTTGCAGACGATCAGCCGGTAGCTCGCGTCGAAGAAGCACAGCCCCTGCGACATGTTGTTGATCGCGGTATCGAACTGGAAGTTTCGGACCCGCAACGCCTCTTCCTGCTCCTTGCTCAGCTCGTGCTGCGCGTTCAGGCGTGTGCTGATTTCTGCCCGCCCGGTGACGTCCTCATGGGTGGACATGCCGCCGCCGCCCGGCAACGGGCGAACCGTAAAGGCAATGACCCGGCCGTCGGCGAATTCCTGGATGGTGGTGGCGCGATCGGTGATGTTGTCGAGCCGCTCGCGGATATACTCGTCGCGGTTGGAACGGATCTTGAGCCCCAGATTCAGCCGGTGCCGGATCAACTCGCTGATTGGGGTTCCCGGCTTCACCTGCTCGGATGAAAGCCGATAGATGTCCATGTACCGCTTGTTGGCGAACACCACCTCATACTTGCCGTCGAAGACGACGAGCCCGAGCGACAGATTGTCGACGGCCTGTTCCAGCAGCCGGGCCGGGTGATCCGGCTCGGGAGTGATGGCACGCTCCACGGAATCCGTCATGTGGCGATCCCCTGCACCCGTCTTGCAGGGCTCCGGCGATGAGGAGCCGCGCATTAGAAGCCAACATGGTGAACCGCATCGTTGAGATGCCCGGATTCTCGGCAGGTTCCTTGGAGTTCGCTAAACAGAACGTTAATATTCTTGAGCCCTGAAACCGGCTCGCAGGGATGGCGCGGGATCTTGCAAGCTGACCGCCTATTCCACGCGGTCAGGCCCCGTCCACCAGAATTACCCTGACATCGTTGACGTTGGTCAAGGTCGGGCCGGTCTGCAGCAAATCGCCAGTCGCGGCGAAAAACGCTGACGCGTCGTTGTTGTCGAGATAGGCGCTGGCGTCGAGCCCAAGCGATTTCATCTTCGCAAATGTGGTCGCGTCGATCACGGCTCCGGCGGGATCGCTGGCGCTGCCGGCGCCGCCATCGGCGCCGTCGGTGTCGCCGGCCAGCGCCGAAATGCCCGATGTGTCCTTGAAGAGGCTGGCCAGCGCCAGCGCATATTCCTGGTTGGGTCCGCCGCGGCCGTTGCCGCGCACGGTCACCGTGAGTTCGCCGCCGGACAGGATCGCCAACCGCTTGCCTTCGGCGCGCGCCTTGAGCGCCAGGCGAGCGTGCTCGGCGGCGACCTCGCGGGCCTCGCCTTCGAGATCGGCGCCGAGGTCGATGATCTCGTAGCCGGCGTCGCGTGCGAGCTTGACCGCGGCATCCAGCGACGCCTTCGGGCGCGCGATCAATTCGAAATGCGCGCGCGCAAAGGCGGCATCGCCTTCCTTGCAGCTTTCGTTGCTGGGGTCATCGAGCGCGCGGCGGACCGCATCGTCGACCTCAAGGCCGTATTTGGCGACGATGGCACGCGCATCCGAAAGCGTGGTCGGGTCCGGTACCGTCGGTCCGGAAGCGATCGCGGAAGGGTCGTCATGCGGAACGTCCGATATCGCCAGCGTCACGATCTCGGCGTGCTTCCCGGCGCGGGCGAGCCGGCCGCCCTTGATCCGCGACAAATGCTTGCGAACGGTGTTGACCTCGCCGATCGGCGCGCCGGAGCGGAGCAGTGCCCGCGTCACCTGCTGCTTCTGCGCAAACGACACGCCCTCGGCCGGCGCGACCCAGTTGGCGGAGCCGCCGCCGGACAGCAGCACCAGCAGGAGATCGTTGGCTTGTGCCTGTTGCGCCAGCTGGAGCGTCTCTTCCGCTCCCCTCAACCCGGCTTCGTCCGGCATTGGATGGCCGGCTTCGATCACCTTGATCCGCCGGGTCGGCACGCCGTGGCCGTGGCGGGTGGTGGCGATGCCGAAGAGGCGCGACGGCTCGAGTTCCAGCGCGTCGAGATAATGCCGCTCTGCGGCCGAAGCCATGGCCGCAGCGCCCTTGCCGGCGGCAAGGCAGATCACGTTGCCTCTCGGCACCGGGTGCAAATGGCTGCCGAGAATCACGTCGGGATGCGCGGCGGCAACCGCGGCATCGAAGATGGCGCGCAGCAAAGGGCGTCGGTCGGTCATGGTCTCACACGTATCAGAAGCGGCAACATTGGATGCCGTTATCCAACCTATTGCCGCAAAAGAAAACCCCCGCAAGGCAGGCCCTGCGGGGGTGCTCTGGCGTGTCCCGGACGCGGTGCAGCGTTCTTTACGTTGCATCGCAGAGCCGGGGCACGTTCCCGAAATTTTAGCCGCCGACGTCGCCGGAGATGACGTCGCCGAACAGCTCCCACTTCTCACCCTTGAACCGTTGCAGCTGAAGCTGGCTGATCGGGGCGAAATCAGTCGGGCTGGTGTTGATCATCACGCCAGGCAGCAGCACTTCGGTGCGGAAATCCTTGAGGTTTGCCGCTTGCTTCATGACGTTTTCGCGAGTCAGATCGTCGCCGCACTGCTTCAGCACCTGAACCATGGTCTGCGCGACGCCGTAGCCGACGATGACCGATCCGTCGAGTTTGTTGCCTTCCGGGAAATCCTTGGCGAGGAAATCCAGGAACCCTTTCATTCCGGCGTCGTTGTCCCACTGCGGATCGGCGGCATCCTTCAAATAGGCGGCAGAAATAATGCCTTGGCCGTTTTCGAAACCGGCGGGCTTCATGACTGCGCCGATCGAACTGGAGACGTTGTTGAGGAGATGCACCGGCTTCCACTCGATTTCGGCCATCTTCTTGATCGCCTGCGCCGCGAATTTCGGCGTGGTGACGTTGAAGAACACGTTGGCATCGGTCGATTTGAGCTTGACGATGTGATTGTCGACGCTGGGCTCGGTGGTCTCGTAGCTTTCTTCGGCGATGATCATCGAGGCGGCCTTGGCCCCTAACCCGTCCTTCAGGCCCTTGACATAGTCCTTGCCGTAGTCGTCGTTCTGATAAAGGATCGCGATCTTGGCGTCAGGCTTTTCCTTCAACAGGTACTTCGCATAGATCCGGGACTCGCTCTGGTAGTTCGGCTGCCAGCCCATGGTCCAGGGGAAATCCTTGGGATCGTTCCACTTGGTGGCGCCGGTGGCTACGAACAGTTGCGGCACCTTCTTCGAGTTCATGTATTTGTGGATTGCCGAGTTCGGCGGCGTGCCCAGTGAATTGAAGACGAGCAGCACCTCGTCGCTCTCCACCAGCTTGCGCGCCTGCTCGACCGTCTTCGGCGGGCTGTAGCCGTCGTCATAGCTGATGAAATTGATCTTGCGGCCGTTGATGCCGCCGGCATCGTTGATCTTCTTGAAGTAGGCGGCCTCGGTCTTGCCGATCACGCCGTAGGCCGACGCTGGGCCGCTATAGGGCATGATGTTGCCGATCTTGATTTCGGTGTCGGTGGCGCCGGTGTCGTATTTCTTTTGCGCGAGCGCGCCGCTCGTCGATGCTGCGAACAAGACAAGCGCGGTCGAAGCTATGGCCAATCGGGTGGCGGTAACGAGCATTACGTCTCTCCCTCTTTTTGAGAATTAAGTATGTGTCGCGGCCTTCTTGATCGAAAGCTCTTGTGACATGTCTTGCGTCCTGGATGCAGTGATTACCATTTTACCCAAGCCGCCTCAATAAAAAGCCCCTGCGACAAAGCCGCAGGGGCTGCTTCTTTAGTAGTCAGGGGCGGGCGCGTTAACCAGCGACGTCGGGCGCATTCGCCGACCCGTCGGCAAGCAGGGAAGCCGTAGGTAGGCAAAGCGACTTGTCCGCCGTAGCTCAACGAGCGAAGGCGGAAAGCGTGCCCACCATTCAACATCGCGATCGCGTCGTGATGGGCACGGCGCAAAAAGCGCCCTTGCCCACCCTACAATCCAGCTGCCGCGGTCTAGTTGCTGAGCTCGCCGCTGATGATATTGCCGACCAGTTCCCATTTCTCGCCCTTGAACCGCTGCATCTGAAGCTGCTTGATCGGGGCGAAGTCGGTGGCCGAGGTGTTGATCTTGACGCCGGGCAGCAAGGTATCGGGCACGAAATCCTTCAGGCTCGCGGCCTGCTTCATCACGTTCTCGCGGGTCAGGTTGTCGCCGCACATCTCCAGCACCTTGACCATGGTCTGTGCGGCGCCATAGCCGTACACCACCGAGCCGTCGAGCTTGTTGGCGTCGGGATAATACTTCTCCAGGAAGGCGAAGAGCTTCTTCATGCCGGGATCGTTATCCCATTGCGGGTCGGCGCCGTCCTTGGCATAGGCGGCCGACAGCATGCCTTGCGCGTTCTCAAAGCCGGCCGGCTTGATCACGCCGCCGACCGAGGCCGAGACGTTGGAGACGATGTGCATCGGCTTCCAGTCGATCTCGGCGAGCTTCTTGATCGCCTGCGCGGCAAATTTCGGCGTGGTGATCGAGATGAAGATTTCGGCGCCGGATGCCTTCAGCTTGACGATGTGGTTGTCGATGGTGGGCTCGGTGGTCTCATAGCCTTCCTCGGCTATGATCATCGACGCCTTGGCGCCGAGGCCGTCGTGCAGGCCTTTCAGATAGTCCTTGCCGAAATCGTCGTTCTGGTAGAGCACCGCGATCTTGCCGTCCGGCTTCTGCTTCATCAGGTATTTCGCATAGATATGCGCTTCGCTCTGATACGAAGGCTGCCAGCCCATGGTCCACGGAAAGTCCTTCGGGTCGTTCCATTTGGTGGCGCCGGTGGCGACGAACAGCTGCGGCACCTTCTTGGCGTTGAGGTATTTCTGGATCGCCGTGTTGGACGGCGTGCCGAGCGGATTGAACACCAGCAGAACTTCGTCGCTCTCGACGAGCTTGCGCGCCTGCTCAACGGCCTTCGGCGGGCTGTAGGCGTCGTCATAGCTGATGAAACTGATCTTGCGGCCGTTGATGCCGCCCTCGGCGTTGAGCTTCTTGAAGTAGGCCTCTTCGGTCTTGCCGATCACGCCGTAGGCCGACGCCGGGCCGCTATAGGGCATGATATTGCCGATCTTGATCTCGGTGTCGGTGGCGCCGGTGTCGTATTTCTTTTGGGCGAGTGCTGTGCCGGAGGTGAGAGCAATGACCGCCGTCGCAAGCGCGGCGATACGTAATTCCCTAGAAAGCATTTTTTCTCCTCAGTTTGTTTGCACTGCCGTTGGCCCGCAGGCAGGATTGAGCGAAGCGATACCCATCACAAACGCTGCGATGGGTTTCGCAAGTGCTCAACCCATCCTGCGAATTACGAATTTTTCTTGAACTTGCCGATCAGTTGCTGGCCAACGATGGCGACTTGCCTCGCGCCGTGCGGCACCAGGAAGATGACCAGGAACAGAAGCACGCCGAACACGGCGCCGGAGAGGCCCTTGGAGATTCCCTCCGCGATGTTCGGCACGAAGATGATGAAGGCCGAACCCACGATCGATCCGGGCAGCCATCCCACGCCGCCGACCACCATGCCGAGGAACAGGGAGATCGCAAGCGTGATGGTGTAGCTGTCGGGAGCGACGAACTGCACCGCGATCGCGCCGAGCCCGCCGGCGACGCCGGTGATGCCGGCCGAGACGCCGAACGCCAGTGTCTTGTACAGCGCAACGTCGACGCCCATCGCGGACGCCGCGATCTCATTGTCGCGGATCGCCATGAAGGCGCGGCCCGAGCGCGATCGCAGCAGATTGACGGAGAAGACATAGATCGCGATCGTGATCACGAGCGTGAAGTAGTAAAGCCACATGTCCTGCGAGATCGGCAGGCCGAACGGCGCATCCGGCTTGGTCACCACCAGGCCCTGCACGCCGCCGGTCCACTTCTCGAAGAAGCCGAGCTTCAAGAGCTGCGGCATCGCGGTCGCAAGCGCAAAGGTCGCGAGCGCGAGGTAGACGCCGGATAGCCGCAGCGCCGGCTGGCCGAACAGGAATCCGAAACCGAAGCAGATCACGCCGGCGACCGGCAGCGTCAACGCGTAGTTGACGTTGAACTGCTCCATCAGGATCGCCGAGGTATAGGCGCCGACCGCGTAGAAAGCGCTCTGGCCCAATGAAAATTGCCCGCTGCCGCCAGTCAGAATGTTGAGCGCCAGAACGGCGAGGCCGTAGATCAGCAGCATCGTCAGCTGGAAGATGATGAAATTCTTCACGAACAGCGGAACGACGAGCAGCAATCCCAGCATGATCAATGAGGTGCCGGTGCCAAGTGTCATGGCCCGCTTGGGAACCGCCTCTACCGCGGGTGCTTCGGTGACGACGTCTTCGACAGCGCTCATGATCAAACTCGCTTCACGATGGGCCGGCCGAACAGGCCAGCGGGTTTGACGACCAGGACGGTGATGATCAGCGCGAGCGCGATCGGAAGTTTCAGTTCATTGCCGACGCCGGGGATATAGGTCCCGGCGAGATTTTCGAAGATGCCGACCAAAAAGCCGCCGATCACGGCGCCGAGCGGGCTGGTCAGGCCGCCGAGCACCGCGGCGGCAAATCCGTAGATCAGGACGCCGCCCATCATGTTCGGCTCAAGAAACACAACGGGCGCAATCAGCATGCCGGCGATCGAACCGATGGCGGCGGCCATGCCCCAGCCGAGCGCGATCATCCAGGAGGTGTTGATGCCGACCAGTCGCGCCGATTCAGGCAGCGAGGCGGCCGCCCGCATCGCAAGGCCGATCCGGGTGAACTGGAAGAAGAAATAAAGCCCGATCAGGAGCAGCACGGTGACGCCGATCATGCCGGCCTGGTGGGTCGAGATCAGCTGGCTGCCGAGAAACGGCGAGGAGCCGAACGGCGTCGGATATTGCTTGATGGTGAAATCCCAGATCAGGCCGGCGACCGAGTTGATGATCGCAAACAGCGCGATGAAGCCGGCGACGTTGGTCAGGATCGGCGCTTTCGCAAGCGGCTTGAACAACAACCGCTCGATGGCGATGCCGCCGGCGAAGGAGAACGCCAGCGTGATCACGAAGGCGCCCCAATAGGGCACGCCCCATTGCATCAACTGCCAGGAGACGAAGGTCGAGAACATCGCCATTTCGCCCTGCGCGAAATTGAGATGGTCGATCGCCTGGTAGATCATGACCACGGCGAGCGCCATGCAGGCATAGATCGCGCCGGTGGCGATGCCGGCCAGGATTTGATTGGTGAAAAGCTCCATGGCCGGCGCTCCTTCAGTACCCGAGATAGGATTTGCGGACGTCTTCGTTGTTCGCGATCTCGTTGGCCTTGCCCGACATCACGATGCGGCCGGTCTCGATCACATAGGCCTGGTCGGCGAGCTCGAGCGCCAGCTGCGCGTTCTGCTCGACCACCAGGATCGTGACCTTTTCCTCGCGGTTGATCTTGCCGAGGATCTTGAACAGGTCGCGCACGATCAACGGCGCGAGCCCGAATGACGGCTCGTCGAGCAGCATCAGCCGCGGGCGCAGCATCAGCGCGCGGGCGACCGCGAGCATCTGCTGCTCACCGCCGGAAAGCGTGCCCGCCTGCTGGGTGTAGCGCTCCTTCAGCACCGGAAAGTGGTCGTACATGCGCTCGATGTCGGAGACCACGCCGGCCTTGTCCTTGCGGGTGATGGCGCCAAGCTGGAGGTTCTCCTCCACCGTCATGGTGGTGAAGGTGCCGCGACCCTGCGGCACGTGCGCGATCCCGAGCCGGACGATGTTTTCGGTGGAGCGGCCCAACAGCGGCGCGCCCTCGAACTCGATCGCGCCGGTAGAGCGCACCATGTTGCAGATGGCGCGAAGCGTGGTGGTCTTGCCGGCGCCATTGGCGCCCAACAGGGTGGTCAGGCTGCCTTCGTTAAGGGCGAAGGTCAGTCCGTGAAGCGCCTGGACCTGGCCGTAAAAGGCGCGCAGATCCTTGACGTTGAGCATCGCCGTCATTGGTCCTTGCTCCCGAGATAGGCCTTGATGACGTCGGGATCGGCCTGCACCTGGCTAGGGGTGCCTTCGGCGAGCTTGCGGCCGAAATTCAGCGCGACCACATGGTTGGCGATCGACATCACCAGTCCCATGTGGTGCTCGACCAGGAGCACGGTCATCTTGCGATCGTCGCGGATGCGGCGGATCAGGTCGCCGAGCACGTGGACTTCCTCATGGTTGAGGCCGCCGGCGGGCTCGTCGAGCAGCAGGATTTTCGGATCGGAGGCAAGCGCCCGCGCAAGCTCGACGCGTTTCTGGGTGCCGAACGGCAGGCCGGAGACCGTGGTATGGGCGACGCTCTCGAGATCGAGATAGCCGAGGATCTCATGCACCTTCTTGTTGACGCTGGCCTCGCCGCGGCGAACCCAGGCCAGCTTCAGGGAGTCGCTGATGATGTCGCTCGAGGTGCGCGAATGGGTGCCGACCCGGACGTTGTCCATTACCGAAAGATTGGGAAACAGCGCGACGTTCTGGAAGGTGCGGCCGATGCCGATTTCGGCGATGCGGTGCGGCGGACGCTTCAGGATGCTGACGCCTTCCATCAGGATGTCGCCGGAGCTCGGCTGGTAGAGCCGGGAGAGGCAGTTGAACAGCGTGGTCTTGCCGGCGCCGTTCGGTCCGATCAGGCCGAGGATCTGGCCTTGATGCATGTCGAAGGAGACGCCGTTCAACGCGATGATGCCGCCGAACACGACGCTGACGTCGCGAACCGCGAGCAGGGGGTATTGTCCCTGCGCGAGTTGGGCCTGCGTCATCGGGTCCCGCCCGGAACACCGGTTGAGCCGGAATGGCCTGACGAAATGTTTCGCCGGCCACGACGCAGCCTACCTGATCCCCTCGACCATACGTGCAACTTTCCCTCCTGATTTCAATTTCTTGCCTTGTTCTTTTTTTGATTGCGGCACCGCACCGCCGAGCGCCGCCTCGATGTTCCTTACCATCGCCACGAGACGAGGTCCAATGTCGCTCAAGAGCCGATCTTCCGTGAAACGGAATGCGGGCGCGCCACAGTTAAACGCATAAGGACCGGTGCCGTCATTTAGCTTTAGGGCTACCCCGACGGCGGCCACGTCGTCCTGCCACTCGCCGGCCGAGATCGCAAAGCCGTGTTTTGCAACCGTCTCGCCGGAGCGTTCGATGCCGTCGCGCATCTTGGGCCAACGGCTGCCGTAATGTTCGCGGAGCTCGCGCAATAAAACCGCACGTTCGTCGCTTCCCAGCGCCCAGATATAGGCGCGGCCCATCGCGGTGGTTGCGATCGGTATCCGCGAACCGACGTCGAGCTGAACGCCGAGTGTCAGCCCGTTACGGCTCTGGCCGAAATAGATCATGCTGTGACGGTCGCGGCCGCCGACCGCGACCGCGCCGCCGGTCGCGCGCATGACTTCCTCGCGATAGGGCTCGGACAAATGCCGAACGCCGAGATTGGCCAGCGCCGCATAGCCGAGCGCCATGGCCGAGGGCGCCAGCTGATACTTCTCGAACCGCGGAACCGGTGTAAGATAGCCGAGCTTGGTCAAGGTGTAGGTCAGCCGCGAGATGGTTGGCTTTGGCAATTTGGTACGGGCCGCAATCTCCTGATTGCCAAGAAGCCCGTCATTGGGTTGGAATGCGCGCAACACATCAAGTCCGCGGGAAAGCGCGACGACGAAGCTGCGATCGGTCGCCACTTTCTTGCCTGAACGTTTCATTTGCCTGTCGCTGCACGGTCCTCGTTGACAAGGCACGTGCTTCAAAATAACCCTCCCTGTCAAGATGTGGAATTAAATTCCGCAGTGCGAAATCGAAGAAAGAACAAACAAGAACCCAAGGAGTCCGAGCGTGAGCGAAGTGGTCAAGCTTGAACGTCATGACGTCATCGCCATCGTCACCGTCAACAATCCTCCGGTCAACGCGCTGAGCGCCGCGGTCCGCGGCGGCATCCTGGAGTGCATGCAGGGCGCGATTGCCGACAAGGACGTCAAGGCGATCGTGCTGACCTGCGCGGGGCGCACCTTCATTGCCGGTGCCGACATCACCGAATTCGGCAAGCCGCCGAAGCCGCCCGGTCTTCACGAAGTGCTGACCGTGATGGAGAACTCGCCGAAGCCGATCGTGGCCGCCATTCATGGAACCGCGCTCGGCGGCGGTCTCGAAGTGGCGCTCGCCTGCCATTTCCGCGTCGCGACCAAGGACGCCAGGCTCGGCCTGCCCGAGGTGAAGCTCGGCCTGTTGCCGGGCGCCGGCGGCACGCAGCGCCTGCCGCGCGCGGTCGGCCCCGAACTTGCGGTCAAGATGATCGTCGGCGGCGATCCGATTCCCGCCCAGGACGCGCTGAAGAACGGCCTGATCGAGGAGATCGTCGAGGGCCCGGCCGCGGGCGGCGAAGCATTCGCCCGCAAGGTGCTCGCCGAGAAGCGTCCGTTGCGCAAATTGCGTGACGATGATTCCAAGCTTGCCGCGGCGAAGGCCGACCGTTCGATCTTCACCAACGCGGTCGCCGCCATGACCAAGCGCGCGCGCGGGCTTGAAGCGCCGTTTGCGGCTGCGGATGCGGTCGGTGCCGCGATCGACCTGCCGTTCGACGAGGGCTTGAAGAAGGAGCGCGAGGGGTTCCTGAAACTCGTCGCCAGCGATCAGTCCAAGGCGCAGCGCTACGCGTTCTTCTCCGAGCGCGAGGCGGCCAAGATCGCCGGCGTGCCCGAGGGAACAAAACCGCGCAATGTCGAGCGTGTCGCCATCATCGGCGCCGGCACCATGGGCGGCGGCATTGCGATGTCGTTTGCCAATGCCGGCATTCCCGTCACCCTGATCGAGACCGGCGAGGAGCAGCTCAAGCGCGGCATGGGCGTGATGCAGAAGAATTACGAGGCGACCG
>Ga0209526_10003471_pt1 | contig 10739 bp, 6 predicted proteins | sample JacPinW_OM2H0_M1_FD_188566 | JGI IMG/M metagenome (GOLD analysis project Ga0209526, IMG submission 188566) | Forest soil microbial communities from Algoma, Ontario, Canada - Jack Pine, Ontario site 1_JW_OM2H0_M1 (SPAdes) (version 2) | ecosystem: Environmental > Terrestrial > Soil > Boreal...
CCTGCCCGAGGCGGTCCCCGGCGTCACCGTGGACCGGCAGTGCGGCTCGTCCCAGCAGGCGGTGCACTTCGCGGCCCAGGCGGTGCTCAGCGGGACCGCCGATCTCGTGGTGGCCGGCGGGGTGCAGAACATGAGCCAGATCCCGATCGCGGCGGCGATGGCGGCCGGGCAGGCGTTCGGCTTCGACGACCCGTTCAGCGGGTCGGCCGGCTGGCGCGCCAGGTACGGCACCGAGGAAATCTCCCAGTTCCGCTCCGCCGACATGATCGCCGCCAAGTGGGGGATCGGCCGCGGCGAGATGGAGGACTACGCGCTGGCCAGCCACCAGCGGGCGGTCGGCGCCATCGGCGCGGGGGCGTTCGACGCGGAGATCGTGCCGTACGGGGAGATGTGGACCGACGAGTGCCCGCGCAGCGACACCTCGGCGGCGAAAATGGCCGCGTTGGCGCCGCTGCGCGAAGGCGGCCTGATCACTGCCGCACTGTCCAGCCAGATCGCGGATGCCGCGGCCGCGGTGCTGGTCGCCTCGGACCAGGCGGTCCGGGCGCACGGGCTGCGCCCACGGGCGCGGATCCGCCACCTCAGCGCCCGCGGCGACGACCCGGTCATGATGCTCACCGCGCCGATCGCGGCGACCGCGCACGCGCTGCGGCGGGCGGGGATGACCCTGGACCAGATCGACCTGGTCGAGATCAACGAGGCGTTCGCCTCGGTGGTGCTGGCCTGGCAGCGGGAGACCGGGGCGGACCCGGCCAAGGTGAACGTCAGCGGCGGGGCGATCGCACTGGGCCATCCGCTCGGCGCGACCGGCGCCCGGCTGCTGACCACGCTGCTCTACTCGCTGGAGCGCACCGGCGGCCGGAACGGGCTCGTGACCATGTGCGAGGGCGGCGGCCAGGCGAACGTGACCATCATCGAACGCCTGTGACGCCGTCGGGGCGGCACGCCGCGCTACTACACCCGGTCACGCCTGTCCGTGAGGCGCCGGGGCGTACGCGGGAGACGGCACATCGGTGACCGGGACGCCACCGCGCACGTTTCCCTTCGCTACCAGGCTCATCGGGCCGAGCGTCACGTTGCCGTCCTGGGCGATGACGGCCAGGGCCAGGGTGTTGTGCCCGTGCTCGCGCAGCAGGCCGGCCGGGAGCACGAAGTCGTGCTGCGGGCCCAGGTCGTTGATGTACTGGCCCAGGTTCCAGCCGTTGAGGAACAAGATCACCCGGTAGCGCCCGGTCGACCCGCCGAACCGGAGGTCCACGGGGACATCCTGGCCTTCGGGCAGGTCGAGCCGGAACGTGGTGCGGTACCAGGTCACCCCGCTGGACACGGTCGCCTGCGCGATCGAGGTGACCGGCGACCAGGAGGAGTCGGGGTAGCCGGGCAGGTTCCAGCCTGACCGCTCGCCGTACAGGCCGCCCGTGTTCAGCGGGCCGCGCACCGGGTCGGTCAGGTTCTGCCCGCCACGGGCGCCCTGGATCTTCCAGGTGATCGTCCCGCTTGACCCGGCGATCGACGCGGCGTAGAGCCCGCGCGGCTGCTTGAACCGGCTGTCGTCGGCGATCCAGTCGTCGTTGTTGCTCATGTTCCCGACGAGGACCGAGAGAACGGAGTTCTCGCCTGGCTTGAGCAGGCCGGCCGGGATCGTGAAGTTCCCTGGTCCCGGGTCGGGGTTGTGGACGTCGCTGTCCGCCTGGGTGCCGCCATTGGCCGAACCCAGGTAGTGCCCGTTGAGCCAGACCTCGTAGATCCCGCCGCCGCCCGTGACCGCGTTGAGGTTCACCGCGGTCTCCGACCCGGTGGCGGTGAAGTGGCCGCGGTACCACACGTTGCCGTAGTTGAAGCCGTAGTCATCGGCGTACAGGACCGGCAGCGTCTTCGGCGGGTACGGAAGCGCGGTGGTGGTGTGGTCGGCTGAGATCCAGGCGGAGTCGTTGAAGCCGGGCCGCGCCTCGGGTGCCTCAGCGTGGGTACGCCAGTCCGTCAGCGTGGGCAGGTGCACCGGCCCGGAACCCCCGACCTGGCCGAGCAAGGATCCACTGGCGGTCGGCTCGGTGTCCACCTGCTGACCGTCGATGACGAGCCGCCGCAGCGACGCCGGGCCGAACACCTCGACGTCCCCGGCGCTCGCCCGGTCGGCGCGCAGGACCGCGGTGCCGCCGTCCAGCCGCGCTGAGCGCACCAGCGACGTGCCGCGGACCAGGACCGGCCCGGCGGCGGTGTCCGCCCGCCAGAACGTCGCCGCGGTCGCGTCGGTACCCAGCAGCAACAGCAGCGGGCGGCGCCCGCCACCGGTGATCAGCACCCGGGCGAGCCCGCTGTGGGTGTAGTCCAGCTTCAGATCGCCAGAAGACGGGTCGTAGGAGGACGTGACCGTGCCGTCGAGCACATGAATCGTGGGCTGGCTGGAGTACCGCAGCACCGTCTCGCCTCCAGCGCCATCTGTCCCGTACAGCAGCGCCACGTCGCGGCCGCCGATGACGGCGTCCGTCATGATCTCCGAAGTGGAGTAGACCAGCCGCTGTCCGCCGAGGTCATAGCCGGCCACGAGCACCTTGGCGTCATGACCGCTGATCTGCACCGGTACCGAATAGTGGCCGTCGGGCGTCGTCCAGTCGAGCGTGCCGGACTCGGTGGTGGTCGAGGCCGAGGTCGCGTGCCGAATCAGGACAAACTGCGCGCCCGTGTCCGGGTTGGCCCGCGCCACCGTCTGGATGGCGCTGCTGCTGGAGACCGGGGCCGTCGCCGGGTCGGTTTTCGCCAGTACTGGCGTCATTGCCTGCACGAAGTAGCCCTGCCGCTTGAACTCGTCGTACTTGGAGGTCAGCTGGCGGTCCTCGGTGATCGCCGCGCCGTAGTCATAGGAGGTGTAGTTCGACGGCCCGGGCAGCCACCCCCAGCTCGTGCCGCCGTAGGCCATGTAATAGCTGAAGGCGGTCACGCCGCCCAGTATCAGATTCGACTTGTAGAAGACCTTCATGTAGCCGGGTCCGGTGAGCTCGCGGCACCCCTGGCTGCCGGCGCCGCCCCACGAGGTGACCGCCCCCGCCTGGTATTCGGGCGTGATGACCGGCGTGTCGGGGCGCAGCCGTTCGGTGATGCCCGCCCCCCACGGCCCCCATGTGGTGGTGGGGTTGGCGCAGTCGAAGGACTGCGGGTACGTGTCCACGCCGGGGAGCGGGACCGCCCCGGGCCCGGATGCCCAGGAGGAAGTCCAGCTGGCCGCGTCGCAGCAGTCGTTGGAGATGATCGGCACGTCGATGCCGTCGGCGTGCGCCTTGGCCTGGAGGTCGGTCATGTACTGCGCGTCGGTGTTGACGGCGTACTCGTTCTCGGCCTGGTACAGGATCACCGAGCCGCCATGAGTGAGCTGGTGCCGCGCGATGATCTTGTCAATGTGGCCGAGCCAGTCCGCATAGGCCTGGGTGTATCCGGGCGCACTGGAGCGGGCCCGCCCCGGGACCTCCTTCAACCAGCCCGGGAAGCCGCCGCCGGTCGTCTCGGCGTTGATGTAGGGACCCGGCCGGGCGATGACATACAGGCCGGCCTGCTGGGCCATGCTCATGAACTCGTCGACGTTCCGCACGCCGGTGAAGTCGTACACGCCAGGCTTGGGCGAGTGGTAAGCCCAGTTGAAGTAGACCGAGACGGCGTTGAACCCGCCGGCCTTCATTTTCTCCATGACGTCGAGCCACAGGCTGGGGCTGGGCAGCCGCCAGTACTCGAACTCCCCGGCCTGCAGGATCACGCGGCGGCCGTCGACCATGAGCGAATAGTGGTCGGAGCTGATCGTGTGGTGGACCGCGGCGGCACCGGATGTGGTCCCGGCCGCCGCGGCCGCGGGAGACGTGCTGACGGAGCGCTGGGTGACCAGGGCCGCGGCGGCGACGACCAGAATGATCAGGATTGACCGCGGGTGCTTCATGGCGCCTGCCTCCGGCGAGCAGCTCGTTGGATGACTAGCGAAGCGCTTCGATTCATCCGTACCTTAGACCTGGGATGGGGGGCTGTCCAGAGCCGTGGGAGCCGCCGAACCTGGCCTTCCAGGCACTCGGCGGGCGGTCCCGCTGGCCGCTTCGACACGGTCACGGCCGAGAGCCTCCGGCCCCGGAACCCAGCCCGGCCAGGACGGCCGTTCCCGAAAAGATCGACACCATCCGTTGTGTCGGCCGCCAACCCGCGTCTAGCATCGTGTCGAATCGAAGCGTTTCGATAGTTGAGGCAGGACCTTGGTTAGGATTTCGGACGTCGCTCGCCACGCCGTGGCTTCGCCGAGCACGGTTTCCCGCGCCCTCACCGGCGAGCGGTCGATCCCCGGTCCGTCGATCCCGGGTCCGTCGATCCCCGACTGGTCGATCCCCGACTGGTCGATCCCCCGGCAGTGGCCAGGCGGCGGTGTCGTGGCCCGCAACGAACATGTCATCGAGCCCACTAGGCACCCCGGCCCGCGCCGCAGTGCGCGCCCCGCGCGGACCATTTATGTCCCGTAGACACGTGTATCTCGCATAGATCAGACATATCCATCGGAGGCCCCAATGAAGAGGACCCGCGTCGAAGCGCTTCGATGTCTCAGATTCCACGCCCCGAAGACGCCGCCAGCCAGGGCGACGCGGCCAAATCCATCTCCCGCTGGAGGAACACAATGTTCGGGCTAAGAAAGGGAACGGCGCTCGCGGCGGCCCTCATCGCGAGCCTCGCCGGTATAGCCGCGTGCGGTAGTAGCGGTAGTGGCGGTTCCACCTCGTCGTCTTCCAAGGTGCTCAAGGTCTGGTGGTACGAGGCGCCTGGCAGTGCCTATTACATCGCCTGGAACCAGGCCATCAAAGACTTCAAGAAGGCGCATCCGGGGGTAAAGGTCGAATTCTCGGAGAAGAGCTTCAACCAGATGCAGCAGACCGCGCCCATGGTGCTCAACTCCAATAACGTGCCCGATGTCATGGAATACAACAAAGGTGATGCCACCACGGGCCTGCTGTCCAAGCAGGGGCTGCTCACCGATCTTACGCCGCAGGTCACCAAGTACGGCTGGGACAAGCTTCTCTCACCGACTCTCCAGGTGACCTCGCGCTACGACTCGCGGGGGGTCATGGGCTCCGGCAACTGGTACGGGGTACCGAACTACGCCGAGTACCTGATGGTCTATTACAACAAGGAACTGTTCGCCAAGTACGGGATCAGTGTCCCGACCACGTTCGCTGAGTTCACCGCGGCCATGGACAAGTTCGTCAAGGCGCACGTCACCCCGCTGGCCAACGCCGGGAACGACTACGCGGCCATGCAGTACCTCTACGAGCTGGCGCTGAGCAGGGCGACGCCGGCGTGGGTCAGCGCGTATCAGCGGTACACGGCCAAGGTGAACTTCCACGACGCGGCCTGGACGTATGCCGCGAACACGCTCGCGGCCTGGGTCAAGAAGGGCTACATCGCCAAGGACTCGGTCGGGATGACGGCCACCCAGATGGGAACCGCCTTCGAGGGCCAGAAGTACCCGATGCTGGTATCGGGCAGCTGGTGGTTCGGCCTCTTCGAGAGTGAGGTCAAGAACTTCCAGTGGGGCACGTTCCTGTGGCCCGGGAACACGATGGACCCCGGTTCAGGCGGGAACCTCTGGGTCGTTCCGAAGAACGCGGCGAACAAGCAGCTGGCCTATGACTTCATCAACATCACCATGCAGCCGGACATCCAGAAACTGCTCGGCAACAACGGCGCGGTGCCAGTCTCGGCCAGCACGGCCGGGGTCACCAACCCGCTGAACCAGCAACTGATCCAGAACTTCCAGACGCTCGCGAAGAACAACGGGCTCGCCTACTACCCAGACTGGCCGACCCCGACCTTCTACAACGCCCTGCTCCAGCAGACCCAGAACCTGATGAACGGCACCAGCCCCAGCCAGGTCCTCGGCACCCTGCAGTCCACCTATGACCAGTACGTCTCCACCATCCACTGACCGGACTATCCACTGACCGGGACGCAGCGGCCCATCGGACGGGGCGGTGCCTGTGCCGGGCACCGCCCCGCGACGGTGGGAGGCCTCCCTAGGCAGGAAGGCAGGGCTTCACCGTGACACATCCAGCCCGGGTCGAACCGGCCCCGGCCGCTGCGGGGCACCGGCCGCCATCCGCCGGGCCCCCCCGCGCCGGGCGCCCGCGTCCTTCCGCCCCCTATCCGCTGTACCTGGTCCCCAGCGCCGTGCTGTTCGTCGGCGTGATCGCGGTGCCGCTGGTGATGAACATCGGGATCAGCCTCACGCAATGGCAAGGAGTCGGCCCGATGAAATGGGTTGGCCTGGCCAACTACCGCCATCTGCTGTCGGACTCGCAGTTCTGGGCGTCCTTCTGGCACAGCGTGGCAATGATCATCGCGATGGCGGTCATCCCGGCTGGCATCGGGCTCATCCTGGCGTCCGCGCTGTTCGACTTCATCGGCAAGAAATTCGGGTCGCGGACCGCCAGCGCGCTGCGAGCCTGCATCTACCTGCCCCAGGTGCTGCCCATCGCGGTGGCCGGGATCGTGTGGGGCTGGATCCTGGACCCGGAGAGCGGCGCCGTCAACCGGCTGCTCAAGGACGTCGGGCTGGGCAGCCTGGCCAAGGACTGGCTGGGCGACCCGAAGACAGCCCTGCTCACGCTCATGGCCGTGCTGGTCTGGGTGCAGATCGGCTACCCCGTGGTCATCTTCATGGCGGGCCTGCAGCGTGCCGATCCCGCGCTCACCGAGGCGGCCGAGATCGACGGCGCTTCGTGGTGGCGCCGGCTGTGGCGTATCACCGTTCCCCAGATCCGGCCGGAGATCTACGTTGTCCTGCTGACCTGCACCATCGCCGCGCTCAAGGTCTTCGCGCTGGTATTCGTGCTGACCCAGGGCGGCCCGGGCACGGCGACCCAGGTGCCCTCCTACTTCTCCTACCAGAACTTCTTCCAGTACTCCCAGGTGGGATACGGCGCGGCGATCGCCACGGTGCTCATGCTCATCATCGTGCTGCTGTCAGCGATCTTCATCCGCGTGCAGAACAGGAACCAGGGCGGGGAGGCCTGAACATGTCCACGATCCCGGCTCCAGTATCGGCCCCGGTCAGGGGTAGGGCGCCTCGGCCCACCGGGAGGCGGCGGATGCGGCGGGGGCCGTCCGCATATGTCCTCCTGCTCGCTCTCGCCGCGCTGGCCGTGGCGATGCTGCTCCCATTCGCCATCGTGGCCATGAACGCGGTGAAATCTCCCACGGACTTCGCCTCCCACGGCCCGATCAGCGTGCCGACCGGCATCTCCTTCCAGGGAATCAGGAATTTCTGGACTACCGAGGACTTCGGCCGCGCGCTGTGGAACAGCTTCTTCATCAGCGCCTCGGTGGCCGTCGCCGCGGTCCTGCTTTCCGTGCTGAACGCGTACGCCCTGGGCATCGGCCGGATCAGGGCCCGAAGGTCGATCATCGCCGTATTCCTCATCGCGAACTTCCTGCCCCAGGAAGCACTCGTCTACCCGCTGTACTTCCTGGCCAAGAAGACGAACCTCTACGACACCCGGCTCAGCGTGATCATCATCTTCACCGTCATCCAGGCCGCGTTCGGCACCTACCTGTTCTCGTCGGTCCTGTCCACCTTCCCGCGAGAGATCCTCGAGGCGGCCCGGATTGACGGTGCGGGCCGGTGGCGGGTCCTCTGGCGAGTCGTGGTACCCGTCAGCCGCCCGACCATCGCGGTGCTCATGACGTTCTTTTTCATCTGGACATGGAACGAATTCTTCCTGCCGCTGATCTTCCTCATCTCGAACCAGAATCAGACGGTCCCAGTAACCCTGGCCCTGCTACAGGGCCAGCACATCATGAACCCCACGACAACCAGCGCGGCTGCCCTGCTCGGCATTCTTCCCGCGATCCTGTTCTTCCTTATCTTCCAGCGCACGCTGGCCCGCGGCATCGTAGCTGGGGCGGTCAAGTGACCCGCGCCGCCGATGACGGAACACCATCGCCCTGAAGACGGAACACCCTCGCACTGAAAGGGCAGAACACGTTCATGAAGTTCAGCGACGGTTACTGGCAAATGCGCGCCGGGGTCCACGCGTCCTACCCGGTCGAGGTCCTCGATGCCGTGGCCGCCCCCGGCTCGCTGCAGGTCTACGCTCCGACGCAGCGGATCCGGCACCGAGGCGACCTGCTCAGGGGCCCGGCCGTCACGGTCTCGTTCTCCGCCCCCAGGCCAGACGTCATCGGCGTCGAGATCACCCATTTCGCGGGCGGTACCCCGCAGGAGCCACGGTTCCGGCTGCTGGGGGGCACGGGCGGCCAAGCCACTGCGGAGGACGGCAACAAGCTGGCCACCTTTACTTCGGGAGCCCTTTCAGCGCAGGTCAGCCTGGGTGAAGACTGGTCGGTCAGCTTCCTCGGCGACAACAAGTGCCTGACCAGGAGCGGCCCCCGGTCGATGGCCCTGGTCGAGACGGGCGACGGCGGCCACTACATCCGCGAGCAACTTGACCTCGGCGTCGACCACTTCGTCTATGGTCTCGGCGAGCGCTTTGGCCCCCTGGTCAAGAACGGGCAGGTCATCGATATCTGGAACGCCGATGGCGGGACCGCCAGTGAACAGGCATACAAGAACATCCCGTTCTTCCTCACCAACGCTGGTTACGGCGTCTTCGTCAATCACCCGGGCCGGGTGTCGTTCGAAGTGGCCTCCGAGGCCGTGTCGCGGGTGCAGTTCAGTATCGAGGGCCAGTCGATGCAGTACTTCATCATCTACGGTCCGGCCCCCAAGGACATCCTGCGCAAGTACACCGCGCTGACTGGACGCCCGGCGCGGCTGCCGGCCTGGTCCTTCGGCTTGTGGCTGTCCACCTCCTTCACCACGTCCTACGAGGAGGCCACGGTGGCCAGCTTCGTCGAGGGAATGGCCGAGCGCGACATCCCGCTGCACGTCTTTCACTTTGACACGTTCTGGATGCGCGAATTCAACTGGTGTGATTTCGAATGGGACTCGCGTATGTTCCCGGATCCGCGTGGCATGCTGGACCGCCTCAAGGAACGAGGTCTGCGGATCTGTGTCTGGATCAATCCTTATATCGCGCAACGCTCCCCCCTGTTCGCCGAGGGTATGGCCAAGGGCTACCTGCTCAGGAGGCCGGGCGGTGACGTGTGGCAGTGGGACAAGTGGCAGCCCGGCATGGCGGTCGTGGACTTCACCAACCCGCAAGCGCGCGAGTGGTATGCGGCCAAGCTGGACGCGCTGCTCGACGTGGGGGTGGACTGCTTCAAGTCCGACTTCGGCGAGCGGATCCCGACCGACGTGGAGTACTTCGACCGCTCCGATCCGGAGCGGATGCACAACTACTACACCTACCTGTACAACCAGACCGTTTTCGAGTTGCTGCGCGAGCGCCGCGGCGAGGGAGAGGCGATCGTCTTCGCCCGTTCGGCGACCGTCGGGTCCCAGCAGTTTCCTGTCCACTGGAGCGGCGACTGCGAATCGACCTTCGAGGCCATGGGCGAGAACCTTCGCGGCGGACTGTCCCTGGGGATGTCCGGGTTCGGCTACTGGAGCCATGACATCGGCGGGTTTGAGGGAACCCCGGAACCCGCCCTGTTCAAGCGGTGGGTCGCCTTCGGGCTCCTGTCCTCGCACAGCCGCCTGCATGGCAGTTCCTCCTACCGGGTGCCCTGGCTGCTCGACGAGGAGGCGGTGGACGTCCTGCGCGCGTTCACCAAGCTCAAAGCGCGGCTGATGCCGTACCTGTACCAGGCTTCCCTGCAGGCGCACCGGGAAGGCATCCCGATGATGCGCGCGATGGTGGTGGAGTTCCCCTGGGATCCGGCCTGCACTCATCTCGAGCGGCAGTACATGCTGGGCGACGACCTGCTTGTCGCGCCGGTTTTCAACGGCCCGGGCGATGTCGCGTTCTACGTACCCGAGGGCACCTGGACGCACTTCCTCACCGGCGAGCAGGTGGCCGGCGCCCGGTGGCACCGTGAGCGGCACGCCTTCATGAGCCTCCCGCTGCTGGTCCGGCCAGGCGCGGTGATACCGGTCGGTGCGATCGGTGACCGTCCGGACTACGACTATGCCGAGGGCGTGACGCTGCGGGTGTATCAACTGCCTGACGGCGCCCGCGTGACGACCACGATCCCCGCCCCCACCGGGCAGGACGCGGCGGTGTTCGTCACCTCCCGGCAGGCGGGCAGCATCCGGGTCGAGGCCGCTGACGCAGCAGGGTCCTGGCGGGTCCTCCTCGTCGGTGTCCACTCGCTGGCGTCCATCGTGGGAGGTGAGGCAGTACCGGATGAGCAGGGCACGCTCATCAGCGCAGCGGGAGACGCGCTGGTGATCACACTGGAGCAGGACACCTGAGCGGGCGCTCCCGGTCGGCTCAGGAATCCACCCGTGATTGCCGCCATTTAGTCCCTGGACAAGTCCTCGCACCAGGTCTAGCCTACGGATAAATCGAAGCGCTTCGCTACATACGACGCGGGCTGTCATCGAAGCGCTTCGACGAGTGATAGTTCGGCTGGTGTTCAACATTGTTAATGAATGACATCCAGGCCGCCACCGGCACTATTGGCGCGGCATTTATCGTCGACGATCGTTCGCCAGGTGGTCGCCGGGAGGCACAGCCCCCGGCGAGCCAAAGGGGCGCGGCGTTGCCTGGACTGAGGAGCGGAGCGTGAGCGAGCCGCCGGGGCGCGGTGCTGCCTGGACTGAGGAGCGCGCCCGCGAGCCAAAGGGGCGCGGTGGTGCCTGGACTGAGGAGCGAGGA
>Ga0209526_10003472_pt1 | contig 10739 bp, 8 predicted proteins | sample JacPinW_OM2H0_M1_FD_188566 | JGI IMG/M metagenome (GOLD analysis project Ga0209526, IMG submission 188566) | Forest soil microbial communities from Algoma, Ontario, Canada - Jack Pine, Ontario site 1_JW_OM2H0_M1 (SPAdes) (version 2) | ecosystem: Environmental > Terrestrial > Soil > Boreal...
TTTCCTCAATCGCACGCACCGCGCTTTCTACACCGATTCTCGAAGGGTTCGATGGCCCAGCATACGTTCGCGCGAGAACCTGGTCGGCGGAGTTCATGAGCACACACTCCGTCTTTGTCCCGCCGCCGTCGAAACCCAAGATGTAGCGCATAGAAACAGAATACCCGCCAAACGCGTGCGCGCAACACATCGTTAAATGCCAGGGTGCTCATAAATATGTGATATTACTTTGAACATGAGCAAGGCGCGAAAGATCCGTTTTCGACTCGACCAAGACAAGATCGACGCATTGGATGCGATCGCTTACAGCTCGAATAGCGACCGGAGCTCTCTGCTAAACGAAGCAGTGGCCAATTGCTTAGACCTGCAGGCCTATCACGCGGGGCTGATTAAAAAGGGGCTCATGGCGGTCAAGCAGCGACGCACCATCGGCACGGCTGAGGTGCGGGCCAAAATCGTAAGCCTTGCGCGTAGTGCGCGCACCAATCCAAAAAAATAGCGGAGCGGAGGTAGTGGGTACGTATAATCCCCTGCGCAATGCGAATTCATCCGCTCGATCTGGCCATTGTCGTGGTGTATTTGCTGGGCGTGACGGCGCTGGGCATGCATTTCCGCCGCAGGTCGCATGACCCCCGCGATTATTTCCTCGGTGGACGCACAGCGCCATGGTGGGCGCTGGCGTTTTCGATTGTCGCGACGGAAACCTCCACACTCACCATCATCGGAACGCCTGCCATTTCTTACGCGGGAAATCTGACATTTCTTCAGTTAGTTTTCGGGTATTTGGTTGGACGCGTGCTCATCGTGCTGCTTCTGCTGCCGGGCTATTTTCGCGGAGAATTCTTCACCGCCTATGCGCTCATCGAAAAGCGCTTCGGCGAGAAAATGCGCGCCGTAGCAGCGAGCACCTTCCTCATTACTCGCGCGCTGGCCGAGGGCGTCCGCGTTTCCGCCATCGCCTTGGTGATCAGCGTCGTGTTGGGCACCTCAGAGAAATTGGCCGTGGTGCTTGTCATCGCGTTGACCATTCTGTACACGCTGGAAGGCGGAATGAAAGCAGTGATCTGGACCGACGTCGCACAACTGCTGCTGTATTTGACTGGCAGTGCCGTGACTCTTATCGTCCTCCTGCATCGTATTCCGGGCGGATGGAGTGAAGTCACGCAGGTGGCGGCCGCCGCCGGCCACAAACTGCAGGTATTCGATTTTTCGTTCCATTGGTCAACGAAATACACATTTTGGTCCGGCTTGATCGGCGGCGCATTCCTGACGATGGCCAGCCACGGAACTGATCAAACGATCGTGCAACGTCTGCTCGCCGCGCGCACCGAACGCGATAGCCGCCGCGCGCTTCTGACCAGCGGCCTCATTGTCTTGATGCAGTTCACGGTCTTCTTGTTAATCGGTGTGCTGCTCTTCGTGTTTGCCCAGCACACTCCCCTGCTCGCACCGGGCGAACGCGCCGATCGTATCCTTCCGTTGTTTCTGGTGCGCGAGATGCCCCCTGGCCTGGCGGGTTTGCTGCTCGCCTCCATCATAGCCGTGGCAATGTCCAACGCCAGCGGCTCGCTGAATTCCCTCGCGGCTTCAAGCGTTCTCGATTTCTCTCGTCTGCGAGGAAAGGCAGCCGACTCGGCAACTTTTTTGAAGCTCTCGCGGCGCATGACGCTTGCTTGGGGACTAGTCTTGATGGCTTTCGGCCTGAAAAAATGGGGACCGCTGCTAGAAGCGGGATTGACAATAGCGTCGCTTCCATTTGGCAGCTTGCTGGGGCTGTTCCTTCTGGGCACCCTGGATCGTGGCGCGAATGCGCGTGGCGCGCTCATCGGCATGTTCGCTGGACTCGCAGCGATTCTCTGCGTATTTCGATTTACCAGTGTCGCGTTTACGTGGTACGTGATGATTGGAACGAGCGTGACGTTCGCCGTCGGGTCTATGATTAGCCGGGTTACGAAGCGGGCCGAACCTTCGCCCCAGAAAGTCAGCACGACCGTTCGCTAGAGAAAAGGAAAGTCGTGGCAACCAAGGAAGCGCTCACGGAAACACCGACGGAGAAGCGGCTCGACCTCGTCCGCGGCCTCGGTGCATGGGCCTCCGGCGCAATCGTCGTAGGCACGATGATTGGTACGGGAATTTTTCTCAAGCCCGCCGAAATGGCTCGCGAAGGCCGCTTCGTCTCTGTGGTATTCGCGGCTTGGATCGTGGGCGCAATTCTTTCGCTCTTTGGCGCGCTCTCCTATGCGGAATTGGGCGCGATGATTCCCGAAGCGGGCGGAGAGTACGCGTACCTGCGCCGGGGCTTCAGCCCGGTGTGGGGATTTCTTTTCGGCTGGATGCATTCTATCGTCGGGCGACCCTCATCGGCGTCTTCCATCGCGGCGGGACTGGTGCGCTTTATCGGATTCCTCGTGCCCGCCGTGGCGACTCCGATTTTCACCCTGCACATCGCACTTCCTGGCCTTACCGGTTGGATGAAGCCTTACGACTTCGTCTTTACCTGGGGGCAACCCCTCGCCGTGCTTTGGCTCGCCACTATGACTGGCGTGAACTATCTCGGCGTGCGGCTCGGCGGCGCAGTTCAGGTTTTTCTTACCGCGATCAAAATCATTTCTGTAGTCATCGTGATCGGTGTAGCCCTTTTTGCGCCGGTCTCGTCGCACGCGCCGGATCCCATCTGGCCAGCTTCGCTCGACGCGGGCGTATTCAGCGCCTTTCTCGCCGCTCTAGCTGCGGCGCTGTGGGCCTATGACGGATGGGAAGATCTAAATCTGGTCGGCTCGGAGGTGCAGGATCCTCAGCGCAATTTCCCGCGCGCCCTGGTTGGCGGCGTTTCTCTCGTCGCCATCATCTACCTGCTGTTCAGCGCGGCGTGCTTGAAGGTGCTGCCCTTCGACGCCGTCGCATCTTCCCAGCACATCGCATCCGATGTAGTCGCCCACGTGGCCGGGCGCGGCGCGGCTACTTGGATCACGTTAGCCATGGTGATCTCCGCGATTGGCTCGATGAATTCCTCAATTTTGAGCGGCGCGCGCGTGCCCTATGCCATGGCGCGGGACGGGATCTTCTTCAAAATTGCCGACGGCATCCATCCAAAATTCCGCACGCCCGGTCGCGCGCTGATTTTTCAAGGCGTGCTCGCCAGCCTAATGGCGCTCACAGGAACGTTCGAGGAGCTGACGAATCTTTTCATCTTTGCCGGCTGGATCTTCTACGGCCTCGCCGTAGTAGCCCTCTTCCGCATGCGCCGCACGGAACCCGATCTCCCGCGTCCATATCGCTGCTGGGGCTACCCCTGGGTGCCCGGAATTTTCGTTGCCGGTGCGCTCGCCCTCACCGTAAACATTTGGATCGACCGCCCAGTCCGCTGCTCCATCGGCCTCCTCCTAATCCTCGCCGGCCTCCCCTTCTACCGCTGGTGGCGCAAGCAATGTCCTCAGGTTGAACAACGAACTTAGGCTGCCCGACATTCACGCCGAGGTGCTATCGACTTGACACGCACACTGTATGGCTGTAATCATACAGCATGCTTTTCCACGTAAATCCATCTTCCGGGTTGCCGATTTACGCCCAGATCGAAACTCAAGTGAAGAATGCGATCGCCGCGGGCGCCTTGAAGCGAGACCAGCCACTACCATCGGTGCGCAAGCTTGCTGCCGGACTGGGAATCAATCCCACCACCGCCGCGCGCGCCTATCAGAACCTGGAGCGCGATGGTGTCATTACCACGATTCCGGGTGGTGGCACATATGTCGCGGAAAATATCCCTCGATTTCTCAAATCGGAAAAGTTACGCCGTCTGCAGCCCTATGCGCGACAGCTTGCGGTCGAGGGAGCGCAGCTACTCCTGACCGACGACGAAATCCTGAAGACCGTGCAGGATGAACTAGCCAGCTTAGGAGCACGAAAATGAACGAAGTTGCCATCGGCACCGAGGCTCTTACGAAAACCTATGCGAATATCCACGCCGTCAGCGGAATAAATCTCACTGTGCCGCGTGGTGCGATCTATGGGTTTCTCGGGCGCAACGGCGCGGGCAAGACAACAACGATCAAGATGCTACTAGGACTGGCGCGCCCAACTGCGGGGGCGGCTCATGTGTTGGGGATGGATGTTGCCGCCGAGCGCATGGCCGTTCTTCGGCGCACCGCCTTTGTCAGCGAAAAAAAGACTCTGTATCCATCGCTGACCCCGTCCGAATTGGTGCGATTCAGCCGTGGTTTCTACCCGACATGGTCCGATAGCGCAGTAGAAAAATACGCTCGCTTATTGGAAATCCCGATGAAGCAGCGCTTCGAAAAGCTCTCCAACGGAAACCAAACGAAGGTCTGGTTGTTGCTGGCGCTTTCACAAGGCGCCGATTTATTGATTTTGGATGAACCCACAACCGCTTTGGACCCCGTTTCAGTCGATCAGTTATTGCACGTGCTGGCCGAAGACGGCCTTGACCAAGGCTGCACCATCTTCTTTTCCTCGCATCAACTTGAGGAGGTGGAGCGCATCGCCGAATATGCCGGCATCATCGATCACGGCCAGCTTCTGATGGAGTCCCGGCTGGACGACATCAAGAGTGAATTCCGCTTGATTACCGCCGCCGGTAATTCCCTCCCCGAACAAACCTCATCACAAGTTCTATCCGTTGTGGTCGAGGGGAATTTCTATAGTTATGTCGTAACAAACCATGCCGACACTTTCGCCGCCGCACTGTCCCAAAACGGCGCAACTGTTACGAATGTCGCCCCACTAAGCCTCCGGGAGATCTTTTTGCAGCTCGTCCGAAAGGAGCGGTAATGTATTTCTGGAAATGCTGGCGTGATACTCGATACTTTTTCATCGTCTTCTTGATTATCGCCGCAATCGTGATGCCTGTCGCCGCGGTGGTGTGTGTGGGCACCCATTTGGTGGAGGACTTCGGCACTTCCGCTTTTTCAGCCACCTTCGCCTTAATTCTCATGGCTTTGGCCCTCGGGTTAGGAGCCATCGGCGCTATCCATGAATTCACCGAAAAAACAGCACACTTTCTCTTCACCAAACCCCGAAGCCGCGCGTATTTCGTCTGGGTAGCCTGGCTTGTAGGTTTCGCCGAACTTCTGACCATTGCCGCCGTAAATTTCCTCGCTGGCTGGGTGACGCTCTCCCGCTACACCAAGAATCCTTCCCATTCAGCCATTTTCGGTTCCGTGACCCCGCATACGCTCCTGGACCCCTTGATTTCTTGCCTCTTGGCCTACTGCCTGACCTATTCGCTGACTGTTTTGTTGCGCAACGGATTGAAGGGTCTGGGCGCAAGCATGGGAATTTTATTTGGCTTTCCTCTTTTCGCCGCTGCCATTCGATGGCGCTGGCACATCGTCTTGGCGCTCCCGCCGGAACCGATTGGCAGCCTGTCCGCAGCAATCAGCAGCATCATCTGGATACTCATCGCAATGCTCTTCGTCCTCGCCGCCCAACTCGTCGTCGAACGAGCCGAAGTATGAACGGGCCGGCACAATAGAGTTAGTCGGCATGAATGTGGACGCGCTCAAACCCGGGACGCGACCCAAGCTGAGACCGGCTTCCTAACGGCTGAAGTTAACTCTTGACAACATATAAATACGTGGTATCCTATTGTTGTTGAAAGCTGCGTCCGATTTGCAGCTTGTAGTGCCCGCCTTCTGAGGCGGGCGTTTTTTTTGGTGGCGCTTTCAGCTCGGAACTTCCATAGCCGTCTAGGATTCGAGGCAAGTTCTTTATTATCCGCACTTCCAAGCCAACACCGTGTTTTACCGGTTTTTGGCCGAAATTGCCAACCGATAATCCTTGTATTTGCAACACTTCCAAGATCCCCAACTGTAAGCCTTTTGGAATCCGCACTTACAGAAAAAGGGGGGGAGGGGGTGATAGGTCCGCCGCAACGCTCTCTCGAGTGCTTGACGTGAGCTAAATCGAGGCCGCGCGGGCACTTAACGGCGGTGCAGTCACAAGCAAGGCGGCGTGTTGCGCCACTTCCCCAACTTGCATTCGGGGATGGAAAATGCCAGCGAGCGCCTCAATTCCCGTGATCAGGCGCGGGCCAGGCCGTGAGAAATAGCTGTTCGCTTCCAGCGCGTACACTCGCCCGTTCCGCACTGCCGGTATGCCATTCCATTCGTCCGTGTGTGCCATGGTTAGATATTCGTTTCGAGCTTGCTCTGCGCCATAGCCACAAGGAGAAACGAGAATGATGTCCGGCGCGGCTGCCACAATGTCTTCGAGCGTCACGCGAAAAGAAGGCGTGTGTACGCGGCCCAAAACGTCGTGCCCGCCGGCGAGTTCGATCATCTCCGGCACCCAGTGCCCGCCTACGTAAAACGGCTGCAGCCACTCGAGAAACGCGACGCGTGGCCGCTCCGAGCTCTCCGCAACGCTCTGCTCGAGCGATCCGAGGCGCTCGCCGATTTCTTCCAGCAACGCCTCCGCAGCGCGTCCGCGCCGCGTCTGTTCGCCGACCCAAAGAATATCGCGCCACACATCGCCGAGGTCCTGCGGATTGAGGCACAGCACTTCGGGCCGCTCCGAAAAACGTGCCAGCGCCGCTCCCAAATCATCGGGCGACGCCGCGCATACATGACATAAATCCTGCGTGATGATCAGGTCGGGAGCGAGTTCTTCCAGCGCTTGCGCGTCGACCGCGTAGAGGCTCTCGCCTCTGGACACATATTCCCGCACCAGCCGGTCGATCTCCGCCGGCGCTGCATCATGGGGAATGCGAGACTGAATCACGACGCGCTTGTCGCGGGCCTGCGCCGGGAAATCGCATTCGTGGCTTACCCCTACGACCTCGCGATCGAAGCCCAGCGCAAAGAGAATCTCTGTGGCCGATGGTAAAAGCGAAACAATCCGCATGAACGAAATGTACCACACGCGATTGTAAGGGACAGAAAGAAACTAGCACGCTTCCGGGCGAGCCTCTGAACGCACGGTGTCCTTCGCGGAGTCTTTTCTTATTCTGTTTTTGCCTATCTATTTGTAGAGAAAATATTGCTTTCGCGCCTGCTCAAACGTTTTGAGGTCGGCACTCCAGCTCTCCACGATCTTCTCGGGAGGCGTGCCAGCTTGTAGCTCACGAATAGTTTCCGCATTACCCACGAGAAACAAGAGTTTCTCCACATCAAATTTTCCCGGATAGAATTTCTTGAGAATGGTAGCAATCTCCATGCTCATGCGCATCGCACGCACCGCTTGCCGGTCTGTGATCCGCACCGCCACGCCGCCGCAACGCTGTCCGGAATACAGTCCCGTCACGGGGATGAACGGTTGATTCGCAAAACGCAGTCCCGCCAGATGCCGATCGTTAAGCGCCGCCGCCACTTCTTCACCGTTGATCCACGGCGCGCCGAACTCCTCGAAAGGAGCCTCCGTACCACGCCCGACCGAAACGCTGGCATTTTGTAAGATCTCAATTCCCGGGTACAGAACCGCGCCCTTCAATGTCCGCAAGTTCGGCGAAGGCGGAATCCAGCGCGCCCCGGTGCTCTCGAAAAAATAGTTCCGGTGCCAATTCTTCATCGCGATCACGTGCAAGTCGCAATCGATATGATTTTCCGCATTTAAGAATTGCGCCAACTCTCCGATGGTCAGTCCGTATCGCACAGGCAGCGGAAAATACGCCGTGAAGCTGGTCTTATCAGCATCCAGCATCGGCCCTTCCACAACGGCGCCGCCCATGGGATTCGGCCGGTCTAGCACATAGAACGCAATCTTGTGCTTCGCCGCTTCTTCCATGCAGTACGCCATCGTCGTCGTATATGTGTAAAAGCGCACGCCCGCGTCTTGCACATCAAACACCAACGCATCGATGCTCCGTAGCATTTCGTCCGTCGGCCGCATAGTCTCGCCGTACAAGCTGAAAGTGGGCAAGCCGGTCGAGGCGTCCTTCCTTGATGCGATTTTTTCGTCACTGCGTCCGGCGAGCCCGTGTTCCGGGCTGAACAGCGCCACCAGATGTATCCCCGGCGCGTGAGAGAGCAGGTCCGCGATGCTGCGTCCTTGCGAGTCCAGGCCAGTGTGATTCGTGATTAGTCCGACATGCTTGTTCCGCAGCGGCGCAAATTTTTGCGCCTCCAAAACGTCGAGCCCCGTCTGCACTCGTCCTGGCCGTCCGGAACGCTTAGTGCCGCCGTGCCGCCCAGTGGCCGTCGCAGGCCCGGCGCAAAACGCAACGGTCAACAGCGCAATTGCCAGGCTTTCCATGCACCTCAGAGACTTGACTCGTTCAGACAATCGCCCATCCCCTTCGCGCAAACACCAATGATATTGTGGAACCTCCGCTTTGCACTCGCGTTGTTCGCTCGATGTGCGTGTGTTATATACAAACTTTGCATCGGGAGTGACGGGGGAGACTCACATTTGAGGAAAGGACGCTTTGGCGTTCTGTTCGTAATTCCTGCCTCAATCATTTTTCTTATGGCCCATACTGCGCGAACACAAAGCCGCTCGTCTGCCGGCAAGCCGGCCGCCGCCGAGAAAAAAGCCGCCGCTCCGAGCAAACCGGCACGCCGCCTATCTCCCAGCGCGTCGCAGTGGGTCGAAGCCACGCTCCGCAAAATGACCCTCGACGAAAAGATCGGTCAAATACTTTTCGCAACGTACCACGGCAGCTTCACGTCGACGGACGCGGCCGCCTACGCGCAGATGCTGCATTGCGTAAACGATCTCCACGTCGGCGGCTTCATCAACATCACGCAAGGCTCGCCGCTTGGCATCGTTAAGAGTCAGGCGTATCCGACCGCCGTCCTCACGAATCAACTGCAAGCACAATCGAAATTGCCGTTACTGGTCGGCGCCGATTTCGAGCGCGGCACCGCCATGCGCTTTGACGAAGGCACATCGTTTCCCACCGCAATGGCGCTCGCCGCCGCCGGAAATTCTCGCGACGCATACACCGTGGGCAAAGTCACCGCGCTCGAAGCCCGAGCTGTCGGCATTCACTGGGTGTACGCGCCGGATGCCGACGTAAACAATAATCCCGGCAATCCCATCATCAACACGCGCTCGTTCGGCGAAGATCCCGCCCGAGTCGCCGAGTTCGTCAAGGAATTCATCCGCGGCGTGGAAGAAAACGGCGGGTTGGCCACCGCAAAACATTTTCCCGGCCACGGCGACACAGCCAGTGATTCACACATTGATCTGCCCGTGATTCAAGCCGATCGAGATCGCCTGGAGCATCTCGAACTAGTTCCCTTTCGCGCCGCAATCGCCGCTGGCGTAAGCAGCATCATGACCGGCCACCTCTCCGTTCCCGCGCTGGAGCCGGATCCGAACACGCCCGCGACTTTGTCGTTCAGAATTCTCACAGACGTTTTGCGCAAAGAGCTGCAATTTGAAGGCCTGGTCGTCACCGACGCCATGGACATGGGCGGCATCACCGTTCGCTTCGCCCCCGGCGAAGCCGCTGTGCGCGCATTTGAAGCTGGCGTTGATGCATTGCTCATGCCACCGGTCCCGGATGCAGCGTTCGAGGGCTTGCAAAACGCTGTAAAGTCCGGCCGCATTTCGCGCGAACGCCTCGACGCCTCTGTTCGCCGCATTTTGCAGGCGAAAGCCAGGCTTGGCCTCGACAAGAATCGCCTCGTCGATATCAACGCCATTAACGAGAAATTCGGCCGTGCTCCCTGGCTGGCGGAGGCGCAGGGCATTTCCGATCGCGGCGTAACGCTGCTGCGCGATACCCCGCATCGCCTGCCGCTCGACGCCACAAAACCGACACGCGCGCTCTTGCTCGCTTTCTACGCCGATCCCGAACCGTATCCCGGCGAAGATTTAGAGCGCGAACTCCGTTCCCGGTTTGATTCGCTAACCACGCTGCGCGCCGACACTAAATTCGTCAAAGCCGATATGCTAAAGCTGCCTTCGCCCGACACCTACGATCTCGCCCTTCTGGCGCTTTTCGTGCGCGTTAGTGATCGCAAAGGCAACGTGGATGTTCCTGCAGAGCAGGCGGCCTTAGCCGAGCAACTTTTCAAGACGGGCAAGCCCGTCATCACCTTAGGCCTCGGCAGTCCTTATTTGATTGAGCGTTTCCCGCAGGCGCAAACCTGGCTGGCCGCATTCGGAATCAGTGACGTTGCGCAGATCTCCCTTGCACGTGCGCTATTCGGCCAAATTCCTGTCCGTGGACATTTGCCCGTAACAATCCCGGGCGTCGACATGAAATTGGGTTACGGCCTGGAGCTGCCGGAAAATCCCATGACGCTCCAGCCCATGGACGTGCGCGGCGACGCCCAGCTCCAGCCCGCATTCCAAGTGATCGAGCGCGCCGTCGCCGACAAAGTCTTCCCTGGCGCGACGGTCGCCATTGGCTACCGCGGAAAGGTTTCCTTCCATGCTTTCGGGAACCTGAGCTACGCGGCCAAGTCACCCGCCGTCGACACGCACACGATGTATGACATCGCTTCGCTCACAAAAGTGGTCGCCACCACCACGCTCGTCGCCAAAATCGTCGAAGGCGACTTCGCTGTCCCGCTGGACATCGACGCACGCATCGAGCGCTATCTGCCCGAATGGAGCGGCGGACCGCAGCAAGAATGGCGTCACTTGGTCACTGTGCGCCATTTGCTCACGCACACGTCAGGCCTGCCTGCCTTCAAAGAATATTGGCGTACCTCAAAAAACAAGCAGGATACGCTCACAAAAATCTTTGCCGAGCCACTCGAATACGAGCCCGGCACAAAGGAAATCTATTCCGATCTCGGCATCATCCTCATGGCTGAAATTATCGAGCG
>Ga0209526_10003474_pt1 | contig 10737 bp, 10 predicted proteins | sample JacPinW_OM2H0_M1_FD_188566 | JGI IMG/M metagenome (GOLD analysis project Ga0209526, IMG submission 188566) | Forest soil microbial communities from Algoma, Ontario, Canada - Jack Pine, Ontario site 1_JW_OM2H0_M1 (SPAdes) (version 2) | ecosystem: Environmental > Terrestrial > Soil > Boreal...
GTTTGAGGATATCGGCAACCTGCGACACCAGAAAGGGAGAGGCGCCAAGCTTCATCCCCTCGGGCAGAGTGCCAGCCGATTGATAATATGCGCCCTTGCTGGATCTGAGCACCAAAATGGACGACAACACCCGTTCCCCAATGACTGCCTGAAAAATCTCCCCCGCCCGGCTGGCGAGCAATGCCAGTGGTCGCGCACTGTCCTGGGGGAGATCTACTTTCTCGCCACGATTGACGCGTCGTTCCGTCGAAGCATCCATGAGTTCCAGGTGTTTTCTACATGCGGATGCCTCGCGAGTCCGACGAATCGATAATCCAGCCTTACACGCGCGACCAATATTTCGCCGATGCTGACTACTGACGCCGTCCAAGACGTTGTCATACCCGAGGTCCAGCACGTACTCCCAACGAACCCGCCGCTCCAACTCGCCCGGCAATTGGGGAATAATCGCCTCCGGGGAGGCGCAGGTATCGATCTGCAGGCGCCAGACACCCAACCTGCGGCATAGTTCCAGAACACCTTGCCAAAAGGTCGCGGGGTCGGGCATGTTGGGCAGTGAACGAATGTGGAGATTGCGGCGCAGGAACGATCCTGACAAAAAGCCCATACAGCCCGATACCAGTTCGTTGCCGCTGTAGAGGCCAAGCAAGCACGGCCGTGCACCCAGCGACTCGTGCGCGTTCGCATACTCGGATGTTTGCAACGGGTTGGCTGGGTCGCATGCCGCGAGATGTTCAATCACCGGCGCCGACGGCCGCAGAACGTAGCGGAACTGGAGAATCACTCTCCTCCTCACAAATTTTTTGTTCCAAGCTGTTGGCGTCTATGAAGAATTTGCACGCCCAGTTGGGGTACTGAAAGCTCTCGTATTCTCCCGAAACCGGAAAGCTACCTTTCACCCCGCCCCGCGTTTCCAGCCAGCCGTCGAGGTTGACAGTCTGCCGCACATAGCGGTTGGCCGCCAAGGCCGCGTCGCGGAATCGCTGGTCGCGGGTCTCACGATACAGCAGCAGCCAGCACATCGCGATCTGCTCCGTTCCCGTCAGGCAGGACCACGCAACTGTCCCCCGCCACTGGCTATCGAGCCGGCCGGGAAGAAAGCCATCCGATCGCAATGCCCGGAGGGCTCCCTCCGCAGTCTTGATGGCCCCCTGGAGAATTTTGTGATCGCCGCTGAATCGGTAGGCTTCCACCAGCCCGCGCAGCACATAGCCAATCGTGTGGGTCAGCGGATTCGCAGGATCAGTCAGGCAACAGTTCGCAAACCAGCCGGCATCATTCTGGTTTGAAAGTGCCCAGTATACGTTGCGCATGGCGGCTTCGGCATAACCGTAGCCGCGTTCGAGGCGGGCGGCTTCGAACAGGCCCCAGGCCGCGTGAGTTTCATAGGTCTTCTCCCCCGGCGTGGCGAAAGGGGTGGGATGTTTGCGCCAACAACCGTCCGGGTCTTGCGTCTCCACCAGCCAGTCCGATGCGGCGATCATCGCTTCCCGGTACTCCGGGCCAAACTCCTTGACACCGGCGGCCAAGCCAAGCAGGACCTGTCCAGTATTGAAAGTGACCGGCACAACGACGGAGCGGCCCACGGTACTGCCCTGAAAAGCGCCACACGGCATCTGGATGCTGACCAGCCAGTCGAGCATCACACGAGCCCTGGCCAGCAAGCTCACGTCGCCACGTTTTCGTCCTTCGCGGATGATCGTGGGAACGATGTATCCCGTGGTTTCGGGATAAGATGTGCTCCAGCCGGAGACGAGGCAGTAGTGTCGTGCCACCCCACCGTCCGCCGACAAGGAATGGTCCTGCGCACGCGCTATCCACGCCAGCGCCTCGCTGACCGCAACATCGATGGGAATATCCTGATGAGCTTCTGGTCGTTGCTCGCGCTTCATCTCGGCACGAGCGGCGGCGGAAATTCCGTACCGGAGACGGAGGTAAAAGACTCGTCTCCTTACCTGTTGCGCCAGGCCTAAGAATCGAGTTTTATTCACAGCTCGTACCAATCGCAATATGCGGGATCGGCCAGATCGAGGGGGAATGCAAAACGACTTTTGCGGGCACTCTACCATACCGGCGGAAAAAAAAGAGGATGCAGCGGAAACATTAATAACATTGAAGCCAAGACGCGAACGCAGATGTTCATAGATTCTCCTAAGCGGCACGGCGGACACGTGCGGTGCACTTACGTTCAGATAAGTGAGAGCCAGGGGCCGAAATTCCTCGCCTGAACGGAGGAACGGGGAAGGAGGTGCGGAGTCTATACCCGCATCTTGCGAAACGCTAGTTTATTTTTGAGTATCAACGCCAACCTTTGTGCAGTTGCGCAAGTGGCACAACTGCGTGGGACAGCAAAACCGTGACAGGAACAGCAGTTTTATTACCATCACTCTTTTTCATCAAGTTCTCCGATGGCGCATCCTCGGCTTGGCACGAACAACATGCAATGGCACTAAAGTGCACGCTTTGTGCACCTCCTGAATGCCGGGCTACGAGCCTTCCAACGCGAGACGCATGTCGCTGCCCCGCGCCCTCACTGTATTGAAACAGGACGCGCCTCGCTGCCCCGCGCGGGTCGGGCGGTGCAGGGCGAGTGCTGTAGGTTGGGCTAAAAAAAGGCCACCGCAGGTTTAATCTCGCGGTCCTCGTTGAACACGATGTCGTAAAGCAAGGACGTACAACAGAACATCAGATTGACGTGTACTGGAATTTAAGTTGGTTGGCATACAGAGCGCCAAGAGAGACTGCGGAAGGCTTCGCGGAAAAGTATACCTTGAGAAAGAAAGTAGCACTTCAAACTCTCTTGTCTGCGAGACTGTCGAGCCGAAGGGAGCAAGGGTCGTGTGGTGCTAGAATCAACAGCCACAAAATCCGGAGGAAGCCTTCATGCCTGAAGATCACAAGGTATCCGCAGCAGAGGACAAGCTGGAGCTTGCGGGATATCGAATTAGCGAGCGAATCGAAGATCGATTCTGGAAAAGTGTGAGCTTAAAGACAGGCGTGTTTGTTGCTGGCTTAACCCTTTTTGGATTTGTCCCATTTCCAATATTTTTCCAGTGGGTTTCGGACAAAGTGACGAACAACATCAGTGCCAAAGTTGATCGGGATACGGAGAGGTTGCGCGATAGAGTCAATTCGGATTTGGCCGAAATACCGATACAGAAAGCTTCGCTGGAAAAGGGTTTGAAGGAAGCTCGCTCCGATTTAGATTCCCTGCGTGAACAGATTACAAACATGCAGAACGTTTCCAGTAGCTACGAATCAGATTCACGTAAATTGCAGGTCCTTCAAACTGGCTATGAAAGCCTGCAAACACGTGTGGAGAAGTTGGGCAGAGGAGTCGACAGCGCAACCAGCATCGCGGAAAACTCGCGGCTATCGACAGTTAGTCTAGGGCTTGCGATATCGAGCTTTAACCTGGGTGAGCCAGCGATCTTTTCGGCGCCTCATATCTTCGGACCGAGTTTTATTGGAACAATCTCCGGCGCTAACTTCGGGAAAGATGTGGGCCGTGTGTACGTGCGCGTGTCGGTTCTGCCGGATGTACGAAGTATCCTTGCTAGCACGACCTTGCCTGTTGGCAACAACAAAGAAATTGAGCTTGACCGCGAAGCAATCGCGGGGTGGGGAGAAAACGAAATAAAAATAACTTATCGTTTACGATGACTCGCCACTCACCACGGGCGCAAAGCGAGGCACCGCAGTCGGCGCGCAATCGGCAAGGGCGGGTTTGCCGCACGGCATTCCGTCATCGCTACTGCTCGATACATATTCGATTTGACAGAATGGATTCATCAGCGTGTACGACGCAGTGGATTCTTGACCCGTCAGCGGGGAGACTGCTCTCGGCCAATATTTGAGACTGTCAACTTAGCTCCCCCGATGAGCGGCCTCGCAACGTCGTCCCACACACTCCACGCACGAAACCACTGTCCCTCTACGCCATGGAAAATCGTACTCACCTTGAGCCGATACCATTCGTCAGTCCTGCCTGGCAAGTATATGTAACCGTGCTCTGTCGCCGGATCATACTCGTAGAGCACTACATAGATGAGTCGCTCATTCGGCAATTTCGCGTAGACGGACACTTCGTAGCGTTGAAGTCCTTTTGCGGGCTCTGTGAGCGCACCCTGAGACCAGTCGATGATGAACCTGTCAGCCTGTTTGGAGCTTGTGTCGGGACCCTTCTTCGGTGCCACATCTCCAACCGCAAGTCGCGGGCGGCCTAAGTTGGATTGAAAACAATCGCCGCAAGGCCGTTCGGCTGGTGTCAGTTCTGGTGTCAGTTGGTTTTTTATTTCGGTGCTCTTTCATGCATCCGGGTGCTTACCTGATGCATTCCCAAACCCGCATGAATACAGGACCTTGCTCTACAGTGCGTGACGGTGCTGCAGGACGCAAAAAACCTCGAATGGTTCCTAAGTCCAACGCGTCACTTCGCAGAGGGCGGTTGTATGTATTGGAGATGTCCTCACCAGGGGCGGGGGCCTCGGGGCTGCGCAGTTGTGCGATCGAATATTGAAGGCCCATAGGCCCGGACACCCTCAGCCTGGCGGACGAGCGCGTGCGCCTCTACGTCTGATAATTTGAGGTGGCGTGAGGATCACAATGTGAATGTGACGTTAACCGCGAAGTTCCTGCTTTCTTTCCCCAGCGCAGTCCCGCTACACTGAACATCCTATGACGAACCCAACTCAGCCCAACATCAAACTGACGAATACTAGCGACTATCGGGAGAATTACGCCAACAGCGTGCAGGTGCGGGTGAACGTATGGGATTTCTTCCTAGTATTCGGTACTTTGCAGCAGCAAAGCGAAACCCAAGTGGAGGTCACTAACTTTCAGGGCATCTATTTAAGCCCGCAGCAGGCGAAGGCGCTGACCGCCATCCTGCAGCAGAATGTGGCCGGTTACGAAAGCGCATTTGGCGAGATCAAATTGGATCCGCGTATGATGACTACCGGACAGGTGCACTAGCCGACGAAACGCCACGTCGGCCGTCGAACCTGCTCCGGCCCGGCTACCTGTTGGGTCGCGCCTTTTCATGTCCGTCGACACAGAGTATCTTCGACCGCATTGAAAACTGCTCGCCACCCCTCGCGTGGCACCCATCCGGTGCTCATATTTGTTCTCAGCTTTGCGCTGCTGATGGGGCTGCACGCCCCGCTGCTGGGCTTACCGTATTTCTGGGACGAGGCCGGCTATTACGTGCCGGCTGCGCGCGATCTGCTGTTGAGCGGAAGTCTGATTCCGCACTCAACTCCATCTAATGCTCATCCGCCGCTGGTGATGGCCTACCTGGCGCTGTGGTGGAAGATTGCAGGTTATTCGCCAGTAACGACCCGCACTGCCATGCTCCTGGCCGCGTCGTTTTCCCTGCTTGGTTTGTTCAGGCTGGCGGAGGCCGTCGCGAGTACTGAAATCGCCGGGGCGGCTACGCTTTGTACAGCGCTCTATCCGGTCTTCTTCACGCAAAGCTCTCTCGCCCACCTCGATCTGGTTGCGGCTGGGCTTACATTTTGGGGCCTGCACGGCTACGTGAAGGGCTGGAAGTGGGACACCGCGCTCTGGTTCTCAGTGGCAGCCTTGGCCAAAGAGACGGCGATTCTGGCGCCGCTTGCGCTGCTCGCGTGGGAACTTCTATCGCAGCTTGTGCGCCCCTGGGGTGGAAACGAATGGCAACTCTTGTTTCAGCGACGGGGCCGGAATCCAGCCGTGTTTATGGTTCCGCTGCTGTCGCTCACCGCCTGGTACACCTACCACTATTTGCGGACCGGTTTTGTTTTCGGGAATCCAGAGTTTTTCCACTATAACGTCGAGGCCACACTTCATCCTTTGCGAATCCTGCTCGCCTCGCTGATGCGCCTGTGGCAAACGGTCGGCTATTTCCACCTTTGGCTTCTGACTCTGGCCACCCTGTTCGCAATGAGGTGTCCTCCGATCCGGGAGGAGAGCGGTGAACGTCAGCGGATCGCCCCGGATGTGCAGTTTGCCATGCTCACCGTGATTGTGGCCTATGTGCTCGCGATGGGATGGGTGGGCGGTGCCGTGCTGGCACGCTATATGCTGCCCGTAGTGCCCCTGGTAATCCTGATCTGCGTCTCCACACTTCGGCGCAGAGTGCGCCTGTGGAGCGGCGTGCTGATCATAGTGACCCTGATGTTCGTGGCCGGATGGTTCGTCAATCCGCCGTACGGGTTTGCGCCGGAGGATAACCTTGCATACCGGGATTACATCCGGCTGCACCAGCATGCAGAAGAATTCTTGGAAGCGCGCTATCCGATGGCGCGGGTCCTCACGGCCTGGCCGGCGAGTGATGAACTGACCCGCCCTTACCTTGGCTATGTCACCCGCCCGATGCGAGTGGTGCGAATCGAAAACTTCATGGCAGAGCAGCTCATGTCGGCGGCCGATGCCCGCTCGAACTTTGAAGTCGCCCTCGTCTTCTCCACGAAATATGAGCCCGGCCATCCTTTGCTGGAAAATTGGCGTTTGTGGCAGGATTGGAAGACACGTTTTTTCCGCTACCATCGCGATGTGTCCCCCGCGGCCGCAGCCGAGATCTTGGGTGGACACCTGGTTTACACCGCAACCCGAAATGGACAATGGATCGGGCTCATCGAAATGGAGCAGATCATTCGCGTGGGGCGCTAGCCGCAAGAAAAATCGATGAAGAAAGCTTCCGCGAGGCCGAAGGAAGATCCGTCACTGCATGAACATATTCATTGTTGCTGCGGTTGCGTCGGCTGAATTGGAGGCGGACTGCTGCCTTGTGCACCCGAGGAAGCGGGCATTCCGGATGAATTTTGCTGCTGGATGGGAGCTGTAACTTGCAATGGGGGTTGCGCTGGCGTAGTGATCAGGCCGCCGCGATCCATGGTTGGATCGTAGATGAACTGCCACTGATTGTAATGATTCTTGTGATTGAATTCGCGAATGCTCTGAGCTCGACTTGTACTGGCAACGCCGACGATCGGTCCGCCGCCGAAAATTTTGCTGGATAACTCACTGCTCGCAGTCCCTCCGCCGGATTGGTCTGGATCGGTCTTCGACTGGTCTGGTGAATCTGGTTTCGCCTGGCTGGCATCGGGGTTAGAGTTGTCGACTGCGCTCGGGGCGATGGTCGCGGTCGCTGTGGCGGTCGCACCTGTTGCGCCCTGCCTCGGCCCTCGGAGCGTCGTGTTTGTTGGTCCTGCCAGCCCCGGTACGCCGTTCATCGCACCGGCTCCCAGGGCAGCCGCTCCCGCTATGCCTGCTGCGCCCATAAGCTGCACCTCTCCCACGTGGAGCAACTTGAAATCCTGACCGGTGATGGGATCTTTGTAGCGTTTGCGCAAAAAGCGCAGAGTGTTGGTATTTTCCAGTTCTTCAAGGCGGGTGGGGTAGCGTCCAAATTTCTTGACATAGCGCCGGATTGCCCGCGAATACTGCACTCCCCGATGGATCATCTCTTCTTCGCGATCTCGTCGAACCTGGAAAGTAATACTGGGAGCGAGGGCGCCAGCGGCAATCGCCAGCAACGCCACGAACAACATAAGCAAAAGGAGAATATAGCCTCGCTCGGAACGGCGGGCAGGGGGCCGATATCGACCGGAATTTGGACGGTGCGGCATACTTAGTTGCGTCGTTCCGCCGCGAAGGTCACCGCGGCCAGTTCATCGCAGGAAGTTTGACCAAACGACGAAACGATCAACGGCGAGAGATTAGCCTTGCGTCAGCGGGATGCTCTGCCGGTTATTGTTCAGCACATCCTCCACTTCTACTGAAGCCGGAGTAATGTGCAGAATCTTGTAGCGACGATCGACAACGTCGCCTTCGCCGGCGATGAACACATCTTCTCCCTGCGACAGAAAAATCTTCTTAGGCTCGCCCGGCTTGTTGGCAAACCCGAAAAACTTGAGGTTGATGGGCGGCGGAGGCGGAGGGCCTTGCGGCACCGGATCGGGCTGACGCACCGGTACCACCACCGGTTTTGGAATCTCGAGCTCCGCCCGGAAAATGTTTCGTCCCGCGCCCTGATACTTAGTATCCTCGCTGGCCTTCAACCAGTCGTAGCGAAGAGTCGGGTCAAGCGAGCGCGGCGCCGCGCTTATTCTCACCTTCTTGCCAGTCACGGTCTTGCCAGCGACCATCCGGCGCGTGCCTGCCTGTGGGGCCGCTGCCGGGGCGGGAGCTTTTGCCGCCGCCGGGGAACCGGGGAAAAAACGCACTGCGACGAACACCAGCGCCAATACCATCAGGCCGACGGCTGCAATCGTCTTGTTCCGGTTTTCCGTCCCCAGCTGCATTCAGGCGCTCGTCTTTTGGTAAGTTTCTAGTTTCATTTTGAGCTTGACCTCGCCACCCTGCTCGCCACCCAGTTCCACGCTATCAATAATGAAAAACAGTGGATCGCGCTCCAGCGAGTTGATGAAACGCACCAGGTGCAGATAATCCCCCGAGAAGTCCGCCTCGATTTCCAGCGGCCGCAAGCCCACTACTTCGGTATCCTTCGACTGGTAGCGAATCTGTCCCTCCCGGACGCCGCTCTGTTTTGCCAGTTTGCCCAGCTCCTCGGAAATCGCTGAATTCTGCGCGGACAGTCGGGTCTTGTAGAAATCATCGATCTGCTGGCCTGCCGCGGCGATCTTTTTGTTTACGTCCCTGAGCGGCTCGGCCTCGCGCGTCTTCTGTTGCAGTTCCTTCCAGAGTTGATCCAGTTGTTCACGCCGTGACCGCTCCGATCCGACCAGCGGCGAAAACAGCACCACCGCCGCGGCTACGTCCAGCAGCAGCAGCCCGACGATCGCAGCCTTCAGTTTTTTCCGAGCGTCACGGATATCCAGCATCAGGGCGTACCTCGTTCCCGCGCGTCTGCTACCTCGGGCACGTACGAGGCGCTGATATCAAATTGCACGTTATCGCCGGGCGTTTGCCCGCTCTGGGTCGACTCCTGCTCGATTTTAGTCTGTTGGAAGCGTTGCGAACTCTCCATCTTGCGTACCAGTTCGATCGCCCGCTCTCGCGATTCTCCGGCAACCACAAGTTTAATCTCCAGTTGATTGTCGGGAGCCATCGCCGGGCGGATCGAGACTACGTGCAGCCGGGGCGGCATGACCCGCTCTAGATCCTCGAACACTTTGGTCCAGGAAAAGGCCTTGTGTTGGAACAGATCATTGAGAAACTGGGAGCGCTCGCGCGTGCTCCGATTTTCCGGCAGATTGAGAGTCGCTTCTGCGTTGGCCTTCTCCTGATCGCGCTCGGCGATCTGCTGCTGGCTCTGCTTGATCAGGCTGCGGTCCCTCCGCGCAGCGGTCCAACCGGCAACCACGCTGTAGAGCAAAATGAGGGTGAAAAAGCCCAGTACCGCCAGTGCTCCGCCCCAACGGAGCCACAAGGGACCCGAATCTTCATACGGATGGGTCGCGAGATTGATATCCACGCGCATCGTTCAGGAAAGCAGGGCTCCCACCACTCCGGCCATTCTCCACTTGGGAATCGTGCCGGCGCTCCCGCCCAGCTGCGATGAAGCTACAAGGTCAGTGACCTCGGCTCCGGTTTGGGCGCGCAACGCAGGCGCGGCACCGCCTGATTCGGGCAGACCAGCCACAAAAATCTGGCCAATATTCAAGTGATAGGTATCTTGAAAGAATACCACCGAAGGATAGACTTCTTCCGCAAGCTGCTCGCCGCTAATAGTCGCCCCGCGCGTGTTTTCCAGGGTGCGAAACAGCAGCAGCTGCTGCCGATCGAGGATGGCGATGCTGGTGGTGCCGGCATCCACCTTGATCACCAGCGTGGGCTGCGGCGCAGCCGCCGCTCCCAGCGCTGCCAGCATGGAAGGCATGACCACTCCCGGCTCGTAACCGGCTTGGCGAAAAGCGGCTTCGTAATCTTCGATCACGTTGCTCAAGGCCACCGCCGCAATCACGCGAAGGCCATTGGTGGAAGGCTGTGCATGATAAGAAACTTTGGCCTTTTCCACGTCGAAGGGCAAAGATTTCTTCAGCCGGAAACGGACCACACTCTCGGCTTCCTCCCGCTTCGAGGGCAAGGTCTCGAAATCGAGCAGCACGACCCGGACTGCGGCATCGGGCAGAACCGCAACCACGTCACGCCCACGGCCCCCCACGTTGGCCAGGGTGTCGCGCACGATTTCGTAGACCGCGTCAGGCTGCCGCAGGTTGGTCTCGATCAGGTCGGGAACCACGCTGCCGGGACCAAGTTCGTTCGAAGCGCAGGCTTCCAGCATGTGTCCGCCGGCTTCTGAAACCCGGCCGGCGAGCACGCGGTCGGCAGAAATTTCGCAAGCCAGTTTCGGTCTGGGTCCGGAGTTTGGGGAGAGACTCATGTCTTGTGTTGTCTTAACCAGTAGAACGCGCTCAGCCGGGCCATGGCAATAGCTGGGAAGAAACCCTGCTAGACCTGTACAGACGGCGTCCCGTAGGGACGGCATCTTGCCCTCCCGCACCGGCGATACAACCATTTTTTCTGGGCTCGGGCGATGCCGGACCTAGCGCATGTTCTCGATGAATGTGACCTTGTTGATCTCCTTCAGCGTAGTCATTCCCAGTCTGACCTTGTCCAGAGCCGACTCGCGCAGGAAGCGCATGCCCTCCTCGCGGGCGGCGCGGCGGATCTCCGAGGTCGGTTTTTTTACCAGGATCATTTCCCGGATGCGGTCGCTGAGATCGAGCAGTTCATGGATCGCGGTCCGGCCACGGAACCCGGTGCCCGCGCACTCGATGCAGCCCTGGCCTT
>Ga0209526_10003475_pt1 | contig 10737 bp, 7 predicted proteins | sample JacPinW_OM2H0_M1_FD_188566 | JGI IMG/M metagenome (GOLD analysis project Ga0209526, IMG submission 188566) | Forest soil microbial communities from Algoma, Ontario, Canada - Jack Pine, Ontario site 1_JW_OM2H0_M1 (SPAdes) (version 2) | ecosystem: Environmental > Terrestrial > Soil > Boreal...
CGGGATGATGTCAATGTCACTGGCAGCATTGACGGCAACGATGTGTCAACAACACAAAGCCAAACCCGGACCTCGTTGCCTTGAGCTCCCTAAACCTACAATCATCGAGTCTGACAAACACAACTAATGTCTTCCAAGTAAGACAAAACAGTCTCACTTAGCTCACCACGCTGAACCATAGAGAATTTTGTAGCCGCCTTGCCTAGCAAACAAAATCATTAATCAATCATGAAAAAAAATCCCAATCCCAAGTCTGGCCTTTTCAATCCGCGCGTGTTGCTGGGCTGCGCTCTTTGTTCGGTTGGCGTCTGTCTGGCGATGCTTAGCTTTGCGGCGCCCGCCTCAACGAAGAAGCTCACTCCTCAAAGTAGCGCTCAGCTCAAACCGGTGGTCATCGAGTCGACCGTTAACGGTGTCTCACTAGCAGTCCGCGATTTGCCGACAGGTGTGCCAACCCGACCACGCGAGGTTGAACACGGCTTGCTTCGCGTGAAACCGAATCGTCCAGTACCTGCCGGTTTTGTTGACCAAGCCGTGCAAAAGGCCGTGCAAAACGCGCTGAAGGCAGCCACCGCTATGATGCCGAGCCCTATGGCCAACTTTGAAGGGCAAAGCGCGAACGATTCGGGCTGCGGTTGTATTCCTCCCGATCCGAACGGCGCAGTCGGACCCACTCAGTATGTGCAGATGGTCAACTCTTCCTTCTCTGTTTACGACAAAGCCGGCACGCGGCTGTCGGGACCCACTCAGATCAATTCCTTGTTTTCGACAATGCCAGCTACCTCCCGTTGTCGCATTGACAACAGCGGCGACCCCGTAGTGGTCTATGACCAACTTGCTGACCGCTGGCTCCTGAGTCAATTCGCCGTGAACGGCGGCGCCGGTCCATACGACGAATGCGTCGCCATCTCGAAGGGTCCCGACGCCACCGGCGAGTATTATATCTACGACTTTCCGCTCCCCGCTCCGAACCAAAACGCAGCCAAGTTCCAGGACTATCCGCACTTTGGCTTGTGGCCGGATGCGTATTACATGACCACACATCAGTTCGACTCTGTAAGCCTCGCCTACGTAGGCCAGGCCGCGTGGGCCTTTGAGCGTGCCAGGCTGCTCGCCGGGCAACCCGCCCAGCTGCTCTACTTCGACCTCGGGCCCGTTAATGTCAATTTTGGTGGACAACTCCCTGCGACCCTAGACGGGTTCACCCTGCCGCCCGCCGGTGCACCAAATTATTTCGCGGAGGTTGACAGCTCTGCGGATACTGGCGTGGGAGGACCCAACCTACGGATTTGGAAATTTCACGTCGACTGGACCGCTCCCGCGAACTCGAGCTTTGGCGTAGCTGGACAGCCAAATTCAATTACACCGGTGACGGACTTCGCCCGTCCGAATTGTACGAATGATGCCACGGGCTGTGTGCCGCAGGCGGGTGATGTGTTTCAATTGGATCCCATCGGCGACCGCCTTATGCATCGTCTGGCATATCGTAATTTTGGCGATCACGAATCTCTTGTCCTGAATCACACCGTCGTCGCCAACGCCACCACCGGACAAATGGGACCCCGCTGGTACGAAGTGCGCGACCCAGGCGGCACGCCCGTCATTTTCCAACAAAGCACTTGGGGACCCACTTCCCAAACGGACTTGCTTTATCGCTGGATGAGTAGCGTCGCAATGGATCGCGCCGGCGATATGGCCATTGGCTACAGCACTTCTTCCCAAATCAGTTTTCCATCCATCGCCTACGCCGGGCGGCTCGTCGGCGATCCAGTGAGTACCCTCGCGCAAAGCGAAACACAACTGTTCGCCGGTGGCGGTCCGCAACATGGCGAGTTGTTTGCCCCACAGTTCGGACGCTGGGGCGATTATACCGCAATGCAGATTGACCCAGTTGATGACTGCACGTTCTGGTACACGGATGAATACTACGCAGCAGCTGACGCCCCGACCGGTATTTGGCACACCCGTGTCGGCAGTTTCAAATTCCCAACCTGCACGCCGAGGCAAGTAGGCACTTTGCGGGGAACCGTCACTGACAGCAGCAACAGCAACCCTATCGCTGGCGCGAGCGTGACGGCGGGTGGCTACACTGCGATCACTAACGGCAGCGGCTTTTACCAGTTTAGTCCATTGTCACCCGGCGGCTACACCGCCACCGCTTCAGCAACCGGATATTTCTCAAGTTCCCCAACCGCTGTTACGTTGACGAACGGCGGCGTTACCACGCAAAACTTTGCGCTCGTGCGTAACCTAGCCGTGCCGACTCCGACGCCGCCGCCGCCGCCCGCCGCACTTCAAACCGTCAATCCGCCAGTGTTGAATGATCCGGGCACTACCATCACCACCAACAATTACACTCTGACCTGGAGTCCCGCTGAGGTTACGACCAACCTGGCTAGCTATGTAGTGGAAGAGTCCACCGACTACGTGAATCCACTTTTCGACAATGCGGACGCCACGCTCACGCCGCCGCAGACTGTTGGCCCACTCTGGACCACTAGCCCGTCCTCCGACCCGTGGACACAGAATCCAGCTTACCACAATAGCCTGCCGAACAGCTACTTTGGGAACGCACAAAGCGGCGCGGCTGCAGACACCAGTCTGACCCTCGCCTCTAACGTCACAATTCCGAATACGGTTAGCTCAGCCCGACTATCTTTTTACAGTCGCTACTTCAACGATCCGGACGACACGGGTAGTGTCGAGATTTCAACGAACAACGGGACAACGTGGAGTTCGCTAAGGATTTTAACTGACGCGCCTTCAACGCCACCGGCGGACACGCGTGTGCAAAGCCAGGAAATCGATCTCAGCGCTTACCGAGGCGTTCCATTCAAACTGCAATTCCGCTTTAGCAACGGCACACTCCTGTATTTCCTTATCCGCAGCGTGGGCTGGTGGGTGGACGACATCAACGTGGACGGCGCGACGTGGAAGCAAATTGGTACCACCGGTCCTGCCACCACATCCTTCAACATCACCAACAAGCCGAATGGTCATTACTATTATCGAGTGCGCGGCGTCTACGCCAATGGCAACCTCACGACCCATAGTAATGTCCAGGATATCATCGTAAACTTCCCGTTAACCGCCGTCGTCTCCCGGATGACCCACGGCACCATCACTCCTGCGTTTGACGTTAGTTTACCGCTTACTGGACCTCGGGGGGTAGAATGCCGAAGCAGCGCTTCACTGGGCGCTGGCAATTACACAATGGTCTTTAAGTTCCCGAACAATCTGATGAGCGTCGCCAGCGCCAGCGTCACGGGCCACGACCCAACGAATGGGACCGGGACGGTAAACACCAGCATGGTTGATAGCAGCGACACCCACAATTACATCGTGAACCTCACCGGCGTGAGCAATAGGCAATATATCACAGTCACACTAAATAACGTGCACGACATCACAGGTAACATCGGCAACGTGACCGGGCCACAAATGGGTGTGCTCATCGGCGATGTCAACGCCACTGGCGGTGTCGATGGAAATGATGTCTCGGACGTTCAGAGTCACACCCGGCAGCCGGTGACCAACATGAACTTCCGTGATGATGTCAATGTCACTGGCGGCATTGACGGCAACGATGTGTCACTAACACAAAGCCAAACCCGGACCTCGCTGCCGTAAGCTCCCGAAACCTGCAATAGTCGAGTCTGACAAACTCAACTAATGTCTTCCAAGTGCGACAGCAGAGTCTCCAGAACGCCAACTCCTCCAACTTCCGAATGGATGTGATGAAACCGGCCGCATCGATTCCACGGATATCTTCATCACGCGTCTCTGACCTCGCTTCCCTAGCGTCAGCGCGAAGATAAGATCAGGCGATACCAGCATTAGGGAAGGCTGCCTCTTCGGATGTGGCCTTTCTTATGTTATAAATTGGGACTGTGCGGATTCTCCTGATTGAAGACGAAAAGAAAACCGCAGCCTTTCTAGCCAAAGGTCTGCAGGAGGCCGGGTTTGTTGTTGATGTCGCGCACGATGGCGAGGCCGGGTTCGAGCGTGCGCGCACGCGCAAATCAAATCTTTTCATTGTCGACGTAATGCTGCCGAAAAAAGACGGCTGGAGCGTCGTTACCGACCTGCGACGCGCAGGCGTCCAAACACCGGTGATTTTTCTGACGGCACGCGACAGTGTCCGCGATCGCGTGAAAGGCCTCGAGCTCGGCGCCGACGATTACTTGGTGAAACCATTCGCATTTTCCGAGTTGCTTGCCCGCGTGCGCTCGTTGTTGCGACGCGCCCCGGCGCGGCGTGAACAACAACTGCAGATCGAGGATTTGAAAATCGATACCCGGCGCCATCGAGCGACGCGTGCCGGCGTCGCTCTCGACCTGACACCGAAGGAATTTCTTCTCCTCGCTCAATTGGCTCGGTCTGCCGGAGAAGTCGTCTCGCGCGCAGAAATCGCGGAACACGTATGGGACATCGACTTCAATACGGACACCAACGTGGTCGACGTAGTGGTGCGACGATTGCGAGCAAAGGTAGACGATCCGTTCAAGAGGAAGCTGGTACACACAATTCGCGGTGTTGGTTATGTTCTCAAAGTCGACTAAGCCGCGTTCGATCGCTTCAAAACTGGTTCTTCTCTTTACCCTGGCTGCAGCGCTTTTGCTCTCCTGCGGGCTGGGAGTGTTTTACTGGCTGGTCGTTCGACACGCCTTCGCGGAAGACAATGCCGTCCTCGCCGACAAAATCTCAGCGATCGGCGTTGAGCTGAAGCAGGACCATGGAGCAAAAGCTCTCGAACAAGAATTGAAAAACCCCCGCGCGGGCGAGACTGCGGTGTACTGGGTCCGCCTTATCGATACGGCAGGTCGCACCGTGGCTGAGACACCGGGAATGAGTGAGCTGTTGCCCTCGAATACTTTTCCAATGCCGTCAGGGTCAGCATTGTCTCTTCAGTACCCGAGAAATTTCCGGGTCGGCGGAAAATCGTTTTATTTGGTCGCGACGACAATCGAAATGGACGGACAGCTTTATACGATTCAAGTCGCGCAAGACCGCTCGGCCGATGAGCAGTTTACAAAACAGTTTGGTGTTCTTGCCGCGGTCGTATTGAGTCTCTGCGTTCTGGCCTCAGCATTTATCGCAATCACAGTCACTAAGCGCGGGTTGCGGCCACTCGCCGAAATGACCCATTCGTTCGAGCGCGTTGGGCCTTCTCATCTGAACGAGCGCGTCCCGACGGACCGGTGGCCACCCGAGTTGCAGCCTCTGGCCACCGCTTTCGACAACATGCTTGATCGTCTCGAAAATTCCTTTACCCGGCTCTCTCAATTTTCCGCTGATCTCGCCCACGAACTGCGGACGCCTATTGCTAATATCCGCGGCGAAGCGGAAGTGAGCCTGACTCGTGCGCGCACAACCGACGAGTATCGCGAAGTAATCGAATCGACCGTGGTCGAGTGCGAACGACTCTCGGGCATCGTCGATAATCTCCTCTTCCTGGCGCGCGCCGAAGCGGCCGATCGACAAATACAACGAACGTCGTTCGACGGTCGGGCTGCCGTAGAAAAAATCGCCGCTTACTACCAAACGCTCGCGGAAGATCGACATGTAACCATTGCCTGCACTGGCAGACGCGAGATCTTCGCCGACCCGGTGTTGTTCGGTCGCGCCGTGAGCAATCTTGTCGATAACGCGCTCCGTTTCACACCCGACCGCGGCACAATCCAAATATCAATCGCAACGCGCAATGGAGATTGCGAAATCTCGGTCAGCGACTCCGGCTCCGGAATCGCTGCCGAACATCTCCCGCGCGTGTTTGACCGTCTTTATCGCGTCGATTCATCGCGCAGCTCTCAGGGTGCCGGTTTGGGCCTAGCCCTTGTAAAATCGATTGTCGACCTTCACGGCGGCTCGGCCAGGATCCAAAGCGAACTAGGTAGCGGCACGACCGTCGTTCTCACTTTTCCGAGCCAGACCGGCTCCGCATCAAACGGTTGACGAACCCGGGGTCGACCCCCCAGAAAATAGCCTTTGCGGAATTATTACAATTTTGTAATAATCGGCATCCGTTGATCCTGGCAGGCACGATTAAACCAAAACGTTCATGACCACAAAACTTCCATTTATCACCATCGGGTTCGCTCTCACCTTCCTCGCACTAAATCGTTCAGGGAACGCACAGACGGCAGCGGCCGAACACATCGTTATCACCGGCGAAGAACTTCCGAGTGCCTACGGCGCGCCGACCAGTTTTTCGCAATCGCGCTTCTCGCCGATCACGAATGCTTATGTCCTTCCACCGGGCGCGATCTACGCAAGTCTCATCTACGAAGACGCCGTTGTTCATTTCCGAAAACCCGATCATGACTTCACGATAGAGACCGAAGTCGGTTTGCCTTACCGGATCAATATTGCGATGGAAACTGATATCGAGCATTATGGGGGCGAAGATGGAACTCAACTTAGAAGCTTCAGCCTCGAAGCACGTTACGCCTTTGCTGATTGGAACAAGATACCGCTCAATCCCACCATCTTTGCTGAATACAAGTTTGGCGGCGGCCGAATTCTTCATGACGAAGGCCCTCCCACACCCGGTCACAAATTCGGACCGGGCGGTTTCGACACGAGTAATGAAACTCCGGATGCCTACGAGTTGCGCCTCCTGCTTTCAGAGGATTTCTTCGACCGCGTCGAGTGGGCATTGAACGGCTTTTTTGAGCAAGAACTCGAGGGGGATCGTGGCCGCGAATGGGGCATCGCGCAGAGTGTCGTGACGCCCGTTTGGACTCGTCATGAAACAGGACCCACCGATAAGAAAGGTACTGTAGAGACAGCCACTAATGAAGAACTGAAGGCGGGAATCGAATGTCTGTTCCGGAGCTTTACCGACAAAGGGATCCGCGGCACTCCCTATAACAGCTTTGTCATCGGACCCACAGCTGCCTGGAGGCCAAGCCGGAATACGCGCTTGGATATTTCTCCGTTATTCGGCGTGAACCATAAATCTCCGGTAATGCAGCTCTTTGTTGTCTTTTCCTATTACTTTGGCGGAGGCGGAGCCAGCACGACAGAAAGCGGCGAAGCGCCCGCGTCCACTCGCAATCGCTAATCTGTCATCCCGAGCCCAGCGAGGGATCTCTCGACGTCTCTGCGAGGCACACATCGCTTGACCGGTTTTCGCGCGGTCGATAGTTTGGTTGCGGAAAGGAGCTCGAAGTGAAAACAGAAGTATCGATCGAATATTGCGTCGTTTGAAACTACACGCCGAAGGCCGTCAGTTTGGCGACCAAAATTCTCGAGCTCGGCGAGCGGGTTAAATCGCTCACCCTGATTCCTTCGAGCGGCGGCGCTTTTGAAATCCGCGCTAATGGAAAACTGCTTCATTCCAAACTCGAATCTGGCGATTGGCCGGAATTCGACGCCATCGTCAGCGCGATTAAAAAAATCAAGTAACCGATCCCTTCGATCTTCTTCTTCGCTCCGCATTGAGCATTGGGCGTTCGACATTGAGCGTTGGACGTTTTCCGTTTCTCGGAGAGTGAAGGGTGCCTGGTGGCCCTCGCGGTCTTCAAAACCGCCGTCGGTTGGCAACGACCGGGGTAGGTTCGATTCCTATCCTCTCCGCCAAATTCTTCGAAGGGAGGTGACCTAGGTGTCGCGCGAACAAATCCGTAAGCTCACATCGCTCTCATCCTGCGCCGGGTGAGCAGCGAAGTTGAGCCAACAGGCCCTGCGACAAGTCTTGCCGCAGTTTCCCATGACCGACCGCAGCAGAGTGCTCGTTAATTCAAGCACCTCTGATGATGCCGGCGTTTATCGCTTGGATCGACATCGTGCCCTTGTGCAAACCGTGGATTTCTTCACACCGATTGTTGACGACCCGTTTGCCTACGGCCAAATCGCCGCCGCCAACGCGCTCTCCGACGTCTTCGCTATGGGCGGACGTCCACTCACCGCTCTTAATATAATGGGATTCCCCGCTAATTTGGTTTCGCCGAAGACGATTATGTCGATCTTGCGTGGCGGTTCCGCAAAAGCCGCCGAGGTTGACTGCGCCATTATCGGCGGACATTCCATCCGCAATCCCGAACCGATCTACGGACTCGCCGTCACGGGGATTGTCGATCTTCGCCACCTCATGACAAATGCAAACGCACGGCCCGGCGATTTGCTCGTGCTGACCAAACCGCTCGGCACCGGCATTGCCACTACTGCCATCAAGCGCGACCTCGCCTCGCGCAGGCTTCAGAAAAAAGTGATTTCATCGATGTCCAAAATTAATTCGGTCGGCGCCGAGCTCGCGGAAAAACGTCTTGTCCGCGCCGCCACCGACGTCACTGGCTTTGGATTGATTGGCCATCTCGCTTCGCTCTGTCGCGCCAGCAATGTCTCCGCCGATATCGATCCCAATTCCGTTCCAGCAATCGATAAAGAAATTGCCGATCTTATCGCGCGCGACTGCATTCCCGGAGGAACACGGGATAATTTCGCCGCGGCGAAATCGCTGGTCGATTGGAACAAGGCGACCCAGGCACAAAAGATTCTTCTCACCGACGCACAAACCAGCGGTGGATTACTTCTCTGCGTCGCCAAAACAAAACTCGACAAAGTTCTGCGCACCCTATGCGCTGCGCGCACACCGTGCGCGACCGTGATCGGGAAAATCGTACGGCGGCGTCGCGGGGCGTTAATATGCATGGCGAGATGAAATCGCAGTCGCGCCGCGCCATCCCCGCGGTAAACAAATTTCTCGAAGCGCTCGAGCAATACGATTTGCCACGACCGATGATTGTCGATGTTGTCCGCCGCGAACTGGCGAAAGAACGCAAGAAATTTCGCGTGGAATCATTTCCCACCCTGCTTGTCCGCGTCCGCGCAGCTCTCGACGATTTGCGCCACGCCCGTTTGCAAAGCGTAATCAATGGCACTGGCGTTATCGTTCATACGAACCTCGGTCGCGCGCCGCTCACACCTGACGCGACGAAATTGCTCAGCGAAATCGCCTGCGCTTACACCAACCTCGAATATGATCTTGCGAGTGGTTACCGTGGGCACCGCGGCGCTTATTTGGAACGGGCGCTCGCTCTCGTTTGCGGAGCAGAGTCGGCTGCGGTCGTTAACAATTGCGCCGCGGCGCTCGTTCTCATTGTCCGGTATTTCGCCGCGGCGAAATCCGAAGTCGTCATTTCCCGCGGTGAGCTCGTGCAGATCGGCGGCGGTTTCCGTATCGGCGAAATCATCGAGGCGGCCGGCGGTAAGTTGCGTGAAGTAGGCGCGACGAACAAGACGGCCCTTCGGGACTACGAGCGCGCGATTGGAAAAGACACCGCGATGGTTCTCCAAGTTCATCGCAGCAACTTTTTCATGGAAGGCTTCGTCGATTCGCCTTCCACCGCCGAGCTAGCGAAGTTGGCGCGAAAGAAGCGCGTGCCGCTGGTTGTCGATCTTGGGACCGGTCTCCTGAAACCACTCGACGAATCTTCGGAACGCGAGCCAACGCCGCCGGAAATATTGAAGGAAGGCGTGGATCTAATTTGCTTCAGCGGCGACAAATTATTCGGCGGACCGCAAGCCGGTATCATCGCCGGAAGGAAGCGTTACCTCGACGCGCTCAAACGCGAACCGCTTTTTCGCGCATTGCGCGCGGACAAACTCTGCTTCGCCGCGCTTCAAGCAACTGTCGATCTTCATCTCACTAACTCATCGGGCAACGTTCCGGTCCTCGCCATGTCGCAAACCTCGAAAGATGAATTACGCGCGCGCGCAGCGAACATCATTACGCGATTGCGCGGCTTGCCCGGGCGAATCAGCGTCGGCCGCGGCGCAGTAAAAACAGGCGGCGGCACTCTGCCGCGCGCGATCATATCTTCGATCAGCATCGACATTCAGCCGGAGAATTGTTCCGCAAATGAATTTGCCGCGCGCATGCGCGCGCTCACGCCATCTGTCATCGGATACATCGCCAACCGCACTTTCAAACTCGATTTGCGCACGATCTTCCCGCACCAGGACGATACCGTCATCGACGCCATCCGCTCCGCTTGCACTGGCGCTCGTTAATTCTTGCGCGTGACAGAAAAACACTTCGTTCTCGCGACTGCCGGGCACGTCGATCATGGCAAGAGCGCGCTCGTCAAAGCGCTCACCGGCACGGATCCCGACCGGTTGCCAGAAGAGAAGGCCCGCGGCATCACGATCGACCTCGGTTTTGCCGAACTGATTCTCGATTGGCCTGACGAGCAACAATTTCACATCGGCATTGTCGATGTCCCGGGTCACGAGGATTTCGTGCGGAACATGATCGCCGGAGTGGGCTCGGTCGATCTCGCCCTCCTCATTGTCGCCGCCGATGACGGTTGGATGCCCCAGACCGAAGAGCACCTCCAAATTCTGACTTACCTCGGCGTGCAACACGCCGTGATCGCGCTCACCAAAAGCGATTTGGGAAACATCGACATTATCACCACGCAGATCCGCGATCGATTGCGTGATACGGCCTTCGTAAATTCGCAGATCATTCCGACTTCGACTCGCATTGGCGATGGAATTGAAGATTTGAAGCGCGCGCTCGCCATGGAGTTCGCAACATTGCCGCAGCCGCGCGACGTCGGTAAACCGCGCTTGTTCGTCGATCGCGCATTCACCTTGCGCGGAATCGGCACCGTCGTGACCGGAACATTGACCGGAGGCAGACTTCGCCGCGGACAGGCTGTGGTGATTCAACCGCAAAATTTTCCAGCACGGATCCGCTCGATCCAAAGTCATGGACGCGATGTCGAG
>Ga0209526_10003476_pt1 | contig 10737 bp, 7 predicted proteins | sample JacPinW_OM2H0_M1_FD_188566 | JGI IMG/M metagenome (GOLD analysis project Ga0209526, IMG submission 188566) | Forest soil microbial communities from Algoma, Ontario, Canada - Jack Pine, Ontario site 1_JW_OM2H0_M1 (SPAdes) (version 2) | ecosystem: Environmental > Terrestrial > Soil > Boreal...
CAAGCTCGTGCTCCATCTTCTCCCAAAAGCTTGCGCCGCCCACCTTGGTGTATTGCTGCATCTTGGCTTGTGCATTCTCGACCATCTGCTCGACCTTTCCGACAAGCTGCTCGAATTTTGGGGCCAGCAATCCTGCTGAGAGTGCCGTGATGCCTGCGATCGAGCCTGCAATCAAGCCAATGACAATCAATGCCTTGACCGCGAAGTAGCGGAGTTCGCCGCGGCGCGGAGGCGGCGCGTAGCCGACGTTGTACGGTCGGATTTCAAGATCTTCGAGTACGCCAGCTTCGGCAGCATCGGCCAAGAACGCTGCTCGCTTTTGCTCCAGAGCCGTGATCGCTGCGTGGGCGTCCCCGGCCGTCGCCCAAAGAGCGAGCTGCGGTATTCCAGCGCTCACTTTTGTACCCTTGTGACGGATCACGATATCGAGTTCACCAACGTGTCTCATCGCGATGTGCCCTCCTTAACTTCTGCGAAACGTGAAGACGGTGGCCGGCATGCCTGGATAATGATTGCTCCTGGATCCGCCAGCAACCCCATAGGCGACAGCGTATTTAAGGGCATTCACGCGCCGCGAAAATTGCGCGACGGTACCGTTCCGATACGGGGCGACGACTGCTAGTTTCTCTGCACTCCGGATAAGGAATAGGCAGCATATTATTGAAACGCACACCATTATGCCGCGGAAGGCATGGCAACGTCGAAAGGATCGCTTTTCAGGCGCGAATAGGCGTCCGCTGATACAGCTTATTCAGCGGTAACGGCCATCCCTTCCTGGGACGTCCTTTCCACGTAGTACCGCGTGCAAGCCCGCACAATATTTGCAAGTGCAAGACTCAGGAGCAGGCAGGCTGCCAGCTGTATCGCCATGATCTCTTCAGTCATCACTTGCACAAAAACAACGGTCAGAAATGGTATCAACAGGCTTGCAAGCGCTCCAACTCCAAAGATTGCGGTTAAACGAGAAAGACGTTGCATGTCCGCTCGATCACGTGCCGCCAAAACAGCACTCAAGACGATCACCAGAATGAAAAACAAATGACCTTCCCAAGTCGCCCGGCTCCATTCGAGCCTGGTTTGGTTCACAATATCGTCTAAAATCAACTTCGCTTTAATAATGAAGAATGTCTCGAAGGTGAACCATGGATCCCGTCGGGCAAATTCAAAAAACGCAAGCCGATCTAATCGTTCCATCGCGGAGTATTTGAGGGATTTTCCTGCAAGATAGATATCGGGCTTGTCTTCCTCTGGATGGTCCTTCAAATAGCGCATGGCGGCCGCTATCGGCATTGCATCTCCGCCTTGTCCGTCGTGATAAGCGGCATACTTTTCAGGATACTTTGGGTGAAATTGAAGCGAGTAGTAGATGCTGTGCCACATGGCATGGTGCTGGAGCCATCCCCCCTCGCGATAGACCGGATGAAGCGTCCAGGCAACTGCCTTCACCCCCAGAGCGATTACCAGTACGGGTAGCACCGCGGGCCATTGGGCGGCAACGGCACGATACGGGGTCAAGCGCCCCGCCTTCCCCTTCCTCCTTGCCTCTCTCAGAGCCAGTACAAATAGCCACACAGCCGCCAGAATGAACGTGAGCAGCCACCAGACAGCTGACGCTCTAATATGGATCGCAAACAAGATTACCATGGACTGAAAAGTGACAATAGCAATCGGCCACCAATTCAGCCGAGCGTAGGCAATCCGCCACCAGTTTAGCTGGGCTTTGTCGACCAGTATCAACAACAAGTGTACCCCCGGAATGAGAGCGAGCACTGGCATGAAACGCGGGTTTAGCATGTTGCCCGATCCGCTCGGCTCGGGTAGCAGCAGAAAATCTGAGTAGTAGCAGCTCGCATAAACCAATGCCGCTGTGCCTATAAGAATGATCTGCCCTAGACGATCATTGCGCCGTTCTAAGAGGGCACAGAACAGTGTAAGTCCATAGATCAAGAAGAACAGATAATAGAAGGCGCGGACGTGAAGTCCGAATAATGAAAACGCGATTTTGGCAAAGTCGACGTAACCCAGGTCGTCGGCGCCTAACCCGCGGACGGCCAGCTTGCAATTCTCTGAAACGTTCGGGAGATCACGATGCATATCCGCGAGGACTTGATCGAGAAATGGCGCACGGAGATTTTGCGGGACAGTAACGCCCAACCGTTTGGTAATTTCGGGATCAGAGGTGAACCCGCGGTTCTCAAGCTCATTATGGATACAGTTGGAAAGGGCGTATCCGCCTACGCCGAATCGCTCCTTTGTCATCACTGCCGCAACGGCGTTGAGCACGCGCCCATACCCTTCCCAAGTAACCAGCTGGTCCATTCCCCGCTCTGTGCCGGCGCGGAATGTCGCTCCGAAAATCACGAGAGCCACCACTCCAATGAGGACATTGATCATTACTTGGTGGCCGCACCAGGCTGTCCGTGACCACGCGGGCCTCGAGGCGTCTCTATTTGCGAGTTGAACCATCCTCTTTCTCCGACCGCACTCTTGCTATCCACCAATGGCAAAGGCTCGTAATTTCGACCTTTGCAGCTGAATTCCAAATGAGACAGGAGACTTTAGCAGGCGCCTATTTTCTGTACCGGTCATGTGCAAGACGCGCAAGTCTTGATCGCAACCGCATCTAAGAGCCGCAAATCGGCGTGTTTCGTACTCAACCCGCTCCTTGATGGACACCCGAGTTTCTACAAACGAATCGACATTGTCGATCTCAGGCCTTGTTCAAGCGAGCGGAATCCTTGCAGGTCGTGGAGGTTGGCGAGGTGCGCGAGGTCCGCTATCAGAGGGGAGGGTTCTGGCTCCCCTGTCCGCACAAACATCGGGTTTTCCCCTAGTAGGCGTCCAATCGTTTCGGCAATATCCTGCACGCTGGTCGGCTCGGCTGCCGCGACGTTGTAAGTCCCCTGCCAACCATGCTCCGCGGCGGCCTGAAAGGTTGCTGCAACGTCATCGACATAGGCTACCGAGAGGCGAAGCCCCCTGCCCTCTCCGTCCAGTGTAACCGGATGATGCTCTCGAACACGCTGGGTCAACGTCGGGATAAGGCGATTGCGTTGACCAGGACCGTAAGGCGTGAACAAACGCAGCACACACACCTTAAAATAGCGAACGTAAGGGCGCAACAGTGTTTCCGCTGCCAATTTTGAAGCAGCGTAGAAATCGTGCGGCTGCAATTTTGCCTCTTCCCGGCAGGAGCCATTAGCCCCCGAGTACACGCTCGCAGTCGACGCAAAGATAAACTGCTGCGCCTCTGCACGACGGGCGAGATCAGCTAAATGTGCCGTGGCGCTCGTGTTGACAGCGAGAATGTCAGCGGCCCCGCCGGGAAAGTTTCGATACTCATGCGACTGGGCGAGATGAATAACCGTATCAACAGCTGGCAGCTTTTTGAGCCCTTCACTACGAGCAAGGTCTTCGTGAATCACGGAAGTCCCGGAAGGAACCGTGCTGCCTGGACGCAGGAGACAGGTCAATTCGTGTTCCCGTTCTATGAGTAGCGAGGTAAGCCGACCTCCGATAAATCCGTTCGCACCCGTCAGCAATATTCGCACGCGGCCCCCACTATTCGAGACCCATAACTGAAATGCCAATTCGGTTGCAGGCGGCTGGCAAAATCGTTATAGAACGCTCGCGCAGCATTCTCTGAATTTCCTGCCTTCATCGCAGCAGTTCGGACGGGGCGATGATGCTACTCGCGCTGCGAAGATCACCGCCAACATCGTATTGGGATAAGATGGTGAAGGTCGGACTCATTGGGTGCGGGTATTGGGGAAAGAATCTCGTCCGCAACTTTCATCAACTGGACGCGCTCGCAGCGATTCATGATTCAGATCGACAGACCGCTGCGTCGATGTCGGCAACCTTTGGCACTCCGGTCCTTGATCTCGACGCAATTCTGGCGCGCTCGGACATTCCGGCGGTCGTGATCGCAGTACCAGCCGCAGGACATGGCGTTCTGGTGCGCAGAGCGCTTGAGGCCGGCAAGCACGTCTTCGTCGAAAAGCCACTGGCACTCGACCTCGGCGAAGCTGAGGAACTTTGCGCGCTGGCAGAGAGTAGCCAGCGCATCCTGATGGTGGGTCATTTACTGCAATATCATGCGGCTTTCCTCAAGATGAAGGAATTATCCGTTTCAGGCAGTCTCGGCCGGTTGCTGTACATCTACTCAAATCGCTTAAATCTTGGCAAGTTGCGGCGCGAAGAGAACATTCTTTGGAGTTTTGCCCCCCACGATATTTCCATGATTCTATCGTTGGCAGGGGGCCTGCCCGACGAAGTCTGGACAACCGGAGCGTGCTATCTACATCGGCAGATTGCGGACGTAACCACGACCCATCTGCGATTTGCAAATGGTATCAACGCCCACATTTTTGTATCCTGGCTGCATCCGGTCAAAGAGCAAAAGCTGGTGGTCGTGGGCGACCGCGCCATGGCTGTGTTCGACGATGGCTTGGGATGGACCGAGAAACTACAGCTCTTCCCCCACACCGTCGAATGGCGCGATCAGGTTCCAATCGCCAATAAAGCCGCTGCAATTCCCATTGTACTCGCCCAGAGCGAACCGCTAGCTGAGGAATGCCGTCACTTTCTGGATGGGATCGCAAACGGCACAACGATCCGCACGGACGGGCGTGAGGGGCTCGATGTGCTGCGTGTCCTCGATGCTGCGGAGCGGTCAATGCAGTCGGCACGCGCTGAGCGCCCTTCCAAGCCGCGAGATGCGGCCAAGCGGCGCCACACTGCGCAGTACTTCGCTCACGCAACGGCGGTTATCGACGAAGGCTGTGACATTGGTGAGGGAACCCAAATCTGGCATTTTTCGCATATCATTCAGGGCAGCAGCATCGGTCGCAATTGCACGATCGGCCAAAATGTCATGATCGGGCCTGATGTTCGCATCGGCCATGGATGCAAGATCCAAAATAACGTCAGCATCTATAAGGGAGTCGAGCTCGAGGACAACGTATTTTGCGGTCCCAGTTGTGTGTTCACCAATGTCAAGACCCCTCGCGCTGAGATCAATCGGAAGAACGAGTTTTTTCCGACCCGTGTTGAGCGCGGGGTCACTATCGGCGCGAATGCCACCATTGTATGCGGGTCGCGATTGGGCACCTACAGTTTCATTGCTGCTGGCGCAGTCGTTACCGGGGATGTTGCTTCCTTTGCCTTGATGGCAGGAGTTCCTGCCCGTCGTATCGGGTGGGTGAGCCACAGCGGTGAACGTTTGGGTGAGGATCTTGCTTGCCCCCGGACGGGCCGTCGCTATCGTCTGGCCAGCGACGACACTCTGCAGGAGATCGCGAATGCATGACCGTTTTGCCGCGCATCAGGAAAGCATGGCGAAAATCATTCCGCTCGTAGACCTCCAGGCGCAGCGCCGGCGCCTAGGTGCTCGGATCGATGATGCAGTCTTGCGGGTGTGCGAGCATGCAAACTTCATCATGGGGAAGGAAGTCGCTGAGTTCGAGCGCCAGCTTGCTCAATTTTGTGGCGCGCGGCACGCTCTTTCGTGCGGCAACGGCACCGATGCGCTGCTGCTCGGTCTGATGGCCAAGGACGTCGGTCCCGGCGATGCAGTGTTTTGCCCCACCTTCACCTTTGCTGCCACAGCCGAAGTGATAGCGCTCCTTCGTGCCACGCCGGTGTTTGTCGATGTGCTGGAGGAGACATTTAACATCGACCCCAACAACCTGGGTGCTGCGATCGATAGTGCGCGCAAGGCGGGATTGCGACCGGCAGGAATCATCGCAGTCGATCTTTATGGGCAGCCTGCCGACTATCGCACGATCGAGTCCATCGCCGATGAACACAGGCTGTGGGTCTTCGCTGATGCGGCGCAAAGCTTCGGGGGTCAGTATTGCGGACGCAGCGTCGGACAAATCGCCGAGATGACAGCTACCAGTTTTTTTCCATCGAAGCCGCTCGGTTGCTACGGAGACGGCGGTGCAATCTTTACCGACAATGATGAGCTCGCTCAGCGCCTCGATTCGTTGCGCATTCACGGAAAGGGCGTGAACAAATACGACAATGTCAGGATCGGCCTAAACAGCCGGCTTGATACGATGCAGGCGGCCATCCTCATGGAAAAGCTCGCGATTTTTTCGGAGGAACTCGAAACCCGCGCAGCCATCGCCGGGCGCTACTCGGCCGGATTGAGCGATGTTGTACGCACTCCGCGCACCTCAAATGAGGCAGTTTCTGCGTGGGCAGTCTACACAATCTGTGTGGACGGCCACGATCGGGACAAATTAGCGACTGAGCTGAAAGCGGCCGGCATCAGCACCGCGATTTACTATCCGCTGCCTTTGCACGAACAAACCGCCTATAAGGACTTTCCACACGCGAACGGCAAAGGCCTGCCCCGGGCCGAACGCCTCGCAAAGAGCGTGTTGAGCCTGCCGATCCATCCCTACCTGGATGATGCAACCGTGGACCGGATCATTGAAGAAGTCCGGGCGGTCTTGCGTTCCCGGTGACCGCAGGTTGAGGATTGCAGGCGTGGATATCGCCGGGACGAAACTGGTAGTGATCGGGGGCGCCGGGCTCATCGGCTCGCATACTGTCGACCGTCTACTCCAGGAGGACGTGCGCGAGGTTGTCATATACGACAACTTTTGCCGAGGAACGCATGGTAATTTGGCGGCAGCACTGAAGGATCCACGAGTCAGAATCTTTGAGATTGGCGGCGACGTTTGTCAGTCGGATATCTTGGCGGAAGCTTTGAAGGGGGTCGACGGGGTTTTTCACTTTGCGGCGCTTTGGCTGCTTCAGTGTCATGAGTTTCCCCGTTCTGCCTTCGACGTTAACATTCGCGGCACATTCAACGTGATTGAAGCCTGCGTGCAGCAAGGGGTCAAACGGCTCATCTATTCCTCGTCTGCGTCCGTCTACGGCGACGCGCTTGAAGAGCCAATGACCGAGGATCACCCGTTCAACAACACAAATTTCTATGGTGCCACCAAAGTGGCGGGCGAGCAGATGTGCCGAGCCTTTCACCACCGGTATGGGCTGAATTACGCCGGGTTGCGGTATATGAACGTATATGGCCCACGGCAGGACTATCGCGGTGCGTATATCGCCGTGATCATGAAGATTCTGGACGCAATAGACGATGGCAGGCCCCCGACGATCTATGGAGACGGCAGTCAAGCGTATGATTTCGTCTATGTAGGTGATTGCGCGGAGGCCAACGTGCTGGCGATGAAGGCGGACGCAAGCGACCGCTTCTACAATGTCGGCACCGGCGTTCGAACGTCGATCAAAGAGCTCGTCGACATGGTTCTCGAGCTCACCCAGTTTCGGCAAGCTCCGCGCTACGAGCCGGCCGGACTGACCTTCGTAAAAAACCGAATTGGCTCGCCAAAACGCGCTGCCGAAGAACTCGGCTTCAAGGCTCATGTGGAACTGCGCGAGGGATTACAAAAACTCATTTGGTGGCGCAGCGAGCAGAAGCACCAGCTTGCGGCCCGGGGATAGACATGTGCGGGATAGCTGGCTTTCTCAACCTGACCGGCGCGCCCGCCTCGCCGGTCATCCTGCAATCCATGACGGACGCACTGCGCCACCGCGGGCCAGATGGCGAGGGGCAATACATCGACGGTACATTTGGACTGGGCCATCGGCGGCTTGCGATCATCGATCTTAGTCCCACCGGCCATCAGCCAATGGCGAGCTCAGATGGCCGGTATGTCTTAAGCTACAACGGCGAGGTCTACAACTTCCGCGAGTTGCGCATTGAACTGGAAGCGAATGGCTACCAGTTTCGCTCGACTGGGGATTCAGAAGTTGTGCTTTATTCCATGGCTGAATGGGGCGAGCAGGCGCTTCTGCGGTTCAATGGCATGTTTGCCTTTGCTCTCTGGGACCGTGAGGAAGGCACCCTCCTACTGGCACGCGATCGTTATGGCATCAAGCCGCTCTACTATACGCATTCGCGCTCATTGTTTGCGTTTGGGTCTGAGATCAAGGCGCTGATGCCGCAGCCCAGCGTAACTCCCTGCATCGACAAGGAAGGGCTCGTCGAATATCTCACGTTTCAGAATTTTTTTTCTGATCGCACGATTTTTGCCAATATCCGACTGCTCCCCGCAGCTTCGTTGATGCGCGTCACGAGAAGCGGCAAAGCGTCCATCCGCCGCTACTGGGACTACCAATTCTGCGAGCGTTCGCAGCCGCTGGCCGAGGAGGATGCGGCCGTCGAGCTTGATTATCTGTTCCGTCAAGCGGTTAATCGTCAGCTCGTGAGCGACGTCGAAATTGGCGCCTATCTCAGCGGCGGCATGGACTCGGGAGCGATCACAGCGCTTGCGTCTACGCAGCACCCCTACATAAAATCATTCACCTGCGGCTTTGATCTCAGCTCGGCTTCCGGCATGGAGCTGAGCTTTGACGAGCGCGCTGCAGCCGAACGGATGTCCTACCAGTTCAAGACGGAGCACTATGAGATGGTGCTCAAGTCGGGCGACATGGAAAGGATCATGCAGCGGCTCGTCTGGCACCTCGAGGAGCCGCGGGTCGGCCAGTGCTATCCGATTTTTTATGCCGCCAAGCTTGCGGGAAAATTCGTGAAAGTCGTGTTGTCCGGTACTGGGGGCGATGAAATCTTTGCCGGCTACCCCTGGCGCTATTATCAGGCGGTCAGAAACGATGATTTCGATCACTATGTTTCCCAGTATTATGATTTCTGGCAACGACTCATCTCAGATGACCGCAAGGCTGAGATTTTGAAGCCGTTGTGGCCGGATGTCAGCCGCGTTTCAACGCGGGATATTTTCCAGGACCTATTGGTTTCCCAGCGAAGGGAGCACCTGACGCCAGAGGGGTACATTAATTGCTCGCTATATCTTGAAGCGCGCACGTTTCTGCACGGACTTCTCGTCGTCGAGGACAAGATGAGCATGGCGCATTCGTTGGAAACCCGGGTGCCATTCCTGGATAACGATTTGGTTGACTTCGCCATGTCAATGCCGGTCAACCATAAGCTCGGCAATGTGGAGCATTATGTCCGGCGTAATGAGAATGATATTTCGCTCAAACGCGAGCGATATTTTCGCCGCTTTCGGGACGGCAAGATCGCCTTGCGCAAGATGATGAGAAATTACGTTCCGACCGACATTGCCGACGGCGAAAAGCAGGGGTTCTCCGGACCGGATGGCTCGTGGTTCAAGGGTGAGAGCATCGATTACGTTCGGCGACTTCTATACAATCGTAACGCCCGCATCTACGACTATCTTGATCGCACGGCCATTCAGTCCCTCGTAGACGAGCATCTAACCGGAGTTTCAAACCGGCGTCTCCTGATCTGGTCGCTGATCTACCTTGAAAACCTGCTGGAAGTCTTTGTCAACGAGCGGAATCTGTCAGAGCGCGGCCTTAGGCCCCCGGGCTTAGAATCCCGTCACGTAGCGGTCTCTTGATTCCACATCCTGCCGGAACGCGAATGGTTGACCGCTGCGGCCGTTCGATAAAGATGCACCCGAAGGAGAGACTTTGTGCGACGATGGGTGGTGCCACTCCTGTACCGCGCAGATACCAGCGGACGCTCAGAACCGTTCGAGCTAACCGCGACAGCTGAAGACGATGGACATGTCACCGAAGGCTATTTGCGGCGGGGCGACGAATGGTACCCGATCATCAATGGCGTTCCGTGCTTCCTAGCGGGCGCGCTGAGGCCTGACCTGACTGAGTTTGCCGGTCGCCACAAGCTCCCGCTCGGCCCTAACAGCAGCGTCGCACGATCCAGTCAAAGAGCGACTTCGGAGACATTTTCGTTCAAGTGGTCGACTTTTACAACGTATGGTGATGACCGAAAGGAACAGAACTTCTTGTTTGAATGGTACCGGCGCAAGTTCGGGCTGAGGGAAGATCAGGATTTGGCCGATTTCTATCGAAATCGCGATTATGTGCTGGAAGTCGGCCCAGGCTCTGGGTTTAACACCCGTTTCGCCGCCGAGCATTGCCAAGGAAAAGTTCTTGCCGCCGACGTGTCAGCCGCAGCCGATACGACATTCAGCAAGACCGGGCATTTGCCAAACTGTGCCGTCATTCGTGCGGATCTGATGGACCTGCCGTTCCAAGACGAATTGTTCGATCTGATCGTCGCCGACGGCGTTCTTCATCATACGCCCAACACAGAAGCCGCGATGCGAGCTCTTTACCGCAAGGTCAAACCCGGAGGTCAGTTCTTTTTCTACCTTTACAAGAAAATGGGTCCGGCGCGCCAATTCTGCGACGAGTACATCCGGCAAGAGCTCAGCAAGTTATCTCCAACCGAATGTCTCGAAGCATGCCGAGCACTGACAGAACTGGGGCGCGAACTGAGCAGACTCGGTGCCCAGATAACGCTGACAAAGCCAGTAGAAGTTCTCGGCATTCCCGCTGGCTCGCACGATGTACAACGGCTCTTATACTATAATTTCTTGAAGTGCTTCTGGAACGAGGCTTTCGATTTTGAGACGAACAATATGATCAACTTTGACTGGTATCATCCACATGATGCATGGCAGCATACCCTGGAAGAGGTCGAGGGTTGGCTGATCACGTTGGGCATCCGCAATTACAAATTCAACGATGCCAACCCGAACGGACTGTCCGTGCTTCTCACTAAGCCTTGCCAATAATTCAGAAGAATTCGTATGGCGATCCCCACAAAGGTTGCAGAATGGCGAGCGACAAGCCTTATCTATCTGCGGATTCTCTGGATCTTACCAACCATCGCTTGTCTTGCGCTTGGGGCTT
>Ga0209526_10003477_pt1 | contig 10736 bp, 8 predicted proteins | sample JacPinW_OM2H0_M1_FD_188566 | JGI IMG/M metagenome (GOLD analysis project Ga0209526, IMG submission 188566) | Forest soil microbial communities from Algoma, Ontario, Canada - Jack Pine, Ontario site 1_JW_OM2H0_M1 (SPAdes) (version 2) | ecosystem: Environmental > Terrestrial > Soil > Boreal...
TCGAGTTCGAGCCCGGTCAGCCGCTTCACCTCGCTCCACGGAAACATGATGCGCCGGCCCGGCCGCGGAATCCGCCCAGCAAGGGTGATTTTCGAGACAACTCCGCCGCACAGTTCAACCACCAGCCGCGTCGCGAGTTCAAGCCCAGGAAGACAGAACGCCGGATCGACGCCGCGTTCGAACCGGTAGCGCGCGTCCGAATGAATGCCGAGCCTGCGTCCGCTGCGGGCGATATTCGCGGGATCCCAAAGCGCCGATTCGATCAGCACGTCGGTCGTCGCCGCGTCGCAGCCCGAGGCTTGGCCGCCCATGATCCCGGCCAGGGATTCCACGCCCGCGTCATCGGCGATAACCACATTGTCCGTGTCGAGCCTGTAGGTCCGGCCATCGAGCGCGGTGAGTTCCTCGCCCGGCGTTGCGCGGCGGACAGTAATGTTTCCCTTGACTTTTTTTGCGTCGAAGACGTGCAACGGCCGGGCCCGGTCGAAGGTGAGATAATTGGTGATATCGACGAGCGCATTGATCGGCCGCAGCCCGATCGCCTTGAGCCGCCTCTGCATCCAATCGGGACTTTGCCCATTGCGGACGCCTTTCACGAGGCGCAGCGCGAAGGCGGGCGCGAGATGTGCGTCCTCTGGCGCGAAGTCGAGCCGGACCGCGACCGGACAAGAAAACCCGCCCTCGACCGGCGCCACGGCCTTGCTCTTCAGTTTGCCGAGCCCGGCCGCCGCGAGGTCGCGGGCAATTCCGCTTATCCCCGCGGCATCGGGGCGGTTGGGCAAGAGATCGATCTCGATGAGCGGGTCATCGAGCGATGCCCATGACGCATAAACCGCGCCGATGGGGGCCGCATCCGGGAGATCGAGTATGCCGTCATGGTCATCGGACACTTCGAGTTCGGCGCCCGAACAAAGCATGCCGTTCGATTCGACGCCGCGGATAACACCCTTGCCGAGCGTGATCTTCTTGCTCGGAATATAAGCCCCTGGCGCGGCAAAAACCGACTTCATGCCGGCCCTCGCATTGGGCGCCCCACAGACGACCTGCACCAGGGCGGCGCCTCCGGCATCGACGAGACAAACCCGCAGGCGGCCGGCATTGGGGTGCGGCTTCGCCTCGACGACGCGGGCGATGACGAAATCCTTCAGCGCGGAAGCCTTGTCGTCGACATGCTCGACCTCGAGGCCGATTTTGGTCAACGCCGCTACGATCTGGTCGAGAGTGGCATCGGTCTCAAGATGATCCTTGAGCCAGGAGAGGGTGAATTTCATCGGGGTCCCAAAAACGCGCCGGGCTTGAGCGGAACGAAACGCGTTTCGCCCGCCGCCCGTGATTCTCGTTTCCCGTTTCTAGAGCTTTTCCCGGCCGAGAGGAATTCCCGTTTAATTTGAAATCGACTAAAGGTTTCAGCCGCTCCGCGAGTCGAGCTGCGCCATCGCCACTGGGCGTTTCGGGCGCGGCTCCCGCCGCCGGCATCCGCGGTGGCTTGTCTCGAACAAATCCCGTTGTGAGGACGGCGCCGGAAAGACTCATCCGGCGCGCCAACTTTGGCGCGCCTCGACTTGTCTTTGGTCCAGCCAGATTTTTGTGGCTAGCTCGGCGGAATTGTGAACATCGAGAGTCTGATAGAGCTTTTTGGTGTGATCCGCGACCGAGGAGCGTTGGATGCCGAGTTCGTCCGCGATCACTGGCCTCGTCTTGCCAAGGGCAAGGTGAATGCCGACTTTCGTCTGCGCCGGCGTGGCCCCGCTTGCCCGCAATATTCGAGCCGCGTGGGCAATGGCATGTTCGTGGAGTTCGAGCGTCACCGCTATGAGACAGGATTTCGGGTCCTTGGCGACGTCTTCCGGACGTTCCCCCGCAGGCACGAGCCATTTCGCTTCGAGCGTGAGAACGCCATAAGCAGTTGAAACCTGCATGCGAGGCGGCGTGTTGAAATTTCCGTTCGCGGCGCCGGTGATCTGCGCTACAAGCCTCAGGATCGGCCCTGGCAGCCTGTCGCGGACCGGCTCGTATTGCGTGTAATCCCCCGGCTCTCCCACCAGAATTCTGAGCAGGGATTCGACGCCAGGCGTCTGAAAGACGAGATTCGTGTTAGGCATCAAGATCATCTGCCCGCTGCGTACCACCCTTCCTATAATACCCAATGAATCCTCAGCCTCTGGGCAGCGCTCATCGGAGGGTTGTGGACGAAGCGCATGCGCGAGCCAGGGCCGCAGCCGGTCGAGACTCTGCACATCGTCCACGGTGAAGGGGCGGGCGCTGCGCGGTCGCGTCAGCATCAGGTGTGCGAAAGCAAAGGTCCGGCCGGCGTCGCCGATCATTGCGTCTAAAATCCAGCAGGAATCGAGCGGAGCCTCTAGTTCCCGATACCAGCCGCTCTCCAGCCAGTCCCTCCCTTGCAAATGCAAAGCCCAGCCGATCGCCTTCGCGCGGACGGCAGGTAAATGAAGGGACGCGGGGCTCGACCGGTCATCCATGAACCGCCGCCACATACGGTCACGGAAGATCGCCGCCGTCTCCGGGTTTTCGGCATAGCCGTGGCCGAATGTGGCATCGGGCGCAATGAGACAGAGGCGCATCCAGCCGTGCGGAATGATCTCGTGCAGCAACGGCACGACGGCAACCATCGCGCCCTCGGGCGGCAGCCCGAGGCAGCACAGTGTCTTGAAATGCTCGACCGCTCCCATCGGTATCCCTCTCCGGCGTCGCCGCGCGCCCGCGAGGATACCAACAGACTCATACCTGATCAGGGGGCGCGGGGTAGCGGCGCGTGTAATCGAATTGCTAATTATCGCAGCATCGTTGTCGCTCCGCATCGGACGTTTGTTCTAAATCGGACTAGCGGTGATCGCTAGGAGACTGCGGTTCATCTCAAAACGAGGTGACAATCATGGCTAACGAAAAAGATCATCTGTCGCGATCTTCCGCCCGAGTGACAGCCTGGAACATGGAGCCACAAAGCCGGTTGCTGGCGCTCAATTGCCGCAGAATTCAACATTTAGGTGGATAACCTTCACATTATCGATGGATGGCACACTTTGGCGCCGTCACACTTCGCCGGAACCGTGGTGCATTCGAACTTCACAGTTGAAATTTCGCCCTTTGCATCGACCGACAGTCGTTGCAATCCGCCCACGGGTCCAAGGGTCTTCGTAGCTACCACCCCGAAGTCGGGGCAAGCTCCGGCCGTAAACGGCTCTCGTCCGGGAAGCCCATAACACCACTTTCTAACCTTTCGTGATGGCCAGGGCGCGGTCGCCGCGCCCTGGCCTTATGTTTCTGGTGATACCTGGGCTCTCCGCACAAAAAGGGACTTTCCGGCCAAAGGAACTGTGCTCCATCCGATGCGTCTGCATGGGCATGTGTTTCAGGTCAAAATCCCTCCCCGCGCGCCCGCGACGCGATTGGGCAACAGCGCGAGCGCGATGACGGCGCCAATATCCGCGACGGCACCCCCTGAACAGGGGGCGCGGGAACGAACTGAACCACGTAAGATATTCGCATTTGGAGCATGAAACGATTTTTCCCCGTTGCCAGCCGGTCTCCAGGGCTGGCAACGGGGGCTTGTTTCCAGCCACGGCCAGATGTGAGGTTGCAAGAGAAGATCATGATCACAATGCTTAGATCCAGGTTTAAATCCCGCGACGCAGCTTTTGCGGCGGCAAAGAAATTATCCGATCTCGACCCAGCCCATGATTGCGAAGCATGGCCATATCGGGGCTACTGGGTTCTCGTCATGCGTTATCGTGATGATGACGGCCATATCCTTTTCAAATTTGTGGGGCCTGAGGGCCGCTTAAGCGAAAAGTATAATAATCAAGCGTATTTGTCCGCGACAGAATCTCGCGCGGCACGGTCATCCCGCTCTCGGGCCCGAGACCCGGACAGCGCAAGACCTTGATGCTCGAACGCCCACCACCGAGGATCGTCGCGGTATTTTCGGGCGATACCCGCGAACTCACCCCCTGAACAGGGGACGCGGGAGATAACTCATTCGTCTAAGATATTGGCATTTAGCACCTAACGAATTTCCCCGTTGCCAGACCGTCTGGCCGGGGCGGCAAGGAGACCAAATTGCGTCACTAAATCCATCAAGGGAGGAGGAGTGTGAGGAGTGTGAGGACTGTTATGAATAAGCCAATGGAAGAAACATGGGGAGTGGTGTCTTTTTGGATCAGACTATGGGCACTGTCCGGGCTTTTGTTCTGGAAGTTTATAGGCAAACTCGTGAAGCAGGCTGTCCTAAAAAATATGGATAGTTGAAATATTTAGGAGATTTCAATGAAATATACTGTGAAAGGCAAGGAAATTTATGGCTCCATGGGTTTCGCTCTCTTAACAATAAGCTCAGCGATGGAATCCTACTGGATGGGACCCGGCGTATGTGGTGGAGTGGCTCCCGGTATAGCCGCCGCCTTTGCAATCGCTATGCTCATTAGGTCTATGGTTGCCGAGAATAAGCGGTGCGGGACGTATCAAACGATCGTCTGTCGCCGGGGAAAATGATCAGCGCCACCATCCCGATCCAAATCAGACCGGCGCGATGCCTAAAAACGACCCATGGCCCATATTGATGAACTTAATACCGTTCCAGAGCTGGCGCGCGGCGCAATGACGTGCCTCGGAAAATGACTCAAGCGTTTCCCGGCCAGCGCAGCCGCTGTGTTTTTAATCCTGAGCGCGGGTTTACGCCTTCCGCGGCCTTGGCAAATCCTTCGCGCTCGTAAAACGCAAGCGCGCGGGCATTGTCCTGATTAACATCGAGAACGAGACCGTTCGGCGAACGCCGGCGTGCCTCGTTAAGGAGGAGCTTTGCCGCGCCGGTTCCTTTCGCCTCGGGCGCGACGGCTAGCTGATCGAGAAAGGCCCTTGCCGGATCGAAGGTCACGAAGCCGAGGAGCCGGTTTAAGCCGTCAAAAGCGCAAAGCGTGATGGCTCCGGCCGCTTCGAGGGCCCGCAGATGGTCGAGAAACCACGGCCGCCGCGCCTCGAAATCGATGTCCGGCATGGTCTCCCGCCAACTCGCCACCCAAAGACCGGCAAGGCTCGCGCAATCGGCATCGGTTCGAACCCGCAGGCACAATCCCGCGGTTTGTGAAGGATGCCACGCCAAGTTAGCAAGACCCCAACGTTTCATGACAAGCGACTGAGATAAAAAGAAAGTTAGGATAGCGGTCTATCCGGCGCGCCGCAAACTTTGGCGCGTCTCGACTTGCCTTTGATCCAGCCAGATTCTTGTGGCTAGCTCGGCGGAATTGTGAACATCGAGCGTCTGATACAGCTTTTTCGTAGTAGCCATAACAGAGGAACGTTGAATGCCGAGTTCACCCGCGATCACCGGCCTCGTCTTGCCGAGGGCAAGGTGAATGCCGACTTTTGTCTGCGCCGGCGTGGCCCCGCTTGCCCGCAATATTCGAGCCGCGTGGGCAATGGCATGTTCGTGGAGTTCGATTGTTACCGCTATGAGACAGGATTTCGGATCCCTGGCGGCGTCTTCCGGCAGCGTGCCCGCCGGCACGAGCCATTTGGCTTCGAGCGTAATAACGCCATAAACGGTCGAAACCCGCGTGCGAGGCGGCGCGTTGGAAGTTCCGTTCGCCGCGCCGGTAATCTGCCGGAGAAGCTTCAGAACCGGCGCGGGCAGCTTGTCGCGGACTGGCAAGAAGCGCGTGTAATTGCCTGGCGCTCCTTCGAGAATTCCGAGTAGCGTTTCGAGCCCGGTGGTCTGGTGGACGAGCCTCGCGTCAGGAGTCGCGATCAACTGACCGCTCAGCACGGTTGGTCCTGCCATGCCTATTGGAGCTTGATCCTCACGGTCCGCGTCGCCGGATGCGGGACGTCGGAATGCGTGCGCGAGCCAGGGACGCAGCCGGTCGAACTGCTGCACGTCGTCCACGGTGAAACGGCGGCCACTGCGCGGACGCGTCAAGTGAACCGCGGCAACGGTCCGTTCGCTGTCCGCGACCATCGCGTCCAACATCCAGCAAGAATCGAGCGGCGCCTCTATTTCCCGGTAATAGGCGCTGTCGAGGTAGCCGCCGCCTTGCCGGTGCAAACTCCAGCCGATCGCCGCCGCGTGAAATGCGGGCACCCACATGGGGCAAGGGGCATATGGGTCATTCTTAAGGTCGCACAAGCGCTCTTGATAAAGAGCCTCGGCGCCAGGGTTTTCGGCGTAGCCGCAGCCGATGGCGGAATCGGGTTCGAGCAAGAAAATACGCGACCAGCCGTGCGGAATGATCTCGTGCAGCAAAGGCGTGACCGCGATCATCGCGCTCTCGGGCTTGAGCCCGAGGCAGCACAAGGTTTTGAGATGCTCGACGATCCCCATGGTCGCTTCCCCCAACGCGCATCGCAATTTTTCAGACGATACCAGCAAAGTCGACCCCTGAACAGGGGTCGCGGCATACCGGGATCCCGCGCTAATCTGGGCAATGTCTGTCAGGCAACCGACACCGCCGGGTCTATGTCGTAACGCGTCAGCAATTGCGGGATCAAGATCCCGCTGAGCGCATCGGCGACGAGGTTCGTCAGCATCGCGAGCGCGATCATTGCGCCGACGCCCCGCTAACCCGAACCCAGAGGCCGACGACGATTCCCGTGATCGCGCCGAAGGCGGCGCCATTCAAGGCGCCGAGCGTGATTTCGCACATCATCGCGCTCTCGGGCTTGAGCCCGAGGCAGCACAAGGTCTTTAGATTCCGGCGTTGCCGCGCAATTACCGCGACAATAGCACCCCCTGAACAGGGGGAGCGAAGGGGCTGGAGGTTGTGGTAAATCTCCTTCTGAACCTCAAAGGAGGGGTTCCATGGCCGAGGTCGATCCAGACGGCGGCCCACCTACCTCTGAAAAGCGGGACGTGCGGGAACGCTTGGACGTTCATCGACCGATGAACGTCATCGAAGGCGGGAGCTGGCCTCTTGTCAAAATGGCTGGAAAGAAGCCCGCCAACGTCGTATCCTATGCCGCGCCACGTTAGCAAGACCCCGACGTTTCATAACAAGCGATTGAGGGGTATCATGAAGAAGTATGGACCGGAGAGATTTTCGCGGCATTGGCCGGGAGGGGCGCGCCCGCCACCTGATCCAGCGCCCGTGTGAAGTGTTCGGCTGTTATGTTTAAGCAAAGCCCACGGGAGAGCGTCTTGTCAAAACCAGTTCGGCAACTTCCGGCGTGCCACCGAGCATGATGGCTCACGCAGCGGGCCTTGCGAATGGCTATGGCGCTCAGCCTTTGGCAAGCCTTGCCAGAAAGGCCAGACGGAGCCAATCTGAGTGTCCAATCCGCGATTATCTGGGGATCCCGGTTGAACTCTCAGGCTCATTTAGAGGACCAATTCATGCCCACTAAAAACAACAAGCGCAACCAAACCGCCAAGGCAGAGAAGAAGCGTGGGGCGGCCCAGTCCCCGAAGCAGGTTGGCGAGCATGCGCGTAAAACGCACGCCGGTCGCAAACGCGCCGCAGTGCCCAAACCCGTTGGTCGCGCGCCGAAGAAGAAGCTTGCCGTGGCAGCGTTCGCGCCTGTTGTGCCTGACCCCACGCTTGATAACCTCAAGAAGATCGAGCACATCGTCGTGCTTATGATGGAGAACCGATCGTTCGATCACTTGCTCGGCTATTTGACTTTGGAAAAGGGGCGTACAGATGTGGACGGCCTGACGAAAATTATGCACAACTCCTACAAGGGCCATGATTACTTTCCCAAACGACGCACGCAGACGGTGTTCCAGACGAATCAAGACCCATGTCACTCAGGCCAGTGCGTGGCTGAACAGTTGAGTAACAACAACGGCGGGTTCGTCAGCAACTACGCACTCAACAACCGGAAAGACAAGGAAGTCGATCTGGTAATGAACTACTACAACGGCGAAACGCTGAGTGTCTACGATCAACTCGTGGGAGACGCATGCATCTGCGACAAGTGGTTCTCTTCGGTTGACGGAGCGACTTGGCCGAACCGACTCTATTCCGTGACGGGCCAATCCGGCGGAACGAAGGACAACAAGAAGACGATCCCGTTCTACAATTTGCCGTCGTTCGTTCGCTATCTCGATGCGGGAAAGATTCCCTGGCGATGGTATGCCCACCGCTCGCCGGCTACCTTGCGTCTAATCGATAGCGAATACCGAAATCCTATTGATTGGAAGTCCGCTCACTTCTCCTTTTTTGACCGCCGGAGTGACTCGGGTGGTAACAGCTTCCTCGAAGACGCAGCGCAGGGAAAACTTGCGGCCGTCTCCTGGATCGACCCTGACTTCGGTGACCAGATTTTCCAGACGCACACGAACGAAAATGACGACCATCCGCCTGTGGATATCATGGCCGGGCAGCAGCTGGTCTTGACACTCTATAACGCCGTGGCCACAAGCCGACAATGGGATACGACACTGCTGGTAGTCGTCTACGACGAACATGGTGGTCTCTACGATCACGTGCCTCCGCCCACTGCGGACGATGACCGGCCTAAGTTCCGACGCTATGGCGTGCGCGTGCCTTCGTTCATCATTTCGCCGTGGGTGGAGGCCAATAAAGTCTCGCACACCGTCTTCGATCACACCTCGCTCATCAAAACTATTCTGCTAAAGTTCTGCCGGCGCGCAGATGGCAGCATCCCAGATATGGGCGCGCGTGTCACACACGCTAACCACCTCGGCGGGCTGCTGAAACTCCCGAAAGCGCGCCCAGCACCCAAGGTCTCCCAGTTGCAACCGCTCGTTGCGCGCCTTGCCGAATGGCACGGCGAAGCGCTAACGGCAAATCTAGTTCGGCAAGCGCAAGGCAAGGTTGGCCCCCCTAAGCCGAATGACTTACAGGTCGGCGTGAAACGCGCCCGGGAACAACTGCGAGCAAAAGGTCTAACAGAAGATCAGCCCTGAAGAAAGGCAGTGACGGTTGTCGCTACCAGAAATTCTTTTGGGCAGCGAGGAGGCAAGCGACGTAGAATTCGTCTGCACCTTCGGCTCTCCCATCTTTGATAACAAACTACTAAATGGCAGCATCGATATTAGTCGATAATCGGCGCATAACGCATGCTGATTCAGAATGCGAAAACACTTTGAGTTAGACAGTGAATGATCAATTGGGAAAGGCGCACGATCCGGTGTAGTCAGTATTAGTTGTCTTAACTTGTGTTGCATGACGAAAGGCCGGGCCACGTGCGGCATGCCGCCAGCGTGAAACCCCCAACCACGCCGAACGGCGCGCGCCAATGCCGGGACGTTTCCTGGCCGATGAACCGCCATGGAAAGAGCGAGCGGTTTCTTGTTGAAATGGCTGGAATGGCGCGCGGCAACGTTGTATTCTTGCCAAAAACGCGCCCGGTTGATTTGGAAATTGCCTCAGAAGGACCGAAGCCGAATCGGTGCCAGCGGCGCTACGGGGTGCCCGCCTATCCCTTGCCGGCTTACGTCCCGTGATTGTTTATAGTGTCGTTGGCCTAGGGATGCGAACATGAGTCCCGTTGCAGTTGAAGACTTCGCAAAATATTTAGCAAACAAAAATTATCTGCTTTCGGACACGCTATTTGAGTCATCCACGAGCGCGTCCAACCCGGAACGATCCCTGCGCAAACTTTGGGAGTCGACCGAGCTCACCGCAAACGGATTTGCCGATGAAGTCGCCCAATTCTATGGCTTGAAGCGGCTCACCTTGCCCCAGCTCGTTGCCGCGCCCGCCTTGACCGGACGCTTTGCGCCACGCTTCTTGCGCGACACCGCGGTGTTCCCCTTCGAAATGCCGAGCGGTCAATACAAGCTTGCCGTCGCCGACCCGAGCGACGCCGCCGCTGTCCGTGCCGCCGAAATCGTCCTTGGCGCACCGGTTTTGGTCGAGGTCGCCTCCTTCGAGGATATCGCGACTGTTCTCGGCGAACAGCTTGGCGGCGAGGAGACAGCGGCCGGGGACAGTGGGGCCGCGGGCGCCCGCGCCGAGGACGACATCGAAAGTCTCCGCGATCTGGCGAGCGGCGCCCCGGTGGTCCGCGCGGTCAACGACTTGCTCGAAAAAGCCCTCGAGCTTCGTGCCAGCGATATTCACATCGAACCGTTCCGGAACGGCCTCGTGGTGCGCATGCGGGTCGATGGTTTGCTCCGCGCCGTGACCGCGCCGGCCAATGCCTTGCCGCAAGCCCTGATCTCCCGGATAAAGATTCTGGCCGGCCTTAACATCGCCGAGCGGCGCCTGCCACAAGATGGCGCGGCAAGGCAGAAGGTCGCACGCTCGGAAATCGATATTCGCGTCGCCACGATGCCGGCCCAGCACGGCGAATCGGCCGTCATCCGCCTGTTGCCGCGCGATCGTGGTTTGCTCGACGTCGCGAAACTCGGCTTGTCGATCGCCGATGAGAAAATCGTGCGCCGGCTGCTTTCGCTCCCGCATGGCTTGATCGTCGTGACGGGGCCGACCGGCAGCGGCAAGACGACGACACTTGCGACCATGCTTTCGATGCTCAACGACCCATCGCGCAAGATTCTCACGATCGAGGATCCGGTCGAATATGAGATCCAGGGCGTGAATCAGTCGCAGGTGAAGCCCGCGATCGGCCTTACTTTCGCCACCGCGATGCGCGCGTTCGTCCGGCAAGATCCAGATGTCATCATGGTGGGCGAGGTGCGCGACGCCGAGACCGCGAACATCGCCGTGCATGCCGCGCTCACCGGCCATCTCGTGCTGACCACGCTTCACACGGAAAATGCCGCGGCGGCGGTTCCGCGCCTACTCGATCTTGGCGTC
>Ga0209526_10003478_pt1 | contig 10734 bp, 12 predicted proteins | sample JacPinW_OM2H0_M1_FD_188566 | JGI IMG/M metagenome (GOLD analysis project Ga0209526, IMG submission 188566) | Forest soil microbial communities from Algoma, Ontario, Canada - Jack Pine, Ontario site 1_JW_OM2H0_M1 (SPAdes) (version 2) | ecosystem: Environmental > Terrestrial > Soil > Boreal...
CGCCGATTTCGCGAAATGCGCGACTGAGACAGTGTCGGTCGCACGCGATCTCTTTCCGGAAGATTCGTCGATCGCCGCGAAGGTCGCGAAAGCCTGGGCCGATGTCGGCGTGTTGGAGGAAGCTCCATCTACGGCACTTTTGGCCAATATCGCCGGCGCCTATGTGATCGCGCCCAGGGTCCGGGAGATGGCCGCCGCGGCGCCGCTGCCCAAGACAAAAAAGAAAAAGCCGCTTCCCCCTCGGGCTGCCGGCAAGGCCGCGCGGGTCACGCCCAAGAAGAAAGCCAAGAGCAGCCGGTCCAAGACGCGATGAAAATCATTGTCGAGCGCTCGGGCGGTTTTGCCGGAATACTTCGGCGCGGCGAAAAGGAGTTGTCCGCCCTATCGCCCGAGCAACAGATGGCTTTGCAAAAGCTCTTGGACGCGGGCGCGCCGCCCGCCCCGGCGCAAATGGGGGCGGACAGGTTCACTTATAGAATCGAGGTGCAAGATGAGCACGGAAGCCGGAGTTTTATCTTTCCCGAAGCTCTGATGCCGGCAAGCCTCGCCGGCATCGCGACGGGGCCATGATTTTTTGGGCATCCTGCCGGGACCCAGCGGGAACCGGTCAGGGGCGCGTCACCCGCCGTAAGGTGAGATTGATCCGTCCGCCGCCCGGCAGCAGCGAGGAGGAGCCCGCAAAAATCTTATCCACGCCGTGGAACATCAGCCGGGCGGCGCCCCCCATCACGACAATATCGCCGGAGCGCAATTCGAGCTTTTTTGCCGGATCGCCGCGCCGTGAACCGCCATAACGAAAACAGCAATTGTCGCCAAGCGAGATCGAGACGACCGGCGCGGCGAGATCATCCTCGTCGCGGTCCTGATGCAGGCCCATTCGCGCCGAAATATCGTAGAAATTGACTAGGCAGGCCTCGGGCAAATGCGGATAGGAAGCCAACGCGCGCCAGATGTTCAGCACGGACAAAGGGATGGCAGGCCAAGCATTCCCGGTGATGGGATGCGTCGCCTGATAGCGGTAGCCTCCGCCGTGGCCGGATACCCAGCCAAGGCTGCCGCAATTGGTCATCTTGACCGAGAAAGGCCGGCCAGAGCGCGGCATGCGCGGCACGAACCAAGGCACTTGCACGACCAGTTCCGCGATCTCTCCGGCAAGCGCTTGTTGTGCCGGCTCATCGAGATAGCGCTGGAAGAGGGTGAGCCCGGGGGCCAAACTACTTTGCGCGGCCGCCGCTTCGACTGGTTCGAGCAAATCCACCATGAAAATGCCTCTGGCCCGCGCCTCGATGAGTCACACCATAATGCATTTTGGGTTGAGCATCTCTTTGCTTCCAACAGTCGAGTCTGGCTTCAGGCGATAGAGCAGCGGAATGCCGGTGGCGAGCTCCAACTCAGGGATGGTTTCCGGTGTCAGCCCGTCGAGGACCATGACGAGGGCGCGCAGCGAATTGCCATGCCCCGCGACGATCACGCGTTGGCCGCCGAGCACCGAAGGCAGAATTTTCTGGCAATAATAGGGGAGAACCCGGGCCACCGTGTCCTTCAAGCTTTCCCCGCCCGGAGGCCGGACATCGTAGGACCGGCGCCAGAGATCCACCTGTTCGTCGCCCCATCTCCTGATTGCATCGTCTTTATTGAGGCCGCAAAGCACGCCATAATCGCGCTCGTTGAGGGCGCGATCGCGCGCGGCCTCGATATTGGCAGTGCCAAGCTCGGCGAGAATCAACTGCAAGGTATGTTGCGCGCGGACGAGATTGGAAGTGAAGGCGCGGTCGAAGGAAAGACCGTGCGCCTTGAGGCTTTTCCCGGCCGCGCGTGCCTCCGCCACGCCCATGCCGGTGAGATCTGGATCTTCCCAACCAGTGAAGAGGTTCTTTAGGTTCCAATCGCTCTGGCCGTGGCGCACGAGCACGAGAATGCGATCCATGTCTCAACCTTGTTGGATGTTTGCGTATGGCAACGCGTGTCCCCACGATCGGTGAAGGATTGAATCGCGGTTCAAGGCGGCATGAGCAGCATAGCCGAAGCGACCCCGGCGGCGAAAGCCTCTACTCGCTCGTGCCGGGTGGCGAGCGCAAGCGCGAACGCGCGCCGCGCGGCGGGTCTCGTGGTGGACACGCTCATTGAGCAGGGACTGCACCGAAAAACGTTGTTTCGCCTCATTCCTGGTTTTAAGCTGATGAAATGCCTCTTAGATCCGAGTCGGACCCGGACGTGAACAGAGCATGCTGAGCTGGCTTGTTACCAGATTGCGCTCCTATGGTGTGATAACCTTGGTCGCACTATACGCCGTTTGCGTAGTTATGCCCTCGGTCGCATGGGCGGCGCGGCGCGGCGGTACATCGTCCCATTGCCTAACCGGCGATCGTCACGGCGTTTCGGACGTACAACTCGGCATCCATACACCTGGCGATGGCGAGATAGCCAAACCTACCGACAACTCCGAGGACAGCGGCGACGGCAAACCAAAGTGTCATGCCGGCGCATGCTGCGGTCTTTTTTGCGGCGCCGCCATTACCGGGGACTCCGGCGCCACCGTAGTACAGCCGGTTCACGCGTCTCTCTTGTTTGGGGCTCTTGACGAACGTCTCGACGGCTGCGAGCCCAAACGTATCGGCCGGCCTCCAAAACCCTTCCTGTCGCTTTGAAACCTGGTGCTGTGGCTTTAGCAGCCGACGGCGCCCAAGATCAATCGACGTGACAAGGGTTTTTTCATGTTTTGGCAATTGCAGGCTCAGGCCGCCTCCTTAGAGAGGCTGCGACTGACCCCGTTTCTCCACCTGCTCCCTAAACTTGCGAGCATGCTGTTATTTGCCGGGGTCATTCAGGGTTGCGCCGCGACGCCCGTGGTGCCATTCGCCGGCCCCGATCCGTCGATTGCGTCCGCCCGCATCCCCGCGGTGACCTACCACTCGACAATCGGCTCTTTCGCCAATTTGCGGCCAGTTGAACCAGCCGCTTGGAAGAAGGAGAACGAGCCTTTGGCCCCAGCACCGAAGCCCGTGCCGGAGCCGAAATCATGAATCCGCAAGCGCTCTCGCGAACATTTCGCCTCGGTGCGGCAATGGCCGTAGCCACAGCCATTTCAGGGTGCACCGGTTTCTCGTCCGACGGCGGCATGAGCGTCGCCGCCGGCATCGCCGCACACGAGCTCGAGAAAGACGCCGTCGCGATTCGTACGCCGGAGGATGCGATATCGGCGCGGGTCCGTGTCGAACATTTGCTCAAGCGGCCATTGACCGCCGGCGCTGCCGTGCAAATCGCGCTCCTCGACAATCGCGGCCTTCAGGCGGCCTATAATGAGCTAGGCGTCGCCGAGGCAACGATGGTGAAGGCTAATCTTCCGCCGAACCCGAGCTTTTCGTTTTCGCGGATCTCGGGCTCCCTGGAATCCGAGCTAGAAGGAACGATCGCCGCCAATATTTTGGCGCTCGCGACTTTGCCGGCGCGAACGGAAATTGCCGCCGATCGATTCCGCGCGGCGCAGCTTAGGGCCGCCGAGGAGACACTTCGCGTGGCGGCGGAGGCACGCCGGAACTATTACAGGGCCGTCGCCGCGCGCGAGCTGATCGGCTTTCTGACGCAAGCGAACGCCGCGGCCGAGACGGCGGCAAAGCTTGCTCGCGGGCTCGGCGAGACCGGCGCGATGAACAAGCTCGACCAGGCGCGCGATCAGGTATTCCATGCCGATGTCACCACCGAGCTCGCGACCGCGCGCCAGCGGGCGTCCGGCGAACGCGAACAGCTGATCCGGTCGCTGGGTCTTTGGGGCGGCGATCTCGATTTCAGGCTTCCGAACAGCTTGGCGGCGCTTCCAGCGCGCCCACAAACCTTGCCCATGGTGGAGCATGATGCGGTCAGACGGCGCATTGATTTGCAGATCGCGCGCATCGAACTCGAAGCCCTCGCGAAGTCGTATGGGCTGACCAACGCGACTCGGTTCGTCAATCTTTTTCAGCTGTCTGGCATCTACAAGGACACAAGGGAAAGCGTCGGCACCGAAAATGTTCAATTCCGGGATTTCGGACCCGGGGCCACGGTTGAAATCCCGATTTTCGATTTCGGCGAAATTCGCGTCCGCCAAGCCGAGCAGACCTATTTGCAGGCCGTGAACCGCTTGGCGGAAAAAGCCGTTAACGTCCGTTCGGAAACACGTGACGCTTACCGCGTCTATCGCTCGACCTATGACATCGCGAGCCATTACCAGCACGAGATCTTGCCCCTGCGCAAGATCATCTCAGACGAAACCCTCCTGCGCTACAACGCGATGCTGATCGATGTATTCCCGCTCCTCGACGAAGCCCGGCGGCGGATCCTGGCGACCACTGCCGCGATCGAAGCCAAGCGGGATTTCTGGATTGCCAAGACCGAGCTGCAGGTCGCGATCATCGGTGGTAACGAAACGCGTCCCGCGGACGAAAGGTCTAGGGAGGCGATCATCACGGAGAGAGCGCCTAGCGGTAATTGATGAATATGAAAGGAAACTAGCCATGATGTCTCGGCGACGCTTTTTGGGAACGGCGGCAGGGCTCGCAAGCGCAAGCGCAGTGAGCGGCCGAGTGCAGGCGGCTAACATTCCCGAGGCGCCGTCCACGACCAGCACAACCATGCAGCCGCCATTGTTTCCGTCCAGCGGCCCTGAGTACCAGCCGGTCGTGACGCTGAACGGCTGGACGCTTCCGTGGCGGATGAACGGCGGCTGGAAGGAATTTCACCTTGTCGCCGAGCCGGTCGTGCGCGAGTTCGCGCCCGGAATGAAGGCGCATCTTTGGGGCTACAACGGACAGTCGCCTGGTCCGACGATCGAGGCGGTGGAAGGAGACAAGGTCCGCATCTTCGTCACCAATAATCTGCCGGAGCACACGACGATCCATTGGCACGGAATAGTGCTGCCAAACGGCATGGACGGAATAGGAGGCCTCACGCAGCCGCACATCCCGCCAGACAAGACTTTCGTCTATGAGTTCGAGCTCAAGGAGAGCGGAAGCTTCATGTACCATCCGCACTCCGATGAGATGGTGCAGATGGCGATGGGCATGATGGGAATGTTCGTCGTGCATCCGCGCGACCCCAAGCTCTACCGGGTCGATCGCGATTTCGTGTTCGTCATGAGCGCCTATGACATCGATCCGGGGACCTATCTTCCCAAAGTCTCGGAGATGACGGACTTCAACATCTGGACGTGGAACAGCCGGGTTTTCCCCGGCATCGATCCGCTGCCAGTGCGCCTCGGCGACCGCGTGCGTGTACGCATGGGCAATTTGAGCATGACCAACCATCCGATCCATCTGCATGGTCACCACTTCTCGGTGACCTGCACCGATGGCGGCTGGGTGCCGGCGTCCGCCCGATGGCCGGAGGCCACGATCGATGTTCCGGTCGGCGCGATCCGCGCGTGCGAGTTCATTGCCGACAATCCCGGTGACTGGCCATTCCATTGCCACAAGGCGCACCACACGATGAACGCGATGGGCCATGACGTGAAAAACTTCATCGGCGCCGGTCAAAAGAGCGATCTTGTCGGCGCCGTCCGCAAGCTGGTGCCAGGGTACATGCCAATGGGCTCGTCCGGCATGTCCATGGGTGAGATGGCGATGCCGGCGCCCGCCAACACTTTGCCGATGACGACCGGTTCCGGCCAATTTGGCCCGATCGACATGGGCGGCATGTTTACCGTCATCAAGATCCGCGAAGGCCTCGCCGCGAATGACTACAAGGACCCCGGTCCGTACAAGTTTCCGAAAGGAACGGTAGCCTATGAATTCATGATCTAAAGGAGGCACCGGATGCAGCGCATTCTCGTGCTTGGCGCCGGATTCGCTGGTCTTTGGAGCGCCGTAGCGGCGGCCCGCAGGCTGGATGAACTTGGCGCTGGTCCCGGAGAGGTCGAGGTTCTCGTCGTGAACCGCACCGCCTGGCATTCGATCCGCGTCCGCAATTACGAAGCTGATCTCGATGATACGCTCGTTCCGCTCGCTGATGTGCTCGACCCTATCGGCGTCAAGCACATCGTGGCGGAGGTCACGGACATCAATGTCCCCGAGCGAAAGGTTGCCTGCGTGATGGATGGCGCATTGCAAACCTTGGCCTATGATCGGCTCGTCTTCGCACTTGGCAGCCGCCTGGCCCGGCCAGCTATTCCCGGTCTTGAGACGTATGCCTTCAATGTCGACACCTTCGAGGCCGGCTCGCGGCTCAACGATCATATCGGCTCATTGCCTTTCTGTCCGCCATCCCCAGGTCAATATAGCGTCCTTGTCGTGGGCGGGGGGCTCACAGGCATCGAGGTCGCGACCGAAATGTTCGCAAAACTCCGGGCCGCCATCGCAAAGGCGCCACCTTCCGGCATGGGAGCACCTCCACGTGTGATTCTCGCCGACCATCAAGCTTGGATCGGATCCGACATGGGGGACGCGCGGCCGGTGATCGCCGAGGCTCTCGGAAGCCTTGGTGTCGAGACACGCCCCGGCGTTTCCGTGGTCTCGATCGACGCGCAAGGGGCGACCCTTGCGACAGGAGAGCGAATCCCGGCAACCACCGTGGTTTGGTGCGCCGGCATGCAAGCCGATCCGTTGACGGCGCGCTTTCCGGTCGCGCGCGACCGGCTTGGCCGCGTGCCTGTCGATGCCCACCTCAAGATGGAGAGCATGCCGGCCGAATTCGCCGCCGGGGATGTCGCGTGGCTGCCGATAGACGGCACGCACGCTTCTGTCATGTCGTGCCAGCACGCCCGTCCGATGGGACGCTTCGCTGGCTATAATGTCGTGTGCGATCTTTTGCGTCAGCCGATGCTGTCGCTGCATATCGATTGGTATGTCACATGCCTAGATCTCGGTCCCTGGGGGGCCGTCTATACGCAAGGCTGGGACCGCCAGGTAGCGGCGAAGGGCGCGGCGGCCAAGCACACCAAGGAGATCATCAATCGCCAGCGCATCTATCCGCCACGCTCACGCAACCGGCGCGAGATTCTCGCTGCCGCGGCACCAGTTGTGCAGGCGCCGCCGGACCAGCTGCATTGACGCATGCCCTTATTTGGAAAGGAATGAGAAACCATGGCGAACGCCGATCCGATCGTCATCGCCGCCGCCGCGCGCACGCCGATTGGCGGCTTTCAAGGCGAGTTCAAAGACCTTGCCGCCCCGAGTCTGGGCGCCGCCGCGGCGAAGGCGGCGCTCGCTCGTTCCGGGGTCGCGCCCGAGGACATCGAGGAAGTGATTCTTGGCTGCGTCTTGCCGGCGGGCCAGGGTCAGGCTCCCGCCCGTCAGGCCGCGCTTGCCGCGGGCCTGCCGCAGGCTGTTCCCTGCACGACTGTCAACAAGATGTGCGGTTCCGGAATGAAGGCGATCATGCTGGTGCATGACATTCTATCCGCCGGGAGTGCGCGGACCGGGCTTGCGGGCGGCATGGAAAGCATGAGCAACGCCCCCTATCTGCTCGGTCGCGCGAGGTTCGGCTACCGCATGGGGCATGGCAGACTGATCGATCATATGTTCCTCGACGGACTCGAGGATGCCTATGGCGAGCATCTGCCGATGGGCGCCTTCGCGGAGGATTGCGCCGAACGATTCCAATTCACGCGCGCCGCCCAGGACGCCTTCGCCATCGCTTCCTTGGAGCGGGCGCAAAGGGCGATCGGCGACGGCAGTTTTGCAAGGGAGATCGCGCCAGTCGCGGTCAAGTCCGGCAAGGCCGAAGTCAGGATCGTTTTGCACGATGAACAGCCGCTAAAGGCGAAGCTCGATAAAATTCCTCATCTCAAACCGGCGTTCAGGGAAGGCGGCAGCGTGACGGCGGCGAATTCGAGTTCGATTTCGGACGGGGCCGCGGCGCTCGTTCTCGTGCGCCGATCGGAGGCCGAAAAGCGGGGCATCACGCCCTTGGCGACGATCCTGGCGCATGCCACGCACGCGCAGGCGCCCAGTCAATTCGCCACCGCCCCCATCGGCGCGTTGCGAAAACTGATGGACAAGACCGGCTGGTCCCTGGCGGATGTCGATCTTTTCGAGATCAACGAGGCCTTCGCGGTGGTCGCCATGGCGGCGATGCAAGAGCTTTCCTTGCCGCGTGAAAAAGTCAATGTGCATGGCGGCGCCTGCGCGCTCGGCCATCCGATCGGCGCGTCGGGCGCGAGAATCGTCGTGACGCTGCTTGCGGCCATGCAAAAATACGGCTTGAGACGCGGCGCGGCGGCGCTTTGCATTGGCGGCGGCGAGGCCACCGCCATCGCGCTGGAAATGGCTTGTTGACACGACCGGCAAACTATCCGCCAAATTGATTGGGCCGAGCCGTTCCCGCCTCCTTAAGCTTCGATTTAAGAGGTACCGCGTGAGCGAAGAAACCGTTTTGCCGCATCATAGAGGGAAATCCGCCTCTTTAAGGCGCGTGTCCTAGTTTGTGTCCTAGCCGTTGCTCGACCTGCATAGCCTTGCCGCATGGCGCGGCGAGCCGATGAAGCGCCGCGATCATGGCGACGAGACGCTTGCGGAGATTGGTCGCAGTTACAATGTGAGCCACTGGACGGTTTCGAGGCTGACACTATGACGATTTTGGCCCCTCACCAAAAATTCATCGACGACTTTTTTGTCGCAATTGAGCCGCTACACAGCGCAAACCAGAATCCAAGCAGCTTCAGTTATCTTGCCGTGAAACACGGCGAAGATTTCTATCTCGTTCAGGGCGCATTAGTTTTCAACAACGCACCTCCGAAAACGCCGTTTTCACATTTTCGATCAGACAACATCCGAGCGGGCAATTACCTCCTGTCAGAGTTGAACGTAGACGCTCGCGGGGTCGTAACTGCATTGCTTTCGGGGCAACTGCCCACACCAGATGGAAAACTACTTTTCCCCGGCAACGAAACCGGGAATTTTGGAGCTACATATGAGCCCTTCCATCACGAAGGAGTAAAGGCCCAATCTCGATATGATGTTCTAACCCTTCTCGGCAGCTCCAACTCCATATGAAGGACTTCAAGAACTTGCTTCAGAATATAGAATTGGGTCTTTACGCGACGTTGTGAGCGTTGAAGTCATTTCATTCAACGTGGCTGCCGTTGATTTTACATCGGTTGTTTCCGGTTCCAATGCCAAACTCTGCGTTTTTCTTGCGCATGGGCTGTCAACTGAGAACGTGACGCTCGGCTACCGTATTTTCAGCCAAGGTCGTGTCGAAACTCGCTCCATGATCAAAGGGAGCGCAATGCAGTGGACACAGACTGCCGACCACCAGTATGGCGGCATGGAGATCGACGTTCCAAACGCCGCCGTGCTTCAGTGCTTCGTTAGCTATTGCGGAATCGCCCAGCACTTTGGGTGGGTGTCCGATCCCACAACTATGCAGAATCCTAAGCGTGCTGTGTACAATATTTTCGACGCTAACCTAGAAATTCTTAACGATTTTCTTTCGAAATCAGGAGGGAAAGGACGCAATGCACGCGAGCTAGAATCCGGGATCGCGTGGCTATTATGGATGCTTGGATTTTCCGTTGCCCACTTGGGTGGAACAGAACAGATGCAAGAGAAGGCCGCCGACCTCATTGCGACGACTTCAAAGGGGGATTTTGCCGTTATCGAATGCACTACTGGATTGTTGAAGGCGGACAATAAGCTTCCACTTTTGATTGAGCGTGCCGAACGAGTACGGGCGGGAGTGGTTGCATCCAACAATAAGCATCTTCGAGTATTGGCGGCCATAGTCACTTCTCGGACACGTGCCGAAATCAGTGCCGATATAGAGCAAGCGGAGAAACTCGGAGTGCTCGTAATGAGCCGCGAAAATCTACGGCAAGCCGTCTCTAGGACGCTGGTTTTTTCGAATGCTGAGCAGTTCTACGAAGAGGCGATCCAAACAGTGGAATCTGCGAAGGCGAAGTATGAAACACAAGCGCCGTTGCCGTCTTGAGGACACCCCCATCGTGACGTTAGACGCGAACACTCCCCGCGCAGCGTCATTCCGGCGCGTCCGTTAAGGACTCTCGACAGGAATCAAAATTCTCGGCACGCTGGCGCGATGCGGGGCTTGCCGTAAACGTTCCGCCGGGCTTCGTGATCGCTCCCGTCGCCTTCACGCTCGCCTTATGCGTCGTTGCAAAAATACAGCTTGAAACGCGGCGCGGCGGCGCTTTGCATTGGCGCCGGCGAGGCCACCGCCATCGCGCTTGAAATGGCTTGTTGACACGACCGGCAAACTATCCGCCAAATTGTTTGGGCCGGGGCGTTCCCGTCTCCTTAGCTTCGATTTGAGAGGTACCGCATGAGCGAAGATGAACGTTTTGCGCCGAACGCGCCTCCCCACTGGACGGCACCTGAACAGCCGGCCCCCCCGTCCGGTGTCCGCTCGCGTCCGCAAGAGACGGCGCTCAACCGTTTTCTGGGCGGCTCTCCCGGCGGCGTCTTCTTGCGCCTTCTTTTTGTCTCCCTGATCGTCGGCGCTTTCCTGATGTGGCTCGACATCAGGCCCTGGGACATCTTTCGTGGACTGAAACAGCTCGTTGATCGAATTTGGAACCTCGGGTTCGATGCGATCCGCGAGATCGCCGATTATATCCTCGCGGGAGCCGCGATCGTCGTTCCGGTCTGGCTAGTGCTGCGGCTCATGAATATGCGCAACGCTCGCTGAACCGGGCGGCCGTGCGGTGTCCACCAACGCAAACACCGGCGCAAATCCTCCGCGCGTGAGCCACGCCCGCGTGGTGCGGCTCGCGCTGCCGATGACGCTCGCCCATTTGTCGACGCC
>Ga0209526_10003479_pt1 | contig 10728 bp, 8 predicted proteins | sample JacPinW_OM2H0_M1_FD_188566 | JGI IMG/M metagenome (GOLD analysis project Ga0209526, IMG submission 188566) | Forest soil microbial communities from Algoma, Ontario, Canada - Jack Pine, Ontario site 1_JW_OM2H0_M1 (SPAdes) (version 2) | ecosystem: Environmental > Terrestrial > Soil > Boreal...
AATTATGGTAGTTCGCGATACCTATCGAGCCGGTCAACAGACCGATCGTCCAACGGTACGTCGCTTCCAGCGAAGCGCGCAGATGCTACACCCGTCTATAACCTGGATTCATTCTCTTTTGCCAGCGAAGCATATCGAGCTATTCGGATCGGGATCCTGCTTTCACGAGCGGAGAGACCACCGAAGGTCATACTCATCACCAGCGGGCTTCCGCAAGAAGGCAAGACTGCGACGGCGGTTAATACGGCCATCGCCTTTGCCCAGATGGGCGAGAAAGTGCTGCTGATCGACGCGGACCTGCGACGTCCCCGATGTCACGAGGTGTTAGAACTTGCCAAGCACGTCGGGCTTACTGAGATTCTGATCGGTGACCGAAGCGCCGAAGAGTTCGTTCGTCCGACCGCCATCCATGGACTGTGCTGTATCACTGCTGGCTTAACACCTCCGAATCCAGGGGCACTCTTGAGCTCTAAGAGGATGGCCACGATCCTTTCCGACCTCAAGAAGAATTATGATTGCATCGTGCTTGACTCGGCTCCCGTGATACCGGTAACTGACACCCTGCATCTAGCAAGCGTGGTCGACGGAGTATTGCTGGTGGCCTGTCCGCAAACCGCCAAAGAAGACCTCAGAAACGTCTGCTCGCGGCTATTCAACATTCGAGCCAACATTCTCGGTGTTGTACTGAATCGATTCCCCATTGCAAGTCATTATTACCGCCACTACTACCATTATGATCCTTCTCCCGAATTCTCCGCCTCAGAAGCGCGCCAGGCCTGAGGTTTGCGTCGCAGGCGGCTTCGTCAGAACGGCGGCACGCCTTCGCCGAATTCTCTGGTAGCTCGATTTCTGTGACCACGTTATCCGCGACCCATTGGTAGGTTGCCCAGTTTCGGAGGAGTCAGCCGGATGCGCTGAACTCGCTGCCGCGCTTACACGCTCGGGCGCTCTACTTCGAGTTTCTCCGTTCTTTACCAGTGTGGCCTGGAGGATCAGTATGAACAGAGTTCTGGTTACCGGAGCAGGCGGATTTATAGGACATCACCTGATAAAGAGGCTGAAACAATATGGGTACTGGGTGAGAGGCGCGGATCTAACCTCTCCCGAATATGGGTCCAGCGCTGCCGATGAGTTCATTAATGTCGATCTGCGTCGTTGGGAAAACTGCTTGGACGTCACGGCCGGTGTGGATGAGGTTTACGCGCTCGCTGCGGACATGGGTGGAATGGGATTCATTTCAACGAACCACGCGCGTATTCTCCACAACAATGCTCTCATCAACATACACACACTCGACGCTTCACGCGTTAATCGTGTCACACGGTACCTATACAGCTCCTCTGCCTGCGTTTATCCAGAATATCGACAGAACGCCGTGGACGTGGTTCCGCTCAAGGAGGAAGACGCCTATCCAGCGCAACCACAAGACGCTTATGGTTGGGAAAAGCTGATAGCCGAAAGGCTTTGCTTCCACTATGGCGAAGAATACGGAATCGAGACGCGCATCGTCCGATTTCACAACATTTTTGGACCTCTCGGTACTTGGAACGGCGGCCGCGAAAAGGCTCCTGCTGCGCTGTGCCGCAAAATCGCCATAGCAAAGCTAAGCGGCAAACACGACATTCAGATCTGGGGCGACGGTCAGCAAACGCGTTCGTTCTGCTATATCGACGATTGTGTGACCGGCATTTACAAGCTTATGCGGTCAGATTATCGCAATCCTCTAAACCTCGGCCAAGACCGCCTAGTTACGATCGACCAACTCGCGGATATCCTGGCGAACATCGCTGGAATTGAAATCATAAAGAAGCATGTTCCCGGTCCTCAGGGGGTGCGCGGCAGGAATTCTGACAATACGCGGCTCTCTCAGATCTTGGGGTGGACTCCCGAGATCAGTCTCGAAGAAGGTCTTGCAAGAACTTACAACTGGATTGAAGCGCAGGTCATCGCTTCGCACCAATCCCGTACGGAGACGCTCGCCAGACAAATGGCTGCGGAAAAGTGACCGCAATGATCGAGCGAACAAACATCCTCGGAGTGGGCGTGAGCGCCGTAAACATGCGGATGGCGCTGGACATCGTTGACGAATGGATCTCGCATAGCGCGCCGCAGTACGTATGCGTTACAGGAGTGCATGGGCTTATAGAAAGCCATCGAAAGCAAGCTATTCGGGAGATGCACAACGCTGCGGGGCTTGTTGTTCCGGATGGTATGCCATTGGTTTGGCTTAGTCGACTGAAAGGCCTCCGTCACGTAGGCCGGGTATACGGGCCAGATCTGATGCTCGCGCTCTGTGAACGATCGGTAGGGCGTGGGTATCGCCATTTTTTTTACGGCGGAGCGCCAGGCATTGGCGAGCGGCTTGCCTGCCGTCTGCAGTCGCGATTCTCGGGCTTGAAGGTAGTAGGTACCTACTCGCCGCCGTTTCGTGCTCTAGCACCTCACGAAGATGAAGACATTGTAAAGAGGATAAATGATGCCAGCCCTGACATAGTGTGGGTGGGTGTTAGCACTCCGAAGCAAGAGATTTGGATGGCCGAGCACGTAAAACGATTGCGCGAGGCAGTTTTGATCGGAGTCGGCGCCGCATTTGATTTTCACGCCGGCATTAAGAGGCAAGCTCCAAGATGGATGATGCGAGCGGGGCTAGAGTGGCTGTTTCGGATGATGAGTGAGCCAAGGCGGTTAGGGCCGCGATACCTAGTTAACAATCCGATGTTCGTAGGACTCTTAATACTTCAAATACTCGGCAAGGGACCCGTCGCGAGCGCCTCCTCATCGGGCAAGAGAAGTTCCTCGCCTCTGGATGCTAGCGTTGCGCAGCCTTAGGGACATCGGGCATCAGCACTTTGCTGTCACTTACATCATACTAGCCGATAAGGTTGTTGTGCGAAGCAGACTTCGAAACAAGGACAGCCGATATGTCGCGGCGTGAGGCACTAGTTGCGCTGGCGACAATGGAACGAGTCGAAGCTGGTGATCGCGGAGCTTTTGCCCGGCACCAGCAATGGCTCGGCCAGTGGCGTCTGATCCATGTAGCCGCACGGTATGGCGTCTTGTTTTCTTGCGACTTGACCGCCTTACTGATTTCCGCGACTCTCGGCTATCTGACATGGGCACGGGTCTTTCTCCAACAGCCTGCCTCGCTATATGCCGGGTTGTTGCCCCTGTTTTGCCTTTTTCCATTGTCGTACGCCGCTGTCGGCCTCTATCCAGGCTTCGGATTGGGAGGCGTCGAAACGGTCAAACGCCTGTCGCACTCTACGACCGTTTCGTTTTTGGTGGTGGCCGCTGCCAGCTTTGCGTTTAAAGCCGACCCGAGATATTCCCGTCTAACGTTCGCCATCACCTGGCTGGGTGCACTTATTTTCGTCCCCATTTTTCGCGCTTTGACGCTATCCATGGCCAGCTCACTTCGCTGGTGGCGTGAACCCACAGTAATTGTTGGAACTGGACCCCAAATCCAGCTGACCTTACGGTCTCTTTCAGACGGCTTGTCTCTTGGATATGAAGTAGTCGGTGCTTTGAGCCCTGACAGAGACTCACTGGGCCAGAGCATCGAAAGTGTTCGGGTACTTGGTGGTATGGAGGTGGTTCCTTATCTCGCTAAACGTGGCGTCACGACGCTACTGGTGTGGGACAGCCCGTCAACTGCCTCGGACATGGCCTGCATGCAGCAGCAAGTGGCGCACGTTATCTTCATCCGCGAGGGAAATCTTCTTCCTGTCGAGCAGGTCCAGGTGCGGAATCTGGGTGGCGTGCTAGGCATTGAATTCACCAACGAGCTACTTCGACGCCGTAATCAGCTGATCAAGCGCAGCATCGACATTATGGTGGGTACGATCTGTCTGCTTGGCGCTTTGCCCGTGATCGCGATATGCGGTCTCCTCATAAAGATTATAAATCCCGGCCCGGTATTCTTTCGTCAGGACCGAGAAGGTTTATTTGGGCGCAAGTTTACTGTATGGAAGCTGCGCACAATGTACTCGGATGCGGAAGCTCGATTGGCCGAGATCCTTGCACGAGATCTCGAGCTTAGACGTCAATGGGAGCATAGTGTGAAATTGCCTAGAGATCCACGGTTACTTCCCGTGATTGGCAAGCTTTTTCGTCGTTTCAGCCTCGATGAATTACCACAACTCTGGAACGTGATCACGGGCGAAATGAGCTTGGTCGGCCCCAGACCACTTCCTGACTATCATCTGCATATGTTCTCGGCCGATTGCAAGAAACTCCGCAGCGCAGTGCGACCTGGCTTGACAGGTATGTGGCAGGTGATGGTTAGAGGTGACGGTAGCGTGGACGACCAGGAGCGGCTTGATACTTACTATATTCGAAACTGGTCGCTGTGGCTTGATCTGTATATCTTGGCTCGAACGGCCTCCGCCGTGGTGATGCAGCGCGGAGCGTATTGACAGTCAAGCCAAACAGCTAAGGGATGAGGCTTGCAGAAGCACCCGCGCGATGGCCCAGCGCTGCGGTCTGACCCAGGCCAGGATCGACCGCATCTGGCGCGGATTCAGATTGCAGCCCCATCGGGTTGAAGGCCTCAAACTCGCCAAGGATCCTCTGTTCATCGACAAGGTGCACGATACCGTCGGGCTTTACCTCGACCCGCCACCTATGCTGACCTTCGTGGTTTATCTGGACGAACACTGGTTCGCGGCGCTGACCGAGAAACAGTTGCGTCGCCGGGTCCACCGCACCACCGGCGAACCCCGGAATACCATCCACTCCTTATCTGGAATTCCAAAGCCACCCGCCTAAGCCTTCGTGTGGACGCAAACCGTTGACCAGATCCTTGCATAGATCGATTCTGTAAATGAATCCTCTTCAACGCACTAGAAGGGGATGCCCCCAGAAAGACCCTGAAACGTCCACTACGTCTCACAGCTAAACGGCAGTCCTCTTTATCTGGTACAACCGATTTATCTGGTACAACCGAATGAGTGAGACAAATCTCATAAACGCAACTACGGAGCGCCGGCTACGATTCGCGGTGCTGCTGAATGAACAGCAACTCACTCGTTGGGATCTCGAATGCGTGTCCGTTCTGGCAAAGAGTGAAGTGGCCCGGCTCGAGCTACTGGTGATAGCAGGCCGTCCGTGGTGGAGCCACTTGGTGTCGAAATGTGACAAGATTCTACGACACATACTGTGGTTCGCCTTTGCAGCGACTGCTGGCCGCCCGCTGTCGCAAGAGAGGACCGGACGCTATCCGATTCCGGTGGCGACCATTCGGGTTTCCAAAACGGCTACTCATGGGAATTGCCTGGGACTATCCAGCCCAGACGTAGAGCGCCTTCTGCGCTATCAGCTGGACTTTGTATTGTACTTCGGCGCAGATATTTTAAATGCTGATATTCCTCAGATCGCGAAGTATGGTGTGTGGGCATTCTGTCATAGTGGGCGAAAGCCTCACAGTGCGAATCCTCCGGGGTTCTGGGATATGTTCTATCGCGAACCGATAACATGCATCGGATTGCGCAGGTTCTCCCCTCAGGACCCTGATCAGGGCGCCCCGCTACGGGAAGCCTGGGTCTCTGTGATTCCGCACTCGTACGCTAGAACCGTAGATGCAGCGCGCTCGGCAAGTGCTGATTTTCCTCTATTGGCGACACAGGACATTCTTGGCGGCAGAAACCGTGGCCCCGTCAGCGATTATCTAAGCGCGGACCATTCGATCGCGTCGCTTCCCAGCAACACAACAATGTTTCTTTTTGCAACACAAGTGCTCTGCGCGATGGCGATCGCTCTCATTCGTGCTTTATTCACCCGCGTCCAGTGGGGCGTTGGTATAATTAGTTCCTTGGACCTTAATCCGAGAGCGAAGACCGAACTAAAGAGCGTGCGCTGGCTTCCGGACGATGGGCGAAATAGCTTTGGTATGGCCGATCCTTTTTTTAGGCTGTCGGGCGACGATATCGTTGTGCTAGCGGAGACCATGACCCTGAAAGAGCAACGCGGTGTCATTGTTGCGTCTCGAGTCAATCGGGAGCGAGCCGTTTCTGTGGGTATAGCGATCGAAGAGAAAGGAGTACACCTCTCTTACCCGTACCTGTTTGAATGGAACGGACAGCTCTACTGTGTCCCCGAGCAGTGGGAGTCTGGCGCGATCGTGCTCTATCGGGCAATCGACTTTCCCTGTCGGTGGGAGCGTGCGGGAACAATACTCTCTGGCGTCAACGCAGCAGACCCGACCTTGTTTAGATTCGGCTCCCACTGGTGGTTGGCTTACACAGAGGTCCGGCCCAGGCTGTTTAGAAGCGGCCGCAGACGGAGGACGCCGCTTGATTCCGTGAGCAGGTTAACGCTTTGGTACGCTAGCGAACCGACCGGTCCATGGGTGCCGCACGCCCTTAACCCAGTAAAGATTGATCCGCGCTCTTCACGAGGTGCAGGCTCGCCGTTTTATTATCATGGAATGCTAATCAGGCCGACTCAGGATTGCTCTGTCGATTACGGAGCTAAGATTGTCTTCAATCGTATAGTCACCTTGACACCTACACAGTTCGAGGAGACGAGTATTGGGGAATTAAGACCAGATCCCGCGAGTCCGTATGCAGGCGGAGTGCACACGATTTCCTGTGAAGGTAATATCGCAGTAATTGACGGGTGGAGGCAAGTCTTCGCACCCATGGCTTGGTTGACCAAGAAACGGGGCGCGCACCGAGAGCGGAAGGTGACACCGTTCGAATTGCATGCAGTAAATCCGCGCAGACCTTTAGAAAAGGCCGAATAGTCCGAGTCAAGGTAGGGGCTCGCTCGGCTTCAAATGCCGATCCGTCGCGGCCTTGCCAGAAGGCGATGATTATGCGATCGACCCTTTGCCGCAGTTGCATGATTTTTAAGTCGCGCTCCGCACGACTGGTGATGGCGTGGGCTGCGATGTCGCTCGGGGTCTGCACGGTGACCAACGCTGCCGGGCCGTTCGGATCGAGCAGCCTACAGGCAGCGATCGATCGCGCGCAGCCTGGCGATAAAGTGGTGATTCCTCCCGGGACCTACCGCGAATCCATCCAAATTGCTCACAGCGGCACGCCTCAGAGACCCATCACTATTGAGGCGGCGGTAGGAAACGTCGTGATCACGGGCGCGGACCGTCTTGAGACAGACAAATGGGAGCCGCTTCCGGGTCGGCCTGTCTGGCGTTACTCGTCGTGGACCTACCAGGCGCCGACACGTCGTGTGCTTGACTCGGCGCGCGTTTACTCAGGGGAACAGGTGATCGTCGACGGCAGATTGCTGGCGCGCGCCGCATCGCTGGAGTCCATGCAGGCGGGTACGTTCTTTACCGATCCGATAAAAGACCACGCTCTGTTCCTCTGGCTGTCCGACGGTAGCTCGCCCTTGAGGCACACTGTTGAAGCGAGCGTGCGACCGCTACTTCTGAAGATCACCAGCAACTACATCATCGTTCGCAACATCAGATTCCGCTACGCAAGCAATCTAGCTCAGCAGGGTGCAGTGCAAGTCAACGGCGAGCACAACTATGTGGAGAACTGCGTCGTTGGGTATACAGCAGGAGTCGGGTTCACACTGGGCGGCCGACACAACATCGTGCGGCGAGTTACGAGCGGGTTCAACGGTCAGATGGGGATGGGAGCGAGTGGACAGGACAATCTTCTCGAAGAGTGCAGGCTCATTCACAACAACACGCTGGACTACCCAACGGAATGGGAGGCGGGCGGCATCAAGGTCGTCCTGAGTGATCGATTTCGGATCTCGCGATGTCTGGCGACGGACAACAACGGAGTGGGATTCTGGTTCGACATTGACAATCGCGACGGCGTAATCGAACACTCGTACGCGGCAGACAACGAAGTCGGCATCATGGTCGAGATTAGTCAAAGGATAACCGTGAGGAACAACGTCGCGGTACGAAACGGCCTCGAGCGCGGCAAATGGTGGATGTCGGGAATCCTTATCGCAGAATCAATGGATAGCTTTGTAGAAAACAACATATGCGTCGATAACCTTACAGGTATTGAGGTCCGGCAGCAGGGCGTGCGCGTTGTACCCGCGAGCTCCGAGCCCGGCAGGACTGAACCCGTCCGCTTCTACTCCGACGCGCTGGTCTTCCGTCATAACATTTCTGCCTTTAACCGCAAGTGGCAATTCGCTTTCTTCGGCGACAATCCGTTCTTCGGCGGAAAGTATCTGTGGGTGATCCGTCGCCTCTTCGAGAAAGGTGATCGCGCGGACGCCGTCGATATGCAGCTCCTCAATCCGTCGAAGTGGAACTGGCGAATGGATCACAATGTTTACTTTGCGCAGTCGGGAAGCGGATTGATTCTCTGGGGCGCACCCTGGTTAACCGGTCACACGGCCTACGATTCATTAGACACGTTCCGCAAGGACCATCAGCTAGATCAGGATTCGATCGTCGCCGACCCAGAGTTTGCTGACCGCAGCCGAGGCGACTTTACTCTTCGCCCGGGCAGCCCCGCAGTCAAGTTGTACTCCTCTCCATCGCGTTCTGGACAGCATGAACCTTGAAAAGGGAAACACCGGCGGACTCCTCCTCAATCGACTGTGCAAAAAGATAATCCCTTTCACTAGCGCCTTGATTGGCCAGATAAGACGGGCCTAACCTCGGCAGCGGCCCGGACTAGGGGTCTTCGCCTCCAACAACCGTGTATGCCTCTGCAACAGACGCTGAAGTCGGTGCGATGCTCATCTACAACTTGTACCGCCCCTTTCAGCGATACTTTCGGAGCCGCCGGATGAAGCAGTTCATCCGGGAATTCAAAGTGAGTACGGATACCTCCGTTCTTGACGTTGGCGGGACGCCGTTCAACTGGGCGCTGGATTCGATCTATCCTGTCCTGACCATCGCAAATCTTGACGCCGCGAATCGTCCAACTGTGGTGTGTGATGGCCGCTATCTGCCGTTCAAAGACGGCTCATTCAATATCGTTTACAGCAACTCCGTTGTCGAGCACGTCGGTGGGTGGGAATCACAACGCGCCTTCGCTTCTGAATGCCGCAGGGTCGGTGAACGCTACTACGTACAAACACCCAACAAATGGTTTCCTATAGAGCCACACTGGATCGCGCTATTCATCCACTGGATGCCGCTGCGCGCGAGATATCTGTTCGCTCGACACTTCACGGTGCGTGGTATCTTGGAGCGTCCGTCGCGGGAATGGTGCCGAAACCTGCTCGAACACACTCGACTACTGACAGCACCTGAAATGCGTCAACTGTTTCCCGATGGCCAGATATGGCGCGAAAGATTGGCCGGGCTCACCAAATCGATCATCGCCGCGAAGCCTTCATAAACCAATCGTCAAGCCGATGGCGGATGCAGGGCGGTGCCGGCACACCGCCCCGCTCACGGTGACTTAAATCTTCTCCCTGGCTGCTTTACGCCTCGCTTGTTCCTCAGTTGCATGGCGGTAGGGACGTCTGCGTTGAGTAGGGTGAATTCACGACACAGTTCTTCGGCTGCGGTGGAATCGGAGGCGGTTTGGTGACCGCTGGATCCGCGATCAGCGCGTTGTATGCGGTTCGTCCGCTTCCGGAGTCGAAAGTGTTGCAAGAATTGACATTTGTGTTGGTGCCATCACAAGTGACAGGAGCACAGCCGCCGCCGTCCCAGTAACCGGACGCATAACCACCAGCTCTGATTAAAGTTGAGATGTTGCCATTGAGCACCACTGGGCCGCAGGATGTTCCTTGTTTCCAAATATAGTCTGCGGTATTGCCTCCGGTATTCGGATTCAGGCTGATTGTCTTGTTGCCAATCACGGTCATGTTGGTCCCGATAGCAATGCCGATACCGCATTCGCCCGTATTCACCAGGACATTGTTCTTGAAGGTGCCGTGGTCGCCCGAACCATCTTGAATCAATCCGCAACCCGCCGAGTCTTGAGCACCACCGGAGCCCGGTGTGGTGGCGTCGAGACCACCGGTTATGTAGTTGTTCTCGACATCGGCGTACGTAGATACGTAGATGCTCAAGTTGTCCGACGGGCGGCTGCCTGAATTATTCTGTCCATAGAGGATCGGCGCGCTGTTGCTGGTCCCAATCGCTGGCCCCAAAGTCGCATCAGGTGTACTCACCAATAAATTGTTCGTGATAAAAGCGTTGTTGCTGCCACTGCCATTTTGAATCTGCTCGCCACGAGGAAACGGACCTTGAGGATTTAGCAGAAAATTGCCTCTGACGATGGAACTGAGCGAGTTGAACATCTGAATATTGGTCTCGCCATAAGCCACCACGTTGCCCTGAAGTGTATTAGAATTGCTGTTGTTGACAAATATTCCGTCGTGCGTATCGCAGCAGCGCGAAGCAAGGTCTTCGACGTGGATATAGCTATCGAAGATATTGTTGCTTCCACCACCATTTATGTAAATCCCACGCCCGGCGCACGGGCCGATGTTCGAGTTTTGGAAGGTTACGTTGCTCACTCCGTTCATAACCACACAACTGCCGCTGGTCGTGCTGATGCTATAATTGTTGAAGGTCTGACCGTTGTTGGCGCTGGTAAGTGTCAGTGTGGATGTCAGGACTGTCGCCGTGGGCGTGGCCGATGGTTTCGGAGTTGGTGACGGTGACGGCGAAGGCTTTGGCGTCGGAGTCGGAGTCGGCGTAGGCGATGGGGTCAGCGTCGGGGTTGCCGTGGGAATCGGTGACGGACTTTGCGTCGGTTTAGGAGTGGAAGAAGGGTTGGGGGTTGGCGAAGAAAACGGCGTCGGGCGTGGACTTGAAGTTGGCGAAGG
>Ga0209526_10003480_pt1 | contig 10728 bp, 8 predicted proteins | sample JacPinW_OM2H0_M1_FD_188566 | JGI IMG/M metagenome (GOLD analysis project Ga0209526, IMG submission 188566) | Forest soil microbial communities from Algoma, Ontario, Canada - Jack Pine, Ontario site 1_JW_OM2H0_M1 (SPAdes) (version 2) | ecosystem: Environmental > Terrestrial > Soil > Boreal...
GCCGTAGGGGTCACCGAAGGCGAGGTGAACGCCAGGGAATTTCTCGTCCTGTAAGAGGATGCCAATCATTTCCGAGAGCCCAAGATTCGTGCCGAACGCCAATTCGCCGACGCGATCGCTGTTTTCGTCCGTGTGGCAGTATGCCCAGAATTCCTGTTCGAGGTCTTTTCGCTGGCACTGGACCCCTACCAACCGTGCGCCCTTGATTTCCAGGACCAGCGGCGTGCCCCGTAAGTCACCGTATTTTCCGTTGAAGTGGTCGCCGGCGGTGGCGTCGCAAACGAATATGCCGTCTACCGTGGCTGGAGTGGTAAACACTTCTCCCGCGGGCAGGTTGGACCAATAGCGAGGGCTGATGAGGCCGCTCGTCTTGACCCAATCGAGGCCGTGGTCGAAATGCGCGGCAATCATGGTGCCCGCCCCGGATTTCACGGTGAGCGTTTCGGCGCGCAGCATGCGGTCGCGCAGCTTGTCGCTCAAGCGGTCGATCATGCGGTAGTCGGAACGCATCCCCTGCTGCATGATCTCTGGAGTTACGCCCACCATGTGGGCGTAGCGGATTTGGCGGCGCTCGACGACTTTCACGATGGCCATGCGAGCGCCGAGTTCGCCGGGCTGCGGGTTCACGCACAGCACGCCTACATCCGCCCGCTCCAGTGCTTCCAGCACCTCGCGCGGGGCTTCTGTCACCGGACGTGGGCCGAAGTCTTCCAGCAGCAACCCGGTAAACGTCGCACGCCGCTCTTCCAGTGCCAAAGCAATGCTGGCCGCTACAGCGGAACTTGCCTTATCGGCGATCAACGCGACGTGCTCGCCGGGTTGGACCGCGAGGCAGGTTTGCACGGCGTTTCTGGCGCCGGGCATCAGGTCTGGAGGTGCCATTCCAAAGGCCATGTCCTTATATTCTAGCAACCCTAGGGCGCTATCCTGCTCGAAAATCCTCACGTGTAAACACCGTGTCCTTTGGAATTCGGAGAAACAGCCCTTTCGGCAAAGCCTTGCCGCGGTGCATCGGGATAACCAGCATGCTCTTTTCGGTATGCTCCCAATCCGACGTGATCGGGTTCTTTCTTGTCGCCTTGCTGGCGGAGAAACGAAGTGGGTCTCGAGCAATTTCTTCTAATCGGTGGCGGCAGAAAGCGTCGCGGAATAGACGGTGCGGTGGGGTCCTTTAGGCCGAAGATCGGGGGCTTACGCGGAAGGCGGGGACTTGGCCGCCGCCGCTGGTGACGTTGGCAAGGCCGGTGGCGCTGAGGCGCGTGAGGAAGCCGCACAATTTTCCGCGGAACAGGTACGGAGCAAAATCGACGAGCATGTCCTTGAATTCCACGCCGCCGTTTTGCGCAATGTAGGGGAAAATCTCGCGGCGGATGGGAATACGCTCCTGAACGATCCAGCAGCCGGCGTTTCCTCCAGCATTCACGGAAGCGACCGCCTTTTCAATCGTAGCATCCCAGTCTCTTTCATTGCTTTCCCAACCGAGGGTCACTCCGGTGCCGCCGAATTCATCGCTGGGCTTGAGCACCAGGTTTTCGCGCTCTTTGCGGATGAAGGCCAGCAGATCAAAGGGCTCACCGTAGTGCTGCGTGCGAACGCCAGCGACGACCCTGGTCCAGGGCACGTGCCGGCGAATCAACTCGCGTTCGTCGCTGGAAAACAGCTTTTCGTTTCGTTCATCAGTCAGTACCGCAAAGAATGCTTTCACGTGGGGAATTTTGCAGCGGAACGTGTTGGCAACGCAAACGGCATTCGCGGAGTAGGCCTTGACGAGCGCTTCGCACTCATCGGGTCGGGCGACGATGTCGTTGATCAGCACGCGACGGTATAAGAGATCGATTTTTTTTCCGTGCGCGCTAAGTACTTTCCCGTCAAACACGAGATCGCGGGGATCGGCTAGAACGACAGGCACGCCCATTTTTTCGAAGCGCGCTTTGAGAATTTCGAACTCGCTCCAGGTGGGGACTTCACGCCAGTCCACAATGGCCATTTGCGGGCGTTTGGAAGTTCCGCCCCAATCGAGGAAGCTCAAGATCAGCGCATCGAGGAGCTTTGCGCTCAGTGGATAGCCGTGCACCTCGTAGCGCTTCCTAAAACCCGCCATCATCGGCAGTTCGCGAAAAATCTCCGCCAGTGTTTCCGCATAGCCGGCGCCCGCGGGCGACTCACCGTTGTATTCGGCGAATTTCAGCGCCTCGGGGAGCAGAAAGGCATCGAGGCGCGAGGCCGTGCTGGCGCGTCCGTAGCCAACTGGCAGACGGGCGAGGCGTTCTTCTTCCGGACGAAGATGAAGTTGCGCGAACAGACCCATATCTTGCAGCGCGGTGGTGACCACGCGCTCGCCCAGATCGGCAATCGCTTCCGCTACGACGCGAACACGTTGCTCGTCTTCGGGCGAAAGAAAGAAGGGGCGCAAGAAGGGGCAATGCACGCGATCGCCGAATGTCAGCTTCACCTTGCGCAGGCGGTCGACAAACTCTTCCGCGAAATCCGGAGATTTTTCAAGCACGGGCGGCAGGAGCTCGTGCCAATATTCCGCCGGATTCGAGGCCATTGCTGTGGGCGCCACGGCGCTGGTCATTTTGCTTTGGTCCCGGCTGGCCCTCGAGCCGTAGACGCCGCCGATGTTTGGGCCGCCACGGCCGCTGACCCGGAGCCAACTGGTTTGAAGGCAGGTTTTCTTGGCGCAGCAGCAAAACCAGCGGGGGCTCCAAATCCCAGCATTTCTTCCCATCGTGGCCAGGTATTCGAGACGTCGCCGCTGAGGGCGCGGTCGATCACCAGATGGGCCATTTGCTCGACGACGTGATCGAAGTAAAACTCGGTAATGCGTTCGCGTTCAAAATCAGGAGCGGGGTTGAGGAAGTCGATCGCGTAGGCGATTTCGTCTTTGATCGCAAACTCGATGGTATTCATTTCGTAGCCGAGTGCTTGATTGATCGTGCGCGCATCGCTGACGATCTGCGATCCTAGATCTTTTGACAGAAATTCGTGGTCCACCAGGTAGCGGCGCTCTTTCGGATCGTAACGTACCGGCAGAATATCGGTCTTGCCGAACGTAAAACATCGCACGTAACCCGTAAAGTCGATGAATTCCTGCAGCGTCATGCAGTACGGCGCCGTTTTGTCGTATGCCTCCAGGAGTTCTTGCCGATTGTGGACTTTGTACACGTGTTTCCAGCCGCCTCCGGAAAAGGGCTTCAAGATCGCTGGTCGGCCCACGTAATCGAGCAGCGCATCCCAGTCGACCGGATATTTCAGGTTGTGCAGCGATTCCGAAGTGATATCCACGCTGCTCGGGTAGCCCTTCTGAGGCAGCAGTACCGTTTTGGGAATGGCGATGCCCAGTTTTGCGGCCACCGAATAGTTGAAATACTTGTCGTCAGCCGTCCACCAGAACGGATTGTTGATGACGTACGTTCCTTGGAGCACGGCATGCTTCAGGTAGCCGCGGTAGTAGTCCACTTCGTGCGAAATGCGGTCCACGATGACGCGGTATTCCGCGGGCTCGTTCATTTTGGTTCCGCCGAGCTTGACGAATTCCGCCGCCACGCCATCCGCTTTGCCAAGCTGGTTCACCCGAGCCAGGAATGCCGGAGGAAAGCTGTATTCCCGCCCGCAGAGAAGGCCTACCTTCTTCATAATGTGCTCCCAGAGGAATTCGACATGCGGTGTTACGACAACCGAAAAGGCGGCGGTGAGCTGCCGCATCACGGATTCAATTCACAGCGTGCACCGAGGAGGCCCGCGGCTGCACCACTCCGCCGCGTGTCTCTTCCACAAGGTGTTTCACGACAGCCTGCAAGTCGCCCGTTTCCTGATAGACGCGGAGTTGCCGCTCGGCGCTGGTGCCCTCGTTCAAAATGGTGTGCACATACTCGACGGCGCTGCGGCTCCCCAGCTCATCGACCACGTCGTCCACGAACCCCAGCAGCTCGGTAGCGAGCTCGCGCATGGGCACTTCCGACTCTTTGCCAAAGTCGATCAGCTTGCCTTCGATCCCGTAGCGTGCCGCGCGCCACTTGTTCTCTTCGATGAGCGCGCGACGATACAGCCGGAAACCCATGTTTCCCTGATAGAGCCGATGCAGCTTGACGATGATCGCCTGGGTGAGCGCGGCGATGGCCACGGCCTCTTCCACCTTCGTGGTCACGTCGCACATCCGGAACTCCAGGGTTCCAAAAGTGGGATGCGGCCGGACATCCCACCAGATTTTTTTCCCGTTGTCGATGCAGTTCAGCTTGACCAGCAGATTTATGAAATTCTCGTAAGCACTCCAGGATTCAAATTGCTCCGGCACGCCGGTGCGCGGGAAGCGCCGGAAGACCGTCGTGCGGAACGATTTCAACCCGGTGTTGCGTCCCATCCAAAACGGGGAGCTCGTCGAGAGCGCCAGCAGGTGCGGGAGGAAATAGCGCACCATGTTCATCATGTCGATGGTAGTCTGCTTGTCCGGCATGGCCACGTGCACGTGCATGCCGAAAATCAGTAGCGATCGGGCCAGCTGCTGGAGTTCCTCCACGATGTTCTGGTAGCGTTCGCCGGGTGAAATGATCTGATCGATCCAACTGGAGAAGGGATGGGTGCCGGCCGCTGCCACTTGCAGCCCGACTCGCTCCGCCGCCGCAACAAGTTCGCCGCGCGTGCGGTGCATCTCGATTCGCAATTCGCTTACGTTCTCGCAGATCTTCGTGCCGGTTTCGACGATCGACTGGTGCATCTCGCCTTTCACCTGTTCGACAATGTCGGGTGACGCCGCGGAAAGCAGCTGCATTACGTGCGAGCGCAGCTCACAGGTCGCCGGATCTATGATTTGGAATTCTTCTTCTACGCCGATGGTAAAGCGGTGAGCCATGGAGTGGCCCTCGGGGTCGCGTTGGTCTCGCAAGGGACCGGGAGGCGGTATCATACTCCGCGAGACCAAAAATTACATCTGCACAGCGCCGGACGCCTGACCCGGGGCCCTGAAATGAAAAAGGTGAGACAGACACCCGCGTCCGCCTCACCAGCCTTCCTGTGGTCCTGAAGTCTTGGAATGATTCCTCAACTCGCGCCCATGGCGCGCCGCTGCTGGAAGCATTCCCGGCAGAATACCGGCCGCCCTTGGGTCGGACGGAACGGAACGGTGGTTTCCTTACCGCACTGCGAGCAGTTCGTCTTTGTTTCCGACCGCATCTGCGAACCGCCCCCGCCCGCCGCACCGCCTTCGGCGCGTTTCGCCTTGCAGCCCTTGCAGCGTTTTGGCTCGTTCTTGAAGCCCTTGTCGGCGAAAAACATCTGCTCGCCGGCAGTAAATACAAATTCGGCGCCACACTCTGAACACTTCAGGACCTTATCGTGGTATTCCATGAGCCGCTCTCCCCCTGACCCGTGTGAGGCAGGGGGATGGGCGCACTTTGCACCATGGGCCTATGTAGATGAGGACACCGTGATCCGGGGGAACCGGGCGCGGATCCCTTGGGCCTGCGGGCACGAAGCTGCAACAGAAACCCAACGTCTCTGCCTTACGGGGCCTGAATCACGGAAGTGCGGCGCCGAGCCACAGCGAGGAGGGACTTCAGTCCGCTTCCCGCCGCTGCTTTTTGCGCAGTCGCTTCCGCGAAAGCGCTTCCTTGGCCCGGCGCTTTTCGCCGGGCTTCATGTAGAAGCTGTGCTTCTTGATTTCCTTGATGATGTCTTCCTGTTGCACCTTGCGCTTAAATCGACGCAAGGCGTTCTCCAGAGATTCGCTTTCCTGGATGATGACTTCAGCCACGTTGTATTCACCCCCAATCCGATCCGGATTGGTTTCTTGCGGTGGTGTCGCGCTGGGCTATTCACACCGCCCCTGGAGATTATCGCATGTTAGGCGCTTCGAGTGCACCTGGACAGGTTGATGGCATCTTCTAATCAATTCGGGTCATGGAAGTCAAGCAATCTTTCTGGAGGGTAGGCATTTCGGCGGGGCGAACCAAAAAGGGGGAGTGTTCCAGAGGAGCCGGAGGCAGCCAGCCCCGGCCTTTCCCGGGCCGGCTGAGACTTCGGAGTTGCACGCTTCTCCCGGGCCACCGGGCCATCACCGTATTGCCTTTTCCGGCGGTTCTGCTGTTAGAATGTGCCGCTTCCTGAACGCGCGGCCTGGGGGTGCACCATGTCCGAGATGCGTGACGCCATCGGAGTACTCCTCGCTGGAGGTCAGGGCGAACGCCTGTGGCCGCTCACGCGCGACCGGGCCAAACCTGCCGTTCCCTTTGGCGCTCTTTATCGCATCATTGACATTACGCTTTCGAATTGCATCAACTCCGATCTTCGCCGCGTTTTTGTGCTGACGCAGTACAAGGCCCTCAGCCTGAACCGGCATATCCGGGCAGGCTGGTCGCCGCTGGCCGGTCTCGGGGACTATATCGAGGTCTTACCGCCGCAGATGCGGGTGTCCAATCAGTGGTATCAGGGAACGGCCGACGCGGTGTATCAGAACATCTACTCCATCGGGAGCGAGCGCTCCAAGTTTGTTTTTATTCTTTCGGGCGACCACATTTACAAAATGAACTACAGCCGCATGCTCCAGCAGCATGTCGATTCCGGCGCGGACGTCACGGTGGCGGTCATCGAGATTCCCGCCGAGCAAGCGGCCCGGCAATTTGGCGTAATCGAAATCGACAAGGACTACCGTATCATCGGTTTCGAAGAAAAACCGGCACAGCCGAAACACTCCCCTCACCATGCGGGCTTCTGTAACGCTTCGATGGGCATCTACATCTTCAACACGCACCTGATGATCCCCATCTTGCTGGCGGATTCCGAGGATCCGAAGTCCGCGCACGACTTCGGCAAAGACATTCTGCCGCGCATCATTTCAAAGCACCGGGTGTTCGCGTTCAATTTCGTCGATGAGAATCGCAAGGACGCGCTGTACTGGCGCGACGTGGGCACGCTGGATGCCTACTACGAAGCCAACATGGATCTGGTTTCGGTATCGCCGGTCTTCAATCTTTACGATAAAGAATGGCCTCTGCGCGGCTGGCAGCATCAATATCCGCCTGCGAAATTCGTCTTTGCCGATCCGGAGCGCATGGGTGTGGCCCTCGATTCCATCGTGGCCGGAGGCTCGATCGTCTCCGGCGGGCGAGTACAGCGCTCGATTCTCGGCTACGACGTGCGCGTGAACAGCTACTGCGAGGTTGCAGATTCCATTATCTATAATCACGTGAACGTGGGGCGCCACTCGCGCATCCGGCGGGCCATCATCGACCGTCACGTCACCCTTCCCGAGCGTACCGAGATCGGCTACGACATGGAAGCCGACCGTCGCCGCTTTCACGTTACCGATTCCGGCATCGTGGTGGTGGTGCGGCAGGAATCGCTGATCGAGGAACCCGAAGCGGCTTGATGCGGTGGCCGCAGTCCGCTCGATTGTTCCGTACTCGTTGTGACTCCGTGACCAATCTTCTGTAAGATCATCGATTCGCAGATCTCCAGGAGAACAATCGAAATGACGAAGATCACTCGCGTCCACGCCCGCCAAATTATCGACTCTCGCGGCAATCCTACCGTCGAAGCCGACGTGTACGTCGGAGTCGGAGTGAAAGGACGCGCCGCGGTTCCTTCCGGTGCGTCTACAGGAGAGCACGAAGCCATCGAGCTGCGCGACGCCGACAAGTCGAAGTATCTAGGCAAAGGGGTTCTCAAGGCCGTCGCCAACGTGAACGGTGAAATTGCTAAGGCCGTTGTGGGCCTGGACGCCAGCGACCAGCGGGCGCTCGACAAGCGCATGATCGAGCTGGACGGCACACCGATCAAGTCTCGACTGGGCGCCAACGCCATCCTGGCGGTCTCCATGGCCGCGGCCCGTGGGGCCGCCGCCGCTCAGAACCTGCCTCTGTACAAATACCTCGCGCGCTATTCCACGGACACTTCCGCGAACCTGCTCCCCGTTCCGATGATGAACATCCTCAATGGCGGAGCGCACGCCGACAGCTCGGTCGACTTTCAGGAATTCATGGTCATGCCCGTGGGCGCGCCCCGCTTTTCCGAAGCGCTCCGTTGGGGCGTGGAGATTTTTCACGCCCTCAAGACCGCACTCAAAAAGCATGGCTACTCGACCGCGGTGGGTGATGAAGGAGGTTTCGCGCCCAGCTGCAAATCCAACGAAGAAGCCATCGAGATCGTAGTCGAGGCTATCTCCGCCGCCGGTTACAAGCCCGGCGAGCAGGTAAGTATCGCGCTCGATCCCGCTTCAAGCGAGTTTTATGACCGTGCCAGCGGCCAATATGTTTTCAAGAAGTCGGACAAGTCGCAGCGCTCCTCGGCGGATATGGCTGCTTACTGGACCTCGTGGGTGCAGAAATATCCCATCGTGTCGATCGAAGATGGCATGGCGGAAGACGATTGGCCGGGTTGGAAGCAGCTCACGCAGAATATCGGCAGCAAATCATCGAAGAAGAGAATTCAGCTGGTGGGCGACGATCTGTTCGTCACCAACACCGAGCGGCTGTCTCGCGGCATCAACGAAGGCATCGCAAACGCCATTCTGATCAAGCTGAATCAGATCGGCACGGTCACGGAAACCATCGATGCCATTGAACTCGGCCGCAAGGCGGGGTACCACTCCATCATTTCACACCGCTCCGGCGAGACCGAGGACACCTTCATCGCCGACCTGGCCGTCGCCACCGCCGCAGGCCAGATCAAGACCGGCTCCACCTCGCGCACCGACCGCGTCGCCAAGTACAACCAACTCCTCCGCATCGAAGAAGAATTAGGCTCCGCCGCTCGCTTCAGAGGCAAAGCCACCCTGGACTAACCGAGCGCACGGCTGAGGAGGTTTGCAGGTCAGAGCGAGGCAGAGCCGAGGCGGATGCAGCAAATTCGCGCCAGGCGTACGTTAGCACCGAAAGCAACCTGTACGTGATAAGCCCGGAAATGTCCCATGCATCCAAAGAGTTCGCGGCCGCGGATCAGGGTTTCTGGACGCCCGAGCCCTCGGCGAATCCGGGAACGACCAAGCGGAAACCTTCGATAACTCCGGCCCCCAAGCAGCGTCAATAGCGTCCAACAGCCGGACTGTTTCATCCTGGAACAGTCGACCGCGCCTGAACCTGTTCCCCGAGGGTAGGCGCCGGCGCGCGGTTTCATCTTAAGCCGTAACCATAATTTGAATCAGTAAGATACAGCCAAGTCGCGGGCGCGATCCCCGCGGGTCAATAGGTGCTGGTCTTGCACTAAGGAGTCCTAGTACTGAGTGGCGTAGCCGAGGCCCATTGAGAGAATACGCCCCGCAATTGGAAGGCAACGCAATCCTGAAAGGTAGGGCATCGGAATGAAGCTCTCCAACGTCGTTATCAGCTTATCCCTCTTAGGAGTCGCTGGCTGTAAAGCGACCCCGTCGAGCAACCCTATTACGCCCGTGGCACCGCAGAATGGCGTGCATTCCTATAACGGGACCGCTTCGGTCGGCGATTTTCTGACCATCACCCTGGACCCGACGGCGCACACGCTGACGTACGCTAATCACTCGAACGGAGACGCGGGCATTATTCCCTACACGGTCAATTCCGACGCCACGTATGCGTTGCATGATCCGACCGGTAACTTGCTTGCCGCCTATGAAGTCCCGGGCTATGCCCTGTTGGTCCAAGCGGCCAAGACCGGCCCGAACCACAACGCCAAGGCGCTGATCACCGCAGTGCAGAGTACGGCCATTACCCTCTCGACTTTGGAAAATCACAGCTACAACTACATGCAGTTCCGCACCGCCGCGGGAGGCATTGAGGCCGGCAACGTCAGCATGGACGCAAAGGGGGCGCTCACCATTTCGAGCTATTGGCCGTTCGGGGCGCAAAACCAGCAGTCCAGCCCATTCAATGCTAGCGGCTTCCCGGCAAACAGCTTTACAGAAGATGCTTCGGGCAAGTTCATCGTGCACGACGACGGCCAGGGTTCGTTCGACTATATGTTTGGAACGCAGAACGGCATTTTTGCGGTAGACACTTCCAACGGCGCCGTCCTGGGTTTGCTGAAGGCCAGCACTAAGGACTTTGACCCAACCTTTGCGGGCACCTACAAAGCGATCTTCTACCAGAAGACCGGCGCGTCAAGCGGCCAGGGCAATGTGGAAACCGGCACTCCGAGCCTCGGCAATGCGACGCTGGTCGTCGGTGCAAACGGCGCCGTGACCTTGAAGGATGCCCAGAATACGGTCCTGGCGCAGGGCACGCTGGCTCCGGTCGCCGACACGCCGTACCTGTACGGTTCCAGCGGCGAGCTTAGCGATCCTTGCTTCGGTCTGTTCACTTTCCGCGTGCTTACTCCAACTTCGCAGCAGGACGTGTTTGTGACCTTCCAGGGCCGCGCCGTGCTGTTCTCTTATTTCCGCGCGACGCTGCCGATGGGTCCTAGCAACGTCTATGACTACCTTTACGGCGTAGCTGTCAGATAGGCATCCCCGTTCCGGGAAGCCGGGCGATGATGCCGATGTGCGGAGCCCTGCCACCGAGGTCCCAACTGACCTGCTCGCCCGGCGAGTGTCCTCGGTCCGGTCCGTGTTTCCACGGTCTGCGCGTTGCTGGACAAAGATCGGTCGCGCCGCCGTAGTCGCTGCCCCCAAGGCGACCATCTCTAGACGCCGATTCGATGAGGCCTGTAACATAGGGCTGGCGACCTGAAAGCCGGCTGGAGATGCCGCCATTCGTGCGGACGCCTTACATGAACGATCTGACGCGGCGCGGATTCATCTTTGGGACGGCCACCCTG
>Ga0209526_10003482_pt1 | contig 10719 bp, 10 predicted proteins | sample JacPinW_OM2H0_M1_FD_188566 | JGI IMG/M metagenome (GOLD analysis project Ga0209526, IMG submission 188566) | Forest soil microbial communities from Algoma, Ontario, Canada - Jack Pine, Ontario site 1_JW_OM2H0_M1 (SPAdes) (version 2) | ecosystem: Environmental > Terrestrial > Soil > Boreal...
CAGCGTGGAGCGGCAGGTGAACGCCTGGTTTGCTCTTGACGCGCCCGCTGCGTTCGCTCCTGAGCGCTTCCCGGTGTTCATCCGGGAGCTCGCCGATGGCCGCCTTCGCTTTGGAATTCCCTCGCTCGACGGCATGACCATGAAACTCGCCGTGCACCACGAGGGACTGCCGGCGGATCCGGATCACGTCGAACGCAACGTCTCTCCCGCCGACCTCGCACCCATCCGGGAGTTCGCCGCCACGGCGCTGAAGGACCTGGGGCCGAAGATCGTTCGGACGATCGTCTGCATGTACACAAACACCCCCGACGAACTGTTCATCCTCGGTCCCCTCCCGGACACTCCAGGGGTTGTCGTCATCGGGGGCTGCAGCGGGCACAGCTTCAAGTTCGCGCCGATCCTCGGAGACGTCGTCGCGGACCTCGTCGTGGACCGGAGAACGGACCGCGAGGTCGCCGCTTTCTCGCCCGCCAGACTCACGTCTCTTGCGGGCGGCCTCCCGACCGAATAGCATGCGCCCGCAACAACGCGGCTTTGAGGAGTTTCGGTGCAAGGGTTGGGCGGCCCCCACCGAATGCGGCGGCGCGTCGTCGCGTTCGGCGTGTTGTACCTACTGGCCGGCGTCTCTGCCGGCGCTTTCCTCTCTTTTGTCATCCGCAGCGCTCACACGGCGACCGCAGGTACCGGATCCGCCAGCCACATAGGTGTCACGGCCGCTGCTCCATTCGCGAAGCAGGCGGCCCCGCCGTTCACGCTGCTCGATCAGGACGGGGCCGCCGTCTCGCTGGCGTCGGCGAAGGGGCACGTGGTGCTTCTCACGTTCATGGACCCGCAGTGCACGCTGCTCTGCCCTGTCATGGGTCGCGACATCGGGGCCCTGGAGAAAAAGCTTCCGGCCTCGATCCAACCCGAACTGCTGATCGTGAGTGTGGCGGCCGGGCGAACCCAGGCTGATGTCGACAAGTTCATGGCGACTGAGACACCCGGCTGGAGATCGGGGTGGCACTGGCTGCTCGGTCCTGACGAAGCAGCGCTCAAGCTCACGTGGGCTCACTGGCACATTGCGGTGATCCCGACGGCCGGTGACATCAACCATGACGCGGTGCTGAACATCATCGACCCCAGCGGGAATCTCCGCGCGGTCTATCCGGCCCCCCTTGCCATCGATGACGTCGTCCACGCCATCAACACCATCGCCCATGCGTAGAGGTTGACCATGCGATTGAGAGTGTCTTTCCTGGGACTCGCGCTGATCATCGTCGGCGCCGGCATCGCCCTGTTCGTCACGCTCTACCTCATAAAGACTCCCCCGGCGGTCACAGCGTCGACGACCAGCAACTCGGTGGAAGGATTACCCGTGGTCAACGTGACCCTGACCGTGGTGGCCGCGGCCGGCACGGGACCCCATCCCAACTGGGTCGCCTACCTCAATGACAACGGCGATCCCAGCACGTACATCCACGCGCCGGCCAATTCCGTGATCCACATGACGCTCAACCAGCAGGACACCCCCACGGGCCTGCGCAACGAGTACTTCGGCCTCGTTCGCGGGACGATCGGCGACTCCATGAAGGTGAACGGTAAGACCATGCAGGCGATCGACCCCACCCTCGCGGCGCACACATTCACGATCCCCGACCTGGGCGTGAGCGTTCCGCTTCTGGGCGTCGATGCGAATCAGCAGGGCAACCCGCCGCAGAACGTCGTCGAATTCGATTTCAAGGTGCCGGGACCGGGTCTCTACCGCTGGCAGTGCTTCGTGCCCTGCGGCGCGGGCACCTTGTACGGCAACGGCGGACCGATGCAAACGCTCGGCTACATGGCCGGCGAGCTGGTGGTGAGCTGACATGCCGCAGCGACGCCGAAACCTCATCAACATCATCGCGGCGACGTGGGTCCTCCTCGCCGCCGCCGGCGACATCGCGCTGAATTCACTGCCTCTCCCGCCCGGGTCAGCCACCGATATCGCGGGCAGTGAGACACAGCTGATCCGGATCCTGGCCATGATGGCGTGGCCAATATTCCTCGCGGTGGTCGCGGGTCTCGTATTCACCCTGTGGGTGAATCGAGTTGCGCCCGCTGCCGCGGAACCGGGCGCCGCTGCGCTGCGCGGCAACAGCCGCCTGCAGACGACGTGGATCGCCTCGTCAACCACGATCGTCCTGGGGCTCGCGGTGTTCGGCACCATCACGCTGGCCAACGACACCACGGTTCCGGCCGTCGCCCACGCGGAGCCGAACACGCCGCTCGAGGTTCAGGTGATAGCCCAGCAGTGGTACTTCACCTATCGATACCCCAGCTTCGGAGGCTTCGAAAGCGCGCATCTCGTCATACCCGCTGACCGGGAGATCGAGTTCCACGTGACGTCGCTCGACGTGACTCATTCATTCTGGTTCTTCGCCGCCGGCGTCAAGGCCGATGCCGTCCCCGTGCACGACAACAGCGTGGACATGCAACCACTGAAGATCGGGACGTACCGGATCGAGTGCTCCGAGCTGTGCGGCATATGGCACGGCTCGATGTCTGACGACAATGCGCAAATCGTCAGCGCCGGGGACTTCACCACATGGGCGCAACAGCAGCAGCAGCTGGACGCGCCGATCATGAAATATCTGCCGCCCTATAGCCACACTTATGTCCCCGCGCCCGGGGTATACGGGAGCTGATGATGGATGCAGTAGCCGTCTCCTATCCGCCCGCAGCTCCCAGTTCGCTGTCGCGAACGCTGCACAAGTGGGGACTCCTGCTCGGGGTCATCGGCGCCGTGCTTGGCTTCCTCTTGGGCTATTTCCTCGGTGGGCTCGGCTTCACAGACACGAACTCCAACGGCTCCAACATCCAGATACTGCTGGCGTACTCGCTGAGCGCGGTCGGCTTCCTCGCGGGGATGGGCTTCTTCAACCGCCTCATCGGCTCATTGTTGGGACGGCGTCCTCCAACGCCGGCGGACGAGGCTTTCCTGCACGGAGAGGGTGCGGGGCTCAGCCGCTACTTCCGCTTGACTGTTGACCACAAGGTCATCGGCATGCAGTACGTCGTGATGATCCTGTTCTTCCTGTTCGCCGGGGGTCTCGGCGCGATGCTGATTCGCGGTGAGCTTCTGTCCTCACAACCCAGCTACGTCACCCCGGAGTCGTACCTGACTCTTGTCGGCCTGCACAGCGTGATCATGATCTTCATGGCGTCAGCGGCCATCATCGGGCCGCTGGGCAACTACTTCGTACCCATCATGATCGGGTCGCGCAACATGGCGTTTCCGCGTCTCGAGGCGCTGACGTTCTGGTTGCTGCCACCGGCAGGGTTGATTCTGCTGTCGAGTGTCTTGCTCGGTGGTTTCCCCACCGGGTGGACGGGTTACGCTCCGCTGGCCGACCAGTCCGTGCTCGGCATGGACGCGTACCTGGTCGCGTTCGGGCTCATCGGGCTGTCGATCATGCTCTCGGGCCTGAACATGATCACGACGGTGATCACCATGCGCGCGCCGGGACTGCGCTTCACAAAGCTGCCCATCTTCGTGTGGGGCGTGTTCATCACATCGTGGCTCGGCCTTCTGGCGGCGCCAGTACTCGCGTCCGTGATCCTCATGGAGGTCTTCGATCGCACCTTCCGCGCGGCTCTCTTCGTGCCGGCGGGCGGTGGGACACCGTACCTGTGGGAGAACCTCTTCTGGTTCTTCGGGCATCCCGAGGTGTACATCTTCATCATCCCCGCCTTCGGGTTGATCATGGAGATGCTGCCCGTGTTCACCCGCCGCCCGCTATGGGGGTATCGAGTGGCCGTGGGCGGCATGCTCGGTGTCGGCGTGCTGAGTTTCTTCGTGTGGCAGCACCACCTTTTCGTCAGTGGCATCGCACCTGCCCTGCGCCCCTTCTACATGTTCTCGACTGAGGCGATCTCGGTCCCCACGGGGATCATCTTCCTTGTCGCGCTCGGCACCTTATGGCGTGCTCGCACGCGCTTCACAGTTCCCATGCTGTTCGTCGGCGCTTTCCTCTTCAACTTTCTCATCGGCGGCATCACCGGCGTTTTTCTCTCAGACGTGCCGGCGGACTTCTCGCTCCACGCCAGCTACTTTGTGCAGGCGCACTTCCACTACACGATCATGGGTGGCGAGGTGTTCGCGCTCGTGGGCGGCCTCACCTACTACCTGCCCAAGATGACCGGACGGAAACTCAACGAGCGGGCCGGACGCCGTCAGTTCTGGGTCATGTTCATCGCCTTCAACGCCACGTTCCTGTGCCTGCTGGCCGTCGGCATGCTGGGGATGACCCGGCGCGTGATCAGCTACCAGCCTGAGCTACAGGGGCTGAACATCGCCGCATCCATTTCTGCATTCGTCCTCGGTGCGTCCTTGCTCTTCTGGCTCGGCATGATCATCTGGAGCCTGATCCTGCGGCCGGCGCTTGCTACGCAAAAGAATCCGTGGGAGTCGCTCGGTATCGAGTGGCAGCTCCCGACACCCGTCCCGACGTACAACTTCGACACGGTGCCGGTGGCATGGTCGCTCCCCTATGAGTACGACACGGGACAGCCCGCCGCGGTTCCAGGACGAACGCAGCCGGCGCTCGCTGGAGGCACACCCACATGACCACCCTTCCGCAGACGCCGGCTTTTCACGAGCCGGACCCCGTGGTTCGCAGCCGTTCGCTGATCCTGGGTTCGCGCCTGATGCTGGGAGCGAACCTCACCGCTCAGCTGAGCTTCCTGTTCGCGTACCTCTATCTGCGAGCCAACAACAACAACGGCATGTGGCATCCGGATGGCGTCGGGCCGCCGCCGATTGGTCTCGCGGTGGCAGTCCTCCTCCTGCAGGTGGCGGCTTTCGCAGCCGTCTGGGCGGCGTCCTCGGCGCTGACCCGGAAACCCGGCGCATCCGCGTTTGTCCGCCTGCTCGAAGTCGGCATGGTTCTCGGCGCCGCGTGTCTCGCGTTTCGCCTGTTCCAGATCACGCACCTCGGCTGGACAGCGGCCCAGGGAACGTACGTCGACGTCTCCATCCTGTGGTTCTTCTTCCTGGCCGCCCAGGTATTCATCGGCATTCTGTGGTTGATCAAGCTGCTGAGCGGCCAGCTGCGGCGTACGGTACTCGTGACCGTGGCCGATCTGCGATCGGCCGCCGAGTACTGGGCGTTCGTCACCGTGGTCTCGTTCATGGTGTTCCTCCTCGTCCAGTACGTCACCTGAGCCGCGCGTCCGGCAATGTGGTCCGTGCTCTCCCAGTGGAGCTTCGACCCCGTGCCGGTGTGCGGCTGCACGCTCGCAGCGGCGCTCTACTGGCTTGGGAGCAGCCGGCGCAATGGGCGCGCGCTTGCCTTCTATTCCGGTCTGGTGGTGCTCTTTCTCGCGCTGGTGTCGCCGCTCGACACGCTGGACTTACGTCTGCAGTGGGTGCACATGGTTCAGCACATCCTCCTGCTCGTCGTCGCCCCGCCGCTGATCCTGCTCGGTGACCCGTTCGCCACGGCCTGGTCAGGGCTTCGCCGCATTGCGCCCGGGGTCAAGGACCCGCCGAGTTGGGCGCTGCGCACGGCAGCATGGCTCCGCGGGAGCGGCCGCAGGGCGGCGCTGGTGCTGGCGCTGTTCAGCGTCGATCTGCTCATCTGGCACATCCCCGCTCTGTACAACGCGACACTCCAGGTCGACGCCGTCCACAACCTCGAGCACACGCTCTTCCTGGCCACGGGCATCCTCTACTGGGACCTGGTGGTGAACGCCTCACCCGCGGCGGGCCGGCTCTCACTCGGTGGGCGCGCCGCCTTTCTCATGGCCGGCATGGTGGTGAGCTGGGTCCTGGCGATCGTCATCGGCTACGCGAGCCAACCCCTCTACGCCTACCCGATGCCCGCAAACGGGCTGAGCCTGCTGCAGGACCAGCAGATCGCAGCGGGCGTCATGTGGGTCCCAGGCAGCATCCCCTTCGTGGCCGCGCTCTTCTACCTTCTGTACGCGTGGTTCGAGGCGGATGAGGAGGCCTCGACCCCGGCAGGGGTGTCGCTGCCGGCCGACGTGCGGTGAGGAGCGCGGCCGCGCTCGCCGGCGTGGCTGGCGCCCTGATGCTCGGTGCCTGCGGCAGCGTCACCACCGCGGGCACCGCGTCCCACTCCTTCTCCCCCACCACCGCGGTCGCCGGACACACGCTGAGCGGGACGGCGGTGAGCCTGGCCGCCCTGCGGGGGAACCCGGTGGTGCTTGTCTTCTGGGCTTCGTGGTGCGGACCCTGTCGCGCGGAGCAGCCCCGGCTCAACGCTGCCTACGCGAAGTGGCAACCGCCCGGCGTGCGCTTCCTGGGCGTGGACATGCTCGACGACGACGCGGCTGCACGTACGTTCCAGCAACAGACGGGCGTGGCCTATCCCAGCGTGGTCGACAGCAACGCGAGCATCGCGGCGGGATACCTCATCCCAGCCGCGCCCGCGCTCGTGCTCGTTGACCGGGGCGGGCATGTCGTCGATCGCATCCTCGGCGGGCTGGAGACGATGACGGACTCGGACCTCGACAGCGCGCTCGGACGGCTCCTGGCGAAGCCATAGGCGTCCCTGGGCAGATCGTGCCAGGCGTCCTATGCCGGTGCAAGGTTTGGTGCAGATGGCCGTTTAAGGGTGGTGAACAGGAACTAATCTTCCCTAACCCCCTTACCGCATCAAGCGGTCCCCCCGCCCCGAAGGGGTCCCAGCAATGGGGCCCCTTCCCTTGTTTAAGCGCCGCTCAGGCGGAAATGAGCGGCGCTTCCTAGCAACTTCCAAGGGTGCTCACAGTCGTCGCTGATCCACGGCGAGCATCTTGGACGCATGACAGCGCTCGAGCCGCCCGCCGGTCCTCCCCCACCGCCGCGTTACCGGCGCCCACGCCGCTTCCCGATGGTCGCGGCCTTCATCTTCCTGGGCAGCATCACAGCCGGCGCGGCGGCCGGCGTTGTCGTCGTGGCGTCGACGCGGGCTACGCCTGCGTCGACGGGCACGCTGTTGCCGCAGTCATCCGCGGCGTCGGCGACACCGACGCAACCGGCCTCGGCCGCCGGCTCCGCGACGACTATCGCGGCAACGGTCGACCCAGCCGTCGTCGACATCACGACGACTCTCGCCGGCCAGGCAGGCACCGCCAAGGGGACCGGGATCGTGCTCACGTCGAACGGCGAGGTGCTCACAAATAACCACGTGATCAGCGGCGCGGCCAGCGTTGCGGTGCAGATCGCCGGGAGCGGCCCGTCGTACGCCGCCACCGTGGTCGGCTACGACGCCGTCGACGACATCGCGGTTCTGCAGATTCAGGGAGTCTCCGGCTTGAAAACGGTGTCGACCGGCAACTCGTCGGCGCTCGCGGTCGGACAGCCCGTGCTGGCCATCGGCAATGCCCTGGGCGTTGGTGGCACGCCGGCCGTGACGTCGGGTCAGATCACCGCGCTGCAGCAGACGATCACGGCGAGCGACTCCGTGGGCGGTGCGGTCGAAACCTTGACCGGGCTCATCCAGATGAACGCCGTGATCCAGCCCGGCGATTCGGGCGGCCCGCTGGTGGACGCCTCCGGGAACGTGATCGGGATCGACACCGCGGGTCAGAGCAGCGGGCGATTCCAGACCAATGCGGGATCGACGACCGGCTATGCGATACCCATCAACTCGGCGCTCTCGATTGCGCGCCAGATCGAGTCCGGCAGCGGCGCGAACATCACGGTGGGCACTCGGGGAGTGCTCGGCGTCCAGGTGCGCGATACAAGCTCGGGTGCAACAGTCGCCGGCGTGCAGAGTGGAAGTCCGGCGGAAGGCGCGGGCCTCCAGGCTGGTGACGTCATCGTCGGGGTCGGCGGCCGAACGGTCACGTCGACGGCGAGCCTGCAGACCGCACTCACGGGACACCGTCCCGGCGACAGCTTGCAGGTTGTGTGGCTCGACACCGCGGGCGGCCAGCACACCGCGACTGTGCAACTGGAGTCAGGACCGCCTGCCTGATTGCCCCGCGCACGCGGAGCTACAGGCGCATCACCGCTGTGTGGGGCCGGCTGCCCAGCGCCACTTCACCGGCGAGTTGCGACAGCTCGATCAGGAAGGCGAGACCGACGACGTGTCCACCCATCTGCTCGACGAGTGAGGCCGCGGCTGTCGCTGTGCCGCCGGTGGCCAGCAGGTCGTCGACGACGAGCACACGCTGTTCGCGCACGATGGCGTCGGCATGCATCTCGAGCACCGCTTCGCCGTATTCCAGCTCGTATGCGGTGGAGATGGTGGTGCCCGGCAGGCGACCCTTCTTGCGCACCGGTGCGAATCCGGCATTCAACACGTACGCGACCGCTCCGCCGAGGATGAAGCCGCGCGACTCGACACCCACCACGATCTCTATTCCGACGTCGCGATAGGGGGCCGCCATCAGCGTCACCGCGTCGCGCACTGCGCGGGCGTCTCCCAGGAGAGCCGTGATGTCCTTGAAGATGATTCCCGGCTGAGGGAAATCCGGGACGTCGCGAATGAGCGAACGCAGGCGCGCTACCGCTCCATCACCAGTCGCCATGACCGCGCGAGTGTAGCCAAGCGCGCGCTACGCGGCTGACGCAGACCTCGTCAACAGCGCGCCGTCACCCCCTGCCCGCTTCACCTCGTACATCGCCTGATCGGCAGCGCGCGCAACTTCGTCGAGGTTGCGTCCGTGCTGGGGAAACAACGCAAGGCCGATGGACGCGGTGACGCGCGGGAGGTCGGGAGCGGGGCGCGGCAGATCGGCGAGGGCCGCGCGGATGGCCTCGGCGACGCGCAAGCCGCCGTCGATGTTGCTGTTCGGCAGCATGATGAGGAACTCCTCGCCTCCATAGCGCACGACCGCGTCACCCTGACGCATGACCAGGCGAAGTGCGCGAGCCACATTGCGAAGGGCCGCGTCGCCGGCTGCGTGCCCCGCGAGATCGTTGATGCGCTTGAAGTCGTCGAGGTCGGCGAGCAGGATGCCGATCTCCGTCCCCGCGCGAATGCTCTGCGCGGCCTCGCGTGGAGCGATCTCGTTCCACCAGCGGATGTTCAGGAGCCCGGTGAGACCGTCGGTAAACGCGCGCCGCTCCAGTTCCGCATAGAGATCTGCGTTGCGCCAGGCAGCCGCCAGGATGTAGCCAAGCAGCGCGCCGCGTTCCAGCTCTTCTTCATCGAAGCGGTTGAGCCCGTCGCGCCAGAGGTCGAGCATGCCCATCCGGTGATCGCCGGCGACCAGCGGCACCGCCAGCAGTGACTCCGCCATCCTCTCAGTGCCGGGGATCGTGGACGCCGCCGGGTGGGTGTCGGTGTCTGCGCAGTTGTAGGGAAGCCCTCTGGCAAATGCCCATCCGGTGATGCCCCCGTTCAACGAGGTCTCCATGCCCGCGAGACCTTCCATGCCGGGGCCGGCCGCGATCCGCGGAACCAGGAGGTTCTTCTGCCAGTCCGCTTCGAAGATGGCCAGCCGATCGACGGGCATCACCTGGAGGATCAGCTCGGCGGACATGCGCAGGATGCGGTCAGCATCGTGTTCCGCCTGCAGGGCGCGCGCCGCCTCACCGAGGAGGCGGGCGAACGTGCGCCCATCCACCACCATGCCGTCGCGCACCGGGAGCGCGGTGAGCACGAGCGGAGCCTCCAACGCGGCGCCCCGCTCTTCAATGATCCGAACGTCGCGACCGCGGAACCACGTCTCGGCAATGACCTCATCGCCGGGTGCGGCCAAGGATGATTCGAGTACGACGGGCGCGCCGAGATACGAGCCCACACCGTATTGCACGCCGAGTCCGGCGACGGCGAGCGCCTCCGCGCTGTCCGTGATTCCGCGGGCGATCAGCCGCCCGCCAAGCCTGGCCACAAACGCCACAGTGGCGGCGAGCTCTGCTTTGGCGATGTCGTCATCGGCGAGGCGTCCTGGGACACGCCGGTCGAGAAATACAAAATCCGGGCGCAGCGCGGCCACCAGGCTGCGGTCGAGCAGCGCCAGTGAGGCGTCCTCCACGGCCAGGCGGAACCCTGCTTCGCGCAGTTCCTGCACGCGGGCGGCACCGAGATCTCCCAGTTTCGCAGCGGTGGTGTCCTGCACGGTCCAGGCAATCTCGTGCGGTATCGCGCCGAGCGTGCGAACCCGCTCACGGAGATCGAACTGCGAGGAGGCGAGCAGCTCTTCCGGAAGGGGGACGAAGACGACCGCGGGACCCGCATGCTGCGCCACGGTGATCGCTGCATCGATCACGCCGACAGACTCGCTGCACCCCTCTGGCCGGCCGAGCGCAACGTAGCCGATCGCGACCCGGTCGATGATGTCCATCACCGGCTGCAGCGCCACTCCGGCGCACACGCCCGTGCTCGTCATCTCGGCCGGCGCTCCCGCGCCTGGCGCTTCGAGGGCCATCACGGTGAATGCTAGGTCGACCCCGGCGGAGCAATTGCCGCACCGGGGCGTCGTTGCGGCAGTGCCATCACGCCGTTGCGTGCGCCCGCGCGAGGCCAGGCGTTCGTGACCGCCGCGTTACCGTGCCCCCAGTGGGGGCGACGGCGCGGCAATCGTGTTAGGCGGCCTGGCGGGCTCCCGTCATCGGCTCGTCCAGCGCTGCGGCGAGGACATCCTCGACGCGACGCGCCAGGTGGAACGTCATCTCGTTGCGCACGCTCTCGGGTACGTCGTCGAGGTCCTTCTCGTTGCGCTGCGGGAGGATGACCTCTCTCAGCCCCATGCGATGTGCGGCCATGACCTTCTGCTTGACCCCACCTATGGGCAGCACGA
>Ga0209526_10003483_pt1 | contig 10719 bp, 7 predicted proteins | sample JacPinW_OM2H0_M1_FD_188566 | JGI IMG/M metagenome (GOLD analysis project Ga0209526, IMG submission 188566) | Forest soil microbial communities from Algoma, Ontario, Canada - Jack Pine, Ontario site 1_JW_OM2H0_M1 (SPAdes) (version 2) | ecosystem: Environmental > Terrestrial > Soil > Boreal...
CGGGCTCCAAGTGGGCAGCCACGGCAAAGGCCAGACGCACGTACATGCCACTGGAATAGTGCTTGACCGGCGTATCGATGAATTTGTCGATTTCGGCAAATGCCACAATCTCGTCGAACTTGTGTTCAATTTCCGCCTTCCGCATACCCAGGATGGCACCGTTCAGAAAGACGTTCTCTCGGCCCGTCAGTTCAGGATGGAAGCCCGTACCGACCTCGAGCAGCGAGCCTACACGCCCGTAAATCTCTCCATATCCCTCGGTCGGCTCGGTAATCCGCGATAGGATCTTGAGCAGCGTGCTCTTCCCAGCACCGTTGCGTCCAACGAGGCCAACGATTTCGCCGTGTTTCACTTCCAGCGAAACGTCCCTCACAGCCCAAAACGTCTGGTCTAGGTCGGCAGCGCCCGTGGCGCGGCCTCGCAACAGCTTCCCGGCTCGACGAAACGGTGTCACCAATGCATCAGTCACCAAATCTTGTAGACTTTTGTGGCCACTCTGCTTGCTGCCAATATGGTACTGCTTCCCGATTTTGTGTAGCTCGATAGCATTTTCAGACATCAGATTAGCCTATAGCACATCTGCAAAGGTTTTTTCCAGACGGCGAAACCAGAAAGCGCCGCTAACTAACATCGCAGCCGCCACCAGACACGAGACGGCCAGCATCGGTCCTGGAGTTGTCTTCGCGCCGAGCAACGCCCAACGAAAACCCTCGACCACGCCTACCATCGGGTTGATTCCGTACAGAGTTCGCCAAGGCTGGGACAGCAGGCTGCTTGGATAAGCGATCGGGGTTGCAAAAAGCCAGATTTGAGTCAGGAAGGGAAGGGCCTGCTCCACGTCGCGGATTCGCACATTTAGGGCCGAAAGCCAAAAGGACGCCCCGAGCGCGGTGGCCATCGCCAACAATAAGAATAGCGGCAGCCAGAGCAGCCGGAACGAAGGGTGCAAGTGATAGTAAAAGGTCATCCCGAGGAGCAGGACGAGTGCGAGTCCGAAGTCCACGAGAGCCGACAACACTTTGCCAACTGGAATCGCCAGACGCGGGAAATACACCTTTTTGATGAGGCTCGAGTTGCCCACCAGACTGTTTGAGGCCTGCGTCAGTGCATTCGAGAAATAACTCCACGGCACGAGGCCGCAAAACGAGAACAGAGGGTAAGGAATGCCATCAGAAGGAACTTTGGCAAGCCGCCCGAAAAACAAGCTGAAGAGCAACATCGTAAACAAGGGCTGGATTATGGCCCAGCTGGCGCCCAGCACTGTCTGCTTGTAGCGTACCTTGATGTCCCGCCAAATTAAGAAATAGATCAACTCCCGGAAGTCCCATAGCTCATTGAGTTTCAGCGCGGGCCAAGTCCTGGCCTCTTGAATCCGGATCAGTGGTATCGCAGTTCCAGGCAAGCCTGAAGAAGTTGAAGCCATCGGATATTGGGTTTCTTCTTCGGTTCGCATAACTTTAGCACCGCTCTTCCATGCCATCTTGCAAGTCAATCCCCAGGCCCTCGGGAACAATCGAGATTATAGCGGAAGGAGTCCATGTGAACCAATAGCACCCCGGCGCCAATTTCCTCAAACCGAGCACCGCCGACTACATCGCTGGCTCCCTCCTCCACTGGTGATCTGCGCCGTCGGGGCGCACTGCGCAATTCGGGTAGAATGTTTCCTTCGAAGCAGCCGGATCGATCGCGGAACGCGGCTCTATCCAGGTATGAACTTCCACCAGGGCGATAACGATTCCCGGTAAGGTTTGTTTCGATATCCTGACCGGGACGCTCGGTTGGCGGAGAAAGTTTCCCAAATTGAACGTGCCGGTTCACAGTGCTTGATAAGGATGCCACGTTTCCGCCACAGTGCGCAGTTTAGTAGATAGCGGAGTGCCGAAATCATTACGAGTTCGTCGAGACGGTCGGTTCTAAGAACCGCACGACCCACCCACGAGCGATTGATCTTCACGAGCTTCGTCAACCGCGACGATGCAAAGCGGCGTTCGGGAATTCCGAACTTGCGCTGCGGGCGTTGTCCGCGTTGATCCTCACCTGCGTCCTCAATCTCAAATCTTATTCGGGGCCGTTCAACAAGGAGTATTCCTCGCGGGGCTCGGGCCGCTCCTCAAAAAACTTCCGTCTACGGGCCGATATAGGTATCGTTAACGACGAGGTCATCCCAGTACCGAAACTCGTCAAGCGTTATCCCGCTCGGCATCTCGGCTTGCATACCGATCTCGAAACTATTGATACCGTTCGTGTCTGACACGTTTGCACAGCGGTTGAGGATGCCGGTAGGGGACTTCGACAAAGTCGCAGAAGCCCCGTCGATCCACAAGCCCACGGACCCGTTCGCCACCCCTGGGTCGCTGACCCGCACCATCAATTCCACTGAATGCCAGCGGTTAAAATCCACAGAAAGATTGGTAGCATAAAACCCCTGCTGGCTGTTGCACGAGCCGCCGGTGTCGATGAGTATCAGGGGTTGGAGAGAAGAGCCCCCATTACTATGTGTGGTGAGAATAACATCCCAGTCAAACCTGCCATCCGATCGCACATGTTTCAGGTAATACAGCTTTCTCTGAATGTCTTTCCCGCTTGCGAGGTTGCCGCCGTTATTGTGAAAGTAGACATATCCACGCAGGTGGAAATTCGCGAGGCTTGGGGAGAAGGACTTGATGAAAGCTCGGTTGTCGTCTGCATTTTGAAAGTAGTGAATCCCGGCGCTGTTAGTGCCCGAGTGAACGAAAATTGGATTGGTATTGATTGTGATCCCACACGAGGTCCCTCCCGTTGTACCGCACACTCGTCCGTCGCCGTAGGTCGTTGTCCATGCGGAAAAACTGCCGCTCTCAAAACCATCATGAAATATGTAACTGCCCGACTGGGGTTTGGAATAGTCAAAAGCACTGGCAAGCATGGCTGTCAGGCCATCTGGGTTTTGAACCGTGACGTTCACTGCCCCGGCAGCACTCGCCGGCGTTACGGCCTGGATCTGGGTCGCACTGCTTACGGTCACGGTTGGCGCAGAAGCAGTCCCGAACGACACAAGCGCTCCGGTCTGAAAGTTCTTGCCTGTGATCGTCACTGTAGTTCCTCCAGTAGCAGGGCCAGAATTCGGCGAAACACTGGCCACCGTCAGAGAACCAACGTTAAATGTGAAGCTGCCGCTCAGCGTGCTCGACTGTCCGTCGGGGTTGCGGACGGTGACGTCTACCAGGCCAGCAATGTGTGCGGGCACTACAGCCTGAATCTGTGCCGCACTGCTGACGGTCACCGATGACGCGGCAACACCACCAAAAAGAACAGTCGCTCCCGACTGGAAGTTCGCTCCGCTAACCGTCAGCAAGGTACCGCCCGAAGTTGGACCAGACTTAGGGGAAATGCTGCTAATGACGGGGGCTGAAGCAGGCGCGATGTTGACGCTGAAGCCGCCTGAAGTGGACTGCCCCGAGGAATCCTTCACCCGCACCGAGAACGTGAAAGTGCCAGCCTGCCCGGGCGTGCCCGAAATCTGCCCGCTCGATGCCTGAAGACTGAGGCCTGAAGGCCACTGACCGCCTATGACGCCCCACGTATAGGGCGACGTGCCATTGGCCGCACCCAAGGCTGCGTTGTAGTTCAGGCGTACGGCGCCGCCGGGTAGTGAACCAGTAGTGATTTGCAGCGGCTTGACGGTACCGGATTGGATGGTGTAGGAGGCCGTTGCCATCGTGCTGTCCGACATCCCGCTGGCGCTGGCCATCGCGTTGATCGTCGTCGTGCTGCTCACCGCTATCGGCGCACTGTATCTGTTCGAGGAGGTGGTTGGTGTGCTGCCGTCTGTCGTGTAATAAATCACCGCCCCAGTGGTTGGTTCAGAGATGGTTACCGACTGCGTCGCGCTATAGGTGCCCCCAACGGGTTGCAATGTCGGCGTCGCCACCTGCTGCGAAGAAGATCCCTGCACATAGGTCCAAGTCAGAACGTCCTGCGTGGCAGCTTGCCCCCCGGTGGACCCCGTGAACCCTACGTAGGCTGTCGAACCGCCAACCATGCTGGGAATATTCACCGTCGCAGAGCTTGTGAAGCTCCTCCCCGCGGTGGCATCGGTGATCTTCCAGGTGAGCGTCGCGCCGTCATAGGTCATGTGCACGTTCATGACGTCGCCACTATGGAGATTGACACCCGAGGCGGTCATGTCCGAAGCGGGCGTAATGGGCCAAGCTCCATTTGCGTACCAGCCGGTGGAATCGGGGCCCTCGCCGGAGTTGCTATAGAGGTCGAATTTCACTGCCACGCTCTTGAGAATCGACGCGTACCCCAGACCCCCACCCCCGTGCCCCAAGGTGCTCGGGCTGTTGGCTTGGATGGTGAAGGTGAACCCATCAGCAGTCGCGTTGGTAAGCTGGAAGCTGAAGTCGTTGGTGAAGGACTCCACATTCACCGGCGTGTTGAAGAACGCGCTCCGGACGGTACTCGTACTGCTGTCAGTCAGCCGAAGGCGGCTACCGCTGATGATGGCACCGCCATTGAGCGTCAGCCCTGCGGGGGTAAAGCCGCTGCCGTAAAAAGGACTCGTTGACGGGATCGCGCTGTTCGCTGCCAGCAAAGACAAACAAACGATCATTGCGAATCTGGCACTCCTCATGGCGCAGGATCTTTCCTTCCTCTGGGCTTGGGAACGGTACTTCACGGAAGGTCTTGCAGCGACTGTCTCGGGGTCCAGTAGCAGTGCAAGCATGGCTACTGGTCCAAGACCTGTACCGGGTCCTCTGGTCCTCTATTGCCTGTCCTGATCGCTGGCAGCAATGGGAATTTTTAGCGACAAATCGTAGGCAGAATGACGCGACAAATTAGAAAGAAGGCCCCTGAGACAGAGCAGCTTTGAGAGAGCCGAGAAAGTAGCCGGAAAAGCGTCGTGCTCGGTCAAGCGCAAGAACACCGCGATTGTTCGGCTTCTGCGCGGGAAAGACCTTGTGGCGCAAGTTGTTCCAGGACTCTTGGGGTGAACCCCAAGTTGGCACAGTTTTGGCGTTAGGCGAGCAGCTGAGAACGTGCTTGGCCTGCAGTTGGTGTGATAGGACTTCTGGATCCTGTTTTGCACGTCAGCCAGAAAACCGTCGCGTTAAGATCGAATCGGCCCTACGCAGAAAGGACACCGACGAAATAATTTTCCTTTCTAGCTGGCGAGGATCGTGACAATCTCATCTTGGGGAACAACAGACCCTTACGGTTACTTTTCAACGAACTGGAGTAGCGTGGCAGGGGTTGACTGGCCCTCCTCTTCCGAGCTTGAGCCGAACATGAAAATTCACTTGGCAAATGGCGAAACCGAGGCACAACTCTGGCAACAGTTTGTGGAGAATCATGCCGAGTGTTGCAATTACCACCGCTGGGGATGGAAGCGGGTGATCGAGAATAGCTTCCACTGGCGAACGTTTTATCTGATGTCGGACGAAGGCAACAGCGTTCACGGGATCCTCCCCTTGGTGTGGCAGAAGAGCAGGATGTTTGGCAGCTTTCTTACTTCCTTGCCGTTCCTAAACTGTGGCGGGGTCGTCGCCGAGAGCAAGCCAATCAAGGATGCGTTGGTGGCTGAGGCCATTGCGCTCGCAAAGCAACTACGAGTTGAGCATCTCGAGCTTCGACATCGCCTAAATCCCGAACTAGACCTGCCGGTCCGAACGCACAAAGTAGCCATGGTTCGCTCGATCGAGCAGGAGGCGGACAAAATGTGGGCTGCGTTGCCGCACAAAGTGCGAACCGACATTCGCAAAGGGATCAATTCAAACTTGGCAGCCGATTTTGGAGGCCGAGAACTCCTGGACGATTTCTATGGAGTGTTTGCCAGAAACATGCGCGACCTGGGCACGCCAGTTTACAGCCGAATTCTCTTCTCTGAAATCTTGAAAGCTTTTCCGAGCGACAGCTACATCTGCATCGTTCGCCACCAAGGCAGGCCAGTGGCAGTATCGTTTCTGTTGGGTTATCGGGACACGATTGAGGCAGCGTGGAGTTCCTCGTTGTACGACTATATCTCGATGAAGCCCAACATGTTCTTGTACTGGAAAATTCTGTGCTTTGCCGGTGAACGAGGTTATCGGTTCTTCGATTTTGGTCGATCCTCCATCGGCTCGGGAACACACCGCTTCAAGAAGCAGTGGGGCTCACAGGAGATCCCCCTATATTGGGTTTATTGGGTGCCCGACGGTGCCGACCTGCCGGAGCTAAACAACGAAAACCCCCGTTATCGGTTTGCCATCCGGCTCTGGCAGAAACTTCCCGTATCGGTGACCAAACTGATCGGTCCCTCCATAGTCAAATGTCTTCCCTGAGCATTTTCTGCGTCCCATCGATCGCCACCAGACGACAGTTCGATGCAGAGTAGCGCAAGAATTTCTTCTTGCGGATGAGCCACAGGATTCTTTCAAACTGTGCGTTCCCAATCTGATTGACCTCGATCCCCGCCAACAGCCGATTCAGCGTGTCGTGGGACGGAAAACTTTCCAGGTCTGGGAACGGCAGTCGCAGGTTCTGCGGGAACTGTGGCAGAGTCATCTGCCGATTGGCTTCTCGCACGGAGGCCGTCTGGAGCACAAAGATCAGAATTCCCTACAACACCAGTCGATTTGTGTCGGATCGCCTTCGGATTCCGCGGGTCCGAGATCCCTAACTAACCCCCGATCGCGACTGCGCCGCCTTGTACCTGCCCCCGCGGGACCGAACGTGGGGGTCGCCGCACCGACCAGCAACCTGTTGTACTTTCCACCGCAGGTACTTCGAGCTTAGTTTGACACTGCTCCGCATCCAAAAGATAATCACAGCCGCATGATGACTGCTCCCACTGGGAGGCCCCTCCTCTTACTTGTTCTACTGGCGGCACTTGCACTCGTGCTCGACACCGTGGTTGCGAAATCGATGGCCGAGACCACCGATGAGGAACACCATGTCGAGTACGGCAGTCTTATTCTGCGCTTCCACCCCGACCGGATCCGATTTTTTTATGACAGCAAGATGCCCGTATCGGCAATGAATGCAATCCCGCGGGCCGCAGCGAGGATCTTCGAGGATCGCCATGCCGCGCCCCGTCTTGTTTCATGGCTCAGCGACATTCGCGTCGCCCGCTTAGCTACCATTCTGGGGACTCTGCTCCTGAACTTCTTTGTATATCTTTGGACCTACGACCTTTACGGATCCGGCTCCGCTCTTGCGTCCTCGATCCTGGTCGTGCTTTCACCCAACATCGTCGCGCATGGGACTCTGGCCACCACGGACCTATATTTCGCTCTTGGCGTCATCCTGTCGCTTTATTACTTTCGACGCTACCTCCTCGAGCCCACATTGAGAAACGCTTGCTTGAGTGCGCTGACACTCGCCGCGGCGCAGCTCACTAAGTCGTTTGCCATCCTTCTCTATGGCGTGGCTGGCTGTTTCCTCCTTCTTGCTTTCGCTCTCGGGAGCCGGTGTCGGACCCGCGCAACCCCTCTGACGCGCAAAAACCTCATAAGCTATGTCGGTCTCGCCATCCTATTCTTCGTGATCGTGATCAACGCTGGGTTCTGCTTCGACAGGCCCTTTACTCCGCTAGGTGCCTATCGCTTCCAGAGCGCCTCGTTCATCCGCCTTCAAACCTTGCCGGTCTTGCGCTCATTCCCTGTGCCCGTTCCATACCCATTCCTTCAAGGCCTGGACATGATGAAGTATAACGAACAGTCGGGGAAGTCGTTCGGCGCCGTTTACCTGCTCGGCCAATTGGGAAAATCCCGAGATCCCTCGTTCCATGGTTTCAAGTCCTATTACGCGGTGGCGCTTTTCTTCAAGGAGCCCATCGCGCTCCAGGTCCTGTTCGTGCTCGGCTTAGTTTGGGCCTGGAAAAATCGTAGCCTCCATGACGCCCTCTTCGGGGAGGCCTTGCTCCTGGCGCCTGCAGCTTTCCTCCTGGTGTGGCTATCGTTCTTCAACAGGGCACAGATTGGCATCCGCCAGATACTTCCTCTTTTTGCGATTGACGTAATTATTGCTGGTGCGGCATTCGTTGGCTTCAACTCAATGTCGCGCCTGCGGAAAGCTTTCCTTTGCCTGCTTGTGCTCTGGCTCGGGGTTTCGGTGGCCAGCTATTACCCCCACATGATCCCGTACATGAACGAGTGGGTCTTCGACCGCAAGCTAGCGTACAAGGTTCTCGCCGATAGCAACCTCGATTGGGGTCAGAACGCTTGGATGGTCGATGAATTCCTCACGAAAAACCCGGACGTCACAGAGAATCCCGCGGCCCCTGTTGCCGGGCGCATACTCGTCAGTGCCAACCTCCTGGTCGGCATCCCGTCGCGCGCGACCAACCAGATGTTCTGGCTCCGTTCCCGCTACGATCCTGTAGCCCATCTGGGCTACGCTCACTTGTTGTTCGATGTGCCTGCGGGCGATTTTCCACCTGATCCAAACCACAAAAAATGAGCCGGCCTAGCGATGAACGGATCGACAAACAGCTTGGGACCGTCCTGGACTCCGCCCCCGGCTCGCAAGATTGGAAGCTGTGTCTGGAAACTGCTAGATGGACTCAGTCGGTCTCCTATGTGCTAACGATGAGCATTCCACGCCTGATCAGGCGTGTCTGTACAGATATGGGGGGGCCCTGGATGGAGTCAGATTCAAGCACGTTTCGTTTGAACGGCCGCCCTCGAGTCATGCTGTCGTGTCGGACCGCTCTCGGAATTCGAGGGTTCATGTGTCCCTCCTGCGGAACTGTGGTATTTTAGGCTGAGGCGTCGACAGGAGGTGTTGGCCTCCGCGGCTAGGGTGAAAGTCGTGCCATGGGTGCGAACAAGCACGTTCCCCGGTACCTGGCGAGACGAGTATTCCATTTTTGGACAACTTCTTTCCTAGTTCTCGTCCCGCGCCAGAGCGGTAACTGGCGAGGGCAGGGCGCCCTGAAAACCGTCGACCTAAGCGAATGAAAACATAAGAGTTTAGCGAGTGTTTTTGATGCGGCAGAACTCACCAACTGCAACCGGCGCAGATCATATTTTGGCCGGAAGAGTGCATCGAGTGGGTCGGTAGTTACTCTGCAGGTGTACCGTGCGGGCTAGCTCATCGGTGAAGGGGCAACTGGCCTTCCAAACTGTAGGGAAAATGACTGGGCCTGTTTCAGACAGCCACACCGTACCGGAAAAGAGCGGATTCTTGGTTGGCGACCGATGAACAAAATCAACCCCCAGCCCGCAGCTGCCCTGCTTTTCGCAGGCGGAATCCTCGACAGTAAGTTGAATTTTGGCCTATGCGCTCTGGCATTTGTCGCGGTCTTTCTCGCCAACCGTGAGGTTCGCAAAGCCTTTTGGGCGCCTACCCGACCTCCCGAGGGCAATGCCACGGCGGCGCCCGCCATGCGCAGCTGGCGGCTACTGGCCGCCTACGCGGTGGGTGCACTGATTCTGGGCGGGTCGTTTTTCGATCTGGTGAATGACACGGAGCATTGGCCGTTCTCGCAGTACGCCATGTTCTCGTTTCTGGACACGCCAACCGACGGCAAATTCACGCTGCTGCGGCTCTATGGCGTGACGCAACGGCAACCGCTGTCGGAATTTCCGCTCGACAAGAACGAGTACCTCGAGCCCTTCGATCTCTCGAGGGGCCCCGCCGCTCTGGATCGCGCGCGCACCGAACATCGGCTGACGGCGGCCCTGGAAGACTGTCTGCGACGCTATGACGCCCTGCGTGTTTCGGGGATCCATCACGGGCCGGCGCTCCAGGCTATGCGGCTCTATCGTGTTACCTGGACTCTGGACTCGCAGGCCCGTAACGTCAATTCGCCGGACCATAAAGAGCTGCTCGGTGAAGTCTCTGAACCGGGGTCGAGTGGACAGTGAGATGAAATCCCTCGGCCAGCGTTGGAATCGTTTCTGGTTCGAGCCGACTTCTGCGGACAATCTAGGGCTGTGCCGGATCATTCTGTACGGCTCCATGTTTCTGTTCTACGTTCTGAGTCCTGTACTGTTCAAATCGTCGTGGGGCTGGCATGAAGACTTCACTCTTTGGGGAACCGTCTCGAGCGTCTTCTGGACCCCGGTCTGGCTTTTCGCGAAGCTGCATCTCCCGCCCCTTTCGACGAGCGTCCTGATTGTGCTCCAGTCGGTCTGGAGGTTGGCCCTCGCTCTAAGTTGCGTGGGGTTGTTGACGCGGTTCAGCACCACAGTTTCGTTCCTTTTTGGCGTTTACCTATTGGGGTTGCCGAACAACTTCGGCAGGATCCACCATCTCGACCACCTCCTGCTGTGGGCGTTTCTGGTGATGGCTTTTTCCCGATGTGGCGACGCCTGGTCGGTAGATGCACTCATGCGCAAGGCGAGAGCTAAATCCGTGTCGGAGGAGAAGGACCCGGCGCCGAGTGGTGAATACACCTGGCCGGTGCACCTGATCTGGGTCATCTCGGCGGTGGTTTACTTCGAAGCGGGGACATCCAAGTTGCGGCACTCCGGGTTGAAGTGGGTTACGAGCGAGACGATGCAGAACTTTTTGTTGCATGCGTATTACCACGTCTCGGACTCGGAACCCCTGACTTCGTTGGGCCTCCTTGTCGCCCGATCTCATTGGCGCTCGAGTGCTGTGGCGGCGGGCTCCTTGCTGCTCGAGCTAGGTTTCGTGATCGCGCTGTTCAGCCGAAGGGCACGCTGGCTACTCGTGCCAGGTGTCGTGGCCATGCAGACGGGCATCGCGGTGTTGATGGGCCCCAATTTTTATCAGATGATTATGTGCCAG
>Ga0209526_10003484_pt1 | contig 10719 bp, 11 predicted proteins | sample JacPinW_OM2H0_M1_FD_188566 | JGI IMG/M metagenome (GOLD analysis project Ga0209526, IMG submission 188566) | Forest soil microbial communities from Algoma, Ontario, Canada - Jack Pine, Ontario site 1_JW_OM2H0_M1 (SPAdes) (version 2) | ecosystem: Environmental > Terrestrial > Soil > Boreal...
GGCGGCGAGGCGGTAGGGGGTCCGCCCGCGACGTTGGTCACCCTGATCCATCAGGAGATCCCGCGATGGAGGCGGGTCGCCAAAGAAGCGGGCATCCATATCGAGTGAGCCCGGCACCGAGTGAGCCTGGCCGGCCGATGATCTCAGCCGTCGCACCCCGCGAAGTTTGCCAGTCTCATCAGCTCGAGATACGGCGCGGCGACATCCCGACCCGGCGTCAGCAGAGCCTTTGCGGAGTTCCAGTCGTCTGGCCGCAGCACGACGAGCCAAGCGGCGCCATAAGGATCCGAGTGCGCCAGCAAGGGGCGCTCCATGATCGCGTCGTTGCTGCGCACGATCTCAGCGGGAAAAGCGACTTTCGCCGGACCGACAAACTTTCCTGATTCGAAAACCGCACAGGCATTGCCCGCCGCAAGTCGGCGACCGGCCCGTTTCGGGGTGACCGCGACGATGGTTCCGGCCATTGCCACGGCCACGGATGTCACCCCGACCTCGACGAGCCCATCCAAGAGCTCGCGGTACCAGACCTGCCTCTCGACATCGTAAAACAAGTCGTCGGGCAGCACGCATCCCTTGACGATCGGCATCGCGTCGCAGTCGCTCTCAATAGGTCAGCACGCGGTACTCATCACTCATCACCCGGTCGATCAGATAGGCGGTGCCGACCACGCCGGCGCATTCCGGAATCAACTCTCCCTCGCTGAGGCCGAAGAGTTCGAGATTGCCGGCGCAGGCATAGAATTTCACACCCAGCTCGTGCGCGTCCTTGATGAAATCATAGACCGATTTCTTCGAGCCGGTCTTGACCTCCAGCGCCGCGGCCACGCCGCGCTGCATCAGCCGCCCGGCGGTCGCGGTACATACGACCTCGACCTCGAAATCCATCGCTGCGGCGACTGCCGCCTGAAAGAACGGCGAGCCCAGCTCTTCGTGGTTGCGAGGATCGGTATTCACCAGCACTATCAAGAGTTTCTGAGGCATGGGGCCAATCATGGTCAGTTATCCGCCGACTGGCAAGACGCCGCTCTGCCGATGCCGCTGAGAGTGATCGATCTCGGCTCGGCACTGGCGATCCAATCGCAGGCCCCGGCCTATGCGATTGCGGATCGGATGGCTCCCGGCGGCGCTCCCGCCGTGGTCCTCGCCGACCCGCTGGAGCCGTTCCTCAGCGTCGGAGCCAATCAGAATATCGAGCGCGACATCGACCTGTCGTTCTGCCGTGAGCGAGGGATTACCGTCGTCCGACGCTGGCTCGGCGGCAGCGCGATCTACATTGATCCCGAGCAGTTGATCTTTCACGTTATCGTGCCGGCGAAACGCGCGCGTCGGCCGGCGCCTCGGATGCTCGCGACACTGGCGGAGGCTGTGGTCGATACTTACCGTGATGTCGGGATTGCGGCCCGCTTGCGCCCACCCGGGGATATCGCCGTCGACGGTCGCAAGATTGGCGGCACCGCGGGAGCCGAGATCGGCGGCAATGTGGTGGTCGGCGGCACCTTTCTGTTCGACTTCGATGCCGTGATCATGGCGCGCTGTCTGAAACTTCCGTCTGAGCCGTTCCGCGCCAAGGTCGTTAGAATGCTCGAACGGGGTATGACGACGATGCGGGATGAGCTCGGCACGCCACCCGATCGGGCAATGGTCAAGGCGCATTTGGTCGCAAACCTCGCGCGCTGCCTCGATGCCGAGCCGCAGGAGGATAGGATGTCGGACGAGGAATCGGCGGCAACCGCGATTGCCGCAGAGCGGCTGGAAGACGCGACGCGGCGGGATTAGCATTGCGGCGAGATGAACGGCGTTCTGGATGCGACGGGACTTTACTGCCCGGAACCGGTGCTGCGGACGGCGAAGGCGATGCGCAAGGTGCAACCCGGCGAGACCCTGACGGTTCTCGCGACCGACCCGGTTGCGACGATCGATTTTCCGTATTACTGCCACCACGCCGGGCTGGAGCTGCTGTCGACGTCACGCGACGCGGAAGTGCTGATCTTCGCCATCCGAAAACCGGCCAAACCGAAGCCGCTGGCTCCGAACCGCCCGATCGGGTAAGGGCGGAGCACTAGACGATGCCAGCGAAAGCAGAAGACAGCGCAGACAGAAGATGAGGGGATACCGTGATGGTTGATTTCGCAGGAAGCCACGTCGTCGTCACGGGCGGCACCGGCGCCCTTGGACGGGCAGTGATCGGAGCATTGCGCGCCGGCAACGCGATCTGCCATGTACCGAACCTGGTCGCTGCCGAACTCGATGGGTTTCCCTATGCGACCGACCCTGGGGTGCATATCGCGCTTGACGTCGATCTCGCCGACGAAGCGGCGGTCAAGCGCTTTTACCAGGCACTTCCGCCGCTGTGGGCCTCTATTCACCTCGCCGGTGGGTTTGCGATGGCACCCGTCGGCGATACCTCGGCAGAGGATTTCATCGCACAATTCCGCATGAACGCGCTGTCGTGCTTCTTGTGCTCGGCGGCGGCCGTCGCAGCATTTCGCGCCCGCAAAACACCAGGCCCGCACGGCGCAGAAGGGGGACGGATCGTCAATGTCTCGGCGCGCCCGGCGCTGGAGCCGCGACTCGGCGCGGGGATGGTCGCCTACACCGCGTCCAAATCCGCCGTGGCGGCGCTGACCCAGTCGCTGGCGCAAGAACTGACCGACGAGCAAATCTGGGTCAATGCGGTCGCCCCCTCGATCCTCGACACCCCCGCGAACCGGATGGCGATGCCGGATGCGGACCACCGCCGCTGGGTCTCGCCCGCCGACATCGCGGAAATCATCACCTTTCTTGCCTCTCCGGGCAATCGCGTCACCCGCGGCGCGGTCATCCCGGTTTACGGCGGGTCCTAGGCCGAACCTGTGGCCGGCGAGAGCCTCTTGAGCAAGCTCACCTTCCTGACGATCCCGGGCACGCGAACCGGCTTGGCGTAACAGGGCTGAGCGCTACGCCGGCTGGCTGCCGAGTAGTGTGAGGCCGATCACACTTCAGGAATAATTCCTGCTGTAGGCTGTCGTTTTCCGGCGGCCTCTTTATGCGCCTGCCAGCTGATTCGAGGGCCTATGCACGTGGCGCCGTCGCGCCGTAAAGCCACAACGGCCGAGCGATCCGCGGATCGCGCCGGGCGCTCTGCCAAATCGCCCGCCGTCGCCGCGGGGATACCGATCCTTTTCCTAGCTGGGAGCCCCGAACCGCCGGCCTGTCTCTGCGGCGCAAACATAATTAACACACATTTTAACAAATGTTTACCTGTTTTGATGTTGCATCGCAACATTACCGGCGTATGTTTATCGTAGCCGAAGGATGGAGGGTGAGGTCGCCGATGAAACAGCAGTTGGTTCGCCTCGACCGGATCGCGGGCGAGTTGAACGCCTGGCTTCTCGCCATAGCAATCGGCTTGGGTATGCTCGACCTGACAGTGCTTGTCGCGAAGTGCCTGCCGCCCCTGCCGAGGCCGCCGGTTGCCGCCAGCAGCGCCGTTGTGCAACCCCCGTCGTCCCAAACCCCTGATTCTCGGAGCTGATCCGGCATTTGCGGAGAGGAGACCGCCATGCATGCCGTTGTTGGACCCATCGTAACGAGGGAGGGAGGCTATGCCTTCGATTCGTGGACACCTGACCAGGGGCTGAGCCGCGGTTACTCGTATCGCCGTATCGAGGACGCTCATTACGCGCGCAAGGTCGAAATCAGATCCAGCATCAGGGGCTCAGCCGGTCGTATGTTGGCCTGCGACACCATCGATGAATTTACCTCGGCGCTCGGGAAACATGATCTGGCCGCGATTGCGCGACACCACCTCCCTTCGGCGTAACGGATAGCTGAGGTCAGGCGAGACCGGTGTAACGAGGGCGAGCCGGGCAGCCGGGAGCGCCCCATTATTCTGGGGTGCGGAACACCTCGATCTCAATGGCCGCGCCGATCTCGTCGGCTGCTGCCACCCGCGCTCGCGGCGAGATTGCGCTCGGCTCTGGAAAATCCCGCGGCTGGGCTAACATGCGAACGGAAGCCATCTGCCCGAGAGTCGAATGACCGATAATCCGTTCTTCGAAACCTGGACCGCGCCGTTCGGCATGCCGCCCTTCGACCGCATTCGTCCCGAGCACTTCCCGCCGGCCTTCGATCGCGGCATGAAAGAGCAGATCGCCGAGATCGCCGCGATCACCGGCTCCTCCGCTCCGCCGAGCTTCGCCGACACGATCGAGGCGCTGGAGCGCACCGGCCGCCTGCTCGACCGGGTGAGCCGGGTGTTTTTCAATCTCGATTCGAGCAACACCAACGCAGAGCTCGAAGCCGTCGCACGGGATTTCGCGCCGAGGCTGGCGCAGCACCAAATGCGGATCGCCCTCGACGCAGATTTGTTTGCGCGGATCGCCGACCTTCATGCCCGGCGCGCGAGCCTCGGGCTGGCCGTCGACCAGTTGAGGCTTCTCGAGCGCTATCACCTCCGCTTGGTGCGTAGCGGGGCATTGCTGCGCCCCGAACAGAAGGAGCGGATGGCGTCGATCTCCGAGCGCTTGGCAAGTTTGCACACCCATTTTGGGCAAAACGTGCTGCATGACGAGCGGGATTGGCAGTTGGTCCTCGACGAGAGAGACCTCGACGGGCTCCCGGGTTTCGCCCGGTCGGCGGCAGCGCAAGCGGCCAAGGAGCGCGGCATCGAAGGGCGCTACGCCGTGACGCTCGCCCGCTCAGCCGTCGAGCCTTTTCTGACTTTCTCGTCCCGCCGCGATCTGCGCCGCGTCCTCTGGCAGGCGTGGACCGAGCGCGGCGCGCACGCGGGCGCCAGCGACAACGCACCGCTGATCCGGGAAATCGTGGCGTTGCGCGCCGAGCAGGCCCGGCTCCTCGGCTACGAGAGTTTTGCCGACTACCGGCTCGACGACACGATGGCCAAGACCACTGCGGCGGTCGAGCGTCTGCTGTTGCAGGTTTGGGAGCCCGCCAAGGAAAAAGCCCGCGGCGAGCGGGCGGCGCTCGAAACCGTCGCCCGCGCCGAGGGTTTGAACGGAGCGATCGAGCCATGGGATTGGCGCTATTACGCCGAGAAGGTTCGCCAGGCTCAGTACGACCTCGACGAGGCCGAGGTGAAGCCGTATTTCGTCCTCGACAACATGGTGCGGGCGGCGTTCGACACTGCCGGCCGCCTGTTCGGCCTCGCCTTCACCGAGCGCGAGGATCTCTCCATCTACCATCCGGATGTGCGGGTCTGGGAGGTTCGCGACACGGCGGGCGACCATCTCGGCCTTTTTCTGCACGACAATTTCGCCCGTCCGGGCAAGCAGTCGGGCGCCTGGTCGAGCCGCTACCGCGACCAGGAATCCATGGACGAGCCGGTCGCGCCGATCGTCGTCAACAACAACAATTTCGCCCGAGGGAATGTGGCTGGGGGCGAGCCGACCCTGCTCAGCTTTGACGACGCAAGGACACTGTTTCACGAATTCGGCCACGGGCTGCACGCGCTGCTGAGCCGGGTCCGCTACCGCTCGCAATCCGGCACCTCGGTGCTCCGTGATTTCGTCGAGTTCCCATCGCAGATCTTCGAGCACTGGGTGTCGGCGCCGGAGATATTGCGAACCTACGCTCGCCACTGCCAGACCGGAAAGCCCATCCCCCCGGATCTGTTGCGCCGCCTGCTCTCTGCCCGAACCTTCGACCAGGGCTTTGCGACGGTGGAGTTCACGGCATCCGCCCTGCTCGACCTCGAGCTGCACCGCGCAGCCGCACCGGACCTGTCGGACCTCGCCCAGTTCGAGCGTGAATTCCTCGACAGGATGGGGGTACCGAAGGAGATCGGGCCGCGTCACCGCCCGGCGCATTTCCAGCACTTGTTCGCCGGCGGCGGCTATGCCGCGGGTTATTACGCCTATCTTTGGGCGGAGGTGCTGGAGGCGGACGGCTTTGCGGCGTTTACCGAGGCCGGCGATGTCTTCGACCCCGCATTGGCGGCGCGGCTCAAAGACATTTACCGTGCCGGCGACACGCGTCATCCGATGGAGCTCTATCGCGCCTTTCGCGGCCGCGAGCCGAATATTGCGGCGCTGCTGGAACAGCGCGGCCTTGCTGGCCCGCAACAGCACTGAAAAAGGGCAGGGGTCACGGCTGGTGCCGCGACCCCGCCGGCGGGTACCGTGTAGGCTCGATTACGATTTGGGTTGCTTGGCGACTACGTGGTCCTTGATCTTGTCGTAGGTCGCCTCGGACACGACCTTTTTCGAGACCAGCTGGCTCTTGTCCGAGTACGGCCGGCCTTGGACGATCTTGGTCGCGTCGCCGTCACTGACACCCGGCAGCATCTTCAGCTCGGAAGCCGTCGCGCTGTTGATGTCGACGATCTCCGCTTTTGGCGCGGCCGCGGTGCTCCGCGCGTCCGAGGTCGAGGCCTTCGGCGTCGCCGGGACGGCTGGGGCCATTGTCGAAGACGGAGAGGTGGTGCTGGGCGTGGTTGTCGTCGCCGGCTGAGCCATCACCGGCGCGGCAATCGTCAAAGCCAAAAGACCCATCGGCAATCGTAAAAACTTGGGCATTTCTATCTCCTGCTTTCGGCGGTAAGTCACCGTCGCAGCCGAGAACGCTCCATCGGCGACCGTATTCCGGGATAGCCGAGATTATTTCTGGAGATGTGTCGGATATTTCGATCCTGTCCTAAATTTAATCTTTACTATGAAGGTCGTTACTTGACGCACTCCGGCGTGGCAAAACGGTCAACGGGGCCAGAAAATTCCGTGTCAAAGAGGCGGCATCTGCAGCGAATCTGCAACGGAACTCGCTTGACGGACCCGTGCGCATCCAAGGGGGCGTGGCACTCCTATCTCTAAGCGCCCGTCCAAAGCCGCATCGAGGGTCGCCCCTGCGCGAGCGCCTGGACGTCCGCGATGGCCTGGAAATAGGTGTTCCAGTCCAGAGCCCGTTTGGGGCAGTCTTTGTGTGTGGTGGTCGGGTCGATTTCCGCGTGACCCCAGATATACCATTTGTCCATCGGAATGCCGAGCTGTTGTCCGAGCCATACGACCAGTTCCGCCGACTTCCAATACTGTATATCTGTGAGCGTGGTATCGGTAGGGTGACGCGCGTTGTGCTCGATACCGATCGTGGTCCCATTTTCGGCGTTCACATGGTAGGCGATATCCTTATGGCGCACACATTGGACGACGGTGCCATCCCGCCCGACGATGTAGTGCGACGATTGCTGCCGGTATTTGCCATCGGGGCCGAGCTCTTTGGGACTGGCAAAGACATTCCTCGCGGTCTGCCGGGCATCCACTGCTTTCCCATCGGTGATGTGAAGCACGATCGCATCGATTTTCCGGGAACGCATGACGGCGTATCGGTCGGTGTGAGCCGGAATCCACTCCACGCCTGGAAAGCCATCGCCAGACATCAAAACCCTCCTCCTCGCTGAGAAAAAAGAGCACGCGCCATCCTCACCCGTTGCATCAACGGCAGCACACGTCGCGGACCCAAGGCCAGGAACACGTACCGGCCTCCTGAGTTCCCCGCTCCGTCCGGGCGCTCGGCCGCGCTCTAGCCGTTTTGGTCCGTCTGGCAAAAGGGACGAAGTCTGAGATCCTCCGGACAACAGGCCAGCAGCACCTCTTCCAACCTCAGATTTGGGAGCCCGCTGGGCCGTCAGCCTTGACGTGATCTTTCTGGGCGAAATATGGTTAATTACAGCGGCGGCACGATTCCGTGCCGCCCGAGTGGCACAAGTCTTGATGGGCATATCCCCTCCCCATCGGGTCGGCGCCCCGACCTTGTGGCACGGTGCGACGTGGACAAGAGTTGCGGCGACGCTACTCGGCCTGACTGCCATCCTGGCCGCCGACGCGACGCCGAACGGCCCGCTGGCGGATCTGCGCAACTGGGTATTTGACGCTTACGAACGCCACTGGCCGAGCCCGCGACCAGCGTACCTCACCCTGGTCATTGATATCGACGGCGACTCAATTCGTCATGTCGGACAGTGGCCCTGGCCGCGCGATCAGCTCGCCCGGCTGGTGGAAGTAGCGGCAGCGGCGCGGGTTATCGGCATTGACCTGCTGCTCACGGAAGCGGACCGGCTCGCGGGCAGCAATCACGAAACCGATGCGATCCTTGCTGCGAGTCTGCGTCAGGTGCCCGTCGTCCTCGCTGCAGCTGCTGACCCCGCTGGTGCATATCCTCCGCATCCGATACCTGCCGCCACACCTATTTTCGAAGCTGGCAACGACCCCCGCGCCGCCCTGCCGCGTTACCGGTCCGTCTCCTGGCCGCAGGCGGCGCTTGCCAGTGCTGCCAGCGGCACCGGCCTTGTTACAGTACCTCCGGAAGCTGACGGAATCATGCGGAGAATGCCGACTGTCGCGTCGGTCGGGTCCGTGCTGATACCTAGCTTTGGCGTCGAGGTTGTGCGCGTGGCCACCCGGGCGGACCGCATCAGCCTTCGCGCGGAACCGACCGGCGGGCGGACGCTCGAGATCGGCGACAGGAAGATCCTCACCGACATTGCGGGCGGTGTCTGGCCGCATTATGCCCTCAATGCGGCTGTCGTCGCCCTGCCGGCCGATCGCGTGCTGTCGGGCGAGATCGATCGTGCGATCTTTCGCGATCGCGTCGTGCTTATTGGAACGAGCGCACCGGGTCTGGGGGACGCTTTCGAGACCCCGCTGCGGCACCTGCAAAGCGGGGTTTCCATCCAGGCGCAGTTCGTCGACAGCTTGCTGGCGGGCGATTTGTTGCGGCGTCCGGGTTTCGCACCTGCGCTGGAACGGTTGCTTGCGGCATTGCTCGCGATTGCCGCAATGCTCGAGTTCGGCCGAATGGGCGACAAAGCCTATGCTCTGCTCTCCAGCGGAGCCGTGATCCTGCTCGCCGCCGGTTCTTTGGGCGCGTTCGCAGCCGCGGGACTACTGCTTGATGCGACGCTCCCGGTCGCCGCATTCCTCGGAACCAACCTCATCGTTCTGGCCGAGCGCACGCATCAGGAGGTCCGCGCGCGACGCAAGAGGGAAACCGAACTCGCCAATGCCCTGCGGCAGGCTGAGCTGCGCACCGAGGCTGAGAACGCCCGCGAGAGCCTCGCTATCGCCCTCGACGCCGCCCAGATGGGCATGTGGGATGCAGACTTGATCCGCGGCACCTCGCTTCGGTCCCCGCGCCATGACGAGATCTTCGGCTATGCCGGTCCACCTCCGGAATGGGGCCGTGAGATGCTCCTCGCCCGCGTGGTCGCCGAGGACCAGGATAGAGTGGCGAGCAGTCTCGCTGCGGCGATGGAGACCGGTATCCTGCACTTCCAATGCGGTATCCGCCAACCTGACGGAAGCCTCCGTTCGATCGTCGTCGACGGCCGCGTTTACCATACCGAACGCGGCACGCCGATCCGCATGGCCGGCGTCGTAACGGACGTGACTGAGCGCCGCCGTCACGAGCACGTTCTTCAGCAGACACAGCGGCTGCAGGCCGTTGGCACAATCGCTGGCGGCGTCGCTCACAATTTCAATAATCTGCTGACGATCGTTCTCGGCAACCTCGACCTTGCCTCACAACAGAGGTCGAATTTCGACCGGGTCCATCCGTATCTGAGTGCCGCCACAGCAGCAGCCGAGCGGGGTGCCAATTTGACGTGGCAGCTCCTCGCGTTCGCTCGGCAACAACCGCTCCGTCCGGAGCCGATCGAACCCTCGGGGCAGCTCCGCGACCTTTCAACATTGATCGCTGAATCCTTCCCAGCGAACATAACGATCGAGACCGACATTCCATCCGATCTCTGGGTTGTCGAAATCGATCCGAGCGAACTCCAGTTCGCTCTTCTTAATCTTGGTCTTAATGCACGCGACGCCATGCCCGGCGGCGGCGTACTACGTCTCTTAGCGAAGAACCACGTCGTCCAGGATGATCGCCTCGGCCTCGCTGGCCGATATGTCGTAATAGAGATCGCCGATAACGGGTCGGGGATCCCGCCAGAAATCCTGCCGCGGGTCTTCGAGCCCTTTGTGACGACCAAGGAGGTCGGCGCCGGTGTCGGCCTCGGCCTCAGTCAGGTGCACGGTTTCGCGCACCAGTCCGGCGGCGCAGTGGATATCGAAAGTGGGCTAGGCTACGGAACCACTGTCAGGATGTATTTGCCGGCGGTGGCCGAGCTGCCGACTGCAACCGCAACTTCACTCGTCCCCGAGAGAGCGTATCGCGCGATGGGCACAGTGTTGGTCGTAGAGGACCAGCGCGATCTTGCCGATTTCGCCGGCGAGCTGTTTGGACAATCGCACCTCGAGATCAAGGTCGTGCACCGGGCGAGCGCCGCGCTCACACTGTTGCGCGAGGGGCAGAAGGTCGACCTCGTCTTCTCGGACATCATGATGCCCGACGGGATGGACGGTCTCGAACTCGCCGAGATCATGAAAAAGGAGTTTCCGGGTGTCCCGGTGCTGCTCACCAGCGGCTACAGCGACGTTGCCGCCGATGCCATTACCAAGGGATTTCAGGTCATTCGCAAGCCGTACCGGATGGAGGAGCTGGGGATGTGGTTGCGAAGGCTGCTCGGCATACCTTCGACGTAACTTGATCAAGAAACAGAAAGGCCCCTGAGATGCGAAGCGTTTGGTCAGCCCTCGCCGCCACTACCTGCGCTATTGCACTCTCGGCTCGCGCCGAGGATGCGCCAATCGGCTTCGTCAAGACGCTCTCGGGAACCGCGACGGTCACCCACGGCGCCGCTTTGACTGCTGCCGAGCTCGCCAAGCCCGTCTACGA
>Ga0209526_10003485_pt1 | contig 10719 bp, 7 predicted proteins | sample JacPinW_OM2H0_M1_FD_188566 | JGI IMG/M metagenome (GOLD analysis project Ga0209526, IMG submission 188566) | Forest soil microbial communities from Algoma, Ontario, Canada - Jack Pine, Ontario site 1_JW_OM2H0_M1 (SPAdes) (version 2) | ecosystem: Environmental > Terrestrial > Soil > Boreal...
GAGCCGCTGCCGGCGTGGATCTCCTATTGATCCAGCTTCAGGGTGGCATGCAGCCGGTCGCGAAAACGAAAAGCGATTCCGACGGCCACTTCAAGTTCGATCATCCAGTCCTGGGCACCGCGCCGATGCTGATCCGCGCGGTCTATCGCGGCGTGAACTACCACGAGCCCGTGACGCCTGGCAAGGACACGGCAGATGTCGAAGTCTTCGATCCCACTGACAAAGCCGACGCGGTTACCGTCACCGCCCACGCCATCATTCTCCAGCCGAACGGCCCCGAGCTTAAGGTCGGTGAGATATATAACGTTGAGAACAAAACGCATCCTCCTCTGGCCTATTATCGCGCTGACGGCTCCTTCCTATTCTCGCTTCCCGACGGCGCGCAGCTAAGTGACGTTTCCGCCGTCGGTTCCTCCGGGATGCCCGTCATCCAGACCGCTATCGACAAGGGCAAAAACCGGGAGGCCATCGCATATGCCTTCCGGCCGGGCGAAAGCGGCGTGCGGCTCACCTATGCTCTCCCTTACCCAGGCAATCAGGCAAAGCTCAACTTTATTTCAGCCTACCCGGCGGCACGCCTAGCGATCTTTGCTCCGCCCTCGGTTCACATCTCTGCGGATGGCCTCTCCCCCGCGGGACAAGACCAGGGATTCAGCGTGTACATGCGCGAATCTGTTGCGGCGAACTCCCCCTTCCAGGTCTTGGTATCGGGGACGGCGCCCCTGGTTCAGCAGGAGAGTCGCGCGCAGGGTGGTGGGGCCGGCGATAACTCGCAGAATCCCTCGGTCAACTCCCGTGCCGATTCTGGCGGAGAGGCGCCGACGGCCACCGCCACGACTCTGCCAGCGCGTCTTGATAGCCTGAGGTGGATTCTGGTTTCCGGCTTTGCCGCGATCTTCGCGCTCGGTGCCCTCTACCTGTGGCGCCGCCCGGAGGACCCCGCTGCTGTTTCTGCAGGGGGGCCCGCGTCGGGCGCGCGAAAGAAAGCTCGCCCTTCACCCGCATCTTCGAAAGCTGCCATTGCCGCTGAGCTGGACCGCGATGTCCGCGCTAGCCTGGACGGATTAAAAGATAGCCTCTTCCGCCTGGAACTGCGTCGGCAGGGCGGGACGATCGGCGAAGAAGAGTACGCCCGCGAACACGCCCGCATGGAAAAACTGATGCGCGATCTAGTGAAAGGCTAAGCGGTTTCCCTTGTCCGCTCGCGGCACGAGCACGCCTTCTGGCCATCAGCCGGTCGGGATATCCTTCGATCGAGTCGAAAAGCGGTTCGGGTCGCTCTTGGCGTTGCGCAAAGTCTCGCTCGACATCCGCTCGGGCGAATTCGTGGCTCTGCTTGGCCCCAACGGAGCAGGGAAGAGCACCCTGCTTCGTATCGCCGCTCTTCTGATGAATCCTTCCAGTGGCAAGGTCGAGTTCACGGGCGCCGCTTTAGGGGAAGTCGGCGGGGGCGCAGATGACAAGGCACCTCTGTTTAGCGCGAAGCGCCGGATTGGCATGGTTGGTCACAGCATCCTGCTCTACGACGAGTTAAGCGCCGCGGAAAATCTCACTTTCTTCGCCAAGCTCTACGGGCTCGACGACATCGGCGCGCGGGTAGCAAATGCGCTCGAAGCCTGCGGTCTTGGCCCGCGCGCCCGCGGTCTGGTCCGGACGTTTTCTCGCGGGATGCGCCAGCGCCTCTCGATCGCCCGTGCTTTACTACATGAACCACGGCTGCTGCTTCTGGACGAGCCAGCCGCCGGCCTCGACCGCCAGGGCCTTGCCTGGATGGGGAGTACGCTTGCGCGACTTCGTGACGATGGCTGCACGGTCATTATGAGCACGCACGCGCGCAACGAGTCGCTTGATCTTGCGACCCGAGCCGTTTCGCTCGTGACCGGGCAGATCGCCCACGATAGCGGCTCAGATGGCGATCCGCGCCCGCTTCTCGCTGCTTTGCGGGGTGAGGCGTAAGTGCCCTATGCGCGTGGAGTAACGCAGACGCTGCATAGGGCGTCTCATGCTGAGGCCCGTAGCATCCCGCAAACGGACTGAAAATGACGACTGCCCGCGCCGCCGCCATTGTTCTTGCCAAGGAGCTCCGCCTTGAGTTCCGCACGCGCGAGCTCCTAAACCTGACGGTCGTCTTCTCTCTGATTGTCGTCGTGCTCTTCAGCTATACCTTCGAACCGACGGCAGCCGAATCGCGGCGCTACGGCCCTGGCTTGCTCTGGATCGCATTCCTTTTCGCCGGCTCGCTGATGCTGCACCCTTCTTTCGCGCGCGAGCGATTAAACGACACCCTCGACGCTCTGCGGATGGCGCCCGTTTCGAGCTTTGCCATCCTGCTCGGCAAAATGCTCGCGAACCTGATCTTTCTCTCTCTCTCCGAGGTCGTTCTTGTCCCGGTGTTTGCCGTTCTCTACAACATCTCCCTCGCGGGCGTCGTCGGTCGGCTGATCATAGTGCTGATCCTAGGAACTTCTGGAGTCGTCATTACCGGAACCGTGTTTTCTGTCATCTCCGCCCACGCGCGCATGCGCGAACTGCTTCTGCCCCTTCTGCTGCTCCCAATTCTTGCGCCGCTGCTCATCGCCGCGGTGGAGGCCACCGCGCTGCTGCTCGCCGAGCAGCCTGTGCTAGACCCGACCTGGGTCGCATTCCTCGCCGGATTTGATATCGTGTTCCTGACAGCTTCTTGGCTTCTGTGCGATTTTCTGGTAGAGGAATGAAAGGACAGTTGATGAAAAGCCGGACGGCAATGACGGTGGTCGCGGCAGTCTTGATCTTCTTTGCGGGCTATGCGGCTCTGTTTATAGCGCCTGAGGAGCGGACGATGCACGCCGTGCAGCGCATCTTTTATTTTCATCTTTCCGCCTGGATAACGTCGTTCACGGCTTTTGCCACCGTTTTCGCCGCCAACATCGCCTATCTCACGACACGCCGGCTCGAATGGGACTGGCTGGGTGTCGCCGCAGCAGAACTGGGCGTAGCCTGCTGCACGATCGGGCTCATCACCGGCCCTTTGTGGGCTCGCCCGGTCTGGGGCATTTGGTGGACCTGGGACGCGCGGTTGACCACAACCTTTCTCCTCTGGCTGCTCTATATTTCCTATCTGCTGCTGCGGGGTTTGCTCGAAGACCCCCAGCGCCGCGCCGCTCTTTCCGCAGTCTTCGGTATTTTTGCGTTTCTCGATGTCCCGCTCGTCTACGTGTCGAACCGTCTCTGGCGGACACAGCACCCGCAGCCCGTCATCCTCGGCGGTGAGGGCTCCGGGCTTGATCCCACGATGGCCAAGGTCCTGCTCCTGTGCGTGATCTCCGTGTTCGGAATCATGATCCCCGTTCTGGTGGACCGCTATCGCCTCGAGCGCCTCCGCCACGAGGTCGACCAGCTGCGTTTTGAGGTGGAAAACCGCGGTACCGATTCGCAACCGATTCCTACGAAAGGTCGCATATGAAGAACTTCGGATTTCTGTTTGCCGCATGGATCACCGTCTGGGCGGTCTTTCTGTTGTATGAAGTTTCTGTGGCAAACCGCCTCGCCGAGCTGCGCGACGAAGTGGAACGACTCAAGCAGCAGCTCCGAGACGGTTAGCGCGTCCGGTCGCCCGTAGTTTGCTCCCCGGTGCAGCCCATAGCGGCTTCACCCCGAGCCCGACCAAGCGTGGGCAAGGGCGGCGGCGATCGGTCCGTTTTTGCATTTTGCTTGCAACCAGAGTCGTGAGATTCTGTTCCGGTGGGTGCAATGATGCGAGGGTCAAAGAACATCGCCGTCATCCTGTTTCAGTTGGGCGGTCCTGATTCGCAGGACACCGTCGAGCCGTTTCTCTACAATCTTTTCCGCGATCCCGACATCATCAACTTCCCGGGCTCTTTTTTGGCGCGGAAGCCCCTTGCGAAGCTGATTTCGACGACCCGTTCGAAGCGCGTCCGCCAGCACTACGCCGAGATCGGCGGCGGCTCCCCGATTCGCCGCCTGACCATGCAGCAGGAACGGGCGCTCGAAGCGTCCCTGCGCCAGCATTTATCGGCGCGCGCGATCGTGGCCATGCGCTACTGGCATCCCAATACCGAGGAGGCTGTCGCTTCGCTCCTAAGCGCCCCCTTTGAGGAGCTCGTCCTGCTGCCCCTTTACCCGCACTACTCTTTCGCCACTACCGGCAGCAGCCTCAAGGAGTGGAATCGCCGCTATCAGGCGAATGTCCCGGTCCACCTCATCGATCATTTCTTTGATCACCCGGACTACATCGCCGCAATTGTCGAGCGTATCAACGGGGTGCTCCGGCAGTTGCCGAATCCGGAGGAAGTCGAACTAGTCTTCAGCGCGCATGGCCTCCCGATGGCGCTCGTCGAACGGGGCGATCCCTATCCGCAGCACATTGACGCAACCGTCCGACTGGTCTGCGAACTCGGCGCTTGGCAGAACCCACACATTCTCTGTTATCAAAGCAAGGTCGGTCCGCAAAAGTGGCTGCAGCCTTCGCTCGCGAGCACGATCGAGAAGATGGCGCACGAGGGCATCAAGCGCATGCTGGTGATTCCGATTTCCTTCCTCACCGAACACATCGAAACGCTCCACGAAATTAACATCGAGGCCCGGGAGCATGCCGAGTCCCTCGGTGTGTCTGACTTCCACATGATGCCCGCGCTCAACGACTCGCCGCTGCTGATCCGCGCGCTCACCGATCTGGTGCTTCGTTCTGTTGGCATTCGATCCGGCGTCGCGTCGGTCCTGTCGTAGCCGCTCCTGCAGCGGGCGAGCTGCTCCCGTCCGGTGGCTCTCATCGAGCTCGTTTGAACCCTTCCTCGGCGAATGCCTTCCGCCTGTCCCCTAAATCGCTATGGTATAAATAGAAGGCTGATCGAGTCGCGTGTTGGGTGTGAGGCGTCGTGGAATTCTCTCTGACCGAAGAGCAACAGCAGCTTCGCCGCAGCGTTCGCGAATTTGCCGAAGCTGAGATCTCCCCTCACGTTATGGAATGGGACGAAGCCTCCCGCTTTCCGTCCGAAGTCATTCCCAAGCTCGCCGAAATGGGTTTGCTCGGAGTCATTTTCCCCGAGCAGTACGGCGGCGCGGGAATGGGTTACATCGAGTACGCCATCATTATCGAAGAGCTTTCGCGTGTGGACGGCTCGGTCGGCATCATCGTCGCCGCACACAATTCTCTCTGTACCAATCACATCTACAAGTTCGGAACCGAGAATCAAAAACAGAAGTATGTCGTCCCTCTCGCTCAAGGCAAGAAGCTCGGATGCTGGTCGCTTACCGAACCTGAGGCGGGGTCTGACGCCGGAGGCACCCGCACCGTAGCTACGAAGAACGAGGGAGGCTGGCAGATCAACGGCTCAAAGACATTCACCACGAACGGTCATTACGCGAGCGTCTGCGTCGCCATGGCCGCGACCGACCTCGCGAAAAAACAGCACGGCATCTCCGCGTTCATCGTCGAGCAGGGAACTCCCGGCTTTCGCCCGGGCAAAAAGGAGAACAAGCTGGGCTTGCGCGCAAGTGACACAAGCGAGGTCGTGTTCACCGATTGCCGCGTCCCGTGGGAGAATCTTGTGGGTAAGGAGGGCGAAGGATTTATCAATAGCCTCCAGGTTCTCGACGGCGGGCGAATCTCGATTGCAGCTCTGGGCCTGGGGATGGCGCAGGGCGCCTATGAATCCGCGTTGCGCTATGCCAAGCAGCGCAAGCAATTCGGCAAGCCAATCGCCGAGTTTCAAGCCATTCAATTCAAACTTGCTGACATGGCGACCGAGATCGAGGCCGCCCGCCTGCTCACCTACCAGGCCGCCTGGCTTGCCGACCGCGCAAGCGCCTCGGGCGACCCCGAGCTGCGCTTCACCCGGGAGTCGAGCATGGCCAAGCTCTATGCCGGGGAGGTGGCCGTACGCGTCGCGAATGAAGCCGTTCAGATTCACGGCGGCTACGGTTTCATCAAGGACTACCCGGCCGAGAAATATTATCGCGACGTCAAACTCTGCACGATCGGTGAAGGCACTAGCGAGATTCAGCGCCTGGTCATCGCCCGCCACGTTCTCGACAAACGATAAGGCCGACCAGAGGGACTCCAGTTCTGCGCGAGGATTCGCAGGGCTCGCCTGTTTGGTTGCGCGAGCCGCGTGTTTCTTTGAACTTTCAACTCTCAGCTGCTAACTTGTTTGTTCGAAATGTCCGCCTCGGTCGAACAGTGGGCCGCACAGGTCCGCGCCGGCGATGTTCGCGCAATCTCCCGCGCCGTTTCCGCGATCGAAAACCGCACGCGCGAAGCCCCAGAAATCCTGCGCCGGCTTTTCCCGCATACCGGTGGCGCCTACCGCATCGGCATCACCGGCGCTCCCGGAACAGGGAAGAGCACTGTCGTCGACCGCCTCGCGACCCGCTATCGTCGGGAGAAGAAAACGGTGGGCATCATCGCCGTGGATCCTTCGAGCCCGTTCACCGGCGGTGCAATTCTCGGCGACCGCATCCGCATGCAGGGTCACGCAACCGATCCCGGTATCTTCATCCGCTCCATGGCCACTCGTGGCTATCTCGGTGGCCTGGCGCAGGCGACGGGCGACGCCGCTCTGCTACTGGACGCCGCCGGGAAGCAGATGATCCTGGTCGAGACGGTCGGAGTCGGCCAGGATGAAATCGAAATCGTTCGACTAGCTGACTGCACAGTCGTCATTCTTGTGCCTGGCATGGGTGACGAGGTGCAAAGCCTGAAGGCCGGCCTGATGGAGATTGCCGACATCTTTGTGCTGAATAAGTCCGACCGCGAGGGCGCTAGTCGCCTCGAGCAGCAGGTCAAGGCGATTCTCGAACTCGTGCCGGGACGCGCCGGCTGGCGGCCCCCCATTGTCCCGAGCGTCGCGACCGAAGATAGGGGCATCGACGAACTGTCCCGCCAGGTGGAGATTTTCCGCGATCATTTCGGCAAAGCCCAGGATCGTGCCGCCCGCGACCTTGGGTACTGGAAACAGTGGTTGCTGCGCCTGCTCGAGACGCAATTGATGGAGCGGGTAGTCGGCGACCACTTCAGCGAAGCGCAATTTGAGCAGCTCGCCGTCGAAGTGGCCGCGCGAAAAAAGGATCCCTGGGCTGCGGTGAACGAGATCCTCGCCCGAGCCGGTTTGCAGGAAAAACGTTAGGGCATCGCCTATCTGCGTTCCGGGTCGGACAGAATCGACTCGCTAGGATCGCGCTTGGTTCACGCGGAACCGCAGTCGGTTGTCCGGCTCGAATGGATCGTCCCTTCTGGTTTCTCGGCATCGAGGACACGCGCGAAGGCCGCCAGCGCGTTCCTCGCTTAGAATTAACTCTCCGCCGACTACAGTTCAGCCATATTCGCCCCGCTCCGAGGAAGTAGCGCGTGAGAGCATTCAGCCAGCCAGTTTCCCGCCCTCCTTCTCGCCATGTTCATCGCTCTACTGTGCCCATCGACTCCAGCATAGAATCAAGCTCGGCTGCACGTCGATGTCTGACCGGTGGTTAACGCGAATCGAGATTATCGAGGGCGACGACCGTCTCCATCTTTAAAATCGCTTGGTACACCACACGGCATCGAGCGCCCCCTTCGGCACGACCGGATAATTCAGTTCGGTCGCCGGCTCATGACCGTCGACAGCATATTTGCGGGTATCCCGGTAACGCCCTGCTCCTCGCTCTCATCGGCCGATCTAGAAGCTGGTAATAGCAACCTTCGAACCCTGCAGCCCATCTCTGGCGAGAGCTGGAAGGCATTTCAGGCCTCTGATCGGCGCTCCATGTTTTATGTCGCTACGAGGCACTACCCGTTGAGTTCTTGTGGCCCAAACCGTGTATAAAGCTGAAGAACACCGGCACAAAGAAAAGCGTGGCGACCGTAGCAAAGACGAGTCCCCCGATTACAGCGCGGCCGAGAGGCGCGTTTTGTTCCCCGCCTTCCCCGATTCCCAAGGACATCGGAAGCATACCCATAATCATCGCGAGGGCCGTCATCAGCACGGGCCGGAACCGCGTGAATCCCGCCTGCAGCGCCGCCTCCACTGGCGTTTTTCCTGCTTCCAATCGCTCCTTCGAAAAGCTGACCACGAGAATGCTATTCGCAGTGGCCACGCCCATACACATGATGGCCCCCGTAAGGGCCGGCACGCTGATCGTAGTTCCGGTCGCGAACAGGAACCATACAATCCCCGCCAGGGCAGCCGGTAGCGCCATGAGAATGATGACCGGGTCCAGCCAAGACTGAAAATTCACGACGATCAACAGATACACCAGCAGGATCGAGAACGCGAGTCCCGCCAGCAAGCCGTTGAACGATGAGTTCATTGTCTGGATCTGCCCGCGAACAATCAGTCGCGATCCTTCGGGCAGGTCCTTCTTGCTCCGCTCTATGATCGGGACGATGTCCCGTGCCACTCCGCCCAGGTCGCGCCCGCTAACGGACCCGAAAAGATCGATGACGGGTGCAATGTCGTAATGAGAGACAGCTGCCATTTCCCCGCTGCGTGTGATCGATGCAAGCCCGGCAAGGATTTGCGGCGTTTTCGTCGCTCCATTTGAGATCGGAATATTCTCGATATCCTGAAGTGTATTGATTCTATACTGGGGCGTTTGCGTGGCGATTTGATAGCTGATGCCTGTGTTTGGATCGATCCAGAACGAGGGCGACGTTTGAAAGCTGCCGCTGAGTGAAACCAGCAGATTCGTAGCAATATCGCGCTGGGTGAATCCGACCTGATTCGACTTTGTGCGGTCCACTTCGATATGTAATTTGGGATAGTTGAACTGCTGTTGAATCCTCAAATCAACCGCCCCCGGAACGAATTTCAGCTGATTCATCAGATTGTCGGCAAATTTCCGATTGGGAATCAGCTTCCTTCCAACGACCTGAATATCGATCGGAGCAGGCAAGCCGAAGTTTAAGATTTGGCTGACGATGTCGACGTTCAATTCGTAGAAAGTCACCCCGGGAAAATCCTGACCGAGCCTTGTGCGAAGCTCGCTAACATACTGTTCCGTGGGGCGGTGCTTTGGCCGCAGTTCGACTTGAATATCGGCATCCTCAGGTCCGATCGGAGCGGAGGCGCTATAGGCAAGGTTAGTGCTGCTATACGGCAACCCGATATTGTCGATGATTCCGGCCAGCTCCGAGGGGGAAATCTGCCTCCGAATGTCGTCCTCGACGCGGCCACACAGATCGGCCGTCTCTTCGATGCGCGTGCCCGTTGGGGCGCGCAGGTGAAATTTGAATTCTCCGCTGTCTACCCTCGGAAAAAAATCTTGCCCTACGAACGGCAGGAGCGCGAAGGAAAGGAGACAAGCGGGGAAAAAACACGCGACGAACAGCTTGCGGTGGCGGATGGAACTTTCCAGCAACTTCCGATACTGGTTCTGGAAATGTTCAAATCCCGCTTCGAATTTTGCCTGCAGGCGCACAAACGGATTGCCGGACAGCGCGGCTTCTCGGACGTTCTCTTTTGCCACCAAAAGATACCGCGCCATAGTCGGCACGAGAGTGCGCGACAGCAAATAGGAGGCTAGCATCGCGAATACCACCGCCTCCGCGAGCGGCACGAAGAGATACTTGGGAACTCCCGAAAGAAAAAACATCGGCACAAATACGATACAGATCGAAAGGGTGGAGACCAAGGCCGGCACCGCGATCTGCGATGCTCCGTCCAGAATGGCCTGGATAATTTCTTTCCCCTGATCGATATTCCGGTGGATATTCTCAACCGTAACCGTAGAATCATCCACCAGAATTCCGACCGCCAACGCCAGCCCCCCCAGCGTCATGATGTTGATCGTTTCACCCAACGCTTCCAGCATAATCAGCGACGCCAGGATCGAAAGCGGAATCGACACGGCGATAATCACCGTGCTGCGCCAGCTCCCGAGAAAGACCAAAATCATCAATCCCGTCAGGCAGGCGGCGATCACTCCCTCCCGAATTACGCCGTTAATGGAGGCACGTACAAATAAGGACTGGTCAGCTAAGAAGTGCGCGTTCACCTTATAGGGGATGTCTGCCAGGATCTGCGGAAGCTTTGCCTTGACACTGGAAATGATGTCCAGGGTCGACGTTGACCCGGATTTCAAGATGGACTGCAATACGGACCGCGATCCGTTCACCCGCACGATATTCGTTTGCGGTGGGAATCCGTCTCGAACAAAGGCAACGTCGCGGACATAAATTGTCGAATTGCCTTTCGTTCTGATTGGCAGATCGTTGAGTTCGTTGACCTTTAACGGAGACGCATTCATATCTACTTGATATTCGAAGGGGCCAATCTTGGCGGTTCCCGCTGGAAGGATAAGATTCTGGACACTGATGGCATCCGCTACATCGTTAGCCGAAAGCCCCCTGGCCTGAAGTTCGCCGGTATTTAGATCCACTTCAATCTGCCGCTGCTTGCCGCCATAGACAAATGGCAGAACGGCGCCATGTACGGTCGCGAGGCCGGGCCGAATAAAGCTCGTAGTTGTATCGCTCAGCTGCTGCTCGGCGAGGCCCGGGCCCGAAAGTGCGACTTGTAGAATGGGAACGGTCGAGGCGTTGTAAGTGAAGATAAAGGCTGGTGTCGTCCCGGGTGGCATGTTTCGCAGGGCAGCCTGAGCAACCGCTGTGATTTCGGCGATGGCCGCACTCACGTTGGCATTGGGCTGAAAGTAGACCTTCACAAGTCCGATTCCGACCAGTGACTGCGATTCGATATGCTCGATATCGTTGACAGTCGACGTAAGGCCCCGCTCAAAGCCGTA
>Ga0209526_10003486_pt1 | contig 10716 bp, 9 predicted proteins | sample JacPinW_OM2H0_M1_FD_188566 | JGI IMG/M metagenome (GOLD analysis project Ga0209526, IMG submission 188566) | Forest soil microbial communities from Algoma, Ontario, Canada - Jack Pine, Ontario site 1_JW_OM2H0_M1 (SPAdes) (version 2) | ecosystem: Environmental > Terrestrial > Soil > Boreal...
GTTTCTGATCACCGCGGGCACGGCGATTTGCGGCGGCAGCGCCATCGCCGCGGTGGGCCCCATCGTGCAGGCCGACGAACAAGAGATGGCCGTTTCGCTGGGCACGATCTTTATCCTCAATTCGGTGGCGCTGATCGTCTTTCCGCTGGTCGGGTGGGCGCTGCACATGACCGAGCCACAGTTTGGCCTGTGGGCGGCGCTGGCCATCCACGACACGAGTTCGGTGGTGGGTGCGGCCTCCAAATATGGCGCAACCGCGTTGGTCGTGGGCACCACGGTCAAATTGGCGCGCGCTTTGTGGATCGTGCCGTTGGCGCTGGTCACCGCCGCCGTCAAGCGCAGCAACTCGCGCGTGAAGCTTCCGTGGTTTATTTTGTTTTTCTGCCTGGCCGCGGTGATCAACACGTATGTTCCGTCCACCGCGCATCTGAACAAGGCACTCTTCACCCTGGGCCGGTTTGGCCTGACGGCCACGCTGTTCCTGATCGGGACGAGCATTTCCTGGGCTGCGCTGAAAGAAGTGGGCTGGCGCCCGCTGGCGCAAGGGCTTTTGCTCTGGATGGCGGTGGCTCTTACCTCTCTCTATTTTATCCGCACCGGTTTCATTTCTTTCTAAAGTCTGGTCGAATGGTGCGCCCGGGCCAAAGCCCGGCGGCTACCGTGGACGCGGGAACACCTTGCACCGCAGTGCTTCGCGGAATAGACTCGCGGCCACATAACGCCGGCTTTGGGTTGAAACACACACCGAATGGAGGTCCAGCATGAACCGCCGAATAAGCTTTCTATCCCTTGCTCTGGTTGTCACCGGAATTCTCACCGTCGAGGGGGCATTTCCGCATGCCGCTTCTTCGCCCGCCCGGAGGGCCATCAACCTTTCTGACGATAACCCCCAGGCGCCTTTCAGCGGCGCAATTCTCTCCGGCAATACCCTCTATCTGTCGGGGCGCATAGGCTTCGATCCGAAGGTTGGCAAGCCGCCCGAGCAAGTGGCGGAGGAAATCAAATTGCTGCTCGACCGTGTGAAGGCCACGCTCGGGCAGGCGGGCATGAACATGGATGACCTTGTCTACGTTCAGATTGCTTGCACGGATCTCTCCCTGTACGACCAGTTCAATGCCGCCTATCGGAGCTATTTCACCACCAAGGATTTGCCGGCTCGCGAGTTTATCGGGGCCAGCGCCCTGCTGCGTGGCGGCCATTTTGAATTCCAAGGAATCGCCGTCCGCCACTAACGCAAATCGGCCGGATGCTGGTTGCCGCTCGATGTGCATGGGCAGGGGAGGGTCGGACGGCCCCCGAGGCGCCTCGGTTCCGCACCGGACCAGCCGTTTGAGCTCGCGCCTCCGAGAATCCACAAGACGCGCTGTCGAACTGCAACCAGGGCAACCGCTTCCGTGGGGCTCCGGCGTGGGTTTGCGCAGAGCGTGAGGATCGTTTGGCAGAGAAAGAAGCTCGAATCAGCAGCCAAGTGTGGGCCATGAGCCCATATATGGTCTCGCTTGTCTTGTTATTATTTTACCATTTGCCCATATATTGCCATATATCCCACTGCACTTCACCTCTGTTTTCCTTGTAAATATCTATAAATACAGGAGTTGAACTATGACGATCAATTTGCATCCTGTGGTGACGCAAATGCATCCATTGAGATCCAGCGGGGCGTACTCCATGTTGAGAATTACGAGTGAAAAGAAGCGCGGAAAAGTTGTCTTGACGGTCGAGGGGCGGCTGGCCGGACCCTGGGTGGCGGCGCTTGAGCAATGCTGGCGCGAACTGCGCGGAGCCTCTCCGGAGGAAAAGTTCAGTGTCAATCTTTGCGGCGTGAGCTTTATCGACCCGGCCGGGAAGGCACTGCTCAAGGAAATACACCGCCAGGGCGGACGGCTCATGGCGGAAGGGTGCCTGAACCAGGCCATCGTTCATGAGATCAGCCGTGGAGGCAAAGGAAGCGAAGGAGAGGTTCCTCCCAAGGGCTCGCACATCGTTTTCTACCTGGCGCTGTTTAGTTTGTTGGTGGCGCCGGAGCTGACCCGGGCGCAGGGCCCCGGGCAGGCCAACACCCTGCCGGCCCATCCCCCGGCGGAGGTTTTGCGGCTGACCTTGGATCAGGCCGTGGGGCTGGCGCTGAAACAAAATACGACGGCGCAAATTGCGATTCTGACGGCCGCGCAGGCCGTCGAAGACCGCAACAGCGCCCGCGCGGAATTGCTTCCGCAGGCGAATCTGAATGTCAACGATTCCGTCGAGCGCATCAACCTCCAGGCATTTCTAGGAAAGAAGATTCCGGGCTTCCCGGAGCACGGCGGGCCGTTTCAAGTATTCCAGGCGGGGCCGGCGTTTGGCATGCCCATTTTCGACCTGACCTTGTTCCGGCGATATCAGGCAGCCGGCTACCTGGCCAAGGCCAGCAGAGCGGACAGCTTATCGACGCGGGAGCAGGTGATCTTGCTGGTGGTATCGCAGTACATCGGAACGCTGCGCGACGTCGCCGACGTCGAAGCCTCCCAGTCGCGCGTGGATCTGGCGCAAGCGTTGTACAACCAAGCCGCGGACCTGCAGAAGGAAGGTGTGGGCACGGGCATCGACACGCTGCGTGCCAATGTGGAGCTGCAAAACGAGAGCCAGAGATTGATCGAAGCGCAAACCAGCCGGGAGACGTCGCTGTTTGCGCTGAGCCGCTTGCTGAACCTCGATCCGCGGCAACGGATCGAATTGGGCGACTCGCTGAGTTTTTTTGAGACCCCGCAGCCCGACGTGGAGTCGAGCATCGAAGAAGGGCTCGCGGCGCGCCAAGAATGGAAGGCGCTGCAAGAACAGCTTCGCGCGTCAGAACACCAGAAAAAGGCGGCCAGCGAATCGCGCCTGCCGTCGTTGAGGTTCAACGGGAACTGGGCTTACGAAGGCTCTTCTTCGACAACCGGCATTCCGACCTACAACTACGCCGTGGCGGCGACTATGCCGCTGTTCACGAGCGGCCGGATACACGCGGAGATTGTGCGGGCCGACCTGGACATTCAGAAATTGCAGCAGCAGCAGGCGGACCTGAGAAACCAAATCGCGCTGGACGTGAAAACCGCGCTGGTCAACCTGGACTCCGCGCGAAACCAAGTGCGCGTGGCGAATTTGGGTGTGCAGCTCTCGAAAGAAGAAGTGGATCAGGCGCGCGATCGTTTCAATGCTGGCGTAGCGAACAACATCGAAGTGATTCAAGCGCAGGATTCGCTGTCCCGTGCGAACGACAACCAGATTGCCGCGCTGTACCGCTTCAATCAAGCGCGTGCCGATCTGGCGCGCTCGATCGGGCAGATGGAAAAGGTTTACGCCAAGTGAGGGTGGGGTCATGAGCATAGAGATCGAAGTCGGGTTAGAAAACGCGGCGAGGGTAAAGCCTTTACCTCAAGAACTCCGGTTGGAGGAACCGCCCAAGGGCTTGGCCAACCCGAAAGTGCGACGCTTGCTGGTGATTGGCGGCGTCGTCCTGGTCGCCGTGCTCGTGGGGCTTTTCGTTTATTACCACAACCGCGAGAGCACCGATGACGCGCAAGTCGATGGGCACATCACGCCGGTGGCGTCGAAGATTTATGGACGGGTGGCGCAAGTTTTGGTGGAGGACAACCAGGCGGTGAAGGCCGGGCAAGTGCTGGTGAAGATCGACCCGCGAGATTATCAAGCGAGTCTCGATCAGGCCAAGGCGGCGCTGGCGCTGGCGGAAAGTGACGCGCTGTCGGCGGGAGTGGACATTCCGCGGACCCGCGAGAACGTGGCCAGCGGAACTTCGAGCGCTGACGCGCAGCTGGCCGGCGCGGAAGCCGACTTGCAGCGTGGGCAGGTGACCTACGAGCAGGCGCGAACCTCCGATCTGGCCTGGGCGCAGGCCAATATCGAGAAAAGCCGGGCGAATGCAGAGCTCGCCCGAGCAGACCTGGCGCGGTACAAGCCGCTGCTCGACAAAGGAGAAATCTCGAAGCAGCAGTACGACGCAGCCAAGGCCAATGCCGATGCCACGGCGAGTTCGCTGAAGGCCGACCAGGAAAAGCTCGCGCAAGCGCAGCGCAGCGTGGATATTGCCAAGGCGCAACTGCTGGCCGCCGAGGCGCGTGTCAATCAGGCGAAGGCGGGGGTGGCGTCGGCGCACGCCGATGTGCGGCAGATCAGCATGCGCACCGCGGACGCGCAGGGGAAAGTCGCGAAAGTGCAACAGGCGCGCGCGGCGCTGGAGGCTGCAGAGCTGAATTTAAGTTACACGGACATCGTTGCGCCGGTAAACGGCGTGTCTACGCACAAACAGGTGGAGCCCGGGCAGATCGTGCAGCAGGGACAGGGACTGCTGGTGGTGGTGCCGCTCGAGAACGTGTGGGTTACGGCGAATTTTAAAGAGACGCAATTGAGAAAAATGAAGCCCGGCCAGAAGGCGGAAGTGCATGTGGACACCTACGGCAAGACCTTTGGCGGACATGTCGATTCGATCGCCGGAGCTACCGGTGCGGTGCTGAGTCTGCTGCCGCCGGAAAACGCCACCGGTAACTACGTAAAAGTCGTACAACGCATTCCGGTCAAAATCATTCTCGATCCGATTCCGGCGGAGAAGGCGATTTTGCGGCCGGGCATGAACGTGGATGCGACGGTGATTGCGGAATAGGCAATAAAGAAGCGAGGACGCGGAATACCAGGACCAACAGCAGCGTAGTACAGAGTAGCGGGCGGAGTAGAAAAAGACGAGCCATGCGGGACAGGATCTTATCGAAGCTGCGGACGCCGGAAGGGAACATCAATCCCTGGGTGATTGCCGTGACGGTGACGCTGGCGACGTTCATGGAGGTGCTGGACACCTCGATTGCCAACGTGGCGCTGCCGCATATTTCGGGGAATTTGTCGGCCGGCGCGGATGAATCGACCTGGGTACTGACGTCGTATCTGGTTTCGAACGCCATCGTGCTGCCGCTGTCCGGCTGGTTGTCATCGCTGATCGGGCGGAAGCGGTTCTATATGTCGTGCGTGGCGCTGTTCACGGTGAGTTCGTTTCTGTGCGGGCTGGCGCCGAGTTTGGGCGTGCTGGTCCTTTTTCGGATCTTGCAGGGTGTGGGCGGCGGAGGATTGCAGCCGAGCGAACAGGCTATTTTGAACGACACGTTTCCGCAGGAGAAGCGGGGCATGGCGTTTGCGGTGTACGGCCTCGCGGTGGTGGTGGCGCCGACGATCGGGCCCTGGCTCGGAGGATGGATTACCGACAATTTTTCCTGGCGCTGGATTTTTTATATCAACGTGCCGGTGGGGATCGTTTCGCTGTTGCTGACGTCGGTGCTCGTGAGCGATCCACCCTACATGAAGCGGGAGACCGTCAAAAGAGGATTTCGGATCGATTACATCGGGATCGGATTGATCAGCCTCGGGCTCGGCAGCATGCAGATCATTTTGGATAAAGGGCAGCGAGAGGATTGGCTGTCGTCCAATTTCATCGTGTGCTTCTTCGTGCTGATGATCATCGGCATCGTGGCGGGAATTTTCTGGGAGCTGCGGGAGAAAGAGCCGGTGGTCGATTTGCGGATGTTGAAGAACCGGAACTTTGCTCTTTCGACGCTGGCGATGTTTTTTCTGGGCTTCGTGCTGTATTCCAGCACCGTGCTGATCCCGCAATTCTTGCAGCAATTGCTCGGATACACGGCGCAGCTGGCGGGCATGGCGCTGTCGCCGGGCGGCGCGGTGATCATGTGCATGATGCCGGTGGTGGGGTTTCTGGTGTCGAAGGTGGATACGCGGATCCTGATCACCTTCGGGTGCATGGTGTCGTCCGCGGCTTTGTTTGGGATGGCCGGTTGGAACTTGGGGCTCGATTACCGCCACGCGGTCCTGGCCCGGATGTTGCAGAGCTTTGGGCTGGCGTTCCTGTTCATTCCGATCAATGTGGCGGCGTTTGCCTACGTGCCAAGAGAAAAGACCAACATGGGAACGGGAATCATCAACCTGGCGCGGAATATCGGGGCGAGCGTGGGCATTGCCACGGTGACGACGTTGCTCGAGCGGCGCACGCAGGCGCATCAGACGCGGCTGACCGACCACGTGAACGGATTGAGCGCCGCGTACAACCACATGCTGAACAGCACGCAGATCCAGCTGGTTCGGGCGGGATCGGGACTGACCGAGGCGAACGCTCAGGCGCACGGCATGATTTACAAGACCGTGCAACGGCAGGCGGCGATGCTGGGATTTATCGACAACTTCAAGATGCTGGGAGTCGTGTTTCTTGCGGTAATTCCGGTGCTTTTGTTGCTGAAAAAGCCCAAGGCACCGTCCGGCAATGTGCCGGTGCACTGATGGCGCAGAAATCTTTGCAAGCGGCCGCACGTAAGAGTTTTTGAAGCGAAACGGGGGTAAGCAATGGCAACGCAAGTGGCAGTGGGAATGCAATTCGATGAAGGAAAGCTGATTCGCGCAGGGCAGAAGGGCGATTCGCAGGCGGTGGAAGTCCTGTTCCGCCGATACCAGCGGCCGCTGTTTCAGACGGCCCTGCGGGTGCTCGGGAACGCGGAAGACGCCGAAGACGCCTTGCAGGACGGCATGCTCTCGGCCTACCGCAACCTGAAGCGCTTTGAAGGGCGGTCGCAATTTTCAACCTGGCTGACGCGCATCGTAATCAATGCGGCTTTGATGCGGCGGCGCAGCGCGAAGGCCCGCCCTGCGGTGTCGCTCGACGAGGCGCCGCGTGAGGACGAGCTGCCCGTGGCGGAGCGCTTTGCGGCCGACGGCCCGAACCCGGAGCAGGTTTTTGCCGGGACCGAGCTGCGCGAGATGATCAGCGCGAATCTGGACGAGTTGTCGCCATTGCTGCGCACGGCGTTTGTGCTGCGGGAAGTGGAAGGCTATTCGACCGGGGAAGCGGCGAAGAAGCTGGGGGTCACGGAAAATACATTGAAGGCGCGGCTATGGCGCGCCCGGCACCAGCTTGCCGAGCGGCTCGGGCGGCGGCTGCGCCGTTTCAGCGACGATGTGACGGGAAAGAATGGCGATGGGGCTGGAATGATGGGCGAGGAAGCCTGCAGCTACTGCTGAAATAGAGTAAGCGACGAGGCAAAAAAGGGCCACGATCGCGGGGCTCACCCACAACTCTGCGAAAACGGGAACCCCCGTGGGGGCTTCCCGGCGGGCGGCCATTTCTTTATGCCGGTTCTCCCTCCTTTGCCGAGATGCGGGCGGCGGGGTACAGGCCGAGGACGCGCAGGTCGCTGGTGCTTTGACGGGCTTCGCGAAGCGCGTCTTCCAGGCGGGCGGGTATGTCGGCCTCGACCTCTAGAACAAACTGATAGATCCAGGGACTCCCGTGGATCGGACGGCTCTCGATCTTGAGGAGGTTGATGGCGTGACGGGCAAAGGGCTCGAGCGAGGCCAGCAACGCGCCCGGACGGTGAGCGATGCGCATGGCGATGGACATCTTGCGCGCGTCGGCAGCGGCTGCCGCGCGGGCTGCCTCCGCTCGGGTTCGTAGCAGCACAAAGCGCGTGAAGTTCTCGGCGTTGTCCTGGATACGCTCGGCGAGGATGACGCCGTGATAGTGTTCGGCGGCGCGGCGGCCGGCGATGGCGGCGCGGCTCTTGTCGCCGTGGGCGAGAACTTCGCGGACACTGCCGGCAGTATCTTCGGCAGGAGTACGCCGGAACTGCGGGTGCGCAGCAAAAAAACGTTCGCATTGCGCCAGGGCCATGGGATGCGAGCAAACCGCGCGGATTCCTTGCAGCGAAGAGTGCGGACAGGCGATCAAGTGCAGCTCGATGGGCAGAATCGTTTCCGCCGTGATGGCCAGATCGCTTTCGAGCATCAAGTCGTAGACGCGCACGACCGAACCCGCCAGTGAGTTTTCCACGGGAACCAGCAGCGCGTCGGCGGCGCCCTCCGCGATGGCCCGGAAGGCCGCCTCGAACGTGGGCCGCGGCACGGTGGCGATCCGCTCACCGAGAAGCTGTACGGCCGCCGCTTCGCTGAACGCGCCGGCTTCCCCCTGAAACGCCACTCGCATTTTCTGAAAGTCTGCGTCCACCCACGCCTCCCGTTTCCTGGCCCCTGCAATTGGTTCGCTGCACTCGCTTGCCAAGCTTTTGCGGATGCCCTACAGCTTGACGGGTTCCGGGTATCAAGTATGATTCGCGCAGCTTCCTGAAACAAACTTGAATTTTTCGATTGCCGGCGCACAAGGATGAACATGAGTTACGTAGAGAAGAGTTTGGTCCCGGGAGAAACTCTGCTGTATCAGACGCGTCATCACTGGATGGTATTGATTGGGCCGACGCTCATGGGTTTGCTGTTTGGAGTGCTGGCCGTGGGACTCCTGGCGGAATCGATCGCCGCGAGAAACGGGAAGGGGATGGCGGCGACTGCCTCTCCTGTCGGGATTGAAGCGATGACCGTATTCGGGGTCTTCCTGCTGGTGGTGGCCATAGTGACCTTGGCTTACGGGATTGCGAAGCGCAACGCCACCGAGATGGCCGTGACCAACAAGCGGGTGCTGATCAAGACCGGCATGGCCAGCCGCCGGACTCTCGATTTGATGCTTTCCCGCGTGGAGAGTATCGGGGTGGAGGAGACCGTCTTCGGACGAATGCTCGGCTACGGATCGGTTATCGTACGCGGAACCGGCGGCACTCCGGAACCCTTCGTCATGATTGCCCATCCGCAAGAGTTCCGGAGAGCGGTGCAGGAGCAAACTGGCCTGGAACGAATCGGCAGCAATTGAGGGGTGGTTGAGGCTGTATACTGGAGCGACTATGGAAGCGAAAAAGGCAACGACGCGCCGGCCCGAACCCGGCGAATACGCACCTCATTACGAAAAATATGTGGCCCTGATTACCGGCAACGATATTGTGCCCGCCCTCGAGGCGCAGCGGCTGCAGATGCTGCAGCTTTTCGCGGGGCGCAGCGAGCGCGACGGCAACTTCCGTTACGCGCCGGAGAAGTGGACGGTCAAAGAAGTTTTGGGCCACGTCAGCGATACGGAGCGAATCTTTACCTACCGCGCCCTACGCATCGCACGAGGCGACCAGACTCCCCTCAGCGGCTTCGAGCAGGATGACTACGTGCGCGGCGGCTCGTTCGGAGCCAGGTCCCTGAGCGACCTGGCGGAAGAATTCGCGCACGTGCGCAACGCCACGGTGGCGCTATTTCGGTCCCTCGGCAAAGAGGCCTGGCTGCGTCGCGGAGTCGCCAACCAGAACGAGGTCAGTGTGCGCGCTCTGGCGTTCATCGTAGCCGGCCACGAACTACACCACCGCCGTTTCCTCGAAGAGCGCTATTTCCCGGCAATACCCCGAGCCTGAATCCACGTCGCGCGAGCCGGGTCTCCTGCGCGAGCTAGAGAAGCGGCTCGCTCCAGTTCTCGAGGGTCTCTTTGACCTTGTGCAGGAACTGGTGCGCTATGGCGCCGTCGACCACCCGGTGATCGTAGCTCAGCGTCACGTAACACATAGAACGGATGGCGATGGAGTCGTTGATCACCACCGGGCGCTTTTCGATGGCGCCGAGGCCAAGGATGCCCACATTGGGCTGGCTGATCACCGGGAGGCCGAAAAGGCCGCCGAAGACACCGGGGTTGGTGATGGAAAAGGTGCTCTCCTGGACTTCCTCGGGCTTGAGTTTCTTGGTGCGGGCGCGCTCGGCCAGGTCATTCAGATTGCGCTGGATGCCGAGGATATTCTTTTCGTCGGCGTTCTTGATGACCGGAACGATCAAGCCCCAGTCGAGCGCCACCGCGATGCCGATGTTGATTTCCTTGTGCAGAATGACATTGATGCCGTCGAGCGACGCGTTCATGGTGGGATAGGCGCGCAAGCCGGCCACCGCGGCTTTGACGAAGAAAGGCATGAAGGTGAGCTTGGTTTCATAGCGCTTTTCGAACTCGTCCTTGGACTTGGCGCGCAGCGACGCGACTTTGGTCATGTCCACTTCGTCGACGGAATATACGTGCGGCGACACGTGTTTCGAGGCGATCATGTGCTCGGCGATGCGCTGGCGCATGATGCTCATGGGTTGGACTTCGTAGTTGCCGAAGTACATTTTCTCGCGCGGGACGGCGGATTCAAACGCCACCTGGGCTTGGCCACCGGAGGTCGCAGGCGGCGGTGGAGGAGCTGACGCACGCGAAACAGCGGCCGGTGCGGGCGGCGGAGCGAGGCTGGCAGGTCCCGCGGCGTTCTCAGCGCCCGCCGAGGATGGGGCACTACCGGCGATGAAGGCCTCGATGTCTTGCTTGCTGACGCGGCCACCGGCACCGGTGCCCGGCACGGCCGCGAGATCGACCCCGTGCTCCTTGGCCATGCGGCGGACCAGCGGCGAGCTGTGGATGCGCTCACTCGCGGGGTGCGGCGGTGCCGAAGCGCCAGCTGCCGGGGCGGGACTAGCGGGTCTCGGCGATGGCGGTGGCGCAGCGGCAGCGGCCGGCTTCAAGGCAGGTGCGGGAGCGGCCGCTTTGGGTGGTTCCGGAGCCTTGGTCGCAGCCGCAGCCGGAGCAGCGGCGCTCGCCAAACAAATGAAAGGCGATCTCGACAACGCGAATCAGCGCGATCAAAAAGCGTCTCTTGAGTCAAAATCTAAGAGGCGAAAAACCTCCGTCGCGAACTCGCGCGGAACTCGACATGGCCGAAGTTTGTCGAGTCGCAAGTCATTGAAATACAATCGACTCCAGTCGGCGTCTCGTGCACCGGTCCCATGAACCACTCCGGCCGGTACGCGCCG
>Ga0209526_10003488_pt1 | contig 10715 bp, 8 predicted proteins | sample JacPinW_OM2H0_M1_FD_188566 | JGI IMG/M metagenome (GOLD analysis project Ga0209526, IMG submission 188566) | Forest soil microbial communities from Algoma, Ontario, Canada - Jack Pine, Ontario site 1_JW_OM2H0_M1 (SPAdes) (version 2) | ecosystem: Environmental > Terrestrial > Soil > Boreal...
CCTTATCGGTCGCGACAACACCCTGCCCCTAGAAATCTGGGGACGCCTTCGCCGCGGTATCACTCCCGAAATCAACGCGATCTCCTCGTTGATCTTTGGTGTCTCCGTCGCGCTGATTGTGGTGTGGTATCGTTTGCGCGCGCGCAGCATGAGCTCCGCTCCGCAAGAACTTATCGAGGCTCCTTAGGAGAGTGCAGAAGATGGTGCTATTGGTGAAATTCAAGTACGCGGTCGTCCCAATAATTTTATTTGCTTGCCTCGGCACCTCATCTTCACAGCAAAAGTCCGGCGCAACAGTCATCATCAATGCGCAAATCGCAGACGGCACCGGCAAGCCTCTCCGCAAAGGAAGTGTTCGCGTCTCCGGCGATCGCATCACAAAGGTGGGCAATTTTCAGCCTGCAAAGGACGAACAAGTCATTGATGCGAACGGACTCGTGCTAGCGCCGGGATTCATCGACATTCACAATCATTCCACGCAAGGCCTCGAAAGCGATCCCCTCGCCGAAACGCAGATCGCCCAGGGCATTACGACCCTAGTCGTTGGCGCTGACGGCGATTCTCCCTGGCCCATCGCCCCATGGCTGAAAGCGCGAGAATCGAATCCCGCGTCACTGAATATCGCTTTGCTCGCAGGTCATGCCACGATTCGCCAGCGGGTAATGGGCAAAGATTTCAAGCGCGTCGCAACTCCTGCCGAAGTCGAAAGAATGGTTCAGCTTGTGGATCAAGGCATGAGCGAAGGCGCCATCGGTCTGTCGAGCGGTCTCGAATACGAAATTGGCAGCTATAGCGCCACTGATGAAGTCGTCGCTATGTCCGTAGCCGCGGCGAAGCATGGTGGCTTCTATATGACGCATATCCGTGACGAAGCGGACAAAGCCTTCGACGCGTTGAACGAAGAAATCTCTATTGGCGAGCGCGCCCACATCCCTATCGAACACTCGCACATCAAGCTCGGCACGATCGGAGTGTGGAACAAAGCGCCGCAGTATATTCAGGTAATCGAAGCTGCCCGCAAACGCGGCGTGGATTTCCTTGCAGACTGCTACCCCTACGACGCGTGGCATTCGAACCTGAAAGTGCTCGTGCCAGACAAGCAATACGAAAATCCGCAAAGTGTGGCAAAAGCTCTCGCCGATGTGGGCGGCGGCAGCCATGTAACCATTGTCGAATTCAAGCCGAACCCCAGCTACGAAGGTCACACGATCGACGATTTGGCTCGCACCAACAACATTATCCCCGTGGAAATGTTCATCCGCCTAATCCACGAAAGCGATGCGGCCAACACCGAGCCCGGCATCATCGGCCAGTCCATGACCGAAAGCGACATCAAAGCCTTCTACCAGCAGCCGTGGGTGATGGTCGCCAGCGATGGTGGAATCGGCTCGCGGCATCCTCGCGGCGCCGGCACGTTCCCTCGCGTGCTCGGCGTTTACGTCCGTGAAAAACAATGGCTGACGCTTCCGGAAGCCATCCGCAAGATGACCTCTCTTCCTGCGAAGCGCCTGAATTGGAAGGACCGCGGCATTCTCCGTGAAGGCGCTTTCGCTGATCTCGTACTCTTCAATCCCGAAACGGTCATTGACCGTGCAACTTTCTCCGATCCATTCGCTTTGCCGACCGGCATCGAAAGGGTCTTCGTGAATGGAGCCCTCGTCTGGACTTCTGACAAGGCCACAGGCGCTCGGCCCGGACGGGTCTTGGGCCAACCGCCAGCTTCTTGATCGGCCTTCTCGTTTTTGTTGTATGGAATTAGGGAGAGTTACTCGTACCGCAAGGCTTCAACCGGATCGAGCTTGGCCGCTTTCACAGCAGGCCACACGCCAAAGATCAAACCGACGCTCACACTAACCACAACACCAGCCGTTGCGGCCCAGATCGGAACCGCGCCCCGCCACTGCAGGGTAAGCCTAAAAAGGAGCACGAGGCCGTTCACCAGAACGAGTGCAATGACGCCGCCGGATGCCGTCAGTGTCATGGCCTCAAGCAGAAACTGCCACGTGATATCGCTGCGCTTGGCACCGATGGCTTTGCGCACGCCAATTTCGCGCGTGCGCTCCGTCACGCTCACCAGCATGATGTTCATCACGCCCACGCCCCCAATAAGCAAGCCAATAGCGCTAAGCACGAGCGTCGCCACATACACCATCAGCATGATGTTGTGGAACTCCTCGACTTCCTGCGCGGCCGTGCGAATCGAGAAGTTGTTCTTACCGTTGTAGGCCACGTTCCGTCGCCGGCGCAGCACTTCGGTGGCTTGGTCCACGGCCTGATCCAACATGCCGGTATACGCCTGGACGCGCATGTTAATCTCATCGGCGGACGGATAGAGTTTTTTGAACGTGCTGAAAGGAATCAGCACGCGCCGATCTTCATCGCCCATCCCGAAGCCGCCCTTAGGCTTCTCAACCACGCCGATCACCCGAAAATCGGCGCCGTCGATCATTACGTCTTTGTTGATGGCGTCCCCGCCGGGGAAAAGCACTGGCGCGACGTTTTCGCCGAGCATCACGACCTTCTCTTTATGGAGGTCGTCGCCTTCGCTGATGAACCGGCCAGCAAGCGTCGCCGCATTCGCATAGACCTGCCCGAAATTGGCTTGCACGCCGCGAAAATCGATGCCGGTCACTTCACCTGCCTTGGTGCGCACGGTGTGCTGCTGCATCCAGCCCGTCTGCAAAAAAGTCGTAACGTTCTTCAGCGCCGGGCAGCCGGCAATCAATGCTTGAGAATCTTCCACGGTCAGCGGCTTGCGCTGGCGCTCTTCGAGTGGCATATTGCCGCCGTGAAAGCCCTGGTCCCACTTAGAGATAAACGCAGTATCCGCACCGAACTGCTTAATGTTTTCCTGGATGGCTTCGTCGAACCCGGTGATCAGCGCGGCAACCAACATGATGACGCTGACGCCGAGCACAACGCCAAACACGGTGAGCCCGCTGCGCATTTTGTGCGTGCGCAATGTATCCATTGCTTGCTTTAGGTTTTCGCCGTATGCCTGCGCCATCTTGTTTTCTTCCTACGTCCAACCTCAGGTTTCGGCTCGCAACGCCTCGATCGGGTCCAGTTTCGCCGCACGGGTCGCCGGATAAATTCCGAAGAACAAACCCACCGCCGTGGAAACGCACAGCGAAACGATCACGGCGCTCATGGGCGTTTTCACTGGAATGGAAGTGGTTGCTCCCACGAGCCCGACCACGGCATAAGCAAGCAAAACGCCGATGATTCCACCCGTCGAGGCTAGAACCGCCGACTCCATCATGAACTGCAGCAAAATGTGTTTCTTTCGCGCTCCCAGCGAACGCCGAATGCCAATCTCCCGAGTGCGCTCGGTGACGCTCGCCAACATGATGTTCATGATGACGATGCCGCCGACCACCAAGAACACACTGACCAAACCGACTGCGACGCCCGCCAGCGTGCCGGTCAAATCGTGCCATAGCTTCATGATCGAATCAGAACCTAGAATGGCGAAATTGTCCGGCTTGTCCCACGGCAAATGGCGCCAGGCGCGCATCAACATCCGCGCTTCGTCTTCGCACGCACTCATCATTTCCGCGCTAGGAGCCTGCACAAATACGGCCACCCAGTCGCGGGCACGATGCAGCTCTTTCTCGAAGGTGTGCACCGGCATGATCATGAAGTTGTCTTGCGACTGCCCAAAAGCACTGCCGATGCGCTCGGCGACTCCGATTACCTGATATTCGTGGGTCTCGGCGCGAACGGACTTGCCGATCGGATCGACGTTCGCGAAAAGCTTTTCCGCCACGTCGGCGCCGATGAATACCACCTGCGCGCGGTGGTCGTCATCGGATGGGGTGATAAAGCGGCCCTGCGCCACGTTGATGTTGCGCACCTCCGCATAATTCGAGGAAACACCCATGACATCGGTGTTCTCCAGGCGCTGGTTTCCGGAGCGCACGTCGATATTGTGGTCATCGAGCGCGGCAACCGCTCGGGCCGTCTTCATGCTGTCGCGCAGGCGCTCGTAATCAACCATAGTGACGAGCGGCCGCTTCTGCGCTTTCACCCAGGCGTCCTGGCTGGTGATAATGCCAAATCGGTCCACGATAAACACGTTGGCGCCCAGGTTCGCGATGCGGTCGGCCACGTAGAAGTTCATGCCGGAAACGACGCTCATCACGGCCACGAGGGTGGTTACCGCCAGGATCACGCCTAGCAGGGTAAGGAAGCTGCGCAGCTTGTGCGCGCGCAAAGCGTCGAGCGCCAGCCGCGTAGTCTCCACCAGGGTGACCGCGCCGCCGCGAAAGCCCGTGAGCGCAGCCATGCGCCCGCCCGCGAGGCCCTTCACCTGCGGCAACCGCGTCAAACCTTCTAGTGGAGCTACACCCAACGGAACCTCACTCGCGAACCACTTGGTCACTCACCTCATCTTAATACGAGTTAAACAGCAGATAGGTTTCCGCACGTTTGCTTAGACGTAAAAAGAGGCAGTTTGACGCCGTCGGGTGTGGCCTTGCCGCTCCATGTTGGAGAACAGGTACCCGAAGGCTTTCCCAGCCGCCATTCCCTTGTAATTCATTGCAGGCATTGCGTTTACGTTCGCCAAAGTCTGGAAGTATCTTGGCGGAGCGGGTGCCAAAATCTAACGTACGCCGGTTCTTGGCAGTAGTCGTGCAACAATCGGCTTTGATGTCGAATCCAATGTATATTTGACGGAGCCCTCGCGATTCCCTGACTATGCGGTTACCCACAGCCATCCTATTCGCGTCCCTCCTTGCGACCTGGGGCGGAGTTTCTCTGGCGCAAGATGCGCCCCCCACGATCCTGCGAAGCGAAATGGACGAGCAGCATGCGCTGCTCGAGCGCGTAATCGCCAATCAGAAAAGAAACGACGTGGCGCAATCCACCTATGAACGCCTGGAGCGGCTGGAAATCCAAAAGGGCGCGGGCGGATCGCAGCAGCCGGAAATCAAGACGACACGGGCCGTTCCGGCCGGAACGGGCATCGATCGCATTCCCGTAGGACCGGACGGAAAGCCTGTCGATGCCGCCGCTTACCGGGCGGAACTGGAGAAGCTGGAACGCGCTCTTTCCTGGGCCGCCGAAGAAGGGCGGGCACAGCGCGATGCGTACGACAAAATCGCGAAAAAACAAAAAGAGCGTGCCGACCTGATCGACGCGACGCGTACCGCCTTTCTTTACACGTTTATCGCGCGCGAACCTCGCGGGGATCGCATGCTATCGAAATACCGTCTCGTTCCCAATCCAGCATACAAAGCCACCTCGCGAGCTACATCGATGTTCTCGAAGGTGCGTGGCTATTTGTGGATTGATGACGATGCCGCGCAACTGGCGCGCGCCGAAATCGAAGTCACGGAGGACATTTCCATCGGCGGCTTTCTCGCAAAAGTTTACAAGGGCAGCCATCTGGTGCAGGAACGCTATGAGATGGCGCCAGGTCTGTGGTTCGCAAGTTATTCCCAATATGATTTCGACGGCCGCCGGCTGTTCGTTAGCTTTGCGATTCACGAGCGCACCCACTATTCGCAGTACCGCCGCATCGGCCCTCCCAAAGAAGCCCTACAAGCGATCCGTGCAGAATTGGGCAAATCGACCACGGCAAGCGCCGTCCCGTAAACTCTGCTCTCTAAACTTGCGTTCTCTAAGTCTCTTGCTTCGACGTCCGCGAAACAGTCAAATGGACAACGTTTTTCCCGCGCAGTAACATTCCCTCGTTCCGATTGCGAACCCATGCGCCAAAAGCTTCAGACCCGTCGATGTCTTTCTCGCTTGCTCGTCGCGAGCATCCTGCTGTGCCTTGGCTCTGCTTCTCTTGTTTCGACGGGCTTGCAGAGCTTCGTTACCGACCTTCAGGGCAAGCCTGTTGATCCGTTTCTCGCGGCACGAGGCAAAGTGGTTGTGCTGATTTTTGTGCGCACGGACTGCCCCATTTCAAACCGCTACGCTCCTACGATTCAACAGCTCAGTGCGCAAAATCGAGATAAGGCGGCGTTCTTTCTCGTCTATCCGAGCAGGAAGGAAACGCCGGATACAATTCGCAAACATGATCGCGAGTTCGGCTATAAACTCGCGGCGCTGCGCGACCCGCAGCATATTCTGGTGAAAGAGAGCCAGGCGCAGACCACCCCCGAAGCAGCGGTTTTTGATGCCAGCCGCCGATTGGTCTATCACGGACGCATCGACAATCTGTACGAGGATTTTGGCCACGCTCGAAAAAACGCCACGACCCACGAACTGGTGGATGCCATTCAAGCAGCCATCGCGGGCAAAACGCTGAGCGGAAGTGCAACGCCAGCCGTGGGATGCTACATCTCGGATCTTGAATGATAGTTGTGCTCCGGACATTTCACAGATTTGTGCCACTGGCTTGCATAGCGCTACTCGCGAGCGTCGTCAGCAGCCACACTCCAGCGCAGCAAAAAATCGCCACACAAACCAGTGCCTCGCAGCCGCAGGTCACTTTCAACCGCGACATCGCACCTATTCTTTATCGCTCGTGCGCCCTTTGCCACCGCCCTGGCGAGGCTGGCCCTTTCTCTCTGCTCACGTATATCGATGCGAAATCGCACGCGCGGCAGATCGCAACCGTCACTAAGAGCCGCTTCATGCCTCCCTGGCTTCCGGAAGACAGCAAGTTGAAATTTGCCGACGAGCTCCGCCTCTCCGCCGACGAGATTGCCAGGATTCAAGCCTGGGTGGAGCAAGGCACGATCGAAGGCAATCCTGCGGATCTGCCCGCCAAGCCAAAATTTACGGAGGGCTGGCAACTCGGCAAACCGGACGTCATCGTGAAAGCAACAAAAGCCTACGCGCTGCCCGCAAGCGGCTCGGACAATTACTGGAATTTCGTATTTCGCGCCCCGGTAGATCGCACGCACTGGCTGAAAGCGATGGAAATCCGGCCTGGCGACAAGCGTCTGGTGCATCACGCCAACGTTTTGGTCGACCGCCAGCAGACCGGGCGCCGACAGGAACGAGAGCCAGGCGCCGGCTTCGGCGGTATGGAGCTGACCATTGAGTCCGAAGCCTTCGATCCCGATAGTCACTTTTTATTTTGGAAGCCCGGCTCGATTCCCTACGTTGAACCCGACGGCATGGCGCTGCGGCTCGACAAGGACACGGACCTGATTCTCAATACGCATCTCCAGCCCTCCGGAAAGCCCGAGACGATTCAACCGACGCTCGGCTTGTATTTCACGGACAAGCCCGCCACCATGCACCCTATCCTCCTGCAACTCGAAAACGATCGCATGCTCAACATCCCGGCCGGCAACAACTATTTTGCCGTGACCGACGAGTTTACGCTGCCCGTCGATGTAGATGTCCTAGCGATTTATCCGCACGCGCACTATCTAGGCAAGGATCTGCAAGCGATTGCGAAATTTCCCGACGGCCGATCGGAGACGCTAATTCATATCCCGGATTGGAACCTCAATTGGCAAGCGGTCTATCGCTACGCTCAGCCGGTGAAATTGCTGAAGGGCACCACAATCTCGATGAGTTTCGCATACGACAATTCTGAGAATAACGTCCGCAATCCAAACGATCCGCCGCAGCGCGTAGTGGCGGGAAACCGCGCCGTCGACGAAATGGCTCATCTCTGGCTTCAGGTCCTGCCACACCAAGACGCGCAGGAAAAAGGTGATCCGCGCATTTTGATTATCGAAGCCATGGCGCGGCACAACTTGCAAAAAAATCCCGATGATTTTGAAGCCCACTACAATCTGGCCGCCTTGCTGATGGGGCGCGGCGAACTCCCGGAATCCCTCGAGCATTTTGCGCAAGCAAACCGCATCCGACCAAACGAGCCGACGGTGAACAACGCATTCGGCGCTGCTCTGCTGGCGGCCGGCCGCACGGAAGAATCTGTTCCGCATCTCACGGCAGCGCTCAATGCGCGCCCGGATTATTTCGACGCCCGCTACAACCTCGGCAACGCGCTGGCGTCCCTCGGCGATTTTCGCGGCGCCTTAGCGCAATTTCAAGCCGCCGTCCGTATCAACCCCGAAGACGCCAACGCCGAAGCCAATCTAGGCAGTGCCTTCGCCGAAACCGGCGACATCAAGCAAGCCAAGCTGCACTACGAGCGCGCCCTGCGCCTCAACCCCAACCACGAACTCGCCAAAGAGAACCTCGGACAACTCGGCCGCGAACCCAACCCACACTAGCAAAATCTACTTCTGCGCGGAAATAGTCGTCCACGGATAAGCCTTCATATCGCGGAGCGCCGGCTTTTCCCAGAATTGTTCAGGATGCTGCTGCAGGTGCTTCGCCGCAAGAAAGTCTATGCCGCACGCGTGGCCTGCAGCCGCGGTGAATTCCATTTTCGCGGCCATCTGCGTATCGGTGGCTTTGTTTTGCACGGCGCCAGCAGTACCAAATGGAGTTTGCCAGGAGCCCATGCCGCGGGGAGACAGCTCGACATGCCCGCACAGCGTGCGCTCGCTCGGCTCCGTCTTTCCGCTGACGCTATCGACGTGATCAGCCAGAAATTGTTCGGCCAGCTTCACATCGATCTTGCCTTTGTTTTCCGCCATCAACTGTTCCCAGCGACGACGACGCGCGTTAGCGCTCACGCCCGGATCGTCAACGGGAAAGTCCGTCTCTTCCGCCATCAACTTGGGACTAATCGGAAAATTCGAGCCGACGAAATATCCGTCCGTTTTACGGTCCAGCGTCACGTTTTTCAACCCTAGCTCCAGGCTCGCAATCTCGCCCTTCCGCGTGTCCGCGATCAGCCAATCATTCGCATAGCCGCCGTTATTCCCTTCCTTGAAGATTCGCGCCACATCATCGATCGAAGCGGAATATTGCATCGCCTTGCGCGCACGCACGAATTCCGGCACGCCGTTGCTGTCGAATCCGTGAAAGCCGGTGATCGTGGTCTCCGTAATCACAATCCCTGCCGAATTCAGCCCAAAGTCGTCTCCGCTATGAATCAGCCCCGGCAGCCCGTCCATCACAAAGTGATAACCGTGCGCAGGCGCGATATCGAACGCCATCGTCCACCGGGCGCCATCCAGATAGCTCGTCCAGTTGTTGTGCGCAATCACCACGCGGCCATCCTTCGTATAGCTCCCGATCGCCACAAACGCGCTGCAATGATCGCCGGCAGTAACCGTGGGTAGCGATGCGATCTTGTGCTCCTTATCGTATCCGTCGACGTAGTAGCTCCACTCCATCGCCGCATTCAGCGTCACGATGTCCCAAATGTCCAGCTTCGCGCCCTGCGCGTTCACGCCATCCACGATTCCCTGCATCTCGTCGCGATACTCCTGCTCCACGTGCGGCCACAAAATATTCTTCGCGGCATCCCTGAAGAAATTCCAATCCTTGCCGTTGTCGTGCGTCAGCTCGAGCGCATACACCTTGTAAAGGTCCTGAATTTCGGCAGCGAGCAAATACCCATGCTGGTAACCGATCTGCCCTGGCGTTCCCTCCAGATGCACGAACGTCCAGCCATTTACGGCCGGCCGCCGAAAAGCGCCCTTGAGCCGCTCGTCCGCCTTAGGCGTGGTCGATGCTGCAACGGCTGCGAAAATAATCACGCTGCAGACTACCGCGATAGCTATACCTCGCCGCATTTTTCGCTCCTAAATTGCTTTCCCTGCACAATCGAGGCACCCAAGATGCGCCAGACAGAAATTATCCCGCCCCGCAGTCGATGTCAACGAATCGAACGTGGACCTCGGGCGTTCCTCCAGCAACTGTTTGGTGCCACGCGACGCAGTTCAGTAGAAGGAGAGATCGAAGACGGCCGCTCACACAAATCGCAGCGTAGAACTGGTCACACAGTAGGCGCGACTTTCTCGCCCGGTGTGAGTTTCTCGATGGTAGGAAAAGACTCCGGCACGGTAAACGAACGCTCCGGCACATCTCGGCCCGCTTGCAGCGCCTCTACCAGCATAGATACCGCTTGGCCCGCGTTCGTTGGCACCACGATAGTCGCCGTCAGCGTGCCCGTGCGCACCCAAGCCAGCCCAGTCTTCGCAAGCCCGTCCACGCCCGTAAACGGAAGCCGCAGCCATCGTTCGCGGTCCGCAATATTGGACACCCCCTCGAAGGCTTTCCGCGCCCCGATGGCCATCAGATCGTTTTGCGCGCCCACTACGTCAATCTGCGCTTTGGTCGAAGTGTTCAGCCTTAGCCACGATTCGACCGCGCGCTGCGCGCTTTCCTCTGTCCACCGCCCACGCAGTGAAATGATTTGCACTCCGTGGGGCACCGTCATCTGCATCCCCGCTGTGCGATCCTGCGCCGCGGAATTTTCCGACGGTCCCTGAATGTACAACACACATCCGCCCTTCGGCAGCAGAGCCGTAAATTGCCGCCCCTGAATGCGGCCAATCTCCTTGTGATCGGAGCTGACGGAAAACACCGGTACCTTCGCCGTCTTCCGCAGTTGTGGAATGTAGTCGGCTTCGCGATTCAGCGCCGCCCACGCGATCTTCGCACTCACCGCCGCTTGCGCGACCTGCGGAAAGGCCGTGCCTCCGGTTGGCTCAAAGATGATCGCCTGCGGACGCGCCGCGGCCTCCACCTGAATTGCCCGCAGCAGTTGCGTGCTTTGCGTGATCGCGTCGTTATCGGCATACATAATCTGCACGTCAACGCCATGCTTCTGCGCCGCAGCCTGCGCCGACGCAGCCTGCTCGACCTGGTAATCGTTCTCTTTCGTTATGAGGGAAACGATAAAGCGCAAATTCGCCATTCGCGCCTTTCTTCATTCA
>Ga0209526_10003489_pt1 | contig 10712 bp, 5 predicted proteins | sample JacPinW_OM2H0_M1_FD_188566 | JGI IMG/M metagenome (GOLD analysis project Ga0209526, IMG submission 188566) | Forest soil microbial communities from Algoma, Ontario, Canada - Jack Pine, Ontario site 1_JW_OM2H0_M1 (SPAdes) (version 2) | ecosystem: Environmental > Terrestrial > Soil > Boreal...
GTAGGCCTTGTTGTCTTCCACCCCGCGGAGCACATTCATGCCGTCGGCATGAAGCGCATGCACAGTGGCGCGGATATTTTCGACGCCGACCTTCTCGACCAGAAGATTCGTAGCAAGATTGCTGCTAACCGTAATCATGAGCTCGCAAAGCTGCCCTAGCGTGCGGGTTTGTCCAACCGACTTGTACAGATCGGCCTCGGAATCATCCTTGGAATCCAGCGTGTAAATCGAACCGTCGACCAGGCTGTGAAACTCGTTCTTGACCGTAAGGGGATCATCGAGCTTGATTTTTCCCTGATTGACTTGGTGAAACAGCTCCATCATCACTGGAACCTTCATCGTGCTTGCGGCGTGAAACACATCATCAGGGCGCGAGAACCATTCCGCCCTGCCGTCGAGCGTGCGAAACGCAACGCCAACGTCCGCCCCGCTTTTCTGAATGCGGCTTAGGAGGTCGGCCGCAAGTTCCGGGGCTATGACCGTTCCGCCGCGCTCCGCAGCTGCGGCCGGTGAAGGCGCGATCTGGATATGTGGATACTGCGCAAAAACGGGAGTGGAGCAACCGAGCGCGAAAGTTGCCGTCACAGCGAGGCATCGGCAAAGGGTCATCGGTGGGGATATTGCACGAACCTTCCCCACAAGACAACTCGGAACAAAGGAAAAGGGCCCAGTCCGAACCAGCCTGAGCCCTTTATGGCAATTCGTTTTCGGATTAGCTGAAAAGTGCTCTTACCTGCGGCGGGCCTCGTCCGCCTCCTCCGCAAGACTCATCAACTTTGCGACGATCCCAGTGTTCTTACCGGTTGCTGGATCGATGAAGAGCCCATCATCGACGAAGCTCCTAACCGCGGAAATTGCGCCCCCGCCACCGCTTTCGCTTGTGGGGCGAATGATTGAGACGGGCCCGAGCTTTTTGTGAAGAAAGAACGTTGGCTCCGGCATGATGAGATTGGTTTGGAACGAATCAGCGACTTGCTGTTGGCTGCCACCACCGCCATTAGGGTCGATACCGCTGTTGAGGTCCGGAAATGACAAATCGCCGTCGGTAAGAACCTTGGCGTTTCCGACTTTGTCGTGCCAGACCTGGAAGTGCATGGTTTCGCTCGGACCGATGCTAAGAAGAACCTGTAAGACTTCCAGATTAGTCACTTTCTGAGCGAGCGTCGGGTAAAGGCTTGTGCCGCCCTGCTCGACAAAAACAAAGTGGAAGCCTGCAGTGTTCGCGATGGCTTGAAGATGATTGGAGATGTTGCCCATGCTGTCGAGCACAAGATCATCGTCGCTCAGCGGAATCGCTGGATGTTGCCCCTTTGCCAAATCGGGGACCGCGTTCTCAAACTTCCCGCCCAGATCGGGATTCTTCATGGCACTGCGATAACGGGTCCACCAACTGGTGTCGACCGTCAGTTGTTTCAGATTTGTGAGCCGACCGTGTTGCGGGACTCCAGTCACGCGGCTCGGCGGCAAAATCGCAAATGGACTTAGATCGATCGGCTTAGCCCCTTTGGATTCCAGGTAATTGTTGAGAAAGCGGTGATGGCTGATTTCGTCATCGGTGTTGTCTGCAATATATTGCGGCATGTCGGTATCGAGCACTTGTAGACCCGTGATGTACGCTGGAGCGAGTCCCGTAGTAATTCTCTTGCCGTTGAGTTCCAGATCAATCGGCGAAAGCCCTACGGAGCTAGGCACTTTCGGTGTGGGTCCGCCAAGTTCTGCATATTGAATCCACAAATCGGCTTCGACCTGCTCCAGCGCGCTCAGGAATGTCAAAATGGCGATGTCACCGTTGGTGACCGGGGAACGGTCCTCTGTCTCAGCGAAGGCAGTCGGACCGGAGACCAGTCCCGCTCCTGCGGTCATCGCGCCTGCCACGACTACGCTGTTTTTCAAAAAAGACCGACGATCGTTGCGGTTACTGAATAGGGTTTTAGTTTTCTTCATCTCTTTCTCCTTTTCCAAATCGCTCGATATTCCAAACCGGTGCTCGCACAGCACACCTCTGGCCGTAAAGCGCAGTTCCGCTGGGATCAAGAATTGCCGCCCGGGTGAACTTCACGCAGAGGACAGCGGGGACCTAGTCAGTCCGTCGCCAGAGTCACTTTAGGATTTTTGCGGGGTGTCTGATGTCACGGCGAAGTCAAGTTGCTGTCTGCCAAACGCACTATTTGTGTCTGTAACCTCAAACGTCATTGAACTTCAACGCTTTGCGGGACAACATTATATCCGTCCAATTCGAGGACCGCGGCCGTGCCGTTGGGATCCGAGGTGTCGTAGTTGGCGCTGACTTCCCTCTGTTCGCCCGGCAGAAGCGAGAAATAGTTGTCCGACCAAAAAATCGGGGTCAGGTCTTCTCCACCTTTTCCCTTGGTGACGCGTAGATGCACCATAAAAGCAACGCTGCCGCCGGGATTCCGAACGGTAACGCGAACCCGTGCCGTATTGCCTTGCCCTTCCTTCGTTGATCTAACGTCCAACTTGGTCTGCGGCAACGTGTTTAGGCCGCTCAGGTCGCCGAACTCCGCTTGTGGCGTGTACACCGTATCCTTCTTATGCTTCCAATCCAAAACGTCCGGCTTCGTAGAAAGCCAGTAGAAATTGTCACTGAGCAGCTTCCCGGAAGAATCGTGAAGCTGCAGGTGCAGGAAGTAGGTCTTAGTCAAATCCTCGACCTTGGGAAGATCGAAAGCCTTCGTGCTTCTATCTGGCGCGATATTCATGTTGCCTTCGCGCGCGCCCCTCTCCTTCGCGTCCAAGTTGTAAAGCCTCGCGCTAACCTTCACACCTTGCACGGCTTTATAGGTGCCGTTCACTACCGCGACCGAATTGTCGTCATACGAATACTGCACGTGCACCGGCTCCATCGCTTTCTTTGTGCCAAAGTAGCCGCCCGCCGGCACTAGGTAATAGTCGTAGAGGTGCCAGATCAACGATGGCCACGAGTTGTTCAGCATCCACTGAATCACTCCGGTAGCCGTATATTTGTTGCGTCCGTAAGCTTCGAACATCGCGCGCTGCCCGTCATAAGTCATCGCCTGCGCTTTGCGCTCATAATCGTCGAGCGAAGTCGCCGTCCCATAGCGGCGGTTCAGCCCGTCCGTGAACACGTTGATCGTCGTAAACCGTTCGCCGCCCGAGTGAAAATTCCACACGTCATCGATGGGCCATAGATGCTCTTTCGGAATAAAGCGCTCGAGCGATTCGCGCGTCGGAATCGCGGGTCCCGGGCTGGTTTCCGTGTTGTAGCCGTAGGCGCCGCCCGCCTTCGTGTCCGCCAGCCAGTAAACCGGCGGCACATATTCATAGGGACCCGTCATCTTCACGCCTGACGGCCCGGTTACCGTCGTGGCTGTCGCACTTGCTGACGACACCGAAGGATTCGGCCAATTCAGCTCTTTGAGAATGTCCAGATACATTTTTTCAACGTTCGCAGGCGGCGGCCCGTCGCTGCCATACAACCACACAAAAACGCTCGGGTGATTACGGAGAATTCGTATCTGGCTGCGCAACGATTCGGCGGCGATTTTGTGCTGCTCTTGCTTCCAGTTGCTCCATTTCTCCCAGGCGTCGCAGCACGTCCATCCAGGCATCACTAAAATTCCGAGGCGATCGGTCTTCTCGTAGAATTCGTCGCGATCAATACGGCCTTCAAGTCGAATCGTGTTCAATCCCATGTCGCGGACATAATTCAAATCCGCGTCAAGGCGTTTGGAAGACCATCGCAGCAAGAGATCCGGCGCCCACGCTGCACCACGAATCAAGACTTTGCGGCCATTGACCTTGAACAGACGATAGCCCTTGTCCGTCAGCTCGGAAGTGACCTCTCGGACGCCGAAAGTAACCGTCGCCGCGTCTGAAGTCTCGTTGGCGATATCGAAGGAAAGCTTTGCCGTATAAAGATTCTGCTCTCCCATCGTGTAGGGCCACCACAGCCGCGGGTTCTCCAACCTAAGCTGCGCATATTGTTCCGGAGCGAAACTGACCGTCTTCGCTTCTCCCGCGTTCAGCGAGACTTGCTGGGTTACTTGCTTTCCTTCCACTTGCGCCCGCAGCACGCCTTTGACGGTGTGGTTCGAGATATTGTGCAAATCAGCGGTGATGGTCAACGCTGCCTTATTGTAATCAGAGTCTAGCTTCGACGATACAAACGGATTACGCAGCGAAACGTCCCAGCTAGATGTAAGAAACACTGCCTTCCATATCCCCATGTCCTTATCAGGAGGTGTCGGGTTCCAATCGACCCAAGTAATTCCCAAATCGTTCTTTCCGGGCGCGGATACTTCCATAGCCAAAGCATTCGTCTGGCCGGAACGAAGAGACTTGCTGACATTAAACTCAAAAGTCGCAAAGGTGCCCGCCACGTCATTGGCATCCGCTATCTTTTCTCCGTTCAACCAGACGTTGGCGCGATAGTTGATGCCGAGGAAATTGAGCCAGTTCGTTTTATGCTCCACTTCGGCCGGCAACATAAACTCCGTCCGAAACCACCACGAACACCGAAACGGGCTCTGCTTCGGCATATCCTGATTCGCGAAGAAACTCTTCGAGGAATAATTCATCCCGGGGAACGATTTCAGATTCGTCCCATAGTCCGGATCGGGATAAGTTTTGTCATTGACCAGCGCACCGACCACCGTGCTTGGAATATCCGAGTGATGCCAGCCCTTCGCGTCGAAGCCCGCCGCCGAAATCTCCGCGCCGCTGGCCTTGGCTTGGCAGGACGATTGAATCTGCCAGTCCTTGTGCAGGTAGATTCTCGCTGGTTCCTCTGCACTGAGTGCGGCGCCAGCACCTCCGAACGCTGCAGCAATCCCCGCCAGAAAAAACAAACATCGACATAACATATGCACGTGTCTCCTGAAAAACCCTATGAGTTGAAGTGCGCTTTGAATAGTGATGCTCGGTGGGTAATATTAAACCGATTCAAAAATTGATGGGCTTCTTTTTCGGAGCGGGTTATGAGGGAATGAGGAAAAAGTGGGTCGGCGGCGCAAAGCTCTCAAAGGTTGAGCGTTCGGGGCACACCGGAGGGGATCGCGGCAAACGCCCGCCCAGACCGTCGACAAAATTCCGTGCGGCGATCATTCACCCGCATCAAACGCACTGCATAAAACGCGGGGCACTTCGACGCACAAGAGTCGCACTTTTTCGAGCGCCACGTGTGGGCGCGACGCTATCGTTCTCTGGTCCCGAACGTGTAGGCCACACCAATGCCCAACCTCAACCGGCTTTGTCCGGCACTCGCGAAATGTGTCCGCAGGAGATCAAGCTTCCCACGGGCAGTCCAGTGGGGGCCTATAACGTAGTCGGCGCCCCCGCCTAACATCCACGAAAAGGCGGTGTCCGAAGTGGAGACGTCAGAGAACGTAGGGGACGAAATCGTTGACTTCAAGTGAGAGAGTCCAAACTGCGCTTCCCCGAAGAAACGAATCGTGCGACGGTGCACCTCGCCGCTCCCGAAAAAGACGCGCGGCCCGAACATCCAATTCTGCAAATGAGACTTGGAGGTAACCGCGCCAATCGACGTCACCTCAAACGTCCCGATGCGTGAGTTGTTCCACGCCGTGTCGTAGTCGGCTGCGATCAAGACCTTGTTCGTGAAGTTCCAGCCGGCGCCAAAGTTGAAGCCGTCCGTGCCCTGGTTGCCCGTGATGTGCGTCCATCCGCCGGCGAGTTCGAGCCCCTGCGCTGAAGCCTTTGCGGGCAGCGCCAGCCAGCAGAGCAACAGCGTCGGCAGTAACAAGCGAAAGTACAATTTTTTGGGGTGAGACTCAGGGGAACTACGATGATGGCTGTACAACATGGTGTCTCCTTCTGGATTCTCTCCGGTATGTTCACTTTCCTGGGCGATGCAGGGCTGACAAGGACCGCTCAGCGACCCGCGATCATACCTGCGGACCTGCGGTCTCTATCTAAGCTGCCAACCTTTGCGTACTAAGCGGATGCTTCGACGTAAACCATGCGAGAGCCGAGGCTAGCACTTAGAAGGACCACTATCCTTCTAGCAACCTCCCTGGCCGGGGTACACTCCCCTCAGAACTGCATTTGTGCCGGAAAATATCGCGGGTCAGCCCTATACAGGGTCCGCATCCAAGCGCCGACAGGTTCGAGGCTTGAGGCAGTCTTGATAATTCCGTTGGTCTGTAGTCCGTCCTTGTCATCAATCATGTCAATCTTGAAGCCAGGCGAAGCCCGGTAAAGGCAGGGAAGGAAAGACCTGTAGGAGCAATGTGAGAGGCAAACGCGGTACTTATGCCGGAGAGAGTTGGTCCCGGAGGAGGGAGTCGAACCCACACAGAGCAAAGCTCCGGCAGATTTTGAGTCTGCTGCGTCTGCCAGTTCCGCCACTCCGGGCCTGTAAGAAAAATAGCACGACGCTAGGGCGCCCGCCACTTGAGTTTTCCACAGCCCCGCTAGACGCGGCCAACACAGAGGCATAGGCTATTACGTTCCGTTCGGTCGGGGCCGCAATCCCACCGCGGTGCCGAACGGTGATAAAGAGGCGAAGGAAGAATGTCTACCCTTGCTCCCGTTTCCGGGACTTCCCCGGAGCATCGGGATCTCGCTCATTGGATGCAGCGCGTTCTGAAGCAGCTTGACGCTCTGCAAAGCGCGCCGGACAAGGACGCAGTGCACGATCTCCGCGTGGCCATCCGGCGCTGCCGCTCGCTGGCAGCGGTGTTGAGAGAGGTCGATCCCGCCCCCGCCTGGCACGAAATGCGCCGGCTGCCTAAAAAGCTATTCCGAAAGCTGGGCGAGCTGCGTGACACGCAGATCATGGACGAATGGGTGTCCGAACACGGGGCGGAAAACGACAAGCTTCGCATAGCCCTTCACAATTTTTTCCAGGAAAGAGAACCTAAGCTGCTGCAGGAAGCACTGCGGCTGGCATCCAAATTCGACGACAAAAGCTGGCAGCGCCTCGAAGGCAAGTTGCGCAAGCGTGTCCGCCTCGTCCCGCCAGGAAGTCTGGCGGCGCAATGTTTAGCCGTCGAACGGCTAAATGAGGCAAAGGACTTGCACGGCAAGGCGCTACGCGCGGATAAGCCAGCGGCCTGGCACGGGCTTCGCATTGGCCTGAAGAAATTTCGCTACACGGTCGAAAGTCTGTTGCCTGAGCAGTACGAGCTGTGGAGCCCAAATTTGAAGCAGCTCCAGGACATCCTGGGTGAGGTCCACGATCTTGACGTCCTGCGCCTGATTATCAAACAAAAGACCACGGGAGAAGCTGCGGAGCTGCAACCGGAATGGGAACGCACCATCGAGCGCCAACGCAGCGCGCGCCTGCAAGAGTATCGTGAACTAGCCATTGGAAAGAACAGCGTTTGGCACGAGTGGCAGCAAGCTTTGCCGCATCAGAAGCGCTTGCAAAGGGCGGCGATCGCTCGACTCCGTGCCACAGCGCGCGCCGCAGACCCTCGTCCGCACCGCGCCGCGCAAATTTCTCGCTTATCAATCGCTCTGTTCGATGCGCTGGGCCGCGCTCACAGTGCTCCGGCTTTCGACCACGCGGACATGCGGCGCGTGCTGCGCGGAGCGGCTCGGCTGTGTGGTCTAACGTTGAAGGGCACAAACAAGCCGCCCCAAAAAACCGCGCGCCGCTTCTTGCTGGAGCAACCGGTTCCGCCGTCGTGGACCCGCAAACAGTGGGAGCTGCTCGCCTGGACCGTTCGTTACCATCGCGGTGCCGAACCCACTACGACGACCGGCGCCTTCGTCCGATTGCACGAAGACCAGCAGAGTGACGTGCGCGCATTGGCAGGGGTCATCCGGCTGGCTCGCGGGCTGCGCAAGTGCCGGATCGAACACCGCAGCGGATTTCGTGTCGAGAAAACCGCGGCTGCGGTCCTGCTGCATGTTCCTGGGCTTGTTGATTCTGCGGAGAACGCCGCGCGTCTGGCTGCCGCGAAACATTTGCTGGACACCTACCTGGGCAAGCCGCTGATACTCAAGCCCGCCGCGCCGCCGCAGTTGGTGACGCTCCCTTCTCCCGTCGGCCAAGAAGTCCCCATGGCTGCCGCTTCAGACTGAACGTCCGCGCAGTAATGCTGCCGCTGTTCCGTTGAAGATCGGTGTGGTTGCGTGCGCTGGGCGGCTCTTCTAAACTCAAGTTCGTCACTAACTAAGGGGTCGGTTTGCGAACCATTTTGCGGGTCGTATTTTGGGTCCTCGGGATTGTTGTGGTCGTCGGAGGCGCCGTTATTTGGTGGCTGGTCTACCGGCCCCTGCCGCAATTGGATGGAAGCGCCCTTCTGCCCGGTCTCCAAAAAGAAGTGACCGTGGAGCGCGACGGCTGGGGCGTGCCGCACATTCGCGCAGATTCCCTCGAAGACTTGGCCGAGGCGCAAGGTTATGTCATGGCGCAGGACCGCCTGTGGCAGTTGGATTTGCTGCGCCGCGTCGCCCGCGGACAGCTCTCCGAGATCCTAGGCAAAACGACGCTGGCGATCGACAAAGACTTTCGCACCATGGAATTCGGGCGCGCCGCGGATCGTGAGTTGGGCCTCCTGGATAAAGACTCCCGAACTGTCCTGGAGGCGTACGCACGCGGTGTCAACCGATTCATCGAGCAAAGCAAGCACTTGCCCATCGAGTTTTCTCTTCTCGGATACAAGCCCCAGCCATGGCAGGCGACCGATAGCTTGACCATTACCGGCTACATGTACCGGACCCTTACGAACACCTGGGAAAACGAATTGGACCGCGCCACCGTCGAAGCGCGCGTCGGACCCGAGCGCGCGAAGGAGCTGTTCTCACCGGAAGCCGGCATGGACCATTTTGTGATCGGCGATCCCAACGTGCCTAATGACGGCTCGCAGCGCACACGCGTCCAAGCCGACCCGGAGGATGATGACGACGATCCGGAGCCGGATACGGTGCTTAAGGCTCGCCTCCACGGCGGAGACAACGCAGATCCCACAGCTCGATTTCCTGACCTGACTTCCGCTTTGGCCGTCAATGTCCGTGATTCATTGCACGATATCCAGCAGGAAATTCGCCAGAGCCTGGGAAGCAACAACTGGGTGGTCAACGGCACGCATACCGCGAATGGGAAGCCGCTCCTCGCCAATGACACGCACCTGGAGTTGGGGCTTCCGCCAATCTGGTACGAAGTCCACGTCACAGCCCCGGGCTGGAACGTAAAAGGATTTACTTTGCCCGGCGCCCCGCTTGTAATCATCGGTCACAACGATCGGATCGCGTGGGGATTTACCAACAACGGCGCGGATGTGCAGGACTTGTACATCGAAACATTCAATCCGGCTGCTTCAGATGAATACCGCGTTGGCGGCACCTGGACCAAAGCGCAGGTCTACGACGAAACGATTCATGTGAAGGGAGCTGCCGACGAGCACCTAAAAGTGATAGTAACGAGGCACGGTCCGGTCGTGCGCCGTAATGAAGAAGAGGGCTACGCTCTGCGCTGGACGGCCACCGAACCGGGAGGCCTCGCAAACCCTTACAACCTGATGGGAAGGGCGCGGAACTGGGAAGAGTTTCGCAATGTGATGAAGCGCGTCTGGGGCCCGGCGCAAAACGCCGTGTACGCCGACGTCGACGGCAATATCGGATACGTTTTGGCCGCGCGCGTGCCCGCTCGCAAGAAGGGCCATGGAGAAATTCCCGTGCCTGGCGATACCGATGATTATGAGTGGACTGGCTACATTCCTTTCGAACAACTCCCCCAGGCGCTGAATCCAGACAGCGGCTTAATTGTCACCGCCAATGCGCGAGTAGTCGGACCCAGTTACAAACCGTATTTGACCGACCGCTGGGAGGAGCCATACCGCACCGCGCGCATCTACGAATTATTGCGCGACAAAGGCGGCTTGCGCCCGGAGGATATGCTCAAAGTGCAGGCCGATACCTACAGCTATCCCCACGCATTCTTGGCCGACCAACTCTCCGCCGCTGCGAAAACCAGCCAGGCTAAAGATGACCGCTCCAAAAAATTGATCGAAGGGCTGAGGGATTGGAACGGAATCGCCGACGCAGATTCGCCAGAGGTTTCCTTCCTCGAGGAAACGCGTCGCGCAGCGCTTGCTATCCTCCTGGAACCGTATCTCGGCAAAGAAACAGGCTTGTATTCGTGGAGACGAACAGCTTTCTTGCAGAAAATTCTGACCGAGCGCCCCGCGAAGTGGCTGCCCATAGGCTACAAGACTTACGATGAGCTGCTGACCGCGGCCGCGGACCGCGCTGTAGCGCGCCTCGCGCAGTTGAGCAACAAATCGCGAATCGACGATTGGGCCTGGAAGCAATTTGACTCCCTGGACATGGTCCATCCACTGGGCCGCACAGGCTTTCTCAAGACTTTCCTCAGCATCACCGACAAGCCGCAATCCGGCACCGCTTACAGCCCGCGTGCAGCGACAAAACACCACGGCCCCGCCATGCGATTCGTCGCCAACGTCGGCAACTGGGACGAGTCCATCATGCTCATCGCCGGCGGCCAATCCGGTCAGCCCGGCAGTGCGCATTACACAGATCAGTTTCCTTATTGGTACGAAGGCCGTCCGATCTACCAACAGTTCAGCGATGTAGCGGAAGCGAGTTCCCGGAAGCATACTTTGAAACTGAAGCCGGCGCCCTGATCCATCTGATAATGGATTGTTTGCGGTCTCCATCGTGACTTAGAATGTTCGCTACTCTTGCTGCAAGAAAAGGTTTGATCGAGTGAACTCAACGCCCGCAAGAAAACCAGAGCCGCC